>Ga0228700_1001795_pt1 | contig 12799 bp, 22 predicted proteins | sample McNCre317_Aug_MG_FD_178019 | JGI IMG/M metagenome (GOLD analysis project Ga0228700, IMG submission 178019) | Freshwater microbial communities from McNutts Creek, Athens, Georgia, United States - 3-17_Aug_MG | ecosystem: Environmental > Aquatic > Freshwater > Creek | place: USA: Georgia...
CACCAGCCAGTGGGGGTAAGGCTCGAGTTGAGCACCGCCTCCCGCTCGGCCTCCAGAGGGCGGTTGCCGGCCACCCTCTCCACCGCCAGCACCAGCGGCTCCATATGTGTAAAGTCATCGGGCAGCATGGCTTCCTTCTTCAGCCGCAGTTCGAGGTGTTTGTGGACGTGCTCACCCCAGATGGTAGCCTCACCGCCGACGTTCTGCACATCCTTCAGGATGCGGACACGGTAGTACTGCAGCGGGCAATTCTCGAACATCTTGATGGACGAGAACGAGTGGCTCAGCTTAGAGGACATGGTATCTCCCAATAGATCGACGCCCCGCAGGGGTCATTCCTGTGGGGTAGCATCGCAGCCGATGCTACCCCGGTTCGTGGTTACTTGCAATCGCCATAGGTGGGACCGTGTCCACCTTCACACGCTACTGGTAGGTCAGGAGCCCACGCGGGCGGCTTCGACATGACCTCGATCATGAAGGCCAGCGCCTCGTCTGCCTCGGCCTCATCCACCACGCACACGTTCTCGTCATGGACCTGAAGCGCCACAGGGTACCGGTGCGAAATCTCCACAAGCTGGTCGGCCACGACGATGCGGGCCAGAGCCTGCGTATAGTTCTCGATGGTCTTGCCGCCGTAGACGTAGGCGTACTTATCCTCGGGCAGTTCGGTCTGGAGCACACGGCACTTCAACATCTCACGCCACACCCGCTGGTCGTTGATGTAGCGGAAGCCATCCGATGTCGAGTTGAGCCCCGGATACTGGAGCATCAACCCGTTCGGCAGGATGTAGCCATCCGGAGTAAATTGCAGGTTGTTGACCGTCTCGCCGCTCTCACCGAGGACCATGCGATACAACCACCGATCACCCATGCGCCAGAGCGCAGCGATCTTGTGGTACTTGTGCCGATACATCTGCACGATGCGCCGCCCCTCGACACTGTCAAGCTGGATGGAGATACCACCCTGCCCGATGGCCAGTGTGTGGATGAACTTCTCCCAGCCCATGCCGTAGCCGAGACCGAGGATGCAGGTCTTGCCGCAGAACCGCTCGACCTTGTCGGCCTTGGTGATCTTCTTCCCGTACACATCCGTGGCAAACTCGCTGTACACATCGCGCCCCTGCCGGAACGCTTCGAGCAGGTCCTTCTGCCCGGCCAGCCACGCCACCACGCGGGCTTCAATCTGTGACGAGTCGCAGGCCACGAACACCTTGCCCTTGGGTGCGCGGAGCGCCTTGCGCAGGGTGCCACCACGCTTCAGGTTCTGGAGGTTCATCTTGTCACCGCCACCGAAGCGGCCAGTGTGGGCTGCGTAATAGCGCAGCATGACCGGCAGAGTACCACGCTGCGCCACACTCAGCAGGCGCTGTGTCCGGGTCTGCTCAATGGAAGTCTTCACCCCGAGACGGGCTTCGACAATGGCAACCACGGCGGGATCATCATGCTCCTGCAACTTGAGGAACGCACGGTCGGTCTTACTGAAGGCGTAGGTCTGCTTCCCAGTGGTGCGGCTCACCTTCATGGGAACCTCGACCTCCAGTGCAGTCAGCAGTTCGGCGAACTGCTCATTACTGCGCAGCCGCTTCATCGCCTCTTCCTCAGTGCAGGTCCAGCCCAGTGCCTGCACCAAACCGGACTTGCTGTTCTGGACTTCGACGAGGTAGTCGGCCAGCATCTTGGTATCGAGATCAATGACCGGCTCGGTGTACATGCGGATGGAGCGGTCGATGAGGATCAGTTCGTTGGGGGTGAACCGCCGCTTCATGATGTTGAACAGCTTGTAGCAGAGGTCCACATCGTTCAGGCAGTAGGCAATGAAGCGCACCAGTTCGCCAGTGTCGAAGTCTTCGAGGCGTTTCCCCAACGCATCCTTGATGGCTGTGCCCTTGGTGCCGATCTTATAGTACGCAGCCAGATGTTCGAGAGACGCACCGGACTGGACAGCGTGGAGAGCACGGGCCATGGACACTGTATCAAACCACATGCGTGGCCGGACGTCGTACTTCCACGACAAGATTGCACCATCGAACAATGTGTTGTGGCACAAGATGGCCTTGTCACTGAAATCAATCCCCCTCAGGACGCGGTCCGCTTTGTTGCGGTCGCACCAGATAGGCGACTGGTCTCCGACCTTGATACCAAGGCCGATGACTTCGAACTTAGGCGACCGGATATACTCCTCCGTTGTCATCTTCGTGAGAGAGTACTCTTTGTCGTAGTAAGTTTCGAAGTCGATAGTGACAAGGTCCATCGTCGTGGCCTCCTACAGGATTAGGGGATCAGTTTGCGCAGGTCTTTGCTGGTGCGCTCCAGCCGCTGAACACGCTCAGACAACTCAGTCAGCGTCGTCCGTGCATCTTCCAGCATCTTCGAGATAACCTTGAAGTCCTGCACTGCCTTGGCTACGTCCTTTATCGCGGTCTCAGTCTGGGCGATGAACACAGCCACTTCTTCGTTGGCACCGTTGTCGCCGTAGAACTCCTTGCGGATATCCTCGACCCACTTGCGCGGGACGTTGAGGTCAGTGGCCACCTTCTGGTCGGACCAGCCGGGGACGTAGCCCTTGTCGGCTTCATACACACCATCAATAAGTTGCATGATGGCGCGCTTCTCCCCACGGCTGGGCTCCGGCGGCGTGGACGATACGAGGGTGGGCTTCATCGGTGTCTCTCCTTCCAACATTTGGGTTATCTCCTTGGCAACAGCATGGCTGAAAGCCTGCTTGTCCCTTGGGTGGTAACATTCCGGGCATAGGTCACCACCGGAACGCTTCGATACGAACCAGTCCTTCGCCAACCACCTTTTGCGGATGACGTTGTTTGGCAGCGGGTTGTACCCAGAACTCACATTGATGCTGTCAGAGCGACCACAGTCACAGCATGTGAGGTCAGAGTAGAAGCGAAAGCCATGACTACCGTCAGGGCTGCGCTTGGCGAGAGGGAAATCACGATCTGCCATCGGACTTCACATACTTTTCGAGCGCGTGTGCCGGATAGATTTGGACACTACCCGGTTCACGTTCACTCTCCACACAGTAGCCGTTAGGGGTCATCACCGTGGAGTAAGTACCCACGATGACGCCATGCCATGAGGAACCGCTGATCTTACGAACACGGTCGCCGAGCCGGAACTTGGGAGTGGACTTCATGACGACGCATCGCTGGCAGCGGTCGGCTTCTCCTCAGCCTTGGCAGCCTCGTCGTAGGCGTCGGCACCCGCTTCGAGAGCATCGAAGACAAGGTTGGCAATGCGTTGCGAGGATGCCAGAAGATGTTGCTCGATGCGGATCGCCGTCTCGAACACGTGTTCAAGACCGAGGGGCTGCATGTTCTTCCCCTCCATCTTGTACTGCTGGTACATCGTGCCATCCTGAATGGTGGTGATGTCGTGGAACTTCATGGCCATGGACAACGCGAGAGCCGCGATACCATGGGCCGGTGCCACCGGAGCAGAGATGTGCTTGGTCACGTCGTCGATGGTCTCAGCCGCATCCTTGCCGGTGATGTCGATGCTTTCGATCTTGCTGGTCATTTGCGCTTCCCTTTCTTCTCGACCCGGACGTACCGCTTGGTCGAGTTGTCGTACACGATGGTCTTCGGGTGCCGGTGCATGAACAGGTAGATATCTGCCGATGCCTGCGGTGTGGACACCCAGAACTTCTTCGCAACATGTTCACGGTTGATGAACCCGAAGATCGAGATCGTCTCCATGATCCAGTCCATGCGCTGCTGCTGAGCCCATGTCAGTTTCTTTGCCACTAGTCTCTCCATATCCCACGACCACGCAGGTCGCGTTTGATGTCCGAATACTTGAGTTGCTCCCAATTGGTGTCGGACGGCGACAATGGGAACAGGGCACGACACTCGTGCCCGTGATAGGTGAAGTACACATGGAAGTGCTTGGTGCATTCGATGCTGACTACTTCACCGCCGATCTTTGCAATGATGCGCTTGATATCACGGGGCCTGACATGCTCTGGCATATCAATCACCCTTCATCTTCTTGGCTGCATCCCGATGGCAGAAGAACTGCTGCAGGATTTCAGGATGCAACCGGCTAAGGTACTCGACCAGTTCGTTGTGGAGGCTCAGGGTGTTGTTGATCTGCCCCAGAGCGAGAGTGAGCCCAAGGGTGGAATCCTCAGCCGGATAGGTAAACGTGCCACTGCCGTACACACCACCGGCACCGTAGAGGGTAGGGATAGGAACAGCAGTAGTGGAGGGGAGCGATGGCGGTGCCACCGTCCCTTTCTTGAAAATGTTCCATGTCATAGCGGTCGATCATCCTCCCCGATCTTGCGCTCCTCGTAGGTCACGAGGAACATCAGGCAGCACGAGGCATGCCACAGGTGCGAAAACTTCGTCTCATCATCGAGTGGGCCGAACAGGAAGTTGACGTTGGTCGCGGGCTGACGCCCACCCCACCATGCCCACAGGTGGCGCATGGCGGCACCAAAGCACCGGCTCCACGCCATGCCCTTCTCCCAGTTGCGTTCCGAATACTTCTTCGCGCCGTAAGTCAGGATGGCAGCGATGGCGAAGATGAACTCGGGAGAGATCAGTTCGATGCGGGCCTTACCGGAGTCGAACTTCACCCCCTCAGTGCTTAGTAATTTGGCTTGCGCCGGGGTCTTGCGGGGTTGTTTCATTGGGCTTCTCATCATACAGGCGATACAGGGTCACGCCCATTCCGGTGGAACGGTCGAAGTGGGACGCGATGTGGACTGCTTGTGCTGCGTTCGCGCCCATGGCCAGCGCGCCATATGCGAAGTCTTTGCCGGAGCCGAACGCGCAGCGGTTAAAGCCATGATGGATTGGATGGTGGCTGCGCTCGTACCGGAACAACCCTTCTGGAGTTGCCACGATAAGTTCGCACCACGGAGTACCAGTCCGCTGAGACACAGGAAAAGTACCCGGGTCCGCACCGTTCTTGTACCACTCAGCCATGATGCTGATCTGCGTACCATCCCCAATCCCCGTCACGACATGCTTGTTAGGCATGACCCATGACTTGACCACAGGTACGAGTATACCTTGGTTCACCCCCGCGTTGTCAACAGCCAGAGACTCTCCATCGAAAACAATTGTCGTCATTCCGCAATATCCTTCCGTAAAGTTATTGTCAGTTCTCCACCCAGCGTATCGATGACCCGAACCAGATCACCGAGGCGAGGCTCATGTCCCTTACGCCACCGGCGCATGGTGCTTGCTGATATACCTGCGGTTTTAGCCACATCTACATGGCTAAGTTTCAGGTCGTTGATGCGCTGCCACACCCACAGCACCAGCGGGTTGACCGCTTCGACATGGGGTAGCGCCTGCGTATAGTACTTTCTCATTCGGCCCTCCGAATAGTTACAGTTGTGGGGGCGGCGAACCGCCCCCACCTTGGGCGTCAACCGACCTCGTCGTAGATGGCACCAAACTTCCGCATATAAGTTTCACGATAGCTGTCATAATGGCTCTTCATCCACTTCGCCATCTCAGCGGGGTCAACTTCGGTGCCGGTCCTGTTCCACCCTAGACCAGTGGCGATGACATACTTACCGAACTCAATGGGGTTCTCACCATTCACAACGCAGTCATAGAGGAACTGCTTCCGGAGTTCGGGCTCCCTGTAGGAGGTTATATCAAACCCGGCAGCCTCGTTCAGGTCCTTTGTCCGCTTACCATTGTCCATCCGGGCGAAGTCGTTGAACCCACCCACCTTGGCAATAGCCAAGACACGCATCCGGAAGTCCTGCCACTTGCGGACGAACGCTTTGCGGAGGTCGTTGTTCACCTCAGTGCGCGGGGCTTGGTCCTTATTGAGTATGACACCAGTGGCAACATTGACTTGCAACCCGATGAACGTCAGCACACCGTTGATGTGGTAGACATTGGTCTTGTGACGCTCGAAGGACACCCTGCGGAAGACGCGGTGCATGATCTGAGAGAAGCTGCTGCCGTGGTTGGCGGACTGTTTCTTGTCGAGGCTCCACGTCAAGATATTGTCGGGTGTCAGTGTGGCGATCAGGTCGCCCGCGATGCGGGTATACCCTCTCATCGTGCCGGTGCTCTGTTCCCACCGCATGTAACAGACGTCGATAAACCCATCGCGCTGCACCATGAACAGGCTACGGACTTGCCGGCCCTTGTTCTTGTCCTTCGCCTTGCTGAGGTAGGCCGCAGCCTGCGCGTAGCTGGTGATATTCCCAAATGATCTTGCCATGTTACTTGTTTCCCATCATCTTGTTGGTTGTCAGGATGGACGTCACTTGCGTGAGGTCCACGTCGGCCACAGTCGCAGCCTTGCCGCTACTGCGAACCACGACTTCAGTGTGCTTGTCCTTGGTGTACTGAGGCAGCAGGTCCCACAGTGCAGGATAAGCCCGCAGCGCAGGTGCCAGCGTCGTGACACTACCGAGCAACTTACCCACCGCATCGATGGATTTGTCCCGCTCCTTTATGACCGCCGAGCAGAGTTCGTGGTGGCGGTCAATATCCCTCGCTACATCCCACAACGGGTGGTTCTGACCGTCGATGCTGCTGGTGTTGAACACCACATCAGGATCGCCCATCGTGGCACCTTCATACCGGACACCCGACAACCCAACGATATTCGATGCGACCATAAACGGCAGCATCTGCTTCGGCTTGAGGTTGTAGCTGTCAGTGTACGCAGCAGGATACTCACCACCCGCGTACACCTTCACATCTACCCCACCACGGTACGGCATCCAGCCATCAGGTATGATGCGAAGACTTGGTGCCCACATCTTCAGTAGTAGCTCCACCGTGATCTTCGCGAACTGGGGTGCTCGGAGCCCGTCCAGTTTTGGTTTGTAGAGCCGCTCGATGCTCTTACGAACATCGTTGATCAACTCCTTGGTTATCTTCACTACGGCCATTATGTGTCTCCTTTCATATGACCAATCGTAACGCTGTGATCAGCGCGCGGACTGCTTCCACATCAGTGTTACCGCGCGCTGTTAGTTTAGGTTGCCCATCTCTCATCGTATCGGCAGATGCGAAGAACACTTGGTTCTCCACATCCATGGACAACACGACATTGAAAATAGCTGTCTCCGCCCAGATGTATACCTTCCCATTGTTGTGGCGAAAGACCTGCCACCCGTCGGGTAGTGGCCCCACCTCCTGCAGTGGGGCCATGGCAAATGGTTGGGATGACAGCACCATTACATGAACACGATCTCGCCCCACGGGGCTTTGCCGTGCTCCATGTTGCAGACCCAGAGCACAGGATGTTCCGGCGGAGGGCCGAAGTCTGAGCAGCACAAGTCAGTTAGGAAGATGGTGGCGATGGGGTTGATGCCATGGTCCTGCATGTAGCGAAAGACAGGGCTGAAGGCCGTGCCACCACCGCCATGGGGCTCGATGTGGACGCTGTCACCCGGCTCGAACTTGTCGTAGTGGCAGACCTCACTGTCGAAGTACATGACATGCAGCTTGGACGGACGCCCATCCTCCCAGACCTGTCGGATTTCAGCAGCGAACTCGTTCAACTCCTTATCCCCGATAGAGCCGGAACAGTCCACGGCGAAGGCAATCTCACCAAGCGCCTCACCGCTGATGCTCGGCAGGTACAAACCCTGCGGGATGAAGCGGCGGTTGGGACGAGCCCACGTCCGGCTATCAGTGCGGGCCTTCTCGACGAACCTACGCAGCACTGAGCGCCAATCCACCTTGGGCTGAAGGATTTCACCCACAAGGCGGGCCATGTTGGCAGACAGCTTGCCCATCATCTTGGCAGCCTGCGCAGCCTGAGCAACCTGCACCTTCATCTCAGCAATGGCCTGCTCCATCTCGGCGGGCGAGCCCTCACCTGCAACGAGGTCCTCACCGATGCCGCCGCTGCTCTCGCCGTCACCACTACCGTCACCGCCACCATCCTGTTCTTCGAGGATGGTATAGATGCCGTCCGTGGTGCCCTTACCGGCGTCGTAGATGGCCTTGTTGAGGCACCCACCGGGAATGAACTTGCCGATCTTCTCATCTTCGAGAAGCTGGTTGATGACGTAGTCACCGGCACGGTTCCACCGCTTTGGGTTGCGACCCCTGAGGCGGAAGGTATGCTCGAACATGGGGTGCATCACCTCATGGGCGACGAGGAAGAGAAGCTGCTCGTCGGTGAGGGGCTCGATGAACTTGGGGTTGAACTTCACCCACTTGCCGTTGGTGGCAGCGGTAGGGACGCTCTCATCCAGATACATCTTCATGTTCAGTGCGATGGTCCCGATGAAGGGGTGACCAAGCACGAGCGAGGTGCGGGCTCGTGCAAGTCTGACATCGAGGTCATTGCGGTTCTTAGGCTTGGTGCTCATTGGTGTCTCCAGTGTTGAGTTTAAGAAGGAAGTAGTGGTTGTATCCGCCAATTAGGCGATGGTAGGTCGCCTTCTTCTGGCTACGGGAACAGGCCATATATCTCTTAGCGAACAGCCGAGCATAGTCATCACCAGCGAGGAGCATTTCGGTGCATGCCTGCTGCACCACCTTCATGCCCGGCCAATGTCTCGGCAGTCCTTTCACGTTGTCCCTCCCATGAATGCCGCCATCCGGTCCATGATCTGCTGTGCAGTGTCGGCGGTCTTGCGCCGCAGATCGAGGTCGTTACGCAACTTGTCCGGGTGGTGGCTGGCTAGCTTGTCGGCGACCTCCTTGCGGAGTGCCTCCAGATCAGGGTCACTCATCACGTTCAGACGGGTAAGCAACTCACACGTCTCGCGGGCATTCTCGACGAGGCTGTCACGGAAGATGGCCGAAGGGTCCTTCAGCTTCTCCGACATGGCCTGCACCCTGTCGTAAAGCCGCTGCCAAACTTCCCGCATGGCAGACGCAGCGGCCTCGTTCACACGACGCTCAACATCTTTCTGGATGCGTTCCACCTCCTGATTGTTCAGTGCAACACGGAAGTCAGAGGCTGGCACAGGAAAGACAGCGAGGTCCATCTTGAACTTGCGCCGTACCACAGACGCATCCGGGTAGTCATTGGGATTGTAGAGGCCAGCCAGAAAGCCACGCGCCTTGGAACGCAGGCTCTCATAGTGGCTCACGAACTCATCAACCATCCGTTCCCACTGATACTTGTGGGTGCGGAAGCTCTCCATGAAGGCGAAGTAGTTCTTCGAGGGCAGCAACTGCGTACCCTCGATGCCCCATGGCAGGGTGTTATCGTAGTACTCAGTGCGGATCACCGTCGTCTTCTTGTGAACCGCAGCGAGGTATTCATTGTTGGGCAGCAGCACCTTATTGTACCGCCCAGCCGCAGTCGTCGTGGAGTTCGCCTCAGCGACCTGCTCTGTGGCCTTGCGGTCCAGAGCGCGGGCAGTCCATTGGCTGATGCCAAGCTGCACGAGCAGCGCACGTTCATGGAATGACATGATTATCTCCCTTGGGTGGAGGTAGGGGCACAATTGCCCCTGCCGTTGAGTGTTAGAGAAGCCGCTCGATCTGGTCGGCAATCTTCTTGAACGACCGCTTCTTGTCGTCGTTCAGGTTGATGAGGAAGCCCTCATAGGTGTACTCAAGTGTGTAGTTGTACTGGTCGAGCACAGTCTGCACACGCTTCGGAATACGCAGATAGCTGCCACTGTTAGTAACGCCACCTGCGTCGAGCATAGCTTCCCGCTGCTTCTTGTTGCGCATGTCGTTGAACTGGCATGCGAGAACACCAAGGCAGCAGAAGCTGTCCTTCTTATTCTTTGAGTGCATCAACACACCACGCGTCTGCCGGAACTTGCCGGAGCGCAGGTCCTTGACCCACTTCTTCTTGACCCTCTCCCAGACCACACCGAATTTCGGCTTGGCCTTCTTCGCACTCTTGGTCTTGACCATCGTTGTCTCCTTTGGTTACTGATGGGCCTCATCAGGCAGCGCCACACGCTGCGACCGTCTCACGACGGTTTCGGCCTGAGTGCCGGTTAGAACAACACGTTCTGGTTCTCGACGGACCACCGCCCGAAGGTGGCAGTCTGGCAGAGGTTGTTGTCACGGCGCACAGCCATGGTCATGCAGAGCACACCGAACTCCGGTGGGATGCGACCAAGGTACTTCACCAGACGGTCGAAGTTGCTCTCCGTTGCACGGGCAGCAAGGCTGCCAGTCAGAGCGTAGAGCGTAGCCGGGTCCGTGGGGACCTTGGCCGTCTCAGGGTTCATCAGGATGACGTCCGGGTTCGGCAGGTTACGATAAATCTTCAGGTAACCAGTGAACTCGGCAGCCGGGCCTTCACCCACAGCGCCCTTGAAGCACTCGAACTCAGCGTCCTTGGGCACCACGTCGAGGATGGGCGACACACCTTCCACCCACGAACGCGGCGTCGGGTTGACGTCAAGGTTGGGGTCGAACTGATGGAGCAGACCCGTACGAAAGCGGATGAAGGACACCACTTCCGAACGCACACCGTTGTCAATCGCCCACTGCGTCCAGTCATCGAGGTGGGTTTCGTACTCGATCACCGTCTCACGGTTGCGGAGGTGAGAGAGCACTCGGTTGGAACCGGCACGGTCAGACTGGCGGTTGCCAGTCGAGACCACCATCCAGCCGTCAGCCATCTGCACACCGTGCAGGTTCTTCGCCTGACAGATGTTGGCCAGCACCTTCTGCAAGTCGGCGTTGCTCTGGTTGCGGTCATCGAAGCACAGAATACCGCCCTTGCCGTCGTCGTAGGCAGTGCCCTTGGCAGGGAACCAATCCGGAATTTTGTAGCCGAACGTGTTGCCGTCCTTGATGAGGTCAGGGACACCGAAGTCCTCAACCAACATGGTGGGCATGTGCTTCTCGATGTAGTGAACACCAAGTTCCTTGGCGACCTGCTGTACGACCGAGGTCTTGCCGCCACCGGGTGCGCCCTCGATGCAGATGGAACGCTTCAGCGAGGTGCTGTACATCGCCTTGATGGTTTCGATAAGGGTAGCTGCACGCATGAGATGTCTCCGTTTGTTGCGTGTTGAGGTTGGTAGTTCAGTTCTTCTCTTCGGTGGTCTTGATGACCACCATAGAGCCGTCAGCGTTGAGACGAGGAGTGATACCGCCGAAAGGTGTCTCGACGTACTGCACTCCCGTCAGATGATCGGTCCGGATCATCAACCCAGACCGATGCTTCTCGTCCTTATCGGACGAGTCGCGCTTGCTTGCCGTGGCCCAATGAATGATCAGGCACAGGCAAACAAACGAGACGAGTAGATCGCGGATGAACTCCATGGAGTTACCGCTTCACGACGCGGCGGACTGCCACCACGTAGAGTTGGCTGCAGCCGGGGCTGCGGCGCATCAGGTCCTTGGCGTGGTCTTCAGCATCCCCAACATTATAGAACCAGTTGCGGTTGATGGGGTAGCAGTTCGACTGTTTGTCACCGATGACACAGTACTTGTCGCCGTAAATGGCGGGCTCCGTGACCTCGAACTTATCCTGCTTCTTCACCGGCTGGGCCTGCGTCTTGTCGAGGCGCTTGGTGATGCCGTCAATCTTGCTGCGGGCTTCGTTGCTGCCCTTGGCGAGCCCGGTAAGGGTTTCGTCGATGTACTTGAGTTGCATGCCATGGCGGACAACCGTGTCACCGAGCACGTTGTTGATGCCGTCGATGCGGGAGTGCAACTCCGCAATCTGCTCAGCCGTGGCGATGCCGGAGATCGAGAGCACCTTCGGTGCCTTCGCCGGCTTCGGCAGCTTCGGGTTCTTGCTGGTAAGTTTGGCCATTGTAGTCTCCTATATGATGCCCATGAGTTTAAGTGCAGCGAGTGCGGGCATGCCACGTCGATACACGTCGAAAACTTGAGTACTCGAAACATAATTCACGCCGTCGATGCGGCAGTGTTTTGTTACGTCCCACATCCAGAACCGGGACTTCACTTCACAGATACCAACAGGGAACTTAACGTATATCACCACGTAGAACCCCTCATGTACCCGGGACATGTGCCCCTGCGTGTCGCTTGCCCTGTAGTCGAAGTCAGTCAGGGTGTTGATACACGCCCACATCTCTGCGGTAGTCACTGGATAGAACTTACTCATGCGGGCCTCATCATCAACCGGTCGTAGTGGACACGCTGAGCGCTGAACTCGAAGCCGTACTTCGCAAGCCGCCAGACACGCTCTGCGTCCCACTGGGAGAAGTCAGGCTCCTGAGCCAGCTCACGAGGATGAACATCCGAGAACTTTGGCATCCCCTTGTGATGCCAAATCTCCTCTATCAAACCCATCTTCGTCATGGCGACAGCCTTGGCTCTGGCCTGCTCTGCCCACTTCTTGTGCCCCTCTGACATCCAGACATGCGGCGGTATGTTGACCGTTGTCACATGCCTCGGGTTGGGTGGGTAGCCTGCCATGGGGAAGTACACATCGGCGAACGCATATGTTGACGGAACTTCCCGGTTCCTTACGAACTCACCGAACGACAGGGTGACCAGATGGTCAGTGTCGCGGTCGTACAGCATCGCATCAGATGGCTCCAGCCAACTGCGCTTCAACTGCATACCGTCAGGTGTGAAGATGCTCAGGGCCTTGAGTTCTTCCGGCATAGCGTTCGGCTTGAATATGGTGACACCAAACCGTGGGTACTCACGGCAGTGAGCGTTGTCGCGCCATGTGGAGTCGATAGTAAGTTCACCAGTGGCAAACTGGGTGAACCCATTCCCCTCTATGGTGTGGAACGCCTTGTGCCGGTCCCAACACTGTCTCTCGTACTGGAAGTTCGGTAGTTTCATTTTGTTGCTCCTATCAGTTTGTACTTCGTCCAAGCTCGCATACCTTGACCAGCGGCTTCTAACTCCTCTTCAGATACACCGCTGACTACACACTC
>Ga0228700_1001796_pt1 | contig 12793 bp, 14 predicted proteins | sample McNCre317_Aug_MG_FD_178019 | JGI IMG/M metagenome (GOLD analysis project Ga0228700, IMG submission 178019) | Freshwater microbial communities from McNutts Creek, Athens, Georgia, United States - 3-17_Aug_MG | ecosystem: Environmental > Aquatic > Freshwater > Creek | place: USA: Georgia...
TGGCGGTTTTCCTAGGGTTTTTGATAAAAATATAATAATATAATAAATATAATACCAAGAGCATAAAAGCTAAATAGGCGATTTTAAAAATCAAGGAATTGAAATAAAATAATAAGGCTATTTTTATGTCAGGGGGTATATGTGGTAAAATAGCATTATACGCATTATATGCGTTATAACGTAATGAAATCAAACACTTAGCAAAATTATATCCATTATATCCCATTATACGCGAAAAACGCCCCTATTTTTAATTCCCCTTCTTTTCCGCCTTTGCAGCGGCGCGCTTAGCAGCTTCAACAAAGCGCAAGGGCATTGCGACAACATAAGCTTTAGCAGCCCTGCCATATTTGGCTTGCATTTGAGCTTTTGGAAGCTCGCGTAATTCGTCATTGTCAATCAAGCCAGCGATAGCCCGCTTAATCGCGTTTGTCGCCCCAAACCTATCCTGACGAAAGCAAGCCATAGCTATAACGCGGCGGCTAATGTGGGAATAAGACACAACGCCGTCACGGTGCATTTCTTCAGTGTCACCATATTTAGAAAAGCGTTCAAACGGGCTGTTAACCGTTGTGCCGATGGTTTTGATAATTTCGTTAACTTGGCTGACTTCATTGCCAATTTGCGAACCAGTCTCGCCAGCTTCAAACCGGCCAATCAATTTTTCAGTTTGGTCAACAACAATCTTGGTCGCCCACATTGTTTCATTTATTGTGATTAGCGGGTGTGTCGGATTAATGCCAACCGCGCAAACAGCGGCAAGCTTCAGCGCCTTCAAATGGGCGCGGTTCCAAAGGTGCTTTAGCGTTTCGTTCTTGGCCAAGTTAATTTGGTCAGTTGTCCAATGGTCAAATTCGCGAAAAGTTTTCTGGCTTTCAGCATCAAGCGGCACGTTATGAACGTTTCCGTTATGGGCGAGCGTTAAAGCCATGCCGCACAAATCGGCCAACTGTTGTGTCAAGCTAAAGCTAGGTTGCACGCTTTCGCGCCCTTCAACCAAATAGCCGCGCTCGCCAGTGTATTCAAACGTAAGAAAGCGGGGCAACAAGCCGCTTGCAATCATGCTATCATCAAGCATTTCATAGAACGTGTGTGGCACTGTCTCGCCAACAATCGTCAAGCTTGGGCTATGAATGAAGCCGGTGTTTTTTTCTTTGTCTGAATAGGCCGAAGGGTCAAAAGTGTTACCCTGACCGCTCTTGGAATACATTTGCAACAGCGTTCTTTGCAGCCCTTTAAGATGGGTGTTGGCTGTCACACTAGCCATTTGTTGCATCATAATGCCAATTTCACCTAGCACGCTTATGACGGCTGGCTTTTTATCCATCCATTTAATTAAGCCAGCGGAACTAACCAACTCGCCAGGGCCAAGGAAATCTTTAGCGGCTGGCACGCTTTGACTGACCGATTGCATTAGCTTTGAAATGCCAAGCGCGATTGCATCCTTGCCGGTGCCAGTGGTGGCCATAAGCAAGACATACTGATTAAGGCCGGTTCCGCTGACGTTATAGGCTCGCCCACAAATGCCAGACACAAGCGCGATTGCGCCAGCTAGGGCAATTTGGGGAACGGGGCGCGGCGATACGTCCAAAATAAATTGCGCCACCTGTCCTAGCAGGCCAGGGGGAAACGTGCTAGCCGTTGGGGCGGTGTTGTCGAGTTCCTTTCCTCCAACATCCGGCGCGGCGGTGTTTCTGCCCGGTTCCACCGCCGCGCCGTCAGCCATCATTTTAGCCATAAGCAAGCGCAAGCCTTCAGCGTCAACTTTAGGCAATTGACGGTCAAAGCTTTTGCGAACCATGTATTCAACATAAGCCGCCCGGTCGCCCCGGTGTTCATAGTTGTCTTTAGGGGTTTGACCTAAAGCACTAACACGAAACAGACGGCGGATTTGTTCTAGGTTTTGCGTGTAAAAGGCGATTATGTCAACATAAGCAATGTCAGCTTCAGATTGACTTGGATAAAACCCTTGCCACTCGCCGCGATGCAACGCGCTGAACTTATCGCCATTAGCAGCGCCAGCCGCCATAGCAATAATTTCTTCGTCACTGTGCTTTTGTTCTTTGTCTTCAATAACAGTGTGAACGTTTGCAGCCCCGCCCATTTGGTCAAACAGCAATTGCAAAAGCTCTTGGCGTTCTTCAATGGGCGCGAGCCGTTGAACGTTGCCGGTCATGGTAAAATAGCGTTCAGCGGAATACACTTCAATTTCAGCACGCCGCCGCCCGTGTGGCAATTTGCCTTTGACGATAATGTGAACGCCGTTACCGCTAGGGCTTAGCTCGCTATAGCTTGCAAATTCGTGAAAGATTTTAAGCTGACGTTCATAGGCTTCTTTATCGCCGTGTGTGTCGTCAAGGTCAATTCCGGTAAATGGGTCTTCAGGAGTGAAGACAAAGCCAACACCACTAAAGCCAGTTTCGCTAACCGGCTGGCTTGGCCTGTCGTTCTGATAATCCCAAGGCACAACGCCAACGCAAGTCAAAGGCGCTTTCAAAACGTCTTCAAAGCTAACCCAAGTGTTGCGGTCAGTAACGCTAGCCTTGCCAGCATTCGGGCGCGCAATGTAGGGAACCTTTGTGGGCTTTGTTGTCCCTGGCTTTTCCTCTAGCCGCCAAACAATCCATTGATTGTAAGCGCGCATTTCTTGCGGAATGTTGTTTAGCAAAGACATTAAACGCGAACCTTAACCGGAATGTAATTTAATATAGGCTTGTGCAAAGCAATTAATTCGCGTTCCAAATCGCCAAAATGGTTAGTGCTGTTGTTGTCGCCAACTTCGCATTCAACAAGTTCAACATGAGTAACCCCCAATTTGACAAATTCTTTATGATGATTGTGATTGTAAAGACGGCGAGAAAACCAAGCTGTTCTGCCAATGTAAATGCAAGTAGTCCAAGCATAAACAAGGTAAACCCCGCCTTTGTTCAGTTCGCTTTCGCGCCTGACGTTATAGCCAACAACAAACTTCACCGCTTAAATTCAATCTGTTTGCCGGTCAGTCCTTTATATAAGGCTTCCAGGCGAACGGCTGACGGGTTGGGAATGCGGTCTTCAGCTATAGCCCTAATCCAAGAAAACTTAAGCCCTGTTTCTTCAGTGATTTTTCGCCAATGGTCAGGGCCGGTTTCGGCAAGCAAATCAAAGACAAGCTTATGTAAAATAGAGTTCATGGGATTGCCCGATTTAGATAGGAGTGGCACACGCCTACGCGCTCTAGTTGCCGGTCAAAAAAGTTGCCGTCAAGATATTATTTTAGCTTGACCGTTCGCCCCTGTCATGCCTAAGTGTGGTCAGCAGCTAACACGCTGGCAACTGGGCAACTTGGAGTTTTCCCCATGAACAATGAAGGTTGGCCCGCAATGGGCCATAACAACCCGCCTGTTGAAGTCGCGGTTGAAAGCACCGCCGCGCCTATTGAAAGCCCTGAAGAATTTGTTTTGCGGCGCGACAAAGAAATTCAGGCTTGGCTTGACGGCAAGGCTTCCCTTGACAACGCCAAGAGCTTTGAAGCTGAAGCGCGGGCGAAAGTCACCAAGACTTTGTTTCCTTCGCCGCGCAAGGGAACGCAACGCTATGCTTTGAACGGCGGCTATAACGTCAAGCTTGTGCATGGGTTGACTTACACCTTGGGCGACAAAGACAAGATTGACGACGAAGGCAAGAAGGTTGGCGTTGACGTTCAGGTTCGCGAGCTTGAAGAAAAGCTTTGCGCAATGGGCGCTGAAGCTGAACTTTTGTGCGAACGCTTGATTAAGTGGAAGCCTGAAATCAGCGCTAGCGAATATGAAAAGCTTGACAGCAATGACGACTTGCAAAAGCAAATGCTTGACTTGATTGACCCGCTGTTGACTATCAAGCCCGCTTCGCCTCAATTGGCTTTTGAAGAACCAAAGGGCAAATAATTATGCAACTTGAAACGCCTTTAGGTTGTTGGAAAATAGGCACGCGGCTTAAAAAGAAAAGCGGTTCTAACTGGCATGGCAAAGTTGTTGGCTATTATTCGACAACTTTAACGCCAATCGGCTATGCTATCGAAAGCGAGTTTGAACCGGGAAGCGTGCAAATTTACCCGGCTAACGCTCTTGAACCTTGGAGCGCCTAACAATGCAGCTTTTTAACAAAATTGAAGGCGGCGTTGCGATTGTCAGAAAGCCTAAAGGTTTTCAGGCGCAAGTTGACCTTTATAGCCGTGGCGTGCAAGTCTTCATAAAGACAGGTTCCGGCTTTCTCCGCATTAGCGACAAGCTAGGCGATAGTTACTTGACGGTTCACCCTGACTATAAGGTTCTTGAACTTGAAGGCGTTGGCGTCAAGCTTGACGGAAACAAAGCGCCGACTTTTTCGGCTGCTAAAGGTTGGGGGTCTTAACGTGGCTGGCATTTTGGACAACGTAACAAGCGGGTTGCCGCTTAATCAAGGTCAGCGGATTGTTATTGCTGGCGCTGAAGGAAGCGGCAAGACAACTTTGGCTTGTGGCGCTCCAAACGCTTTGCTTGTGCCGTGTGAGCTTGGCTATGCAACAATGACGGTTCCTAAAACTCCCAAGATTGAAACATGGGAACAAGTGTTGCAGCTTTGCGAGGAATTGCGAACTAAGGCTATGCGCGGCCAACTCGCTAGAGGGTCAAGCTTGATTTGGGATAGCGGCACGGCTCTTGAAAGAATGTGTGATGACTTCACCGTTCGCACTGACCCAACTTATAAGGCTGGCAACAAAACCGGCTTGACAATGGCAACAGCACACGGGGCTTTCGGCAAAGCCTATTCTGTTTCGCTCCAAAACTTCCAAGTTTGGGCGCGCTATATGGATGAATTGGCAGTTCATGGCGGAATTAACGTCATTGTAACTTGTCACGTTTTCGCTTCAATGGTGCTTGACCCGGCGCACGGCGAATTTCACACTTGGGATTTGTTGTTATATTCTCCCAAGAATGCCAAAACCTATGGTCAGCGCGAGTTTGTCACGCAATGGGCTGACATGATTGGCTTTTTGCATGAACCCATGTTTGTTGTCAAAAACGACAAGAACCAAGGTTTGCAACAGGGCGTTAGCTCCAATCAAGGGCGAATGTTGGCGGTTGACCGCAAGCCCGCTTGGGTTGCTAAAAATCGTTACAACATGACCGGCTTAATTGCCATTCCTGACCCTAAAGCCCCTGGCTCGCCCGCTAACAGTTGGAACCACTTAGCGGATGCAATCTATAAAAATTCAGGCATTGACCTTTATAACAGGAGCATTTGAAATGAATGAACAGCAAACTTTGCCAGGTTTGGCAAGCGAGCTTGAAGAAGGCGAACCCGTTTTTATTTTGCGCGGTCGCGACCCGCTCGCCGCGCATTTGGTCGCCTTGTGGGCTGCAATTCGTAAGGGTGACACGGCAAGCGCGGTTAGCATTCACGCTGATTTGATTGTTGACCCTGCCCACAAATATCGCGTTGACCCTTCCAGCCGAGCCAGTGCTGAAAAGTTGGCTTCAGCTTGTGACGTTTCCCGCGAAATGGTGGCTTGGCGTGAAGCTAAAGGGCTTGAAGCCTTTGAAGTTTACAATGTTGCATAATGTCACGTTGTGCAACCAAGTTCAGGGAAAAAGCCCTTGACGTAACTGAAAGGGAAACGCTAATAGACTTGGAGCGCCTAGCAAAGCGGCTGGCTTGGCAATCTGAACAAATTTTTTATGCCGTGGCTTATTGCAAACGCAACAACACAACAGAAGGATTAAGCGAAATGGTTGCATATTCGTTCAACGCACAACAGCACACGCCGCAATATGGCGGCGCTGGTGGCTTGCCTCCTGGCAAGTATAAGGGCGTTATCGTCAATTCCTACACTGACAACACTGAAAAGAATGGTGTTGTCACGGGCGGTTATCTGGCGTTTGACCTTACGCCGATTGAAGGCCCGCTTGCAGGTCAGAAACAGACTGACCGCTTGAACCTTCACCACACGAACCCCAAGGTTGTTGAAATCGCCAACAAGCAGCTTTCGGCTTATTGTCACGTTCTGAACAAGTTTCAGTTCAATGACACGGCTGAACTTCACAACATTCCTTTTATGTTTGAAGTTGGGCTTCAGAAGGAACCCAACCCCAACGGCTATGTTGAAATCAAGGCGATTTTTGACATCAACGGGAACGAACCCGGCAAGGCTGGCGCGGGGCCGCAAGTTCAACAGCAGCAGCAACAGCCGGTAACGCCGCCCGCTGGTGGTGTTCAGGCTCAAGGGTCTTGGGGCGGTCAGCAGGGTCAGGGCGGTCAGCCGCCGATTGACAACAACGTTCAACAGCCCAACCAGAACAACGCGGGTTGGGGCGGTGGCCAGCCTGAACAGAACCAAGGTCAGCAGGGCAACGCCGGTTGGGGTGGCGCTCCTGCCAACCAAGGCCAGCCGCAAGGCGGCAATCCCGGTTGGGGCGGTCAGCAGCAACAGCCTAGCGGCAACGCGGGTTGGGGCGGTGCGCCCGCTGGTGGCCCTGGCGCATGGGGTCAGCGTTAACCGCTGAAGAACCGGGCTAGGGTAACTCTTAGCCCGGTTCTAAGTTGAAGTCTGGCAACATTAAGCCGCTTTCCAGACTTCTACCTAGAACCGGGAAACTTGAAAATGATTGATCTAAGTAATCACTTGGAGCGCAAAAAGCTTGTCTTGCAAATGCAAGCTGACATTGACAAATTTTCTAAAGAAGAATTTGAAGAAGACCCTAGAACGCACTTGGGCGCTTCTATCATTGGCCATGACTGCCAAGCCTACGCTTGGAACGTGTTCAGGTGGCTGAAGTTTGAAGAATTTAGCGGGCGCATGTATCGCCTGTTTAATCGCGGCCATGAAGAAGAAAAGCGTTTCGTTCGCTGGCTTGTGGGCATTGGCTTTGAAGTGCGAGAATTTGACCCGGTAACTAAGAAGCAATACCGCATTCTTGGGGCAAAAGGCCACTTTGGCGGCTCGCTTGACGCCATGATGAAACCGCCGGAACGTTACAACATACCTGTTGACCATATCATTTGGCTTGGCGAGTTCAAGACCCATAACGAAAAGAGCTTTGCCAAGTTGGCGGGGCCAAAGCCGCATTACACGCAAATTGACGCCCCTGGCGCTCGCGCTGGTGGCCAAGGCGTGCAAAAGTCAAAGCCCCAACATTACCGTCAAATGTGTAGCTATGGGCGAGCCTATAGCTTCACTTGGGGGCTTTATTGCGCTGTCAATAAAGAAACAGATGAATTGTATTTTGAAATTGTTGAACTTGATTGGAACCAAGCTGACGATTTGTTTCGTAAAGCTGAAAGCATTGTGTTTAGTCAAGTTCGCCCGTCTAAAATCGCAATGACTGAAACTTTCTTTGATTGTAAGTATTGCACGTTTGCAGGTCTTTGCCACCGTGACGAAATGCCCACAAAAAATTGCCGCTCTTGCAAATACGCTTTTCCAGTTGAAGACGCAAATTGGCATTGCCAACACCCGCAACACAACGCAATCATTCCGCGTGAAGTTATAATTGAAGGTTGTAACCTTTGGTCAAGGATTGCTTGAAGTGACTGGAATTGGCCATAACGGCGGGCCACCGCTTGAACTTCGTTATTATCAGAACGAAGCGGTTGACAGCCTTTTTGACTATTTTGACACGCACGGCGGCACGGGCGCTGACGGCAAGCCAGTCAGGGCTAACCCTCTTGTTTGCCTGCCAACCGGCACGGGCAAAAGCGTTGTCATTGGTGAATTTGTGCGGCGAGCGATGCAACGCCACCCAGGCACAAGAATTTTTATGGCCACCCATGTTAAAGAACTAATCAAGCAAAACGCTGACAAAATGCGCCAGCTTTGGCCATTGGCTCCGCTTGGCGTTTATAGCGCGGGGCTTGGCGTTCGCGACACTATGCAGCCTATAACGTTTGGCGGTGTGCAAAGTTGCGTTGGCAAGTTTCCCATGTTTGGGCGGCGCGATTTGCTGATTATTGACGAAGCGCATTTAGTCAGTCAAAACGCTGACACAAGTTACCTTAAGTTTATTGAAGAACTAATGTTTGGCGTTAAAGGCGTCAGCCCTAATAGCCCAAACATCAACCCTTATCTTAAAGTCATTGGTTTGACTGCAACGCCTTATAGGCTTGGTCTTGGTTGTATGACCAACGGGCCTATTTTTACTGACATTGCTTATAATCTTTGCACAATTGACGGTTTTAACCGTCTAATGGCTGAAGGCTTCCTTGCGCCTGTTATACCAAAGCGAACCAAAACTGAACTAGACGTTTCAAACGTTGGAATGTCTAAAGGCGAGTTCGCCCAAAACCAGTTGCAAGACGCTGTTGACAAAGAAACAGTTACTTTTGCCGCTTTGTCTGAAGTGGTTGAAGCTGGCTTTGACCGGCGTTCTTGGCTAATTTTTGCTTCAGGGGTTGAACACGCTGAACACATTGCTGAAATGTTGAACAACGTTTTTGGCATTTCAACGGTTTGCATTCACTCCAAGAAAACACAAACGCAAAATGACGAAGCTTTAGAGCTTTGGCAAACTGGCAAGGTTCGCGCCGCTGTCAACATGAACAGCCTAACAACCGGCGTTGACCATCCGGCTTGTGATCTAATCGCCATGATGCGCCCCACTATGTCACCCGGCCTATGGGTGCAAATGCTTGGCAGGGGAACGCGCCCGTTTGATTGGTTTAAGGTGAAGCATGAAGACCGCCTTAGATTGGCTCGCTTTGAAGGCTTCGTTAAAACTGACTGTTTGGTTCTTGACTTCGCTGGCAACACGCGGCGGCTAGGGCCAATCAATGACCCGGTTGTTCCCAAGCAAAAGGGCAAAGGCCCGCCTGGTGACGCGCCGGTTAGGATTTGTGAAGAATGCGGAACTTACAACCACGCGAGCGCCCGCGTTTGCATTGCTTGCGGGGCTGAATTTACATTCAAGGAAAAGCTTAGCTCTAAAGCTTCAGATTTGGCTTTAATCAGGTCAGACTTGCCGCAAGTGGAAATTTACAAAGTTGACCGCGTTGTTATGGTCGTCCATACGTCTAAAACAAGCGGGCGCGATAGCATCAAAGTTGCTTATTTTTGTGGGCTTCGCACTTTCTTTGAATACATTTCAGTTGAAAGCACTGTTCGTTTCTTTAAGCATAAATCCCGCGATTGGTTCCGTCAACGTTATCATTACCAAACTATTCAACCGACTTGGGAAAGCGATTGTCCTAATTCAAACGCTGAAGTTCTTGCAATCGCGCATGAACTTAGACAGCCACAAACTATAAACGTTTGGGTCAACAAACAAACGCCGGAGATTTTAGGCTATGGCTTCTAACGCTCATTCTTATGATGAACCTTCGCTTAGGGCGTTGGCCAAGTTGGTTGATAACCACATGACCCGCGTTACGAAATGTTGCGTCAATTGTGAAAAGTTCAGCGTAAAAGAAGAAGTTTGCAACGCGAACCAACGGCAACGCCCGCCCGCGCATATCATTGCGTTTGGCTGCAATTGGTTTGAACTTAATGACATTCCGTTTTAATGGATTGGGCTAAGCTTCATTGGCTGACCTTCAACGGCGAAACTCGCAAAATTCGCGTTGAAGCTCGCTCTAAAGTTGACGCTGAAAGAGCTAGACTTAGCCAGCTTGATAAGTTAGAACCAAGGCCAGCGCCTAGCCGCTTGCTTGAATTTACCCTTGTTTGTAATGGAAAGGAACCTTTAGAAATGGCTGCAAAAGGAACGGGGCGCGGTCGCCCAAAGAAGCCAGCAGCTTCAGCGCCACTTGTTGAAGCTCTTGACTTCGTTAGCGTTGGAACGGCTGACTTTCAGCCTTGGCAACGTTACGTTAAACTTGTCGATAAAATGGCGGTAACGTTCAACGGTCAGATTGCGGCGGGTTATCCTATCGCTGAAGAACTGACACTTTGCCCACAATTGGACAAGTTCAAGATTGCCCTTAATCGGTGTGGCAAGACTTTAACCATTTCTGAAACTCCTAGCGCGCAAATTAGCGTTAAGGGTGACAAGTTGCGCGCTCTTGTGAAGTGCCTTCAGCCTGAAGAATTGCCGCCGTGTCAGCCTGACCCCATGATTTGCGAAATTGGCGATATTATCAAAGAAACTTTCAAGGTTTGTGGCGTTCTGGCCAGTGAAGCCGCTGAAAGAGTGATTGAAGCAAGCTTGTTGCTTGAAGCCAACACTTGCACGGGAACGAACGGGGCGGCAATCCTTCAGCACTGGCACGGCGTCAACTTGCCGCCCGCTATGGTTGTTTCAAAGCTTTTTGCGGCTGCAATCGCCAAGCAAGCCAAGCCGCTTACGGGTTTTGGCTTCAGTTGGAATGCTGACCAAACCCAAGTTTCAAGCGTGACGTTTTGGTTTGAAGGTGGCGCTTGGATTAAAACGCAATGTTATGCAGACAAGTGGCCAGACATTAACGCCGTGTTGAATGTGGCGAGTGTGCCAACGGAAACAAACGGTGAATTGTTTGAAGCAATTGAAGCCGTTTCACATTTCAATGAAGACGGTTATGTTACCTTTGCTGAAAACAAGGTAATGTCACACGATAATGACGGCGTTGGCGCTCAATTCCCGGTTAAGGGGCTAACAGGCGGCAAGAAGTTCAACGGCAAGCTAATCAAAACGGTTGCGCCCTATGCTTCCAAAATTGACTTGACTAGCTACGCTGACCGGGCTTTTTTCTTTGGTGGAACCGCTGAAAATCCCGTTCGCGGCGCAATCATGGGCCTTAAGGCTATTGTCACTGAATATGACGCTTCTGAACCTGAAGCCGTTGGCCAGTATGACCAAACGGTTGAAGAAGCTGAAGCCGTTGACCCTAACGCCGGTTGGAGTGCAAACTAATGGAAAATTTGCGCCTTTCAGATGAAAGCAAATTTTTTGGCCCGCCTGAAGGTTGGAATGAAGAAAAACACGGGCCTTGCTTAACGCTTTCGGTTGCTGACCTTGAAATTGAAGGTCATGGTTTCATGGTGACAATGTGGAAGTTTTCGGCTGAAGAAATTGAAAAGATTGTTGCAGGCGAACCGTTTTTTATCGGCATAAGTGGCCACACAAGCAACGGCTTTCCTTTGCTTCGCTTAGGTGTTTGAATGATCTTTTTCGACAATTCCCGCCCCGATAGGGCCAAGCGAGCTAATAAAGAAACTGGCGCTGACCGGCTTGCCCGGTTGGCGTCTAGTCCTATTCCACCTGCAAAGGAATATGAACTTTTTACGCTTGAAGAATTGTTAACGGGTGGCGATAGAACGCTAATCTTTGACGTTGAAAGCTATCCAAACTATTTTCTAGTTTCGTTCCGTTGCACGCGGTCAAGAAAGGTTGTCTATTTTGAAGACAGCCCCGACTGTCAAATGAACTTGAACTTGCTGACATTCGTGTTGCATCGCTTTTTGCTTGTGGGCTTCAATAGCCGCACTTACGACTTGCCAATGTGTCTTGTTGCTTGTCAAGGTGCAAGAGCGGAACGCTTGAAGCAAGTTTCTGACGATATTATTTTGAATGAAATGCAAGCTTACGAAGTTGAACGCAAATACGGCGTCAAGGCTCTTAACGTCAACCACATTGACTTAATTGAAGTTGCGCCAATTGAAGCCAGCTTGAAAGTTTATAGCGGGCGGCTGCATTGCGAGCGAGTGCAAGATTTACCTTTCCAGCCTGACACTATGTTGACGCGAGAACAAGCGGCTATTGTTCGCGACTATAACGTTAATGACCTTGACAACACTGAATTGTTGTTTGACTTCGTGCGCCCTGGCTTGGAGTTGCGCGAGGAATTGGGGCGCGAATATAACCTTGATTTACGCTCTAAGTCTGACGCTCAAATTGCCGAAGCGGTTATTAGAAGCGAGCTTGAAAAGCTTGGCGTCAATTGTCGCCCGCCTAGCATTGAACCGGGTTGGTCTTTTTATTACAACGTTCCTGATTATGTCCAATTCAAAACGCCTCAATTTCAGCACGCGCTAGAAGTCGTCAAAGCAACGCCGTTTGTTGTTGGCGCGAGCGGGTCAGCCCTTTGCCCACAAGAAATTGAAGAATTGCGCCCGCGCTTAGGTGGCGGAATTTATCGGCTTGGCGTTGGCGGTTTGCATTCCAGCGAAACAAGCGAACCTGTCAAAATCAGAAGCGGCAAATATACGCAAGCTGAAGCCCATTTTGCAGACAGTCGCACGCTTCTAATTGACCGTGACGTTGCTAGCTATTATCCGCGCATTATCCTAAATCAGCGGCTATTTCCTGAACACCTTGGCGAAGCTTTCCTAACAGTGTTTCAAACGCTTGTTGACCGCCGCCTAGCTGCTAAGCGCAAAAGTCAAGTTGCTAAAAAAGCTGGCGATAGCGAGCAAGCCGCTTATTGGGGGCGCGTGTCTGACGCTCTTAAAATCGTTATCAACGGAACCTTTGGCAAGCTTGGTAACTTGTATTCTATCATTTCCGCCCCGCATCATTTGTTGCAAGTGTGCATGACTGGCCAGCTTTCGCTAATGATGTTGATTGAAGCAATTGAATTGGCAGGCATTCCAGTTGTCAGCGCCAACACTGACGGCATTGTTATAAAATGCCCGGTTGACCGCTATAAAGACCTTGAAACAATCGTTATGCTTTGGGAGAATGCAACCGGCTTTGAAACTGAAGAAACCCGTTATAAAGCTTTGTTGGCCAAAGACGTTAACAACTATTACGCTGTCAAGCTGAAAGAAGCTAAAGACGCGGCTGGTGAAACGATTTGGCTTGACGAAACTGACGGTTGCAAAACCAAAGGCATTTATTCTGAAGTTGGGAGCGCGCAAAATAGCCCGCTTAGCAAGAACCCTGAA
>Ga0228700_1001798_pt1 | contig 12770 bp, 10 predicted proteins | sample McNCre317_Aug_MG_FD_178019 | JGI IMG/M metagenome (GOLD analysis project Ga0228700, IMG submission 178019) | Freshwater microbial communities from McNutts Creek, Athens, Georgia, United States - 3-17_Aug_MG | ecosystem: Environmental > Aquatic > Freshwater > Creek | place: USA: Georgia...
GCCGTGGGGGCGTGAGATAAAAAAGTAAGCAAAGTAAAAACGGGCTGAACTCATGACTTGAAATGTAGCATAGAGATTCTGGCAGTTTGCTGACAAGTTGCTAGGGTTTACGCGGTTCCACCCACAGTCAAACCATCAATACGCAAAGTAGGCTGCCCCACCCCCACTGGCACGCTTTGACCTTCTTTGCCGCAGGTGCCCACGCCTGGGTCAAGCCTCATGTCGTTGCCAATCAAGCTCACACGCGTGAGTGCATCAGGACCATTACCCACCAAGGTCGCGCCTTTGACGGGGTACTGAATCTTGCCGTTCTCCACCCAAAACGCTTGAGATGCTGAGAACACAAACTTGCCTGAGGTGATGTCCACTTGACCACCGCCGAAGTTCACGGCGTACAAGCCCTTCTTCAAGCTAGACACAATTTCTTCAGGCGACTTATCACCGCCCAACATATAGGTGTTGGTCATGCGCGGCATGGGCACGTGTGCATAGCTTTCGCGGCGGCCATTGCCTGTAGGCTTGACGCCCATCAAACGGGCATTCATGCTGTCTTGGATGTAGCCCTTCAAGATGCCGTCTTCAATCAACACATTGCGCTGGCTAGGGTTGCCTTCGTCATCCACATTGAGTGAACCACGACGGTCAGGGATGGTGCCGTCATCCAACACGGTCACGCCTTTGGCGGCCACGCGTTGGCCAATGCGGCCACTGAATGCGCTAGAGCCTTTGCGGTTGAAGTCACCTTCCAAACCGTGACCGATGGCTTCGTGCAACAAGATGCCGGGCCAGCCTGGGCCCAACACCACACTCATTTCGCCCGCAGGCGCTGGGCGTGCATCGAGGTTGGTCAGCGCGCATTGCACCGCTTCGTCCACATAGCTTTGCGCCAGTGCGTCATCGAAATGGTCCAAGCCAAAGCGACCACCGCCACCGGCAGAGCCCACTTCGCGACGGCCGTTTTGCTCGGCAATCACGGTCACGCTCAGGCGCACGAGGGGGCGCACATCAGCGGCCAAGGTGCCATCGGCACGCACCACCATCACCACGTCGTATTCACTGGCTAAACCGGCCATCACCTGAATCACACGCGGGTCTTTGGCGCGGGCCATTTGTTCAACGCGTCCCAGCAGCTCAACTTTTTCAGTGCTGTTGAGCGAAGAAATCGGGTCCAAGCCACCATACAAAGAACGGCTGGAAGCTACTTTGCGCGCAGGCACTTTGACGCGACCACCTTTGGCGGCTGCGCCAATGGTGCGCACGGTGCGTGCGGCGTCCATCAAGGAGGCTTTGGAAATATCGTCGGAATACGCGAATGCGGTTTTTTCACCGCTCACCGCACGCACGCCAACGCCTTGGTCAATGCTGAATGAACCGGTTTTGACAATGCCCTCTTCCAAACTCCAGCCTTCGGCGCGGGTGTATTGAAAGTACAAATCGGCTTCGTCAACTTTGTGCGCTTTGATTTCGGCCAATGTTTTGGCCAAGTCGGTTTCGTCCAAACCGAAAGGCTCTAACAACAGTTGACGGGCAATGGCCAATCGCTCAAGGGTGGGTTCACGTGAAATCATGCAGGAATTATGACTGCACCAACTGTTTGGCTTTGGCCACCGACATCAATATCCCTAAGCCTAACCCCAGTGTGACCATGGCTGTGCCGCCGTAACTGATGAAGGGCAATGGCACGCCCACCACAGGCAGCATGCCGCTGACCATACCCATGTTGACAAAAGCATAAATGAAGAAGCTCAAAGTCACACTGCCAGCCAACAAGCGGGCAAACAGCGTGGGGCCTTCCACGGCAATGGCCAAGCCACGCAGAATCAAAAAGATGAAGCCCGCAATCAAGAGCAAGTTACCAACCAAGCCAAACTCTTCGCCAAACGCGGCAAACACAAAGTCGGTGGTGCGCTCAGGGATGAAGTCCAAATGGGTTTGCGTGCCTTGCATGAAACCCTTGCCCCAGAAGCCTCCAGAGCCAATCGCAATCATGCCTTGAATGATGTGAAAGCCTTTGCCTAATGGGTCTCGCGACGGGTCGAGCAAGGTGCAAATGCGCTGCTGCTGGTAGTCGTGCAAGATGGGCCAACGGAAACCATCGGCACACAGCGTGGGTTCAAAAAACACCACCAAGCCCACACCAACCACGCCGAGGATGATGGGCGGCACGATGAGCCACCAGCTCAAGCCAGCAAAGAAAATCACCGCCAAACCTGCCGATAAAACCAAAATAGCTGTCCCCAAATCGGGCTGACGCACGATGAGGCCCACCGGCACCATCAACAACAAACCCGCTACCAAAAAGTCGAGCGGGCGCAACTGGCCTTCGCGTTTTTGGAACCACCACGCCAACATCAGCGGCATGGCAATTTTCATGATTTCACTGGGTTGAATCACCACGCCAATATTCAACCAACGGCGTGCGCCCTTTTTCGTCAAACCAAACAAAGCCACGGCCACCAGCAAGGCCACGCCCACGGTGTAGATCGGTACCGCAAAGGCCATCAGACGCTGTGGCGGAATTTGGGCCACCACAAACATGATGAAGCCCGCAATCAACATGTTGCGGCCATGGTCAAAGAAGCGCGCACCGTTGGCAAAGCCCGACGAGTACATGGTCAACAAACCCGCACACGCCAACAAAAAAATACCAAACGCCAACGGCCCATCAAAACCTTTGAGCAAAGGCATCAAGCGCTGAAAGGGGCTGGGTTTGTGAATGACAGTGGGCATGGGTCAGATTATCCCCTGTCGCGGGGCTGCTCTTGGGCCACTGCTAGCATTCAGCATGACTTCGCTCAAGACGCCACACCCCCACACGCTGCCCACCACCCATGTGCTGTATTTGCATGGGTTTCGCTCGTCGCCGCAATCCACCAAAGCGCGGCAAGTGGCCGCCATCATGGCCGCACAGTTTCCACACATCACATGGTGGTGCCCACAACTGCCGCCCTCGCCCAAAGCTGCTGCGGCCTTGATTGCGGAGGGCACGGCCCATTGGCCTGCGGACCGCATGGCAGTCATCGGTTCGTCGCTGGGCGGTTTTTACGCCACTTGGCTGGCAACCCTTCGCGGGTGCAAGGCTGCGTTGCTCAATCCCGCCATTGACCCAGCGCGTGACTTGGCCAAATACATCGGCGAACAAACCGCGTGGCACGACCCCGCCGAGCGCTTTTACTTTGCGCCCGAATTTGTGGATGAGCTGCGCACCTTGCAAGCTGGCCCTTTGCCGCATCCCGAGCACGTGTGGGCCCTCATCGCCAAAGGAGATGAAGTACTGGACTGGCGCGAAATGACGGCACGCTACCCTGGCTCGCATCAAGTGGTCCTAGAAGGCGGCGACCATGCCATCAGCGACTTCGATCTGTACCTGCCGCAGCTGTTGGAATTTCTAGATTTGCAGCCTGCGCCCTAGGTGGAGCGTGGGACAATGCCGCCCATGTACGCATTGTTTGAAGAAGCTGGAAAATTCCAGACGGGCCGCATCCTCTCCGAAGCCGAGAGTTCGGCCCAAATCGAGCTGGAATCCGGCAAACGGGTCAAAGTTAAGGCCGCAAATTTGTTGCTCAAATTTGAGAAGCCCTCGCCCGCCGACCTGATGCGCGAGGCACAGGCCATGAGCGCCACCATCGAGCTAGACCTCGCTTGGGAATTCGCCCCAGAAGATGAATTTGGCTTTGCCGACCTCGCCCGCGAATACTTCAGCGCGCAAGCCACACTCACCGAACAAACCGCGGCGCTGTTTCGCCTCTTTGAGGCCCCCCACTACTTTCGCCGCGCAGGCAAAGGTCGTTTCAAAAAGGCCTCTGCCGAAGTGATTGCTCAAGCGTTAGCTGGCATCGAAAAGAAAAAACAAATTCAAGCGCAAATCGAAAGCTGGGCCGCCGAGTTGGGCCAAGGCACTTGCCCTGCCCCCATTCAAACGCAGCTCTACAAAATTTTGTTCAAACCGGACAAGAACGCACCTGAATACAAAGCCGTGGTCGAAGCCGCGCGCGCCACACAAACGGCGCCGCTGGCCTTGCTGCAAAAAGCAGGCGCCATCACGTCGGCTTACCAATTCCATTGGCAGCGCTTTTTGTTTGACAACTTCCCCAAGGGCACAGGCTTCCCGAATTTGCAAGCCCCCGCCATTGCGGACGAGTTGCCACTGGCCCAGGTGAAGGCGTATTCGATTGACGACTCGCACACCACCGAGATTGACGACGCTTTGTCAGTGCAAGGGTTGGGAACAGGCACGGTCACGCTGGGTATTCACATCGCCGCGCCTGCACTGGCCTTGAAACCGGGCGATGCAATTGACCAGCTGGGACGCCAACGCTTGTCCACCGTCTACATGCCGGGCTACAAAATCACCATGCTGCCCGACGAGGTGGTGCAAACCTACACCTTGCAAGAAGGGCGTGACTGCCCTGCGGTGTCGCTGTACGCCACGTTTGACGAAGCCACGCTGGCTTTGCAAAACACAGAAACACGCGTAGAGCGTGTGCCAATTGCCGCCAACTTGCGCCACGACCAACTCGATGCCATCGTCACCGAAGCTTGGCTGAACGACGACAGCTTCACGCACGCTGCGGGCACCATGGAGCCCGCCATGCCGCGAACAGAACTCGCTTTTCTGTTCCGCTTGGCCCAACACCTCAAAGCACAACGCGAAGTGGTACGCGGCAAGCCCGAAAACTTCAACCGCCCTGACTACAACTTCCGCCTTGTTGGCAACAACGGGGCAACGCCCAGAGGCGATGAGCAAGTTCAAATCAGCATTCGCCAACGCGGCGCGCCACTCGACTTGATGGTGGCCGAGGCCATGATTCTGGCCAACAGCACCTGGGGCAATTGGATGTCAGAGCTGGGCGTGCCCGGCATCTACCGCAGCCAAGCCAGCTTGTTGCCCGGCGTCAAAGTGCGCATGGGCACCAAGGCTTTGCCACACGCTGGCATTGGCGTGCCCAGCTATGCATGGAGCACCTCACCGCTGCGCCGCTACACCGACTTGGTGAACCAATGGCAAATCATCGCGTGCGCCAAGCACGGCAGCACCGCCGCTTTGGCTGCACCGTTCAAACCCAAAGATGCAGAACTGTTCTCTATCATCTCTGCGTTCGATGGCGCCTATGGGGCGTACAACGCCTACCAAAACGGCATGGAACGTTTCTGGACGCTGCAGTATTTGAAACAACACAACATCACCGAACTCAGCGCCACCGTGTTCAAAGCATTCCCAGGCCAGCCGCCCATGGCGCGCGCCGATGACTTGCCTTTGGTCTTGCCTGTGCTCGGCGGGGGCGATTTGCCACGCGGCGCACATGTGCAGCTGCGCTTGAGTGAGATTGACGACATCAGTCTCGACATCAGCGGCCATCTGTTGCATGTGCTCGAAGTCGATGCCCCCTCCAGCGCTGAAGAAGCCGAGATGACAGACGACGAAGACGACAGCGCAGCAGGACCTATTGCGTTGGCCATGGACGTGAACGAGGCACCCACGGCGGAAGGAACGGCTGCGTGATGCTCTCGCGTTTGTCATGGAAGCATTGGTCAAGACTGCAAAAGGCCTTGTTCATTTCATTCGTTTTTCATGGTGCACTGCTGACGCTGCGCATTGCTGCACCTGAACGCTTTAACCGCTTGTTCAGCGACGCACCGTTGGATGTGATTTTGGTCAACACACGCGCCAAAGCCGATGCACCTGATAAGGCACAAGCATTGGCGCAAACGCAACTGGCAGGTGGCGGTGAACTCAAAAGCGGTCGTGCAGCATCGCCTCTGCCCACTGCAGCCACCACCTCGGTCGGTGACATGACCGAGTCCATGCAACGCCAAGTGGCGCAGATGCGCAAAGAGCAATCGCTGCTGTTGGCGCAAGTGAAAAACTTGCTCGCCCAGCTGCCACCACCTCAACCGCAAAAATCAAAAGCCGAGCAAGATGCGATTGAGCAAAAACGCCGACAGCTGCTCAAGCTGTTGGCTGAAATTGAAGAGCGCATCAACCAAGACAATGCGCGCCCACGCAAACACTACGTGAGCCCCGCCACCAAGCAAGTGGCCTATGCGCTGTACTACGACACCTTGCGCCGCAAAATTGAAGACCGCGGCACACGCTATTTCCCCGCCACCAACAGCGGACAAAAACTCTACGGCGAATTGACCATGATCATCACCGTCAACACCGATGGCCGCGTGCTCGCGACCGAGGTGGTGCAAAGCTCAGGCTTGGCCGACCTTGACCGTCGCGCCCAAGCCATTGCCACAGCAGCAGGTCCGTTTGGTGAATTCACCGAAGAGATGCGCAAACAAGCCGACCAATTGGCCGTGGTGTCGCGCTTCATCTTCAGCCATGACAACACCTTGCAAACCAAAGGCGGTGAAGCCAGATGAACACCACACGCTTTCGCCCTTGGTTGCGCTGGTTGTTGCTGGTGCTGGTGGCTTGGTTTGCGCTGCAATTTTTCTTCTTGGCGCGCATCGCGGTCATGGCGCGCATCGCGCCTGAATCCACCTCGTTTGAACGCTCGGAAGCTTGGCGCATCGTCAGCACCAAAGACCGCTTGCGTTGGCGCCAAGATTGGGTGCCCTATGCGCAAATTTCCAACAACCTCAAGCGCGCAGTGATTGCCTCAGAAGACGACATCTTTGCGCAGCACGACGGTGTCCAGTGGGATGCGATTGAAAAGGCTTGGGCCAAAAACGCCAAAGCAGAATTACAAGCCAGCCGCAAAGCACAAGGCAAGGCAGCACCCAAAGTGGTGGGGGGCTCAACCATCACGCAACAACTGGCCAAGAATTTATTTCTGTCGGGCGAACGCACTTTCATCCGCAAGGGGCAAGAGTTTGTGCTGACCGTCATGCTCGAAGCGGTACTGGGCAAGAAGCGTATCTTGGAGATTTACCTCAACCATGTGGAGTGGGGTGAAGGCATTTTTGGCGCTGAAGCGGCTGCCCAACATTACTTTCAAAAGCCCGCATCACAACTCACCCCTTGGGAAGCTGGCCGCTTGGCCGTGATGCTGCCGCGCCCCAAGCATTACCAAAAGTTCCCGCAGTCAGAGTACCTTGCGGGTCGTACCGAAATTATTTTGATGCGCATGGGCAGCGCACAGTTGCCGTAAATGCGCATTCTTGGCATTGACCCCGGCTTGCGAACCACCGGCTTTGGCGTGGTGGAAAAACACGGCAACCAATTGCTGTACGTGGCGAGTGGCACCATCAAAACCAACAAAGAAGCCCAAGGTAATTTGGCCGAACGTTTGAAGGTCTTGTTTGACGGCATCCACGAAGTGGCGGCGCGTTACCAACCCGACACCTCAGCGGTGGAGATTGTGTTTGTCAACGTCAACCCACAAGCCACCCTGTTGCTAGGTCAAGCACGTGGTGCTTGCATCACCGCCTTGGCCACTTGCAACTTGCCCGTCGCCGAATACACCGCGTTACAGATGAAGCAAGCTGTGGCCGGTCATGGTTTGGCTAAAAAAGAACAAGTGCAGGAGATGGTCAAGCGCTTGCTCAACCTGCCTGGCTTACCCGGACCCGATGCCGCCGATGCCTTGGGTATTGCCATCACCCACGCCCATGCGGGTCACGCCATGGCCAAGCTGGCAGCGGCCACTGAACTACAACGCAGCACCAGCGGCATGTACAAAGCAGGGCGAAGCCGCTGATCGCAACCGACTTACGGCCGAGTCGTGGGCAAATTCAACTCAACGATTGCGCCGCCATCCACCGCATTTGAAATCGTCAAACTGCCGTTGTGCATTTCGGCAATTGTTTTGGAAATAGACAGGCCCACGCCCAAGCCATCTTCTTTCGAGGTCACGAAAGGCTCACCCACCACCTGTTTCATCTCTGCTGAAACACCTGGCCCTGTATCGCGCACGCGTAAAACAACGCGCTCGTCTGAATTTTCAAGAGACACGAAAATTTTTCGGCTGGCGTTGGGCTCCATGGCTTGCATGGCATTGCGATACACATTCAACACAATTTGTGAAAGCTGAACACGGTCACCATGCACCCAGCATGGAACGGCGTCCACATCAAATTCAAACTTAATTTTTTGCTTCCGTATTTCATAGGCGAGCAATTGCGCCACATCTTCCAACAGAGCTTTTAAATCTACCAATTCATAGTCGGTCTGCGCAGGCCGAATGAAATTACGAATGCGCTCGACCAATTGCACAGTGCGTTGGGTGCTGTTTTCGATTTCTTCAATTGATTCCAACACCTCTTTCGAATTGGATTCTCCAGATGCCACGCTGATTTTGATAGCTTGCACGTCCATCAAAATCGCCGTCAGCGGTTGGCTGAGTTCATGCGCAAAAGACGCGGACATCGTCCCCAAAGTTCTTTGGCGCTCCAGCTGGGCTATTTGATCTCCCAGACGTGCACTTTCTTCTTGCCGTGCACGCTGGGCAATTGCCTTCATTCGCTCTTGTGTCGAACGTTCCAAGAACATCCCCACAAAGGCAAAGTTACCCAAGATTGAAATCAACAAGCCTGTGAACACAGTCAACACACTGTCCACACCGCTCGCCACGACATCGGGCTCTGTGAATCCCAAGAGCACCATCGTCGTCCGCGCCACCATGGTGATCGCGGTGATTGCGTACACCACCGACAACCACTTGGCACTTTTCAATTGATTGACAACCGCAATGCGCCAAGACAAATAAGAGATGTATGAAAAGAGTGCAGTAAAGATCAACGTCGACCAAGAAAACCGCAAGACAGGGTTTTGCAAGACAACGCGAAAGTACTCGAAGCCAAGCAACCCAATCAGGATCAGCAATGCCACACGTTTCAAAGCCAAATCTTGCGCAAGTGCGCGACGCAAAGCCAAGGCTTGCGTTAAGGCGGCACTCCACATCAAGCCATTGGCCACGGTGTAAGTCAGCCAAGCCGGAAGATGCGAACGCAAGCCCACCAACGCCAAAGCGACGCCAAAGAGCAAGCCCCCTGAACACCACAAGGTCAATGCGCGAGACGGTTGATTGAACAGCAATACCCAAACGGTCAAGGGCAAGATCAAATACAGAATGCCAAGAATGAGATAGACCGTGGGGATGTGATACACCGTCATCTCAATCTCTCCCTCGCCGCAGAGGCGATGTATTCAAAGATTTACCAAGCCGGGGCCAGCTGCGCCAAACCCGGAGGTGCTTTGCGCGCATCGTCAAAGGTGACGACTTCATAGGCATCAGGCTGGCTGAGCAACTCACGCAGCAATAAATTATTCATGGCGTGCCCCGAGCGGAACGCCACATAGGAAGCCAGCAAGGGCTTGCCAATCAAATACAAATCGCCCATGGCATCGAGAATCTTGTGCTTCACAAATTCGTCGTCGTAGCGCAAGCCATCGCTGTTCAAAACCTTGTAGTCATCCATCACGATGGCGTTGTCCAAACCGCCGCCTAAAGCGAGGCCGTTGGCACGCAACATTTCCACATCACGCGTGAAACCAAAGGTGCGTGCGCGTGCAATGTCGCGGGTGTACACATCCGTGTCCATGTCGAACACCACGCTTTGACCTGTGGAATCCACCGCCGGGTGACGGAAATCAATTTCAAAGCTGAGCTTGTAGCCATGATGAGGATCGAGCCGCGCCCACTTCACGTTGGCGCCCTCGCCTTCACGCACTTCTACCGTTTTCAACACACGGATGAAACGCTTTGGCGCGTTTTGTTCCACGATGCCCGCGCTTTGCAGCAAGAACACAAACGAGGAAGCCGAGCCATCAAGAATAGGCACTTCTTCCGCTGTGATGTCGATGTACAGGTTGTCGATACCTAGGCCGGCACAGGCCGACATCAAATGCTCCACCGTGAACACCTTCGCACCGCCATTGGAAATGGTCGACGCCAAACGCGTATCCGTCACAGCGGTGGCCGTGATGGGGATATCGACAGGCTGCGGCAAATCCACCCGACGGAACACGATGCCCGTGTCGGGTTGCGCTGGGCGCAGTGTCAGCTCCACGCGTTGACCGCTGTGAAGACCAACACCCACCGCCTTGGTGAGGGATTGAAGGGTTCGTTGTTTAAGCACAGTGAGATTTTAGTGAATCTCCCTCGAAGGGGTGATTCACTTACTCAATCGCGGTAATTAATAAATCTCAGTCAGCTTGCTTACGCAAGAAGGCTGGGATTTCGTAGTCGTCCATGCCGCCTGATGACAAGGCATCGACCTTGGCTGCGGCCGAGGTGCGGTTGCCACGCCACACGGCGGGAGAGTTCAACGAGTCGTAGTTGGTTTGTGGTGCAGCAGCACCCACACCCAAACCTGCCGCCAAACCAGCCAAACCAGACGAAGCCGCAGCCAACACACCTGCTGGAGATGCATTGTTAGCTTGTGTGGTGGGGAAGCCCACGCCGTCGGTACCTGTGCGCAACACTTGCAACTGAGGTGCAGCGCGACGGCTGCCAGCCAAACCTGTGGCCACCACAGTGACGCGAATTTGGTCGCCCAAGCTTTCGTCGTAAGCCGTGCCGTAAATCACGTGTGCGTCTGGTGAAGCGAACTTGCGGATGGTGTTCATGGCTTCGCGAGACTCAGACAACTTCAAGCCGCCCTTGGCTGCGGTGATCAACACCAACACGCCCTTGGCACCCGACATGTCCACGCCTTCGAGCAATGGACAAGCCACCGCTTGTTCAGCCGCAATGCGTGCACGGTCTGGGCCGTTAGCCGCAGCGGTACCCATCATGGCTTTGCCGGTTTCGCTCATCACGGTACGCACGTCTTCAAAGTCGACGTTCACCAAAGCTTCGACGTTGATGATTTCAGCAATGCCGCCGACCGAGTTTTTCAACACGTCATTGGCAAAGGCGAAGGCTTCGTCTTGGCTGGCATCTTCGCCCAACACATCCATCAACTTTTCGTTCAACACCACGATGAGCGAGTCCACGTTGGCTTCGAGTTCGGCCAAGCCAGTTTCAGCGTTGCCCATGCGGCGGCTGCCTTCGAATTCGAAAGGCTTGGTCACCACGCCAACGGTCAAGATGCCCATCTCGCGCGCCACGCGGGCCACCACAGGTGCAGCACCTGTGCCTGTGCCGCCGCCCATACCGGCTGTGACGAACAGCATGTTGGTGCCTTCCAGCGCCAAACGGATGTCGTCAATCGCAGCTTCAGCCGCTTCACGGCCGCGCTCTGGCTTGCTACCAGCGCCGAGGCCGGTGGAGCCGAGTTGGATCACTTTGTGCGCATTGCTCACGCGCAGGGCTTGTGCGTCGGTGTTCGCGCAAACGAACTCCACGCCTTGAACGCCAGAGCTGATCATGTGTTCAACGGCGTTACCGCCGCCGCCACCCACGCCAATGACTTTAATTTGGGTGCCTGAGTTGAATGCTTCAACTTCGATCATTTCGATGCTCATGATGTTTCTCCTAATCTAAAAATTTGCAGTTGCCTAAGTCGTTTGTGTTTTGCTTTTTGGTTCATCGCGCTCCTTCTACGAGGGTGGCGCGTTAGCGGCACAGGATCGACATCGTCGATGTCTGTGCGGTCGCTGCGGCGGACTGCCGCGTGCAAGGTAAAGCAAGGTGTGTGGAATCATGGTTAGAAATTCCCCACAAACCAATCTTTGAGACGGTCCATCAACGAGTTGACTGACCCACTCTTTTGTGAAACTTTGAAACCGCGTTGGCGATCCACGCCCGCTTCGGCCAACAAGCCCATCACCGTGGCTGCACGGGGCTGCGCCACCATGTCTGCCAAGGCGCTGTCGTAGTGCGGCACACCGCGACGCACAGGCTTCAAGAAAATGTCTTCGCCCAGTTCGACCATGCCCGGCATCACTGCGCTGCCGCCAGTGAGCACAATGCCCGAGGACAACACTTCTTCATAGCCCGAGTCACGAATGACTTGCTGCACGAGCGAGAAGATTTCTTCCACGCGTGGCTCAATCACACCAGCCAAAGCTTGGCGGCTCAACATGCGTGGCGTGCGATCACCCAAGCCCGGCACTTCCACTTGCACGTCTGGATCGGCTAACAGTTGCTTGGCGTAGCCCGATTCAATCTTGATCTCTTCGGCGTCCTTGGTGGGCGTGCGCAATGCCATCGCAATGTCGCTGGTGATCAAGTCACCGGCGATGGGGATGACGGCCGTGTGACGAATCGCACCGTTGGTGAAGATGGCCACATCAGTGGTGCCTGCACCAATGTCCACCAAAGCCACGCCCAGTTCGCGCTCGTCGTCGGTCAACACCGACATGCTGGATGCCAAAGGGTTGAGCATGAGGCGGTCCACATCCAAGCCGCAACGACGCACGCACTTGATGATGTTCTCAGCCGCGCTTTGTGCGCCCGTGACGATGTGCACTTTGGCTTCCAAGCGAATGCCGCTCATGCCAATGGGCTCGCGCACGTCTTGGCCGTCAATCACAAACTCTTGCGGCTGCACCAACAACAAACGCTGGTCTGTCGAGATGTTGATGGCTTTGGCGGTTTCCACCACGCGGGCCACATCAGCGGCAGTGACTTCTTTGTCTTTCACCGCCACCATGCCGGTGGAGTTGATGCCGCGAATGTGGCTGCCGGTGATGCCGGTATAGACATTGGTGATTTTGCAATCAGCCATGAACTCGGCTTCTTTCAAAGCCTGCTGAATGCTTTGCACGGTCGCGTCGATGTTGACCACCACGCCGCGCTTCAAACCATTGCTGGGAGCCACGCCGAGGCCTGCGAGCTTGAGCTCACCATCGGGCAACACTTCGGCCACGACCACCATGACCTTGGCTGTGCCAATGTCTAAGCCGACCACCAGTTCTTTGTAATCTTTTG
>Ga0228700_1001799_pt1 | contig 12766 bp, 13 predicted proteins | sample McNCre317_Aug_MG_FD_178019 | JGI IMG/M metagenome (GOLD analysis project Ga0228700, IMG submission 178019) | Freshwater microbial communities from McNutts Creek, Athens, Georgia, United States - 3-17_Aug_MG | ecosystem: Environmental > Aquatic > Freshwater > Creek | place: USA: Georgia...
GGGTCCGCATCAGGCGCGCCAGCGCCAGCAGGGTGTCAGCCAGCATCTGGCGGCGGTAGCGCGCATTGAGCAGGCGGTTGGCCAGCGTGGCATACAGCAGGTAGAGCGCTGCGCCCAGGCTGCAGTGCAGGGTGCTGCGCAGAGCGCCTTCCAGCCCCTCCTGCTGCGGCACCGCCATGGAAAACACCATGGCAAACATGACGGACACGGCAATCGGCAGGCCCCGCTTGCCCCAGGCGCCCGCCAGAAACGCCAGGAAGCTGGCGGGTACCAGCAGCAGGCCCAGCCACAGCGGCTGGCTGTGCAGCCACTGCACCGCAAAAAACAGGGGCATGCCCAGCACGGCAGCCGGCAGCAGATGCCAGAACTTGCCGCGCAAGGGTGCGGCCTGGTCGGGCGGGATGCACACAATCACACCGACCGAGGCAGCACCCGCTGCCGTCGCACCCAGGCCCAGGTGCACCAGTCCCGAGATCAGGAACAGCCCCAGTGCGGCCGCCATGCCATTGCTGGCGGAATACCCCAGCAGCGCACGCAGCAGGGGCCGCGCAGGCGGCGCCAGATCAGTGAAAAATTTCATGGCCGGGTTATTGTCGCGCAAGGTGGGGCGGCGACAATCCAGGCTGGGGCTTGATGGAATAGACAGGTTAAGAATAAGGGAGTGCGGGTGTGACCTATGCCATTACCAGGCAGCAGCATGGCGCCACCGTCCGCTACAGCGGGCTGGTGAGCGTTGGCGAATTCATGGAGGTGGTGCTAAGCATCCATGCCGACCCGGGATATGCCTCGCTGCGCTATGTCATCCACGACATGCTGGAGGTGGAGGAACTCGATTTTTCCAACCTGGACATGACGGCCATGGCAGCCCAAGAGCTGGGTGCACGCTACACCAACCCCGGGGTACGTCCGGCGGTGGTCAGCAAAGACCCGCGCATGGCCGAGGCCACCCGCAGTTTCAGCGCGCTGGCCCAGCTGGAGGTAGGGATATTCACTGAGCTGGCCCAGGCACAGCGCTGGGTGGGCGCAACCCACCCCGCGGCGCCCCAGCCCTGAAAACAGGGCAGTAGCCGGGCTCCTACAATCCCACCATGGCGAAAACCTATGACATCTGTATCCGCGGTGCCGGCATTGTGGGGCGCAGCCTGGCCCTGCACCTGGCCGCCAAGCGCCTGCGCGTGGCGCTGCTGGCCCAGCCCCAGGCGGACAATGCCGCCCATACGGATGTGCGTGCCTATGCCCTCAGCCCGGCCTCACGCGCCGTGCTCGAAGGGGTACGCTGCTGGCCCGATGCCGAGCACGCCACCGCCGTCACCCGCATGCAGGTGCAAAGCGAGGCCGGTGAAGCCGTGGGCTTTGACGCCCAGGAGCAAGGCATTGCCGCACTGAACTGGATCGTGGACGTCCCGGTGCTGGAAGACCTGCTGAAGGAAGCCGTGCGCTTCCAGCCCCTGATTGACCTGGTGCAAGAGCCGGTGCCGGCCGGGCTGACCGTGGTCTGTGAAGGCCGCGCCAGCCAGACACGGGCCGAATACGGCGTGGAATTTGAGGTCAAGCCCTACCCGCAGTGGGCGCTGGCAGCCCGGGTGCACTGCGCGCAGCCGCATGGCCAGGTGGCGCGCCAGTGGTTTGACCAGGGCGACATCCTGGCCCTGTTGCCGCTGGATGGTGCACAAGGGCAGACCTGTGCCCTGGTCTGGTCGGTGAGCCCCCAGCGGGCCCAGGAACTGCTGGCCGCAGAGGCCCCAGATTTTTGCCAGCAGCTGCAAAGCGCCAGCCACGATGCGCTGGGCGCACTCACGCTTTCCAGCGAACGCAAGGTCTGGCCGCTGCAGGCGGCACAGGCGCGCTCGTGGGTCGGCCGCAGCGCCACAGGCAGCTGGCTGCTGGCGGGCGACGCCGCCCACAATGTGCACCCCCTGGCCGGCCAAGGCCTGAACCTGGGCCTGGGCGATGTCGCCACCCTGGTGCAGATCCTGGACCAGCGCGCCTACTGGCGCAGCGTGGGCGACCCCAAGCTGCTGCGCGCCTATGAGCGTGCGCGCAAAGCCGAGTACGCCGTGGTCGGTGGCTCGGGCGATGCCCTGCACCAGATCTTCGGCCTGCAGCATCCCGCCTGGCAAAGCCTGCGCGCTGTGGGCATGCGCAGTTTCGAGCGCAGCGGCCCGCTCAAACGCTGGGTCGCGCAGCGCGCCATGGGGGCCCTAGGCACCTTGGGCACCCGGCAGCAGGCCAGCGGCTCCTGAATACCCACCCACAATCACCCGAGACCACCATGAACACCACCACCCTGCGCCGCACCAGCCTGGCTTTGCTGGCCCTGTTTATTTCGGCCACCTGCCTGGGGCAGGAGGCGGCCATCCGCAAGAACATCGCGCAGCGCTTTCCCGACCTGAAGGCAGTTGACGAGGTGCGGCCCGCACCGATTGCGGGCCTGTATGAGGTCCGCATCAACAGCTCTGAGATCTATTACACCGACGCCCAGGCCGACTACATGATCGTAGGCAACCTGTTTGACACCAAGCAGCGCCGCAACCTGACCGAAGAGCGGGTCGACAAGCTCACCGCCGTCAAGTTTGACGCCCTGCCCTTCAAGGATGCCTTCACCATCGTGCGTGGCAACGGCGAGCGCAAGCTGGCAGTGTTCGAAGACCCCAACTGCGGCTACTGCAAGCGCTTCGAGCGCGATCTGGCCACCATCAACAACGTCACCATCCACATGTTCCTCTACCCCATCCTGGGCCAGGACTCGGTGGAGAAGTCCAAGGCCATCTGGTGCGCCAAGGACCGCGCCCAGACCTGGCAGGACTGGATGGTGCGCGAGAAGGCCATTCCCAACCCGGCCATGCAATGTGACACCGAGGCCCTCAAGCGCAACACCGAGCTGGGCCGCACGCACCGCCTCAACGGCACGCCCACGCTGATTTTTGTGGATGGCACCCGCGTGCCCGGTGCCATAGACGCCAAGCAGATCGAGAAGTACCTGTCCGACGCCAAGTCATGAGCGCCGGGGCCCGCGTAGCCAGGCGCAGCGCGCCTGGCGCCGTGCATTACCAGGTCAGCCTGGACAGCCAGCACGCCCACCTGTTTGAAGTCAGGCTGCACATCGCAGCGCCGCAGGCAGACCAGCTGCTGCAGCTGCCCGTGTGGATTCCCGGCAGCTACCTGGTGCGTGAGTTCGCCAAGAACCTGCAGGAGCTGCAAGCCCGCCAAGGCGGGCGCAAGGTGGCCATACAGCAGCGTGACAAGGCCAGCTGGGTCGTGGCCTGCCGCGAAGGTGAGCCGCTGCTGCTGCAGTACCGGGTCTATGCCTTTGACAACTCGGTACGCACCGCCTGGCTGGATGCAAGCCGCGGCTTCTTCAACGGCACCAGCCTGTTCCTGCGGGTGCATGGGCAGACCGATCAGCCCCACAGCGTGGAAGTGCTGGCACCCCGTGAGGCGCCAGGCTGGAAGCTGGCCACCGGCCTTACCCCCTTGCGCGTGCTCAAGTCCGGCTTTGGCCTTTATGGAGCCGACGATTACGACTCCTTGGTGGACTGCCCGGTGGAGATGGGCGATTTCTGGAGCGCCAGCTTCGAGGCCTGCGGCATTCCCCACCGCCTGGTGGTAGCCGGCGCCACCGACAGCCTGGACGGCGACAAGCTGGTGGCCGACACCCGTGCCATCTGTGAAACCGAAATCCGCTTCTGGCACGGCTCGGATGCTAAGGCCGGCAAACGCAGCCGCATTGAAGGCCTGCCCTTTGCCAGCTACCTGTTCATGATCAATGCGGTGCACGACGGCTATGGCGGACTGGAACACCGCAATTCCACGGCGCTGATCTGCACCCGCAAAGACCTGCCGCGCAAGAAACGCCAGACCCTGGCCGCACCGGTGCACAAGCAGCCCGAGGGCTACACCACCCTGCTGGGCCTGATCAGCCATGAGTACTTTCACACCTGGAATGTGAAGCGCCTGCGCCCGGCCGAGTTTGCCCGCTACGACTACGCCCAGGAAAACTACACCGAGCTGCTCTGGTTCTTCGAGGGCTTCACCAGCTACTACGACGACCTGCTCTTGCGCCGCGCCGGCCTGATCGAGAACAGCACCTACCTGAAGCTGCTGGGCAAGACCATCAACCAGGTGCAGCAGACCCCGGGGCGGCTGGTGCAAAGCGTGGCCCAGGCCAGCTTCGATGCCTGGGTGAAGTACTACCGCCAGGACGAGAACACCGCCAACGCCACGGTGAGCTACTACACCAAGGGCGCCCTGGTGGCCCTGTGCCTGGACCTCACCCTGCGCGCCGAGGGCCGCACCAGCCTGGACGCGGTGATGCGCGCACTGTGGCGCCACTGCAAGGCAGGCCCCATGAGCGAGCAAAACCTGCTGGACGTGCTGGCCGAGCTGTCCGGGCGTTCTTACGCCAAGGATCTGGCGCGCTGGGTTCACAGCACCCAGGAGCTGCCCGTGGTCGAGCTGCTGGAGCGCCACGGCGTCAAGGTGCACCAGGAGCCCGACCAGGTGGCCCAGCAACTGGGCCTGCGCACCAAAGAGGCCGGTGGGCTGGTGGTGCACCAGGTGCTGCGCGGCGGCGCCGCCGAGCAGGCGGGTTTTGCCAGTGGCGATGAATGGCTTGCGGTGCAGGCCGCAGGCGCGCGTGCATCCGGCCCCTGGCGCATGCAGACCCTGGACGACCTCATGCTGTATGCCGGTGACGCCAAGAAAGTGCAGGCCACCGTGGCCCGCGACAAGCGCCTGCTGACCCTCACCCTGACCCTGCCCCGGGCCAGCCAGGCGGTGCGCCTGGCCAACGCCGATACCCCGCGGCTGGAACGCTGGCTGTGCGCCGGCACGCCCCTATAAACCTTTTTGGAGAGAACTGCCATGCGCTACGAATGCATCACCACCCATATCGAGGGCGAGAAAGTTGCCGTCATCACCCTGAACCGCCCCAAGCAACTCAATGCGCTCAATGAGCAGCTGATGAATGAGCTGGGCCAGGCCCTGCAGGCCTTTGATGCGGACGAGGCGATCGGCTGCATGGTCATCACCGGCAGCGAAAAAGCCTTTGCCGCCGGCGCCGACATCACCGCCATGGCCAAGCTGACCTTCGCCCAGGCCTACCGTGGCGACTTCATCACCCGCAACTGGGAAACCATTCGCAGTGTGCGCAAGCCGGTGATTGCTGCGGTCAGCGGCTTTGCCCTGGGTGGCGGCTGCGAGCTGGCCATGATGTGCGACTTCATCATCGCCGCCGACAACGCCAAGTTCGGCCAGCCCGAGATCAAGCTGGGCGTGATTCCAGGTGCCGGCGGCACCCAGCGCCTGCCGCGCGCCGTGGGCAAATCCAAGGCCATGGACCTGGCCCTGACCGGGCGCATGATGGACGCCGCCGAGGCCGAGCGCGCTGGCCTGGTCAGCCGCGTCGTGCCCTTTGAGAAGCTGATGGACGAGGCACTGGGCGCAGCGCTGCAGATCTGCGGCTACTCGCAAATTGCCACCATGGCCACCAAGGAAACCGTGAACCGCGCCTTTGAAGGCAGCCTGTCGGACGGCCTGATGTTCGAGCGCCGCATGTTCCATGCGCTGTTCGCCACCGACGACCAGAAAGAAGGCATGGACGCCTTTGTCACCAAGCGCAAGGCGGAATTTCGCAATTCCTAAGCCCCCAATCCAAAAGCTGCCATTTGCCTTGCTATAATGGCGGCCTTCGGTGATATAGCTCAGTTGGTTAGAGCGCAGCATTCATAATGCTGATGTCGGTGGTTCAAATCCACCTATCACCACCAGATACCGCGCTACGGCGCAAGCTCCCAGGGATGCCCTGGGAACCCCAAGCCCGCTACTTCACCCTAGTGGGCTTTTTGTTGTGCGGGCGTTTTGCTGTCTGTGTTGAAAGCCCGTGCTAGCATGCTTTTTTTCCTCAGCCTCTGGATATACACCATGAACCGCTGTCCCTCACCTGCTGCCGCTTGGGGCCAGGCGCCTTCCCCCCATGCTGCACTGCGCAGCAGGCGGCGCCTGCTGCATGCGGCGCTGCTGGCTCCCTGCCTGCTGGCAGGCACGGCCGCCATGGCCCAAAGCAATGTGCGCCCCTTTCCACCCGACGCCCAGCGCGGCGTGATGGTGGTCAAGGCGCCACCCGTCATCGAGCTCAACGGCCGCAGCGACCGGCTCTCGCCCGGTGCACGCATCCGTGCGGTCAACAACATGCTGGTGCTCTCGGGCGCCCTCATCGGCGAGAAGCTGTTGGTGAATTTCGTGCGCAATCCCACCGGCGAGGTGCATGAGGTGTGGATCCTCACCGCCGCCGAGGCCGCACTGAAACTGCCCACCCAGCCCTAACGCCCAAAGCAACCCGGCGCGCACGCCCGCAACGCCGGGGCCTGTGCAGCCCACAGTCCTGCGCGCACCCCAAGGGGCGCAATGCCTGCTGCCAGACTGAACTCCACCCCCTTTCGATTTGCCGATGCCCGCCATGTCCAAAAAAGTCTTTATCAAAACCTTTGGCTGCCAGATGAACGAGTACGACTCCGACAAGATGGCCGATGTGCTGGGCGCCGCGCAGGGCTATGAGCCCACGCAGAATGTGGACGAGGCCGACCTAATTCTCTTCAACACCTGCTCGGTGCGCGAGAAGGCCCAGGAAAAGGTGTTCTCCAACCTGGGCCGCATCAAGCACCTCAAGAAGAAGGGCGTGCAGATCGGCGTGGGCGGCTGTGTTGCCAGCCAGGAGGGCGCGGCCATCATTGCGCGTGCCCCTTACGTGGATGTGGTGTTCGGCCCGCAGACCCTGCACCGCCTGCCCGAGATGCTGGCCGCGCGCGCCGCCCAGAACAAGCCCCAGGTGGACATCAGCTTTCCCGAGATCGAAAAGTTCGACCACCTGCCGCCTGCCAAGGTGGAAGGCGCCTCGGCCTTTGTCAGCATCATGGAGGGCTGCAGCAAGTACTGCTCGTATTGCGTGGTGCCCTACACCCGTGGCGAAGAGGTGAGCCGCCCCTTTGAAGACATTCTGGTGGAGGTGGCGGGCCTGGCTGACCAGGGCGTGAAGGAAGTGACCCTCTTGGGGCAGAACGTCAATGCCTGGCGCGCGCCCATGGGCAGCAGCACCGAGGTGGCCGATTTCGCCACCCTGCTGGAATACGTGGCTGACATCCCCGGCATCGAGCGCCTGCGCTACACCACCAGCCACCCCAATGAATTCACGCCGGCCCTGATCCAGGCCTATGAAAAAATCCCCAAGCTGGTCAGCCACCTGCACCTGCCGGTGCAGCATGGCAGCGACAAGATCCTGATGGCCATGAAGCGCGGCTACACCGCCATGGAATACAAGAGCACGGTGCGCAAGCTGCGCGCCATACGCCCCGACATGGCCTTCAGCAGTGACTTCATTGTGGGCTTTCCGGGTGAGACCGAGGACGACTTCGCGCGCATGATGAAACTGATCGACGATGTAGGCTTTGACAACTCCTTCAGCTTCATCTTCAGCCCGCGTCCGGGCACGCCCGCCGCCAACCTGCACGATTACACACCCCATGAAGTCAAGCTGCAGCGGCTGCAGCAGCTGCAGGCCGCCATCAATGCCAACATCGCGCGCATCAGCGAAAGCCGTGTGGGAACCGAGCAGCGCATCCTGGTCGAAGGCATCTCGCGGCGCGACCAGCATGAGCTGATGGGCCGCACCGAATGCAATCGCGTGGTGAACTTTGCCGGAGCAGCGCGCCTGGTGGGCCAGATGGTGAGCGTGCGCATTTCTGAGACCCGCAGCTACACCCTGCGCGGCGAGGTGCTCTTACGCGAGAACGTCTAGGCTTTTCAAGGTCCTAAAGTCTGGAGTCGGCAGGTCCAAACCGCGCTGTTTTGAGGCTCTGCGAATGTGTGAATAGATGTATTTGATTACACACCAATCAATTCGATACTACCGCGCATGCAGCATAGCGAAGTAGACTTCAAGAAGGTAGTTGGAAAACAGGTACGCAAGCTCCGGTTACAGGCCGGATTCACGCAGGACGTGCTGTCCGAACGCTGTGGCATCTACCGCACCTATCTCTCACGCATCGAAGCGGGCAGCGCCAACCCCACCCTTCTGGTATTGATCGCCCTGGCCAGCACGCTGGGGGTTCATGTGTGTGAGTTGTTCCACGATTTTGATGATGCCGGCAGCGAACTGCTGGCGCGCCTGACGCGGCGTCCTTCGCTGTAGCCCGCTGCCCGCCAGGGCAAGCCACAGTAGTGGCATCTGCGCCGGCTGTGCGGCGCTTGGCAAGCAGTCCATATGGCGACATACTGCGTCCATGGGACACCTACCTTTAAGCGAAGTCTTGGGCGCCCAAGTCAAGCGCCTGCGCCACCAAGCCGGTATGACGCAAGCCGATCTGTCCGAGCGCAGCGGCCTGTTCCGAACCCACCTCTCACGCATTGAGTGCGGCAGTGCCAATCCCTCGCTGGATGCCATCGTGGCCATTGCGCGGGCCCTGGACACCAACCCGGGCGCGCTGTTTCTGGAAGCTGGCAGCGCTGCCGTTTCGGGCAAGCGCTAGGCCGGGGCTACCGGCAAGGCAGCGGCTCACCTAGAAGGGCATCTTGGGCATGCCCTTCATGCCGCCCAGGCGCTTCATCATCTTCATCATGCCGCCGCCCTTCATCTTCTTCATCATCTCCTGCATCTGCTCAAATTCCTTGAGCATGCGGTTGACCTCCTGCACCTGCACGCCGGCGCCATTGGCAATGCGGCGCTTGCGCGTGGCCTTGATGAGCTCGGGCTTGCGCCGCTCCAGCGGCGTCATGCTGTGGATGATGCCTTCCTTGCGGCGTATGTCCTTTTCAGCACGGTCCATATCGACCTGACCGGCCTTGGCCGCCATGGCGGCCGGCAGCTTGTCCATCAGGCTGGACAGGCCGCCCATCTGCTTCATCTGCTGGATCTGGGCCAGGAAGTCATTGAGGTCGAAGCCGGCACCGCTCTTGACCTTGGCCGCCAGCTTCTGGGCCGCCTCCAGGTTGACACCCGCCGTCACCTGCTCGACCAGGGCCACGATGTCGCCCATGCCCAGCACCCGCCCGGCGTGGCGCTGGGCATCGAACACCTCCAGGCCATCGAGCTTTTCACTGACGCCGGCAAACTTGATGGGCGCACCGGTGATCTGGCGCACCGAGAGGGCCGCGCCGCCGCGCGCATCGCCATCGGTCTTGGTCAGCACGATACCGGTCAGCGGCAAGGCGTCCTTGAAGGCCTTGGCGGTGTTGACCGCGTCCTGGCCCTGCATGGCGTCCACCACAAACAGCGTCTCCACGGGGTTCAGCGCGGTGTGCAGTTCCTGAATTTCGCGCATCAGGGCCTCGTCAATGGCCAGACGGCCGGCGGTATCGACCAGCAGCACATCGACAAAATGCTTGCGTGCATAGTCCAGCGCGGCGCGCGCAATGTCCACCGGCTTTTGATCGGGGGCGCTCGGATACCATTCGGCACCCGCCTGGGCCGTCACCGTCTTGAGCTGCTCGATGGCGGCCGGCCGGTAGACGTCGGCCGAGACGGTCAGCACCTTCTTCTTGCGCTTTTCCATCAGGTGCTTGGCCAGCTTGCCGGTGGTGGTGGTCTTGCCCGCGCCCTGCAGGCCTGCCATCAATATCACCGCCGGTGGCTGGGCCGCCAGGTTGATGTCGCTCACGCCCTCGCCCATGGTGGCGGCCAGTTCACGGTTGACGATGCCCACCAGCACCTGGCCGGGCTGCAGCGAGCCCAGCACTTCTTCGCCCAGGGCCTTTTCTTTGACGCGGGCAATAAAGTCACGCACCACCGGCAGGGCCACGTCGGCCTCCAGCAAGGCCATGCGGACCTCGCGCAGCATGTCGGCAACATTGCTCTCGGTGATGCGGGCCTGGCCTCGCAGTTCTTTGACGAGGCGGCTGAGTTTGTCGGTAAGGGCGGAGGCCATAGAAATTCAAATCCGCGCTGCGGAGCCTGTGTTGATGGCCAGCAAGGGCTGGGGATAAGCAAAACGCTAAACTGTGCGCATGATTTTAGCCAGTGCGTCCCCCCTCTCGCTCATCCTCTCGGTGCTGGCCGCCCTGGCCTACCTGCTGCCGGCGGCCCTGACGCACCGCATCAGCGTGCGCACGGCCCACACCTGGGTGGCACTGGCCTGGCTGCTGCAGGGCTTTCTGCTGCTTGGCGCGCTCATGGGCGAGCCGCCGCGCTTTGGCTTTGCGCCGGCCCTGTCGGTCACGGCATGGCTGGTGGCCGCGGTGTATGCCATCGAGAGCCTGGTCTACCCGCAGCTGCCCACGCGCTGGACGCTCAGCACCATAGGTGCTGCCGCGGTGATGCTGGCCTATATTTTTCCCGGCAGCGTCATGCCGGCCAGCGCCTCCGTATGGCTGCCGCTGCACCTGGCCTTTGGTGTGGCCTGCTATGGCCTCTTTGGCATTGCGGTGGTGCATGCCTGGTTCATGAACCATGCCGAGAAGCGCATCCGCATGGGCCGTGACTCGCAAAGCGGCCTGCCCCTGTTGACACTGGAGCGCCTGACCTACCGCTTTGTCACCGCCGGCTTTGTGCTGCTCACGGCCACGCTGGTGGTCGGCATGCTGTTTGGCGAAGTGGTCTATGGCCATGCCTGGCGCTGGGATCACAAGACGGTGTTCTCGGTGCTGTCCTGGCTGACCATCGCCCTGCTGCTGGTGGGACGCGGGGCCTTTGGCTGGCGCGGCCGGCGCGCCGCCACCGTGCTGTACACCGGCTCGGCCTTTCTGCTGCTGGCCTATGTGGGTTCGCGCTTTGTGCTGGAAATCGTGCTGGGACGCGGCGCATGAAGTTCCTGCTGCTGTTCTTCATCTTCATGGTGCTGCTGTGGCAGTGGCGCCATGCACGCGCGCCCAAGGTGCGCGAAGACGCGCGCAAGCGCACACCCGCGCCCCCTGCCGTGGAGACGGTGCAATGCGGCCACTGCGGTCTGCACCTGCCGACCCAGGACGCCAGCAAGGGTCGCCAGGGCTGGTATTGCAGCGTGGCGCACCGCCAGGCCCAGGAGCCCTGAATGGCGGCGCCGGCCGCGGCTCGAAACTGGTTCGGTCCGGCAGCGCCCTGGGCCGCCGGCATCCACGCCGACGACACGCGCGAGTTTGCCCGCATCTGGCAGGGCTTCATGACCGCCCGCTTCACCTTGAGCCTGGTGCTGCTGGCCTTGCAATTCACCATGCTGGCCATCGGCTCGGTACACGGCAAATGGCTGGTGGCCATCAGCCTGGCCTACCTGGCCAGCACCCTGACCACCGGTCTGTTTGGCAAGCCCCTGCTGCTGGGTGACAGCTTCAACCGGCACTGGCTTCGCCTGGTGGGGCTGGACGTGTTGGCCTTCACCAGCCTGCAGATGCTGCAGGGCAACCCGGTCAACTACACGCCGCTGTTTGCCCTGCCCATCCTGCTGGCCTCGGTGCTGGGCTCGCTGCGGGTGGCGCTGGGCACGGCCGCGGGCGTCACCATGCTGCTGCTGGGCAACACCGCCGCCGACTACCTGGCCGGCGGCACCGACACCACGGTGTCGCTGCTGCAGGCAGCACTTAGCGGTGTGGGCTACTTTGCCGTGGCCCTGCTGTCCAACCAGCTCTCCAGCCGCCTGTCCAGTGAAGGCATGCGGGTGCGCATGAGCCAGGCCGCCGTCAACCTGCAGCGCCAGGTGAATGAGCTGGTGATTGAGTCGCTGCCCGACGGCGTGCTGATCGTGGACCGCCAGGGCCTGGTGCGGGCAGCCAACCCGAGTGCCGTCAAGCAGCTGGTGGCGGTGCAGGAGCCTGCCAGCGGCATCAGCGACCTGCACCAGGAGCCTTGCTGGCGGCCCATTCTCAGCCTGACCGAGCAGAGTTTTGCACTGGGCCAGGGGCAGCAGGAGGACATCACCATCCGCCATGCCGGCCAGGGACCGCGGCGCATTCGCATCAGCACCCGCCCGACCAATCCGCAAGACCTGGGCGGTGAGAGCCTGTGCGTGGTGTTCCTGCGCGACCAGCGCGAACTCGAAGCACGCATGCGCACCGAAAAACTGGCCAGCATGGGCCGCATGTCCACCGCCGTGGCGCATGAAATCCGCAATCCGCTGGCGGCCATCTCGCAGGCCAATGCCTTGCTCGACGAGGAGCTTAGCGAACCCCACCTCAAGAAGCTCACCCAGATGGTGGGGCAGAATGCCCAGCGCCTGGCCCGGATCGTCAACGACATCCTCAACCTGTCGCGTGCCCAGCCCACCGACGCCGGGCAGAGCCCCTTGCAAATGGACCTGAACGAGGCCGTGGCACGGGTCTGCGCCGAGTGGAGCCAGCAGAACCACTATGAAGGCCGGCTGCTCGCTGCCGCCCAGGGGCCGCGCCTGATGGTGCAGTTCGAGGGCGACCACCTGCGCCGGGTGCTGATCAATCTGCTGGACAACGCGCGCCGCTACGCCATGGACCGCCCGGGCGCCATCCAGGTCGACTCCGAGGCGCCCGAACACCACCAGGCCAGCGTGCGCGTGTGGAGCGCGGCTTTGCCCATGGACCAGACGGTGGAGAAGCACCTGTTCGAGCCCTTCTTTTCTTCGGAGAGCCGCTCCAGCGGGCTGGGGCTGTACATCTGCCGCCAGCTGTGCGAACAGCATGGCGCCAGCATCAGCTACCAGCGCAGCGCGCGCACAATGGAGGGCGCAATGGTAGAGGGCAATGAGTTCTGCATCACCCTCTTGCGCCCAGGCCCGACCACCGCACAACCCGAGAGCCAAACGACCTCGCCATGAGCCAGTCCCCCCCGCTGAGC
>Ga0228700_1001802_pt1 | contig 12755 bp, 13 predicted proteins | sample McNCre317_Aug_MG_FD_178019 | JGI IMG/M metagenome (GOLD analysis project Ga0228700, IMG submission 178019) | Freshwater microbial communities from McNutts Creek, Athens, Georgia, United States - 3-17_Aug_MG | ecosystem: Environmental > Aquatic > Freshwater > Creek | place: USA: Georgia...
CTTCTTGACCGCCGACGGTTTTTTCGTCAACGAGATAAACACCATGCCCGGTTTCACGCCGCTTTCGATGTTCCCATCGCTTTGGCAGGCATCGGGGATTGCTTATCCAGACCTCATCGATGAATTGGTCTATTTAGCGCTAAACAATTAGTTGGTTACGCTGCTGCAATGCTTGCTTGCCGGGATGCTCTGAACCGCGGCGCTGAGATCTGAAAGCACGGTGACCCCGGCAGCTTTTCTAGAGTCGACAATCACCTCGGTGGCCGGTTTACGAGCAAAGCTAATGAAACGGTAAGACGGTTTCTTGCTGTCATCCACCAGCCAGTCCACGCCGCTAGCGGTGACGCACGGGAGCGTGCTCACCTCAACTGCGGGCAAGCCGCAGCGCAGAATAACCGAGGTGGGTTCACCCCAGGCTCCGGTTGCCTGGGCGTTCGTGACTCGCTTGGCTAAACCGGCAACCTGATCAGGCAGGCGAACCGAAATCTCGGCGCAAGCCGGGTTGTTAGAGTCTGCAGCGGCATCCAGGCTCACGGTGGTTGCGCAGCCGGTGAGTGAGCCGGCTAAAGCCAATGAGACCATTAGGGCCATAGCGGTGCGTGAAATCTTCATCGAGAATAGGCTAACAGTGTGTCAAATCTAGAAACCGTTGCCGGCGTCGGTGAAAACGAAGCGCTGAAGCGCACCATTGCTCGGCTAAACCTATCCGATCATGCCCTGGTTGGCCCAGGCGATGATTCGGCAATCATTTCAGCACCGGATGGCCGCTTTGCAGTCACCACAGACACGATGATCGAAGGCCATGACTTCAAACTCGATTGGTCTAGTGCCTATGATTTGGGTTGGAAGGCGGTAGCCAGCAATATTGCCGACATAGCCGCGATGGGTGCGGTGCCGACGGCGCTAGTTGTTGCGCTAACCGTTCCGGGTGAAACGCAAGTTAGCTGGCTGGAACATTTTGCCGATGGGTTGAAGGCGGCCTGTTTGGCTTTGGCTCCTGGCTGCGGTGTAGTTGGTGGCGACCTTGCCGCCAGCGAGCAAATCATGATTTCGGTCGCGGCTCACGGCTCGCTGGAGGGGCGCTCGCCGGTGTTGCGCTCGGGAGCCGAGATCGGTGACGTTTTAGCGGTAGCGGGCACCCTGGGACGTGCCGCGGCAGGCCTAGCGCTTTTGGAGAGCGGCAATCGCGATGCAATTTCGGCCTATGACGATTGGGTGAATGTTCAAAGACGTCCACAGCCGCCGATTCGCGCGGGTGTTGAGGCTGCCGAGGCGGGCGCCACATCGATGCTCGACCTCTCAGACGGTCTTGCGCGCGATGCTGCGAGGATTGCCAAGGCCTCGGGAGTGACGATTCAGATCGATCCGCAGCAATTGCAGGGGTTCGAAGCAGTGCTGGAAGAAGCGGCTCGAGCAATCGAGGCAAATCCAAGCGATTGGGTAATCGGCGGGGGAGAAGACCACTCGCTACTGGCCACTTTTCCGGCCGGAACCAAATTGCCTCGAGCCTTCAAGCCCATCGGTGTAATTCTGCCTAAGGGGCCGGCTCCGGTGATGCTTGGCGCTGGGCCAATGCCCGAGCGCGGCTGGGATTCTTCGAAGTCTGCGACCAGCTAAATTTCTTAGCCGTGCAACAAGCTGTTGAGCTTTATGCCCTCACCCTTGCGGCCAACCACTTCAACTCGGCCGGTTAGCGAATTGCGTCGGAACAGCAGGCTTGGCTGGCCAGAAAGCTCTGCGGCTTTGACCACTCGTTCTTCCTGGCCATCGATGATTGTGACCTTGGTGCCTGCGGTCACATAAAGACCAGCCTCAACCACGGTGTCGTCACCGATCGAAATGCCAACTCCGGCGTTAGCGCCAAGCAGTGCTCGAGCACCGATGGAAACGCGTTCTTTGCCGCCGCCCGAAAGCGTGCCCATGATTGATGCACCGCCGCCTATGTCGGCACCGTCACCAACCACAACCCCCTGAGAGATTCTTCCTTCAACCATCGAGGTGCCAAGTGTGCCGGCATTGAAATTCACGAAGCCCTCGTGCATGATCGTGGTGCCTGGGCTCAGGTGAGCACCAAGGCGAACCCTCGATGCGTCGGCGATACGCACTTTTTGGGGAGTGACATAGTCCACCAGGCGAGGGAATTTATCGATCGCGTAAACGCTAATACCTTGGCGGGATAGGGCCGGACGCAGCTCTTCAAGGTCACTGAGCGCAACCGGGCCAACGTTTGTGAAGGCCACAATCGGAAGATTTGGAATCAAGCCTTCGAGATTGATTGAGTTTGGCTTCACAACCAGGTGTGAAAGCAGGTGAAGTCGAAGGTAGGCATCGGCGGTGCCGGTAACCGGAGCGCTGAGGTTGACTTCGGTTTTGACAATTTCGATTGAAACGCGACGACGGTCATCGCGGCCGGCAAGGGCTGCCAAGTCTGAGGTTGCTTTTGCATCTGACGGTGCGGCACCGAGTGCCGGCGCTGGATACCAAACATCCAGAACTGCGCCATCGGTTGCAATTGTTGCAAGGCCGAAGCCCCACGCGTGAGAATCTAAAAAGCTTGCCTGAGTCATACCTATAAGGTTACAAGTTAGGCTCGAGGTATGGCTTCCGTAACCCTCAATCTCACCGGTGATCTAGTTGAGTTAACTCGCGCAATCTGCGATATCGAGTCAGTTTCGGGCAATGAAAAACAATTGGCCGATGCCATCGAAACTTCACTTCGTGCGTTCCCTCACCTCGAGGTAATTCGCGATGCCGATGCGGTAATCGCTCGAACTAATTTGGGCCGTGCTTCACGGGTAATTATTGCCGGGCACATCGACACCGTTCCGGTTGCCGACAACTTGCCGGTTAAATTTCTACCGATGGAGCGCGAACAAGTACTTTGGGGGCGCGGCACCGTGGACATGAAAGCGGGAGTGGCTGTTCAACTCAAGTTGGCCGCCGAACTCGCCGAACCAAACGTTGACCTAACCTGGATTTTTTACGACCACGAGGAAGTCGACGCTAGCCTCAACGGGCTAGGCCGGATCTCTCGCAATCGACCTGAGCTGCTCGAAGCAAACTTTGCTGTCTTGTGCGAACCGACCGGCGCCATGGTTGAGGGCGGTTGCAATGGCACGATGCGTGCCGAGATTACTCTTCGCGGAGTCAAGGCTCACTCGGCTCGCCCGTGGATGGGTAAAAATGCTATCCATGGCGCTGCGAAATTGCTCACCATCCTTGATGAGCACGTGACCGATGAGGTTGAAATTGACGGCTTGGTCTATCGCGAGAGCCTAAACGCTGTGCTCATCAGCGGCGGAATCGCTACCAATGTGATTCCCGATGCTGTCAAGGTCACCGTCAACTATCGCTTCGCACCAAGCAAGTCGGCGCTGGATGCCGAACAACATTTACGACAGGTCTTTGATGGATTTGATGTTGTCATCACAGATTCTGCAGAGGGTGCGCGCCCGGGGCTTGACCGCCCGGAGGCAATTGCCTTTTTGGCGGCTACCAAAACCACCCCGAGACCAAAGTATGGCTGGACCGATGTTGCCAGATTCAGTGCACTCGGCGTGCCAGCCATCAACTTCGGCCCGGGTGACCCAAGCAAGGCCCATGCCGATGACGAAAATGTTCCGGTGAGCCAAATCTTCGCTTGCGAAAGCGCCCTCCGCAGTTGGCTGACCGATTAATTAGCATTCGCACCTGGCCGTGGTGGCTCCAGGTCTTAGCTGTTTATTTTTTAGTTCGACTCTTCGATGTGGTCCTGTTCCTCTACGTTGGCAGCATCGAGGGTGGCAGTTATTGGAATCATCCGAATCCCAATTACTTTGATTTTCTGAACGTCTGGGATGTTGAGTGGTTCGGCAAAATATATGCCCACGGTTATCCAGCCGTCATACCAATCGATGAACTTGGGCAGGTAAAGCAAAACGCTTGGGCCTTCTTGCCGGCTTTTCCATACTCGGTAAAAGCGTTTAGTTTGCTCACCGGCTTGAGTTGGAAGTTTGCGGCTCCGGCGCTGTCTACTATTTTTGGTGCCGCTTTCTCGCTTGTCGGCTACCGACTTTTCCAGACCAAATTGAATTCCAAGACAGCGCTGTGGGCAATCATCCTGGTCAATCTTTCGGCGGCGGCTCCGGTGTTGCAAACCGGCTATGCCGAAAGTCTTGGTTTGCTTTTGATCGCGCTGGTTCTCTACTTCTGGCTCGCCGATCGATTCGCTTTGACTCTGCTTGCGCTTGCCGCACTGGCTTTTGCTAGACCAGGCCTTGCTGCTTTCGCGCTGGCCTTTGCGGCAGTTTGGCTGATTAGGTTTTTCAGGTCGAGGATGGGGCTGGAAGCCTTCTCAGTGATTGATGCAGTAAAGCTTGCTGGCCTTTCGATTGCCGCCTTGGCGCTCAATTTTGCCTGGCCTGCTTTGGCCGCGGTTGTGACCGGCCGGCAAGGCGCCTATGTGGCAACCGAATTGGCTTGGCGTTCGGCCTTTCCATTTGGCGGCGGCGGTCTGACCCCACTTGCTCCCTGGTTTTCTTCAGCGGAATATTTCATCGGTGGCGTAGCCGGCATCGCCACGGTGATCGCAGCCATTATTGGCGCTGGGTTAGTTTTTGCCATCCCGGCGGTGCGGCGGCTTGGCTTGGAACTAAACCTTTGGGTGGCCAGCTATTTCGTTTACCTGTTCCTATTCTTTTTCCCGCAGTCCAGCCTGGTTCGTATCCTGTTGCCGTCCTTTGTGCTATTTGGAGCATTGGCTCAGCGGACCGAAACCTGGAACACGAAACGCAAGGCAGTCTTGATTGCCGGGATGGCTCTGCTTCAACTTGCTTGGCTTCTAACCTGCTGGATGTATGTTCCGCCAGACTTTTCACCGCCCTAGGTGAAAGTTACCAATTTGATAAGTCTTAGTAAACTTTTCGGTTTTTGCCTGCAAGCGGCGTGAGATAATAGAAGTTCGGCGGTTACGCCCACGCATTTCAAGGAGTTTTTCATGGCAGCAATGAAGCCACGCACCGGAGACGGACCAATGGAGGCAGAACGCGAACCTCGCGGACTTATCATTCTTCGAGTGCCTCTAGAAGGCGGCGGTCGTCTCGTAGTTTCAGTTAACGAAGAAGAAGCCAAAAACCTTCACCAGGTTCTTGCCGGGGTTGTCAAGGCCTAGTCAGAATTCAGAAAAAAGCCGGTCATTGTTGACCGGCTTTTTTTATTGAACGCGCTTGCTGGCCATGAGTAAGCCATCGCCAACTGGCGACAGTGCAGAAACAAAATCATCGTGGTTGCTGAAAAAGCGAAGGACCTCTCGATAAACCGAGGTTGCGTCATCGCGCATCGCCGGGTCTGGCACCCGGTCTCGCCAAAGGGCGTGAGAAATTGCCACCACGCCGCCGGGGCGCAACATCCTTGAGGCTTCGTGCAGCTGAGCCTCTAGAGAGTCGCGATCGGCGTCCAAGAAAACCAAATCGTAAGCGGCGTCGGCCATGTTAGACATGACATCTAGAGCTTTACCAGTGATCACGCGGGTGCGATTCTGGGCGATTTTAGCCTCGCTAAATGCTCGCTTAGCTGCCGCTTGAATCTCAATCTCGGTGTCAATTGTTGCCAAAATCGCTTGCGGTGAACCGCTCAAAAGCCAGAGGCCCGAGACGCCGGTGCCGGTGCCTGCCTCAACTATTGCCTTCGCCCCCAAGGCAGAGGCAATCAAGGCTAGGTGTGCGCCCACCGATGCAGTGATGCATTCGATGCCTAATTCGGCCGCGCGCCCGCGGGCTGCACGAATAAATTCAGACTCTTCGATGAAGTCCTCTGCGAACTTCCAGCTAGTGATTTTGTCTACCATTTGGCACTCCTTGCTCAAAGCATAAGTCGCTCGGAGCCCTTTGGCTGGCAGCGAAGCGGTAATCTGGATAAGTGTTCGGTCTAAGTGGCGAAAAGCTAATCATCTTGGTGATTATTGCCGCGTTTGTGCTGGGGCCAGAACGTCTGCCACAGTATGCCAAGCAGCTGGCAAATCTGATCAAGTCAATTCGGCGAATGGCCGAGGGTGCCAAAGACCAGTTGGCCAATGAGCTGGGTGACGAATACAAGGATCTTGACTGGAAGAAGCTGGATCCGCGTCAGTATGACCCTCGTCGGATTATCCGCGAAGCGCTGGTTGAAGATTTAAGCCCGGGAGTCTCGGTTGGCGCCACTTTGAATGCGCCTAAGGTAACAGCGCAACCAAAACTTGCCGTCGGCGAGACTGCGCCCTTCGATAGCGAAGCAACCTAGGGAAGTCGACGCAAAAGCTTCAGCATTGTCACCATCAGCGGTGCCATTCGAATGTAATCCTTGCTCCGCGAAGGTAATCTCAATAGCCCAGAAGCTATGCCTACGGTGCGAGACTCGGTGAATCGAAGCAACCCGTCCACGCCGTTGCGGCGGCCAAATCCAGAGTGTTTCATACCGCCCATTGGTGATTCCATCGATGCGAACGTGGCCCTGAAACCCTCATTTATGTTGACGCTTCCCGCCATCAGCTTTGAGGCAACGCGCATGGCTTCTCGCTTTGGGCCAACCACAGATGCGTTGAGCCCATATTCGGTGTCATTTGCCATCTCGATGGCTTCTTCGATGGTGTCATAGCCCTCCACCGCAATGACCGGCCCAAAAACCTCCTGGCGCGCCAACCTGGCCGACGCCGGCACGTCGGTGAATACGGTTGGTTCGAAAAAGTATGGTCCCTCGGCCGGAATTGGATGACCTCCGGCTACCAAAGTGGCACCATTTTCCACAGCGTCATCGATGAATCCCGAGATCCGATCCAGTTGCGGCTTTCCGCCCAGGCTGCCGATATCAATTGTGAAATCGTTGGAACGCCCCACGGCCAAGCTTGCCGTCTTCGTGCCGACGAGTTTCAAAAAATCAGCTTTGCTGTGATTTGGAACGTAAACCCGCTCGATTGCAACGCATAGTTGCCCGGCTGAGCCGAAGGCTCCGGCAACTGCCAGTTCGGCGGCACGCTTTAGGTTTGCACCCTCAAGCACAATCATCGGGTTCTTGCCACCGAGCTCTAGTGAGAAACCGATGAGGCGGCTAGCCGCACGCTGGGCAACTTTTCTGCCGGTGGCGGTCGACCCAGTAAAGGCCACATAGTCTGCATTATCGGTGACCGCGTTGCCGATCTCCGAACCTTCGCCCACGACTATCGTCCAGGCTGCAGCCGGTATCCCTGCCTCGACGGCAAGATGGCGGGCGAATAGCGCGGTCAAGGCGGTTTGGTTATCAATCTTGTGAATCACGGCATTGCCAGAAACCAGCGCTGGCAGGACGTCGAGCATGGTTAGAGCTAGGGGATAGTTCCAAGGTGTGATTACCCCGACAACGCCCTTGGGAGCTTGTTCGATGTAGGTTTTGGTGAGCAGGGGAACACCGGGTTTCGTCGATTTTCTAGCCAGCGCCTTTGGCGCAAGTTTCGCAAAATATCTCGCCGCCCCAACCGCACCAGCAAATTCTTCAAAAGCATGGGCTCGAGATTTACCGGTTTCAAGTTGCAACAGGTCTAAGAGTTGTTCCTGTGCGTCTAAGAGTTTGTCGTGCAGTTTCAGAAGTGCACTCGAGCGCTCTAGAACTGGGTAGCTGGCCCAATAGTCCTAAACTTTCGTGCTTCAGCAAAAGCGGCTTGAACCTCGAGGGTGCTCAACTGCGGGAGGTCGTAAATCTTCTTTCCCGTTGCCGGGTTAAAGATTGGTTGGCTCGAACTGGTTTCTGGCAGATGGGCCAAAAGGCTATCGATGCTGGTTGCGCTCATTGCCTAACTCTAAAGCCGAATTGGGCTTATTGTTCGATTCGAATCGGCACGAGCGCGTTTAGGACAGCGCCAAATTCGGTGATCTCGAGTTCGTGACTGTAGGTGCAATCATCGAGGTAGACGCTGCCCAATCCACGCCTGCTTGAATCCAAGCCTCGGCCACCGTTATTGGTTACCCTGAGCCCGATTAGGTCCAGGGTGCGGCGCGAGAATTCGAGTTTGATTTCGTCTGCCGAGCCGTGGCGAATTGCATTTGAGCAAGCCTCGCGCACGATCTCAAGCACGGTTTCGACACATACCGGGTCCTGGCGCATTAGAACTTCAACGCCGGTTGGTAGGTCAACTTGGATGTTGCAAAGCCCCTGCCAGGTCTCGGTGATTTCAGCCAACACCGGACGCATCTCTGCGATTCCCTTAGTATCTCGAAGAATCTTGGCAAGTCGATCGCGCAGATTCTGCAAAACAATTTCGCCGGATTCGTTTAGTTCGCCTGAGCTAAGGCTCCGCTCGATGCGAATTGCGGCCGCAGCAACCTCGGATTGCACCGGGCCGTGAATTTTTCGAGCGAACTGCTTCTTTTGCAACCAGTGTTGGGCATTCAAGGCTGCAATATTCCAACGAAGCCGATGTTCGTTTTCTAAAAGCTGCCCTTCAATCACCGACATTTCAACGGTGGCCGACTGATTAATTCCGACCAAGGCACCGGATAGCGCAACTGATATTGCGGCGTCAATAGCCAAGTCGATCATCGCCCTATTTTCCGGGTATAGAAAAACCAGACTGAGGCCAGCCAGCCCACCGGTCGCGGCAAGCAAGACGAAAATTAGGGGGACACGTATGGCGTCGCGCAAGCGATCGACCCACCTGGAAACCAGGTATTTTTCAATCAGGAGCGGTGCTGCGAGAGCGACTATAGCGAATGAACCCAAGACAATTGGTGATTCGTCGGGAAGGTATTTCAAGAAGAAGTTGATAGCCAGTGTTGAAAGCACAATCGGAATAAATACCGGGCCCGCTGCATCGGCTAACTTCAGGTTTCTAATGAGTCCGGTCCAACGGAATCTATACAGGCTCGGATCCAAGGGATGCAGGGTAATGGTCGGTTGACTGGCGGCAAGGTATGCGCTCAATGGCCGAAGTGTGTCATTGATCAAGGCCTGGAGTTTGATCACCGCGTGCTGAGGGGTGACCATCAGTTCTGGAATCAAGGCAGTCTGAAGCATCGATTCGATGGTCGACATCGTGTCGGTGGCCTCTAAGTCAAGCTTGCCTTCGGTCTCAGCTAGGAGTTGCTCAAGTTGTTTTTGTGAAGCTTTTAATTTCGCTTGCTTGGCGGCCCATTCTGCCTTGAGGCCAAAGGCAAAAATAGCCCAGAGCAGACCAGCCCCAACCGTCACAACGCCCCCATAAAGGCGGAAGAGCATAAAAGCTTGGTCAGAAAGATGAAATTCAAAGAGCATGTATTGCAATAAGAGCCCGCGAATGGCTCCGGCGATGATGAACCCGGTGACCACCAAAGTGAGACCAAAGCTGGTTTCCGAAAGTTTTTTTGCCGAGAAATAAACCACGTAGGCAATCAGCATCATGGCTAGGTGTGCGACGAAAACTGCCATGAATCTCAGACCGAGGTTTCCGCCTTGTAGGTCGGCTGAGCCAAGCAGGTGAGCAACGAAGCTGTACGCCAGCGTGGTGAAAAATACACCGGGGCCCAGAATATGGCGGCCGGTCAAGCGGCTAAAAGCCAACTCGACGTCCATTAGCGCTCTCGGTTTGGAATGCCAGCGGCTTGGATGAAAATGCGAACGGCTTCGATTCGAGGATTTATGTCATCGGCAGGCTGAATGCCAAGATTCTTGAAAGTTGAATTTAGAAGTTGCTCGACCGAAGAAATTGAGGTCTCACGACGCTTTGCAATTTCAGCATTGGTGTAACCGCTGGCCAGCAGGCGCAGTGCTTCAACCTGATTCTTGGTCAAGGCAGCGAGTGGTCGATCTGGCTGAAGATCGTGGCGCACATCTGGTCGTTCACCCAGAACGTTGTCGATTGCCGTCACCAAGTACTCTGTGTTACCAACCAGTTCTTTTCGCAAGAATCCACAGCCTGGTGGCAAATCTTCCATTTTTAGTCCGGCAGAACGAAGGTCTGGAAACTTGGTTAAGAAGAGAATGGCAATGTCTGGATGTTGTTTGGCCAAAATGTGCGCAACATCGATCCCATTTGCGCCGGGGCCTAAGTCGATGTCCAAGAGGGCAATGTCTGGGTCAAAACTTTCAATTTGCCTTTTAGCCTCGACAGCGTTGCTGGCCCGATCAGTGACAAAATTCACCGATTGAAGCGTCTGCTCCAGTAGTGCTGAAACTAGGGTTTCGTCCTCGACGATAAGGACTTTACGTGATCTACCTGGCATGTCTCAAATGTAGGTTAGTTTCAAGGGTTTTGAAAATTAATTAGGGGTTATCCCCAGGCGTCTTCCGGCTAATCCGAGCTTGGATTTTGCGATGTTTTTGGCAATATCTCGGATTACCTGCGCTGCCGAATCCTCAGGCTTTTCACTGACGATCGGCCTGCCCAGGTCGGAGCCTTCGCGAAGTGCAATCGACATTGGAATCTGTCCCAGAAATGCGACTTGGGTGCCAGAAATTTTAGAAAGTCGATCCACAACGGCCTGACCCCCGCCAGCACCAAAGAGCTCCAAACGAGACCCGTCGGGCTGAACCAGCCAAGACATGTTTTCGATCACGCCAAATATGGCTTGCCCAGTTTGAAGCCCAACCGAACCGGATCGTTCGGCAACTTCAGCCGCTGCGACCTGAGGGGTCGTAACGACGATTGTCTTGGCAGTTGGTAACAGTTGTCCCAGACTGATCGCTACATCTCCAGTGCCTGGCGGAAGGTCAACTAGTAAGAAATCTAGGTCTCCCCAAAACACATCGCAGAGGAATTGTTCGATGGCCCGGTGTAGCATCGGCCCTCGCCAGGCCACCGGTTTGCTGTCTTCAAGAAACATCCCAATCGAAATTACTTTGACGCCATCCTCAGAAACCGGGGGCAGGATCATTTCGTCAACGCGCGTTGGTTTGTCGGTAAGGCCCAGTTGGCCAGGTATCGAGAAGCCGTAGATGTCTGCATCGACTAGGCCCACGCGGTATCCGCCTCTTGCAAGCGCCACGGCGAGGTTAGTGGTGACCGAGGACTTTCCTACGCCACCTTTGCCGGAGCCAATTAAGAAAACTCGGGTTAGCGTATCTGCGCCAAATGGGTTGAACCGAGGTGGTTTGCCGTTGCGCAATTTAGCCTTCAAGGCGTCTCGCTCAAGCTGGGTCATAACATCAAGTCGCACATCGACGGAGTCAATGCCTGGCACCTTGAGCACGGCCTCACGGGTCTCGCGTTCGATTTTTGCCGATGCTGGGCAACCGACCACAGTCAACTTAATTTGCACGGAAGCTTTGCCTTGCTCCAGAGTAACTACACCAACCATGTCCAGTTCTGTTAGGGGCAGGCGAAGCTCCGGATCAATCACAGAGGATAAAGCTTGGTTTAGGGCGCTAAGCGTCATCGCATCTCTCGTTTGATTTTGGCGCTAGCTAACCAGGATTCGATCTCCGGGACAGTTCGCGGCAATCCAGCAGTCAGGTTTTCAACACCGTTTTTTGTGACCAGCACATCATCCTCGATCCGAACGCCAATTCCGCGGAAGGATTCCGGCACGAGCAAATCATCGCGGTGGAAATAGAGGCCAGGTTCGATGGTGAAAATCATCCCGGGTTTCAGCTCGGCGTCCAGTGACATTTCTCGTCTGGCTTGAGCGCAATCGTGCACGTCCAATCCCAAGTGGTGCCCGGTGCCGTGGACCATCCATCGTCGGTGATGTTGGTTTTCAGGCTTGAGCGAATCTTCGACCGAGCTAGGTAAGAAGCCCCAGTGGTGAGTTTTCTTGGCAATCACCTTCATCGCGGTGGCATGCATCTCTCGAAACTTGACTCCCGGTTTTGCCATCTTGAAAACTGCGTCGGCGGCCTCAAGAACGGCCTCATAAATCTCGCGCTGTATCGGAGTGAACCTGCCATTGATTGGCAAAGTTCTAGTCACGTCGGCGGTATAAAGGGTTTCTACCTCCACACCGGCATCCACCAAAATCAGATCGCCATCTCGCACCGGGCCATCGTTTGTGATCCAGTGCAGCGTGCAGGCGTGGTGGCCGGCGGCAGCGATGGTGTCATAACCGAGGTCGTAGCCCGAGGTTCTGGCCTGGCTGTAAAAAGCAGTTTCGACTACGCGCTCACCGCGCGGATGAGCAATTGCTAGTTCGAGACTTTGAGCGATGCTTTGGAACCCATCAATGGAGGACGCGACCGCCTTGCGCATCTCACCGATCTCGTATTTGTCTTTCACTAATCGCAGTTCTGAGACAAATTCCGCCAAAGCGGGATGCTCCAGGGTGATCACATTTTTACCTACCCATTCGAGGTATTCCTCGAGATCGGCAAGGTCTTGGGTTTCAAGTTGAAGCAGGTCACTGACCTGATTTAGCGTTGGTCGTTCACCCACCCAAAACTCACCGATGGCAGAGTCAGCAAAGAATTCATTGGTGCCTTTGCCAGCCGTGGGGCGCAAAAATAAAACTGACCTGGTGACCGATTCACGAGCATCGATGATGAGCACCGAGTCTGGCACGGTGGCCGAACCCCAGCCAGTCAGGTGGGCAAATGTCGAGTGCGGGCGATAGCGATATTCGGTGTCGTTGGATCGAGTCTTTGCGGCTCCGGCATCGATCCGTATTACTTCACCGGCAAAGGCAGCGGCAACTTTTGCACGGCGCTTTGGCGTGAATTCGGCGGCCGGAGAAGGCTGCGTTTCAGGTTTTGGTCTCGGCGCCCAATGCGAACCCATGTATTCCAGAAATTCATGGCTATTTGGGGTGCGTGAGCGATTTGAATCCTGCTCTTCACGCTTTGCCGATTTACCCATGCCTTTATTC
>Ga0228700_1001805_pt1 | contig 12728 bp, 13 predicted proteins | sample McNCre317_Aug_MG_FD_178019 | JGI IMG/M metagenome (GOLD analysis project Ga0228700, IMG submission 178019) | Freshwater microbial communities from McNutts Creek, Athens, Georgia, United States - 3-17_Aug_MG | ecosystem: Environmental > Aquatic > Freshwater > Creek | place: USA: Georgia...
GAGCGCTCTTTGAACTGGCTCAGCGCGTCCTTCTGCGCCGCGAGCGAGTCTGCGTCCGCGGTCGCGAGCGCAGCGTCGCTCGACAGGTCGTATTGGCCGCTGGACCAGTCGCCGTACGAGTCGAGCACGTTCTGCTGCTGGCCCACGAGCGCGGCGTCGCTGCTCACGTCATTCGCGCCGGATGCCCAGTCGCCGTACGCGCCGAACACGCCCTGCTGCATGCCCACGAGGCCGGGGTCAGAGCTGATGTCGTTCGCGCCCGATGCCCACCCGCCGAACTGGTTCGCGACGCCTTGCTGCTGGCCCACGAGTCCCGCATCGCTGCTGATGTTGTTCGCGCCGCTCGCCCAGTTGCCGAAGTTGTTGTAGGCGCCCATCTGCATACCGACGTATGCAGGGTCGCTCGTCACGTCAGCGCCGTAGCCGCCCGCGGTGAGCGTGCGCATCTGACCGGCGAGCCCTTGCAGCTGCGAGAGGCTGCCGGTCGCGAGGTTGTTCGCCTGGCCCAGCTGGCCCCAGTAGTTGCCGAGCAGCTGGTTTCCGCTCGCGTCGATGTTCTGACGCGATTGGTCCATGCCCGCGAGCATGCCCGCGTTGCTCTGCGTAGCGCTGTTGAGCGCGGTGCCGTAGTTGCCGAGGATCGCATTGCGCGTCGCGGCGTCTTGCTGCAGCCCGGTGTTGAGCGCCGTCTGATAGGGGGTGACGTTCGCATCGAGCGAGGCGTTTCCCTGCTGCTGAAAGTAGTCGGCCCACTGGTTGTAGATGTCCTGCGTCGTGGGCTCTGCGGGGTTCAGCTGCGCGCCGACCTTGCTCCCCACATTCGACCAGCTGCTGGGAGCGTTGGGGTAGTAGCTCTGCGGGTAGTTCGCCTGCGGGTTGCCCGCAACCTGCACGCCCGCGGAGTTCACCAGCGGCGTCTGCGACCACCCGTTGCGGCTGAACGCTTCGGGCGCAAGCTGATCGCTCTGCGTGCCGTTGCTGTTCCGGTAGTACGGATCATTCGGGTCGAGGGTCGGATCGTAGAGGTTGCTGTTCGTCGGCATGATCAGGCCAGCCCGAAGTACAGGAAGGTGATGAGGTAGGTCTTGCCGTCGTTCGGCTGCATGCCGTCGATGCTGCGGACCTCGATGTAGTCAGCGCCCGCGACTGGCTTCCATTCCACCGCGCTGCCCGCGAGGATCGGCGCTGCGTAGTCGCGCACGTTCTGGATGCGCGCGGCGATGATGGCGAGCGGCTGCCACTCCGGAGCCCAGATGCGCAGCGGCTCCGTGTACTGCGTGATCAGCTTGTCGGCCGCCCACATGAACGCGCCGCCCTGGCCGTCGCTGATGGTGTCCGTGATCGCCTGGATCGCGTCGGTCACCTGCTGCGCCCAGTCCGTGATCGCAGTGACGATCGGACCGAGCGGCCCCAGCGGGTTGTTCGGGTCACCGAAGCCCGTGCTCGTGCCGCCGGGGCCGAGCGCGCCGTGAGTGATCGGGTTGGTGCCGGGGTTGTATGGGCCGCCGCCGTTCGAGCCGAGCCCGCCCTGCTGGCCCATCGGAACGCCTCCGATCGTGCCCGGGTCGCCGAGCCCAGGCATGCCGCCGACGACTGCCGTGTTTCGCGGCAGCGTGCCCAGGCCGATCGTGCTCCACGGCACCGCGGCCCCGGAGCGCATGGGGGTCGAGGCCGGGATCGCGCGCCTGGTCGCCATCGGCATCACCCGAGGCCGGAACGGCTGCGCCGCCGCCTGCAGCTTCATGACCGCCGCCGCGATCCGCGCCGGGCGGTCGCCCGCGTTCAGGACACCACGCTTCGGACAGCTGGCCATCAGCGACGCCTCCGGATGCTTGCGATCGGGGCCGCGCTCACGCCGAGCCCGCAGAACGTGACTTTCGTGGTGCCCGCCGCCACCGAGTAGCCGAGGCTGATCGAGTAGCTGACGGCTGGCGCGTTGCGCGGGATCTCCTGCGAGACCATCGCGAGCGCGAACGTGCTCGGTGTGCCCTGCACGCCGCTCGGTACGCCCGGCTGCACGTGCGTGGGCGTGGTGGCGCCGCGCGGCATCGTGAGCGTGCGCGTGAGGCCGGTCATCTCGTTGACCAGCAGCGTCACCGCCACGCCCTCAGCGCCGCCGCCGAACAGCCACTCTGCCTCCTGCCAGCGCTTCGCGTTCAAGGGGTCGCCCTGGAACAGCGGTTGGAAGCGCACGAGCGACGCCTGATAGTTCGTGGTGCTCTTGCGCAGGATCTCGAGCGCCGTTCCGTTCGCGCGCGCGAATGTGAGCCCGTGCTGCAGCGAACTGGACGCGCACAGCACGCTCGAGGCGATCGTGACCGTGGTCCACTTGTTCCACCTGGTCGAGTACACGTAGGCCGTTCCCGTGCTCGGGTCGGGCAGGAAGTACACGTCGCCGCTGCCCTCCTCGGCAATCACGCGCGCGTTGCTCGAGGCGTTCCAGGGCGTGCCGCCGATCGTGCCCAGCGCGCTCGTGCTCAGCTCCTGCACCTGCCCGCCCGAGGTGACGATCACGGCGCCCACGTTCGTGAGCGCGTACACGTCGTCGGCGAGCCTGCAGAGCGCCTTTGGCCCGGTGAGGCTGACCGAGCTGTCGATCTGGTCTTGGCTCCAGTCAAAGCCCGCGCTCGAGCTGCCGCCCGTGCCCGCGAGCCGGTGAATGCCCTGCGAGCTGAACATGACCATGCAGATCGAGGTCGCGCACGCCGCGTAGACCGTGCCCGTGCCCACGATGCCGTATTGCGTCAGGGCCTCGGGCTGCCCGTTCTCGGTCCAGCCCATGCCGCTTGCGCGGTGCGGGCGCTCTACGTCCTCAGCGGTCGCCGTGATCTCGGGCAGCGGCGGCAGGTAGTTGGCGCCGTGCGTCGCGCGCAGCGTCATGTCGCCGCGGCCCGCCCAGTCGTAGCGCGGGGCGAAGCCCGTAGCCGGCGTCGTGGACGTGCCCGGCGTGTCCGGGTTCACGCGCGCGAGGTCGTCGAAGTTGGCGCCATAGATGAACGCGAACGCGTTGGCGTTCTCCAGGCTCCACTTCGTGCCGGAGATCTCGATCACGTCGTTCGTCTCGAGGGCGCCCGCCCCGCTGAATCCGGCGTTCGCGCTCAGCGTCAGCGTGGTCGTGCCCACCGCGGTCACGGTGCGCTTGGAGAAGTCGGGCATGGAGACCTCGAGCCCAACCACCATGCCGATCATGTCCGCGGCGCTGATGCCAGTCAGCGTCGGGCTGCCGCTCGAATAGGTGCACGTGACCTTGCGCGTGCCGATGCCGTAGCGCCGGCTGTACTCGTCGGTCAGCTCGCCCACGCCGGCGCCCGCGCGCGCGACCCGCGCAACGGGCTCGGTCACGTCGAAGTAGAAGCTGTAGTTTCGATACGTCGCCATCGCGCGGCAGATCGGAGGGGGGCGCTTCTGCGCGCTCGCTCCGATGGCGCCCGCGTTCGTGTAGAGGCTCTCGCCCAGGTTCTGGTCGCCCGTGGCCTCGGTCCAGTCGTAGCCGCCCGACGTGGGGATCTCGAACGTGCTGCTGAGGTAGTAGTCGCTGCCCGTGCTCGTGCCGGGGTCGTAGTCGGCCGGCGTCGCGCCCGGCTTCGGGCTCGTGCTCTGGATCGTGCGGTACATCTCGATCGTGTCGCCCACCTGCATGGCGGGATCGCCTGATCGGTTGAGTGCGTGATAGCCGATGTTCAGCGCCGAGCCGCTGGCGCGCACCTGGACGGCAGCGGACGGCGGCGACGCTACCTCGTAGCAGTCGGGGAAGTGCCGCGTGAGCACGGCCACGACGTGCGCGTGATTGCCATCCTTGATGGCCGAGGCCCCGCTGCTGGTGTCCGTGGAGATGTAGAACGCGGGAGGCGCGATGCCCGCGAGCCGGGGCGCGCGCTCCTGGTCGGTCGTGGGGTCGAGGTAATCGAACACCATGACGCCCGTGGTCGAGGTCACGAACACGCGATCACGCGTGATCATCCAGTCCACGCGGCCGTCGATCGCGAAGTCCACGTCGCCGTCGTAGGCGTTGCTGGCGGCCACGACCGGGCTCGGGGTGCCGTCGCTCGACACCCAGCAGTAGCGCCAGCCAGCCGTGGTCTGCACGAGCACGAGGGTCTTGCCCGTGGTCCGGATGACCTCGGCCGCGAGCACGGGGTCGCCGCACTCGATCGTCACGTACGCCTCGAACGCGGGTGCGCTCTCCACCGAGCCCGGGGCGTTCGCGAGCACGCCGTGCGCCACCGCGCACGCACCGTCAGCGTACTGGCCCAGCTGGTTCGGCCGCGTGATGAGCCCCAGCGGCTCCAGGATGGCGCTCTTGCTCGGCACCTATCTCCACCCGTGCTGGAGCGGCATGTGGGTTGTGGCACGCGTCCGGGGCGTCAGGGATGCCGCCAGCCGCTGTGCAGCAGCCGAGGTAGCGCCCTGCAGCTCGGTGCTGCGATCGTACATGTCGCGCCGCACGCAGATCGGGATCGCAGCCGCGGCGCCGAGAACCGTGTGATAGCTCTCCGGCAGCTGCGGCCAGTCGGTCTGGCCGGCGACTCGCACGTAGTCGCCCACCTCGATGCGCCCGAGGCTCGGGCCGCTCGACACCTGGAACGTGGTCGGGCCGCTCACGCCCGCGAGCGCGTCGAACAGGGAGAGCTCGAACCAGCCGCGCGGCTCGATCACGTCGATCACGAGCGAGCCCGAGACCACCTCGCCCGTGACCCGATCGACGGGCAGCTCGTTGACCGTGATCGTCCTGGTGGCCGTGTCCACCGCGGTCACTCGGCCGGCCGTCTGGTCGAGCACCAGCTGCGAGGGGCGCACCGTGACCTTGGCGCGCAGCTGAATGTCCGCCGTGCTCGCTGCCGGAGAGAGGTACACGTACGAGCCGCGCAGGGTGTAGCCCTGCGGGGTCGAGGCCCGAGACCACTCGCGCTCCCAGTCCTGCAGCTCGCTCTCGATGCACTCGGTGAGCGCCATCCAGTCGCCGCCGTTCTGCCGGATGTCGAGCTGTTCGAGCGCGACGTGACGTGGCGGCAGGCGCACCAGCGGGTTGCCGGCGGCCAGCGTGCGAGTGACCGTGTGCAGCCAGTAGCCGCTGCGCGCCTCGGCCACGATCGGCTCGAAGTAGGTGCGCATCGCGCTGTTCATGAGCTGCATGACCACCGACGCCGGGAACTCGGTGGAGTCGTCGTCGATGGTCGCGGTCTCGCGCGCGTAGGCGATCAGCTCGCTCGTGTTCATGCAGCGCTCACCAGCAAGAGAGCGCTGCGTCTGCGGCGACCGTTCCGCCGCCGCTGGTGTACGTCCATGCGCCTCGGAGGAAGCGCGGTGCGCCGAGCGAGGTCAGCACCACCTCGATCGTGCTGATGGCGGGGTTGTTGAACGTGACGACGCCCGCCGAGTACGTGACGCCCGTGGGCAGCACGCTCGCCAACGTGAAGTTGGACAGCGTCGCCTCGCTGCCGCTCTTGGTGCCGAAGTCGGTCCCAAGCAGCTTGAACGTCGCTTGCAGGGTCGCCGCGCTCACCGTGACGCGCAGGGTCACGCTGAAAAAGTCGCTGCGCGCGATGTGCAGCCAGTCGCCGTTGGCGCTCGCGGTACCGGCGGCAATCAGCATATTGCTGTTGCCGCTGTCAAACGCGCTCACCGCCAGCCCCCGCCGCCGCCCGGACGGCCGCCACCCATGCGCGCGCGCATGTCGTCGGGATCGCCATCGGGAGGCCCGCCGCGTTCGTCCGCGTCAGGCTCGAGCGCGCCCTGCGGCGCACCCTGCGGGCCGACCACGCCCTGCGGGGCGCCCGTGGGGATCGGCTGCCCGCGGCGCTGCAGCGCGGCCCTGATGGCGGCGTCCTGGTCGCGCAGGAAGGCGCCGCCCGGAGGTCCGGGAGGCCGGCCCATCGCACCCTGCGGGGGCATGCCTTGCGGAGGCGGAGCGCCGCCCCAGCCTTGCGGCGGTCCGCCCATCGGCGCGCCCTGCGGCGGCATCGGCTGTGCTGCGAGCCCTTGCCCAAGCTGCTGCATCCACGGGGGGCGCTGTCCGCCCATTCTCTGCCTCGGATCGAACATGTGTGTCGCCTATCCCCAGCTGCCGAAGCTGGACCATTCGTCTTGATCGGGGCCTACCCACTCCGAGATCGGGTGCGGGTCGGCGCGCGGTGTCGGAACAGCCGCCGCCGTGGGCTGCTGCTGTTGGCCTTGCAAGCTCTTGGCGAAGTCGCTCTCGTACGCGTCCGCCTCTTTCTGAGCCATCAAGCCCTGCGCGAGCCGCATGCCCGCGCCGTTGTCGCCCACGAACTGCGGCGCGTTGTACTTCGGGCCGTCCATCGCTCCGCCGTGCCCGAACGCTGCTTGCATGTATCCGCTGTCGCCAGCTTTCGCCGCGCGCCGCGCGTCAATGCCGGCTTTCACGTCGTACTCGTGGCGCTGACGCGCACGCTCGTAGGCCATCCACGCCTGGATGTCGTTTTCCACGTTCGCTTGCGTCTGGTCCGCCTTCTGCTTGGCGAGCCCGATCGCTGCGATGACCAGTGGTGCAACCATGTGGATAGCCTCCGAGCGTTGCGCGTCAGCTGCGAGCTTCGATCAGGCCGCGTCCTGCGCGTCGCCAGGCGACACGATGTTTTGCACGATGAAGTTGTGCCAGTTCTCCTCGATGAAAGGCGCCTGGTTGCTGTACATCACCGACTGGCAGCCCGCCTGATCGATCAGCGGCGTCAAGAAGCCCTCGTTGAGGCCCTTGATCGGACGCTGCGTCAGGTCGGTGGTGCCCACGCGGTAGGCGTTGCAGCTGTTGGCGACGTACATGGCCTGGCCCTGCTTGCAGCAGTCCCAGACCTCCACGGAGATATCGCCCGCGGGGGTCTCGAACACGAGCTTGCTCTCGCCCTGCTTCTTGACGCCGCCCATCGTGGTGTCGCGGTTCAGAGCCGAGAACTCCTCGGCGAGACCAGCGAACGCGGAGCCCGAGCACTTGAGCACGCCGCCCTGCTTGCTGCCGTTGGCGGCAACGCGCGCCGCCCACTCACGGATGAGCTTGCGGGTCAGCGGGCCGTTGCCGGCGTCCTGCTGCAACGTGCGGAACTGCGTGATGCTCGACACGTCCACCGTAAAGATGGTGCCGGTCTGCGTGTTCATGATGGCTTCGACGCCGATGGCGCTGTTCTGCCGCCAGCCCTTCGGGATGATCTGGTCGCCGACTGCGAGCGTGACCGCGCTGCCCGACTTGAACATTTTGACGTGCGTCTTGTTCTGGTTGGGCGTGCCGAGGATGGTCACGTCCGCGACGCGCAGTGTGGTGCCGTCTGACGCGTAGATGTCCACGAGACCGTTGCGCATCGAAGGCCACAGGCCCTGGATGTACGAAGCGCGCGTCAGGCGCACGGTCGGCGTGGTCGAGAGCGCAGCGCTGACGGTGGAGACGACGCCGATGTTCGACGCGAGCACCGAGCCCGCGCCCGGGCCGTAGGCCAGCGCGAGGTCGCGATACATGCTCGCGGCCTTTCCGCCCGCCTTCATCTTCTTCGACATGATGTCGCCGTAAGAAGTGAGGTCGCCGTTGAGCGACGCGTACACGTCGTCCCACGCGTACTGGATACGGTGCATGATGGTCGAGCCATCCAGCTCCGCGCGCGGGATCTCAGCGCCGATCGCAGCATTCAGCGTGAACAAGCCGCCAGCGCGCGATGCGGTCTGGCCGTGCTCCAGGCCAGCGAGAAACGCTACCTGGTACTTCTCGCCGATCTTCTGTTCCTGCCGGAAGGGCAGGAGGTTGGCGAACGTGTCGATCTCGGGGAGAGCATCGAACCACGGGCCGTATTTGGTCTTGTAGTTGCCCAACAGGGCAGCAGTGATCGTCACAATGGCACCTCGAACGGGGAAGGGTTGGGAGACCGCTTCGCTCGGGTGCCTGCAGAGCGCGTCACGCGACGGGTGCCGGGGTTTGCCTCAAGGGTCCCGAAGGTCCGTCACGCGACGCCGGAAGGTCCAGCTACGCACGTACAGTGTAGATGCAACTCAGTTGCGTTATCAAGAGTGCAGCCGTTGGCTTCACTTCATGTCAGACCACGCCCTACGTTGCGGCTGGCTGATGTTGCCGCGCTGTCCCGGCTGAGCGGCCGGGCCGGTGACTCGGGCGGCAGCTACGGGCGGCAGCTGCGGCCGTGGCGGCTGGCGGCCAGTGGCGCGCGCCAGCTTGGCGTCGTAGCGCTCGCGTGCGGCGCCCACGAGCTGCCTCAGCACGTCGTCCGTGGGCGTGCGCCCGCGCTGCATGACCGGGGGCCGCACCCAGCGCGAGCCGTCTGGCGATCGCTCGCCCTGCGTCGCCTCCCACATGACTTGGCCCAGCTCGCCGTCGAACAGCTCGTCACCCGGCTGGATGCCGACCGACTTCAGCAGATCGGGCAGCCTGGCCTCGATGTGCGCCGTCACGTGTGCGATGTCGGGCGCGTTCGGCCCCTGCTCCTGCGCCTGGCGCTCCTGCGCGGCTCGCTCGGCGGCCTCGCGGGCTTGCAGCTGGCGCTCGAGCATCTCGGCCTTGTCGCGCGCGCGCTCGCCCTCCAGGAACTGCTGCCGCATCGGCTCGGGCATGCCCTCGAGCATCGCCATGCGCTGCACGTACTGGACGACTGCGCCGTGAAACGACTTCTCCGCGCCCGCCCAGCGCAGCGCCTGCATGACGCCCTCGGGCCCGCGCTGCAGGTCGGCGGCGAACGCATCGATCGCGCGCCCCTTGCCCTCCACCTGCTCGCGGGTGCGCGCAAGCTCGGTCGTCTTCTTCTGGTAGTCCCGGTACAGCAGCACGTTCTGCTTGATGTCCTTCAAGCGGATCGGCTGCGGGCCGTCTGGCATGTCGAGCCAGATCGTCTTGTCGCCGAACGCCTCCAGGTCGAGGTCGGGCGAGTCCTTCAGGCGCTGGTACTCGGCCGCCAGCTGCTCGGGTGTGGGCTGGTCGCCCTCGGGCTGCGGCTCGGCCGGCTGGTCGCCCTCGAAGACGGGCAGCGGTTCCCCTTCTGCCACCTCCGGGGTGGGCGCTTCCTGTTTTGCCACCACGTTCGAGGCCGGGGCAGCTGCGGGCTGCGGAGGCTTGAACCCGTCGCGCATGTCGCTCAGCCGCGCGCGCACCTCGGACGGTGCCACCGCGCCAGCCATCGGCGAATCGAGCGGGCTTGCGGGTGCGCTGGTTGCTCCTCCCGTTGCTGCTGCTACGTCGCTCATTCTGCGGCCTCACTCGGTGCGCCCTGCGGCGCGGGTTGCTGTTGGTCGTTCGCGGGTGCGCCCTCGCCTGGCGGCGGCGCGTTGGGGTCTGCGCCTGGCGGCGCCATCGGCTGCGGGTTGAGCATCGACTGCGCCTGCATGATGCGCTGCTGGAACATGAACGCGGGATTGCCCGGAAGGATCGGCGGCGGCATCTGGCCGAGCATCTGCGCCATCACCGGGTCCTTGGTCTGGATGTTCTGCGAGTGCGCCATCATGTGCTGTGCGAAGCGCATGACCGCTTGCGGATCGGCGTTGTCCTGCGTTCTGAGCAAGTCGAGCGCCGCGCGATGGTCGAGCATGTGCGCGACATCATCGTCACTCGGCGAGACTTCCACGTCGTCCGGGCCAGCGATGAGCCGTTCGTTCTCGCTCGCGATGAGGTTGCTCTGCCGCGCATCGTTCTTTCCGTATTCGTCGTCGCCGCGCAGCACCATCTGGACGGCCTTCGCGCGCTCGCGTGGATCTTCGATGTCCTTCGTTTGCTCCAGCAGCGACAGCCGCGCGAGCGGGCCGCGCATGGCGTCGGGCACAGCCTTGGCGCGCACGCGGCGGATGGTCTGGAAGTCGCTCGGCGCGAACGTCTTGGCCACGGGCGCACCTTCACGCCCAGCGATCTCAGCGATGAAAGCGGTGTTCGCGTAGCGCGTGATCATCTCGATCAGATCGTTCGCAAGCTCCTCCTCATGCGTGCGCAGGTCACCCTCTGTCAGCGACAGGTTGCGCGCCGTGATCGCCTCGAACACGTTGGCGTGCGCGCCCGATGTCGTCTTCTCGACGGTCGTACCGCGTGACACGTCGCTGAATCCCGACACGCGCGGCAGCGCTGAGATCAGGTCCTGCACCACGTCGGGCGTGGCTGCTGGCATCGGCTTGATCTCGATCGCAGCTGGTGGCTGCCCGCCGCGCGGCACGATGTACGTGCGGGCCTCGCCGCTCGACTGCTCGACGCGCGTGCCCTCCTCCATCCACCGCGCCTGGTTGCCGTGGTAGGCGCTGTTGGTGAGGCTCGCGCTTCGGATGCGGTTCAGCGCTTCCTCGATCGCGTGGTAGCCCCAGAAGTCGGCGAAGCTGAACGCGCTGTCGGCGAACTTGCTCGTGAGCAACGGGCGCACGGGCAGCCGCCCAGCGCCCAGCGGGCACTGCGGCACGTCGAGCACCACCAGCTCGCCCACGATGAGGCAGTAGCGCCCCTTGGGCAGCTCGGGGCGATCGGCGTAGTAGAAGTGGATGGCCATCACGTCGCCATCGTTCGCGCCCAGCACGCCCAGCTGATCGTTCAAGCGCCACTGCATGAACTCGTCATGCGTCGGCTGGTTCAGCAGCTGCTCGGCTTGCTCGGGGTACTCGCCCGCGAGCGCGTAGAGGTTCGTGCGCTCGAACGCGCCGATCCAGCCGGCTTTGGTGCCCAGCACGGGATCGGTGAAGTACTCGAGCGGCGACAGCGCCTCGCAGTAGGGCGCGCCGCTCTTGGCCGGGCGCTGGGCCATGACCGTCTGCGGCACGGCCACGACCGAGCCGTCTGGCTGCGGCGTGGGCACTGCCTGCTCGACAGGCACCTGCTCGATCACGTCGTCGCCCTTGGCTGCATCCCATCGCAGGTGCGTCGCGGCCGCGCCGAACTCGATGGCCAGCTCACCCAGCGTGCGGATGCTCGGCCGGCAGTGCTGTTCGTAGGCGTAGTTGACGGCCTTCTCCGCAAGCTCGCTGTTGAGCACCGACTTCGTTTCGCCCGTCGTCGCCACGCACTGAAACGACGTTTTCTCCGCCATCAGAAACGCGAGCTGCTGCCGCGCGAGGCTGCGGGCCTCGGGAATGCGTATCGTGACTCGCGGGTCCTTGCGCGTGCCAAGGTCGAGCTTGGTCGCCGCCTGGCCGGCCATGCTGAACTTGTTGCGGTCGCGCATGTTGTACACGGCATCCGCTTCTCGCCACTGCTCGACCAAGCCCAGCTGCTCGGCGGCCTCGAAGTAGCGGCGCGCGCGCAGCTTCACCTCGGTCACGAAGCCCTTGTCACCGGGCAGCGCGGCCCAGAACTCTTTGCCTGCGAGGGTCATTGCTTCTCCGGTGGCGGGTAGGCGAGATTGGCGTAGTCGCGTGCAATCTCCACGTGTACGCCGCGTTCAGCTGCGGTCGTGTTCGGCTGGCTTGTCACCAGCGCTTGCAGCACGAGACACAGCACCTCGTGGTGCCGCTGCGCGCGTCGAGCCTCGGCAAGCTCGGTCGACGCGCACCCGTGCTGGCCGTTCTCGATGCCTGGCGTAACGGGCACGTAGTACTCGCGCCCGCTTGGACCGATGAGCTTCACAGCGTCCTCAGCTTGAGCTTGGATGGCGTCTGGTTGCCCTTGTCGATGTAGTCGAGCCGATAGGGACGGAAGGCTTCGTGCATCGCCTGCATGAACGCGTGCAGGTCGGGCTTGCCCGGCTGGCGCGGGTTGTCGCGCACCCAGTAGTCGCCGACCTTGACCGGCTCTGAGACCACGATCTCGGCGAACGTGTCGGAGTCTGGCCGCGGTCGGCTGAGCACAGCGCCCTGGCCGTTCTCGTGGTAGGCGACTGCGGGCGTGCTCGGGTCGCGGAACACGGCCATCACCTGCATGGACGCCTGCATGTGCGGCAGCTCGAGCGTGTCGTAGAGGCGCGCGTCCTGCTCCACCTTGGGCGCGTGCTTGCGCAGCCAGCGCTCGGCGATCTGCGCGTCGATGCCGCCGTCCAGCACGAGCACGATGGTGTTGGGGTCGTTGAGAGCTTCGATCAGTCGCTTGTCGATGGTCATCGTCTGTCAGCCAGGATGGTGAGTTGTTCGTTGAGGCGCTTCAGCTCGGATGCGTGCACCGTGAGGTTTGCCGCGTACGAAAGGCCGTCGTTCTCAAGCCTCCGCAGCGCCTCGCTCTCCTCGGCTGCCAGCTTCCGCGCCTGCGCCTCGCGCCCGGCCATCCAGCGCTCGATCACGAACGCGAGCGACGGAGGTAGGGTGAGCGCCAGCATCATGAGCGGGGTCATCCAAGCACCTCGGGCATCCGCTCAGCGCTCAGCTTCTCGGTGGGCTGCGCCTCAGCTGCCGCGCGCTCGATCTCCTGCTCGATGCTGCCCAGCGTGTAGCTCGGCGGCGGCGGCGCGAGGTACAGCTCTGTCCCGTCCTCGAGCCGCAAGCGCAGGCTGCTGAGCGCAATGCGGTTCGCCGCTGCCAGCATGCGAGGGTCGGCGTAGACAGCAACGCCAGGCGGGATGTGCTGCCCGCGCTCGCGCGCCTTGCCCAGCTCGTAGGTGACGTTCTTCACCCACTGCGTGACCTGCTCCTCGGTGAGCGGCGGCGGCGTGGGATCGGACATGTCGAGCTGCGACAGGCGCAGCGCCGCGTCGCGCATGACGGTCGTCAGAACATCTCGGAGGGTAACGAATCGCCTGTCTGCCATTGCGGTGCTCCAGCCCAGTCGGGCCCGCCCACGCCCAGCTGCGGCGGAGGCTCAGGGTTGAGGTTGGCGAACATCTCGGCGT
>Ga0228700_1001807_pt1 | contig 12694 bp, 9 predicted proteins | sample McNCre317_Aug_MG_FD_178019 | JGI IMG/M metagenome (GOLD analysis project Ga0228700, IMG submission 178019) | Freshwater microbial communities from McNutts Creek, Athens, Georgia, United States - 3-17_Aug_MG | ecosystem: Environmental > Aquatic > Freshwater > Creek | place: USA: Georgia...
TAGGCTTTCACCTCATCGCTGGGCACAGCGTGCTTTTCTGCCTCGTAGCCAAAGCTGTGCAGCAACTCAGCGGTGCGCTCGGCGTGGGGGGCGTTGTTGCCGGGGGGCGTGTCGGTTGGCACTTGCACCAAGGCTTGCAAGAACTTCACTTGCTCGTCGAAGTGCGCGTCAATCCAAGCGTCGAGTTGGGCGTAATGCGTGTTTTGGTTCATGGTCGTCTCGTCTTATCGTTGTTGCTTGATTGAAAGCCGCGTTTAAGCGCGAAAGTTGTGCAGCACGTGCATGAACGCATCGATGGCCAACTGCATGTCGTCGCTCGTGGTGGACTCCAGTGGGTTGTGGCTGATGCCGGCGTTTTGGCCGCGTACAAACAGCATGGCTTGCGGCATGATTTCGTGCAGCTTCATCGCGTCGTGGCCCGCGCCGCTGGGTAGGTGGAACACGGGCACGCCTAGGGCTTTCACGGCGTTTTTCCAAAGGCCTTGCAGCTTGGCGTCGCTGGGTGCGGCGCTGGCGCGCATGGTTTCTTCCAGCGTGTGGTGCAGGCCACGGCGTTCGCAAATGGCTTGGAGTTCAGCCGTCACGTCGTGCAACAAACGGTCGCGCATGGCATTGGTAGTCGCACGCAGGTCGAGGCTGAATTGGCAGCGGCCCGGCACCACGTTGACTGAGCCATTGGGCACGGTGACCATGCCGATGGTGCCCACACAAGCGTCTGGCGATGCCCCTTGTGTGCTGGCCGACATGGCTTGCGTCGACATGGTGTTCAACTCAGCAGCGCGTCGCTCCACATACAAAGCCAGCTCGGCCACCGCCGTGGCCGCATCGCGGCGGCTGTTCATGGGGGTGGTGCCCGCGTGGCTGGCCATGCCCACCACTTCGCCCATCAAACGTACGCTGCCGTTGATGGAGGTGACGATGCCCAGCGGAATATCCAGTTCATTGAGCACAGGGCCTTGCTCGATGTGGACTTCGATGAATCCCAAATAGTCAGCAGCGTTGCGGGCGAGTTGGGGGATGTCTTCTATCTTCAAGCCTGCTTGTTTCATGGCTTGGCGCATCGTGATGCCGTCGACATCTTGTTGGTCGAGCCATTCGTTTTTGAAGTCACCCACCAGCGCACCAGAGCCCAAGAACGTGGCTTTGTAGCGTTGGCCTTCCTCTTCGGCAAAAGCCACCACTTCAAGGTTGAAGGGCAAACGCTTGCCCGCACGAGCCAGCTCACGTACGCAGGCCATGGGTACGAAGATGCCCAAACGACCGTCGTATTTGCCGCCGTTGCGCACGGTGTCGTAGTGGCTACCGGTCATCAAGGTTTTGGCGTTGGATGATGTGTTTGTTGGGGCCGCTTTGTAGATGCCCACCACGTTGCCCACCGCGTCGATGCGCACGTCGTCAAAGCCGCAGGCCTTCATGCCCAGCTCAATCGTGCGGGCGCATTTCAGGTGCGCGTCGGTGAGGTATGTGACGGTCAGCTCTTCGCGTGCGGCGTGTGGGGCTTGCGGGTTTACCTGGCCTGCATCGCTGAATTGGGCCAGCCATTCGTGCCAGTCCCACACCTCGTGGCCCAGCGCGGGTTCGTAGCCGAGTTTGTCGTTCAAGCGAATCTCCACAATGCGGTGGATGTTGCGCAAGCACTCGGCCAGTTCGTAGTCGGGGTGGTTGTGCAAGCGGCGCTCGAAGGTGCTGATGATTTGTTGCTTGTTCAAGCCCGAGCCACGTGGGCCACGCACCGCCAAGATGAACGGGAAACCGAACTTGGCGTTGTAGCTCGCGTTGAGGTGTTGGATGTGCGCAAACTCTTCGGGCGTGCAGTTGGTCAGGCCTGCTTTGGTCTGCTCGTTGGTCGATTCAGCGGTGAGGCTTTTGCTCACCATCGCTTTGCCTGCCAACTCGGGGTGGGCACGCACCAAAGCCAGTTGCGGTTCGCGGCCTGCTTCGGCCAGCACCTTCACCATCGCGTGTTTGAGCGCAGCCGCCGACGCAAACGGGCGCATGTCCAAGGCTTGCGCGGCAATCCAATCGGAGTGTTCGTACAAGCCGGTCAGCAAGGCCGCGGCCTCGGCGTGGGGCAGGGTATTGATTTGGTTCAGCGTGATGGTGTTCATGTGAAAGTCCTTACTTGCCGCTGTAGGGGTGCACTTGTTTCCAATGGCGCGCAATGTCGATGCGGCGAGCTACCCACACGTGGTCGTGTTTGGCGAGGTGGTCTAAAAACTTTTGCAAGGCCACGATGCGGCCAGGCTTGCCCAGCAAGCGGCAGTGCATGCCAATGCTCATCATCTTAGGGGCGTTCATGCCGTTGGGGTCGCCCTCTGCATACAGCGCGTCAAAGCTGTCGCGCAAATACACAAAGAAGTCGTCGGCTTGGCTAAAGCCCTGAGGCAATGCAAAGCGCATGTCGTTGCAGTCGAGCGTGTAGGGCACCACGAGTTGCGGCACCACGTCGCCGTTGGTTTTTTTGACCTTCATCCAAAAGGGCAGGTCTTCGCCGTAGTAGTCGCTGTCGTATTCAAAGCCGCCATGATCGGCCACGAGGCGGCGGGTGTTGGGGCTGTCGCGGCCGGTGTACCAGCCTGCGCCGTGAATGCTGTTGCCGTGCGTGGTGTTGGTGAGGCGTTCGATGATCTCGATGCCTTGCTTCATGTGCGCACGCTCGGTGGCTTCGTCGGTGGTTTGGTAGTTGATCCAGCGGTAGCCGTGGCAGGCAATTTCGTGGCCCAGCTCGACAAAAGCGGCGGTGAGTTCGGGGTGTCGCTCCAGCGCCATGCTCACGCCAAACACGGTGAGGGGCAGGCCGCGTTTTTCAAACTCGCGCAAGATGCGCCACACGCCCACGCGTGAGCCGTATTCGTAAATGCCTTCCATGCTCAGGTGGCGATCGGGAAAGCTGGGCGGGTTGAACATCTCGCTCAAGAACATCTCGCTGCCCGCATCGCCGTGTACCGTGGCGTTCTCTCCGCCTTCTTCGTAATTCAGCACAAACTGCACGGCAATGCGCGCTTGGTTGGGCCATTGCGCGTGCGGGACTTGGCGGCCATAGCCCACCAAGTCGCGGGGGTAGGCGGCGGTGCTGTCGTAGGTGGCGTTGGGGTTAGACATTGGGGTGAACTTTCGAAGAATTAACTTTCAAAGAATTAAGACAGCGCCATGGCAATGTCGTTGCTGGGCACTTTGCGGTCGAGGGCCAAACCTTCTTCGACGTTGCGCAAGTGTTCGTCCATCAGCTTGACGGCCAGCTTTTCGTCTTTGGCCACGATGGCCTTCAAGATTTCAGCGTGTTCTTCAGCCGAGTGTTCGGCAGCATTGCTGCTTTGGTACATCAGGGTGATGAGGGCGCAGCGCGAAATGAGTTCGCTCAAAATTTGGGCGAGCACTTGGTTGCCCATCAACTCGGCCATGCGCACGTGAAAGTCGCCCAGCAAATCGGTGCGACCCGGCACATCGCCTCGGCTGACCGCGGCCTTTTCCTCGGCCACGTGTTCTTTGAGTGCTTTGATTTGTGCCGGTGTCACGTGGCGTACAAAGTTGCGCGTCATCTCCAGCTCCAACATGCGACGCACGGCAAAGACTTGGCGCGCTTCGTCAGAGGAGGGCGTTGCCACAAACGCACCGCGTGCGGGCTCCATGCGGATCAGGCGCTTTTGCACGAGCTGAAACAGCGCTTGGCGAATGAGGGTGCGCGACACACCAAAGTGGTCGGCCAGTTTTTGCTCGGCCAGTTTGGTGCCGGGATGCAAGCGGTGCTCCACAATGGCTTTGGTGAGGGCGTCCACAATGCTGCGGGTGGCGGTTGAGCTGTCCATGGCGGGTCTCCGGCAAATTCACTGAGGTCCATGATAGACCTAAATGGAAAAATTGTATACACTTTCAGTCGACCAAGTCGGTCGCTAACCATTTTCGGAGCATTTCATGGGATTGAGCACACACGTTTTAGACACCATGCACGGCGGCCCCGCAGCAGGCATGAAGGTGTCGTTGTTCACCACCACCGAGGACGGCCAAGCCACCTTGGTCAAATCGTTCACGCTCAACCACGATGGCCGCAACCCTGACGGCCCGCTGTACGACAACGACAGCTTGAAAAAAGGCACCTACCGCTTGGTGTTTGACGTGAAGGGCTACTTTGCCTCGAAGAAGGTGGAATTGCCTGAGCCCAATTTTTTAAACCTTGTCAGCCTTGACTTTGGCGTGGCCCACACCGATCAGCATTACCACGTGCCTTTGTTGGTGAGCCCGTGGAGCTACTCCACCTACCGCGGGTCGTGAGTTCAACTTACGGGTAACTCCCGTCAAACTTTCATTTAAATGCGCCAATATCACCAATAATGCCGAAATAATTAATTTCGTCGTTATTGGAGATTTGCCTTGGAAAAGTTTGATGTCTGCGTGATTGGTGCCGGTCCATCCGGTTTTGCGGCGGCCATGCGCGCCATCGACTTTGGCAAGCGTGTCGCGCTGGTGGAGCGTAACAAGGTGGGCGGTGCTGGCATTTTTGACGGCGCGTTGTCTTCCAAAACTTTGTGGGAGTTGTCAGAGAGTTACCAACAAACGCACAACACCAATCTGGGCTACACCGTGTATGACTCGGAGGTGCATTTCTCTAGCGTGATGCACCAAGCCCACCGTGCCGTGGCTGAAAAGCATGTGCAGTTGAAAAAGCAAATTGCCTATTACGAAAAAATGGGCAAGCTGACGTTCTTCAACGGTCATGCCAAATTTGCGTCTAAAAACGAAATTGGCATCACCGATGCCGAAGGTCAAACCCAAACCATTTGGGCCGAGAACACCGTGATGGCCGTGGGCAGCCGCCCGCGTTATTTGCCGCACATCCCGATTGATGAAAAGATCATCCTCACCAGCGATGGCGTGTCGTCCTTGCCGGATTTCCCCAAGAGCATCGTGATCTTAGGTGCGGGTGTGATTGGTTGTGAATTCGCCACCATCTTCTCGAACTTTGGCAAAACCAAGGTCTTCTTGATCGACAAAGAAGAGCGCATCTTGCCCTTCGAGGACGAAGACATTTCACACGCGGTGGCCGCCAATTTGGAAGACAACGGCGCGGTCATTCACCACGGCGCATCGCTTGAAAAAATGAGCGTCGTCGACGGCAAGGTCGAGTACGTGCTTAACTACAAGGACGGTCGTCGTGAAACGCACACCGTCGAGAAAGCCTTAATTTCTGTGGGGCGCGTGTCCAACAGTGAGAACCTCGGCCTAGACGCTGCTGGCGTGGTGCTCAACGACCGGGGCAATATTGACGACGAACACACGCGCTCGAATGTGCCCAATATTTATGCGGTCGGTGACTTTACCGCCGACATTTCTCTGGTCAACGTGGGCGAGCTCGAAGGCCGCCATGCCGTGGAGCGCATGTTTGGTAGCCCTAAACGAGAGCTGGTGTACGAAAACATTTCCACCATCATGTTTTTGAACCCCGAGGTGGCCTCGGTCGGCTTGAACGAAACTCAGGCGCGCAAAAAGAAGATTCCGTACCGCTTGGCCTCCATGCACTACCGCTATGTGAGCCGCGCGATTGCCATGCACAAGCTCGATGGCTTTTTCAAAATTTTGGTGTCTGACGACGATGAGATGAAGATTTTGGGTATGCGTGTGATGGGGCCGCACGCGTCGAGCACCATCATGGCTGTGGCCTTGATGATCTCGATGGACATTGGCATCGAGCACTTGGCTGAACTCATCTTCCCGCATCCGTCCATTCCTGAAGGCATTCAAGAATGCGCCCGCATGTTGATGGGCAATTCGATTGTGAAACCAGAGGTATTCAATTTGGACGTGCGCTGTTACCGCGTGGATGCCGAGGGGCGTATCGAAGACCTGTAAATATTTGTATACCAAGCGGCATACTTGTCGAAGATTTGGGGTGCAAGTCACTAAAATCTGGGCCTTTCCCCCAGATTTCACACCCCACCATGTCACAAGTCACCAACACCGTGCGCTTTGTGCTCGACGGTCAGATCGTTGAAGCCCAAGGCGCACGCCGCACCACCACCGTTCTCGACTATTTGCGCGAGCAGCTTCACCGCACGGGCACCAAAGAAGGTTGCGCGGAAGGCGACTGCGGCGCGTGCGTGGTGATGGTGGGCGAACTCAACGCTGCGGGCACTGCGGTGGACTATGTGGCCACCAACGCGTGTATCCAGTTGCTGCCGTCGCTCGATGGCAAATCGGTCAAGACCGTCGAGAGCTTGAAAAAAGCCGACGGCACCTTGCACCCCGTGCAAGACGAAATGGTCAAGTGCCACGGCTCACAGTGCGGCTTTTGCACCCCCGGCATCGTGATGAGTTTGGTCAACTTGGTGCAAACCAACACGTCGCCCGTGCGTCAAGAAATCACCGATGCCTTGAGCGGCAACTTGTGCCGTTGCACCGGCTACGCGCCCATCATTGACGCAACGGCCAAGGCTTGCCAAAACAAGTCAGCCTTGAAGTTGGACGACAGCGCTGACTTGCCGCTGTTGAAAGAAATCAAACGTGCCAGCACCCCCACCATGAGCTTGGACGGCGACATCATCGTGCAGCCCGTGGTGCGTACACGCAAAGGCAACGAGTTTGTGTCGCCCGCCACCTTGGCGGAAGTGGCTGACTACTTGGTCAAACACCCCACCACCACCTTGCTGGCAGGCAGCACCGAAATTGGTTTGCAAGTGAACAAGCAGTTCGCACGCCCTGACCACATCATGTACTTGGGCAACGTCAAAGAGCTGCGCCAAGTGAGCGAGACCGCCAAGGCCTGGCGCATCGGCGCGGCCGTGTCGTTGGCCACGGTGGAAGAGCTGGTTGCTAAGGCCTACCCCGACTTCGCCGAAGTGCTGCGCCGCTTTGGCTCCACGCCCATTCGCTCCACCGCCACGCTGGCTGGCAACATTGCCAATGGCTCGCCCATTGGCGATTCCATGCCTTGCCTCTTGGCCTTGGGTGCCAACCTGGTGCTGCGTCGTGGCGAGAAGACCCGCAACGTGTTGCTGGAAAACTTCTACAAAGGCATGAAGCAAAACGTGCTCGAAGCCGGTGAGTTCATCGAAGCCATCGAGTTGCCCAAACCTGTGGCGGGCCAAGTGTTCCGCGCCCACAAGGTGAGCAAGCGTTTTGAGCAAGACATTTCGGCCACCTGCGCCGCCATCAGCTACACGCTCAACGGCGGCAAGTTGGCTGGCGTGAAGCTGGCCTACAACGGCCTGAGCCCCTTCCCAGCGCGTGCGCCCAAGTTGGAAGCCGTGTTGGAAGGCAAGTTGCCTGCTGACGTGAAAGCCGCTGACCTCGACGCCGCGATTGCCGCGAGCTTCACCTCCCGCGACGGTCTGCGCGCCACATGGGCTTACCGCGCTTTGGTGGCCCGCAACTTGGCCTTGGAATTCATCGAAGAACAGAAAGAGGTGGCTTGAATGAACGCTCCTACCGCACTCAAAAACCTGCTGCCTGTTTCAGGCGTTCAGCAAGGCACCGACGTGGTCCATGAATCGGCCCACTTGCATGTGACCGGCACCGCCACTTACATCGACGACATTCCTGAGCACGCTGGCACCTTGTATGCCGCGATCATCCAGTCGCCCGTGGCGCATGGTGAGTTGATTGGCGACGGCATTGACCGCGACGCCATCTTGCGCGAGCACGGCGTGGTGGCGGTCTACACCGCCAAAGACATTCCCGGCGAAAACAACTGCGGCCCCATCATCCATGATGACCCGTTCCTCGCCGATGGCAAGGTCGAGTTCGTCGGCCAAGCCGTGGCCGTGGTCGTGGCGCGTGACATGCTCTACGCCCGAGAAGCTGCCAAAAAAGCCAAGGTCTTGGTGAAAGAACTCAAACCCATCTTGACGGTGGAAGAGGCGATGGAAGCAGGCAGCTTCATCATGCCGCCCAAAGGCATCACGCGCGGCGACGCAGCGGCTGCCATTGCCAGCGCACCTCACAAAATCAAAGGTACGACCCGTACCGGCCAGCAAGAACAGTTCTATCTGGAGTGCCAAATCACTTATGCGGTGCCCAAAGAAGACGGCCAGCTCACACTGTATGTGTCGACCCAGCACCCGGACGGTAACCAACGCGAAGCCGCCCACGCCCTGAACCTGCACACCAACGACGTGGAAGTGATTTGCCGCCGCATGGGCGGTGGCTTTGGTGGCAAAGAAGGCAACGCCAGCATCTTCAGCCAAAGCGCTGCTTTGGCTGCATTCAAGCTGGGCAAGCCCGTCAAGCTGCGCGTGAACCGCGACGACGACATGACGATCACCGGCAAGCGCCACGATTTCCGCATCGACTACGAAGTGGGCTTTGACGACAACGGTCGTGTGCTGGGTGCCGACATCACGCTCATGTCACGCTGCGGTTACAGCACCGACTACTCGGGCCCTGTGAACGACCGCGCTTGTTTGCACATCGACAACAGCTACCACATCCCCGCTTTGAAGCTGGTGAGCCACCGCTGCAAAACCAACACGCAAAGCGCCACTGCTTTCCGTGGTTTCGGCGGCCCACAAGGCATGTTCGGCATCGAAACGGTGATGGACGAGATCGCGATGACTTTGGGCAAAGACCCCTTGGAAGTGCGCAAGCTCAACCTCTACAAAGACCCCGCCATCAGCGGTACGCCCGACACCATGACCACCCAATACAACCAGCTCATCGAAGACTGGGTGGGTGACAAGGTGATCGCGCAGGTCGAACACGAATCCAAATACGCCGAGCGCCGCGCGGCGGTGCAAGCTTTCAACGCTAAGAGCAAAACCCGCAAGCGCGGCATTGCGCTCGTGCCTTTGAAGTTCGGCATCAGCTTCACCGCCACGCACTTAAACCAAGGCGGCGCATTGCTGGTGGTGTACATGGACGGCTCGGTGAGCTGCAACCACGGCGGCACCGAAATGGGCCAAGGCCTCAACACCAAGATGGCGCAGGTGTGCGCCGATGGTTTGGGCATCAGCGTGGACCATGTGCGCATCACTGCCACCGACTCGCAAAAAGTGCCCAACGCTTCGGCCACCTCGGCATCGAGCGGTGCCGACATCAACGGCGCGGCCATCATGAACGCGACGACGCAAATGCGCGAGCGCTTGAAGCCCGTGGCCGCCCGCATGTTGGGCTGCGCTGAAGGCGATGTGAGCTTTGCGAACAACGAACTGCATGGCGGCGGCAAGTCGGTCAAGTGGGCCGACGTGACCAAGCAAGCGTGGCTCGACCGCGTGGGCTTGTCAGTCACGGGCTTTTACATGACGCCCGAAATCAAATACGACTTCACCACCTTGAATGGACGTGCTTTCTATTACTACTGCTACGGCGCTGCCGTGAGCGAAGTGGAGATTGACACCCGCACCGGCGAGTGGTGGCTCAAGGCCGTGGACATCGTGCACGACGTGGGCCGCAGCATCAACCCTGCATTGGACAAAGGCCAGATCGAAGGCGCTTATGTGCAAGGCATGGGTTGGCTCACCATGGAAGAGTGCATTTGGGACAAGAAGGGCAAGCTGCTCACGCACGGCCCCAGCACCTACAAGATTCCAGTGGCGGGCGACATTCCGGAGCACTTCAACGTGTCCTTGTTCGAGAACCAGAACATCAAGCCCACGCCTTTCAACAGCAAGGCCACGGGCGAACCACCGTTGATGTTGGGCTTGTCGGCCTTCTTCGCCTTGCGCGATGCCGTTGCCGCCAGCGCAGACCACAAAGCCGTGGTGCACATGGATGCACCGGCTACGCCTGAGCGCATCTTGATGGCGTGCGAAGCTGTGAAAGCGCAAGCGGCAGCAGCCTGACCGCTGTTGTGTTTCGCTTGAATTGCACCCGTCCTTAAGCTCGCGTGCCTCGCCACACCGCTGAACTCTTGAACCAACTCCAACATGCCGATGGCGTGTTGGTGTCGATCGACAGCGTGCAGGGCTCAGGCCCACGCGAGGTGGGCGCTTGGATGGCGGTGTTTGCGCACACCTTGGTCAACACCATTGGTGGCGGGCATTTGGAGTTTCAGGCCATTACCGAAGCGCGTGCTTTGCTATCACGGCCCGCACACATCAATCCCTCGGATAACGCTGCGTCGTCTGCACATGGCAATGTGCCATCGCCACTCACGCACGAAGACAACGCGCTCACCACCCGCTATGCCCTAGGCCCCGCGCTCGGCCAGTGCTGCGGTGGTGTGGTGCATTTGAAGTTCGAGCGCATCAGCGCTGCCGATTCGTCTGCACTCAAACAACGCTTGCTGGCCAACGGCCAACCACTCGCCTTGTTTGGCGGCGGCCATGTGGGCCGCGCTTTGGTGAATGTGCTCAGCACCTTGCCCTACAACGTGCAGTGGGTGGACAGCCGCGACGAAATCTTCCCCGCGCAGTTGCCGCCCAACGTGGTGTGTGAACACTCCGATCCTGTGCACGCCGCCGTGGCTGATTTGCCCAGCGGTGCCAGCGTGCTCATCATGAGCTTTAGCCATGCCGAAGACTTGGACGTGGTGGCGGCTTGCCTCAAGCGCCAACGTCTGCATGGCGATTTGAAGTTTGTCGGGCTCATCGGCAGCAAAACCAAGTGGGCCACGTTTCAACACCGCCTTGAAGCCAAAGGCTTCACGGCCGAGGAGTTGGCCTTCATCACCTGCCCGATTGGGGTGAGCGGCATCACGGGTAAAGAGCCTGAAGTCATTGCGGTGTCGGTGGCGGCACAGTTGTTGCAGGTCCGCTGACAAGTTGCGCTAGGGTTTGCCCCGTGTGCCTTGGCTTTGTTTGGCGACAAATTTTGTATACACTTTGCATCACCTGTCGCAGCGGAGCAGGGCATCTATCAGCCTTTGTTCGCGACCCTCGTGTCATTCACAGCGCCCGCAGTGGTGAATGGCAAATTGCATCAAGTGACTGAGGTTTCGACATGGACGCATATTTCTTAGACTGGGCCAACCTGCTGTTGCGTTGGGTACACGTCATCACCGCCATCGCGTGGATTGGCTCCTCGTTTTACTTTGTCTTCTTAGACAACAACCTCATCAAACCCAACTCACCCGACCTGCTGGAAAAAGGCGTAGACGGTGCCATGTGGGCCGTGCACGGCGGTGGTTTTTACAACCCGCAAAAGTACATGGTGGCGCCGAAGAAGATTCACACCAAGCTGCATTGGTTCTACTGGGAGAGCTATTCCACGTGGCTCACCGGTTTTGGTTTGTTCACCGTGCTGTACCTGTGGAACGCGAGCACCTTCTTGATCGACAAGTCGCTCATGGATTGGTCGCCTGCCGTGGCCATCACCGCGGCCTTGGGTTTTTTGGTGGCGTTTTGGTTGATTTACGACACGGTGTGTCGCGTGTTTGGCTTCCGTGAAAACGGCGAGCGCATTGTGGCCCTCACCATGATTGTGGTGGTGGCGTTTGCGTCTTGGCTGTCGTGCCAGTTGTTTGCAGGCCGCGCCGCGTTCTTGCTGGTGGGCGCGATGATTGCCACCTCCATGAGCGCCAACGTGTTCTTCTGGATCATTCCTGGCCAACGCAAAGTGGTGGCCGCCATGACCTCGGGCGTGGCGATGGACCCCAAAGAGTTGGCCACGCACGGCAAGCGCGGCAAGCAGCGCAGCGTGCACAACACCTACTTCACGCTGCCCGTCATCTTTGCGATGCTGAGCAACCACTACAGCTTTCTGTACACGCACGAAAACCACTGGGTCATCTTGGTGATGATGATGTTGGCGGGTGCTTTGATTCGTCAGTTCTTCGTGCAACGCCACGGCTACCACTTGGGTCGCGCCAAGAACCCGCTGCCGTTTGCCATTGCAGGCGTGGTGATTTTGCTCAGCGTGATTGTGTGGATGCGCCCCGCACCTACTGCTGCTACAGCAACTGCGAGCACCGCGCCTGTGAGCTTTACCGAAGTTAACGCCATCTTTGTGCAACGCTGCCAAACTTGTCATGGCGAACAGGTGCAAATGAAGAACGTGCGCTTTGACACTGCCGAAGGCATCAAACAACACGCCTTGGGTATTTACCAGCAAGCCGTGGTGACCAAGCAAATGCCGATGAACAACGCCACGGGTATCACCGAGGCTGAGCGTGCCTCCATCAAGCGTTGGTACGAAGCAGGAGCCGCTCTGCAGTAAGCCATCTGTGAGCCTGCGCTGCACTACATTGATGTCGTGCAGCAGAGTCGACGCATCAAAGTCGCTTCTATACTGAGGCGACTTTTTTTTCATCTCTCATCTTTTTCCATGAACTTGCGTTTGTTGTTGGCCTTGGCTGTTTTGCTGTCGGGTGCGTTGGCACAAGCCGGTGAAGTGACGGTGGCCGTCGCTGCCAACTTCACCGCGCCCATGCAAAAAATCGCTCAAGCGTTTGAACAAGACACAGGGCACAAAGCGCAGTTGGCTTTTGGTGCAACCGGCAAGTTCTACGCACAAATCAAAAACGGTGCGCCATTCGCTGTGTTGTTGGCCGCAGATGACGAAACCCCCGCACGTTTAGAAAAAGAGGGCTTGGCAGTCGCAGGCACGCGCTTCACATACGCTACGGGGCGCTTGGCTTTGTGGAGCAAAAGCACTAACTTGGTTGACGACAAAGGTGAGGTGCTGCGCGGCGACCGTTTGGAAAAATTAGGCATTCACAAAATTGCCATCGCTGACCCCAAGCTCGCGCCCTACGGCGCAGCTGCGATGGAAGTCATTCACAAACTGGGCGTTCAAGCCAGCGTCACACTGAAGCTGGTGCAAGGCG
>Ga0228700_1001810_pt1 | contig 12681 bp, 19 predicted proteins | sample McNCre317_Aug_MG_FD_178019 | JGI IMG/M metagenome (GOLD analysis project Ga0228700, IMG submission 178019) | Freshwater microbial communities from McNutts Creek, Athens, Georgia, United States - 3-17_Aug_MG | ecosystem: Environmental > Aquatic > Freshwater > Creek | place: USA: Georgia...
CTACCTCGCGACTCCGGTTCTTCCTGATTGCCCGGTGCGATGGCCAGCCGATCCAATGGCCACCGGCAACTCACGGCGATGGCCTGATCCCCTATCGCACCGCCGGTGAGTGTATTGATTGGTCCCTGCCTATGTGCAGCATATTCGCCAGTCCCCAAGAGGCGAAAGTATGGGCAAGGCATCATGGAATGGGTATTCCGCAGCGTCCGCTGGAAGAAGCGACGATGGAGCGGATCGCCAAGGGCCTGAAAAAGTTTGTTCTCGGGAATGATCCTTATCTGCTGACGCTGGATGGAGGTGCGTATGCGGCCCCCTTCCTTTCCAGGCAGTTCGGCGCGTCAGTCGGTCAACAACTGACCCTCCCGATGCCAACTGCAACCGTTGTCAATAAAACAGCTTTGGTATCAGCTTTCTTCACGCAATTCTACGGAACAGCGGTAGGCTCTCCTCTATCTGCACCTGTACCCACGATCACCTCTGGAGGCCAGCATATCGGGGTTATCGCTGCCTTTCTGGCTAAATACTATGGGGCGGATGGTCAGTTCCAGGGGATGAATTGCCCGCTGGACACGATCACGACAAAGGATCGGTTCGGACTTGTCACCGTCAGTATTCAGGGAGAGCAGCACTACATTTCTGATATCTATCTAAGAATGCTTTCACCGGGAGAATTGGCAAAGGCACAAGGCTTTCCTGATTCTTACATTATCGAAGGGTCGAAGAAAGACAGGATCAAGGGGATCGGGAATTCTGTGGTTCCGCAGGTGGTAGAGGCGCTGATCAGGGCGAACTTTCCATAGGCTTATCCCCAGCTATGGATAAGTCAGAGGGCTACAATCGGGCATGACCGACACCTGGATCGAATTGTGCGCCGGCTCCGCAGCCGTTGCCCTTGTGCTCCTGCTGGGAGAGGGCGCTGAAGCCCCTGTACCGTATCTGGGAGGGAAGCGGCGGCTGGCCTGCCCCATCCTTTCCGCCTTCGGTCTACGGCCTGGACAGGGCGCGCGAAGAGTCATCCTCATTGAGCAGGGCATCTGGGCAGAGGTCCATTTGACTCTGCGGGATGAGGGTGGGGAGGTGCTGCTGCACCTGCACAACCTGCAACGCCGGATGGTGATGGACTTCAGATCCAGTCCCTTCCTGATCTGGAGAGAATTGCACTCTGAGGACGTTCCAGAGTCACGATCTCAACGTGTTGCTACATGGCTTGCACTCCAGTCAGGAGCAGCAGCAGGTAAACCAGTGCATATCGTCAATAACAGGTGGAAGTCCGCAGGATATGCGGCGATTACTGACAAGGCAGCGGAGCGAGGGTATCACGAACGTCCGCAGTTTGGACGCATTATGAAGCTGACAAGTCGAATGATCGATGCGTGGAAGCGGACTGATTTGGTGGTGATTCAGGCAGACCTGTCAGCGACGCCAGTTCACCGCCTGTTGTCGAGTGCGCACATGGAAGAGGCGGATGTCCTGATCGATCCACCCTACGCCAATTCTCGCAGTCGATACCCGGCTTCTTTGGGAAGAGAGGATGTGAAAGCTGCTGCTCTCGCCTGTTTGGATAGAAATGCGGTTGTCGGGATCTGCGAATCAGAGCCTATCAATCTGGTCTATCGAGAACGCGGGATGATGGGCATTGAAACCCCTTGGCCCTCCATCGATCTGTCAGAAGCACAGGGGACATGGTGCGGCAAGAAGGGCGCATCGGAGTGGCTCACCATCTCCCGGCGATGTCAGCCCTTCCAGGCGGCCCCGCTCTTTGGTGGGCTACGTTTGAGCGGGAGTGAAGCATGAAAAAGCTCGCATGGGCCGAAGGGTACACCGCCGAAGAGTTGATCTCCAGACTGAATACCGAAGCACGCCACCTGCTGAAAGATCGCGGGCCTGAGTTCGTGCCTGACTGGAAGATTCGGGCCAGACTGGAGGAAAGCAGACAGGAGTATCTGACGGATACTCCCCAGAATCGAGCTGAGTTCAACGTAGCCTATGCGTCCAACTCGCTCATGCGCGCAATCCGCTTGAGAGGGACTTGGAGTTCCGGGTGGATGGAATTGGCCGCCGGGATGGCTCAATGGGCGATGGCCGCTCTTGTAGAGATCCGCGATCTTGAGATCGAGATTGTGGGGCGTGACAACATTGTCGCGAGCTTGAAGGATGAGATTGCAAAGAAAGATGTCGAGATCAAGAGTCGCGACGCCAGGATTGAGCAGGTCCAGCGAAATGCTGCCGATCAAGAGCAGTCGATGGACGATCAAATCCATGATCTTGAGCATGAAAACAGGAAGTTGGAGCTGCGGATCGTAACTATCAGCAATGAGCTGAAGGAATCGCAGCGATCTTGCTTGGAAGCTTCAGAGCGTGCCCATCAATGGGAAGCCGTCGCTGGAACCGCTTGTAAAAGCGCTGAAGCAGCAGCAACCGCGATCACCCTGATGCGCGAGGTCTACATGGCCGGTCGGAATGCGGCGCGACCTGATCCGGATGACCACGAAATTATTGTGAGGCGATGATGGCGAATCCCAACAAAAGAGAAATCGCCAAGAAGGCGATCCACCAATTCATCCAAGACATGAAAACCCCAATCCCCGGATCTTACATCTTCATCCGCAATCCTTGGGAGAACCATCTGGGGCAAAGTCTCTACTTTGGAGGCTCTATTTTATTCTCCAATCCCAACGGCTCTCTCGTTCTTTATGGACTGGGAGGGAACCGGTCTGGACGTATCAGGGTCACCCTCACGATCCTGCGTCAAACGTGGAAGGATACCTGCTCACCATCGGAGATTGAGCGGACGGTGAGCAGGTTCTTCAGGGCGTGGGAGCGGAAGAATCCGCATCAGTATCTCGTAAAACGTATCGCCGATCCCAGTATTCAACATAAAGAAACCGACTCCATGTTGTGAGCGGGACACCGATGGGGACGGGAATTGCCTTATCCATTCGGCACCTGGATCGCTCCGCATTCATTCGCGGGCGCTAAAGTCATCCTGACGGCTACAATGGGATGAAGGAGTTCAAATGTCATCCCCAGTTCAAGAGCCGACCGAGGTGATCACGGTGACAGTGAGGGTGTCGAAGTCAACAGCCGACGCCATCAAGAATGGACTGCCCTACCGGGTGGAGCCGATCCCAACAACCGCGGCTCCCGAGATCATCGAATCGAAACCAGATCCCGAGATCACCAATAAACCGAAGCGGCCCGGCTACGTCTACCAGACCTGGAAGCAGTTCTGCGACGCGGGGATGCTCTGGTGGGTCAACCGGGGCCTGCACCTCCTTGGCTGGGTTCTGGTGGCGATGATGGAGGAGGATGGCACGATCAGCGGGGTCTACCCGGCCCGCACTCGGTATCGTGGGTTCTCTGAGAAAGATGAGACTGAAGGATTCCGCAAGGTCACTGCGGATATTCAGGCGCATATGACAGAGCTGGTAGAGGACTGTGAAGACGAAACCTGAGTGTTTCTGCGGATCGTCAACGAATCCATTAGGATTCTGTACCAGATCCCAATTTTCGGGAAACGGGTTCTGAGAATACGCAACAACCACGGAAGCAGGCACCGATGGCAGACCTTCGGGAATCATTGAAGGAGAAGGAAGGAGAAAGCAACGATGACTACGCTGCTTTCCTCCTCTTTGCCGCCCTGCCTCCGAAGCAGAGGAAAATTGCAAAGCTCTCCCGCATCTTGGACGAGAAGGTTCACGTCACCCGCTACAGATCTGAAAAGTTCGGATGGGAAGATCGTCTTGAAGCCGTGACGATGGCTGGCGAAGAGGGAGAGCGTAAAGCTGCAAGCATGTACGCCGATAAGTTCCATACAAGATGGGGCGGAAAACCCCGTGAATTGTGGATACCCCTGTTAGCCGTGCCATACATCCCGCCAAGGAAGGCGAATCCTAAGAAAGTATTGGTAGGAGGTACAGAATCCGCTGCACAAGCGGAAGATGTAGGCGATATCCTCCAACATGCACGCGCAAGAATGCTGGAAGCCCTTAGAAAGGGAGAGATATCCTTATCTATTGGCGATTTTGAGCGCCTTCAGAAGATGGAACGCGAGGAACAGTCCAGAAAGAAGACCGAGGAAGTTGCCAAGGTTTCAACGAAAGAATCCTTCGCGCAGTCTGATAGAGTGATGCGCGCAAAGGCGACGAACAGTGATATTATTCCTGCGTTGAAAGAGGATATGGAAGAACTGTATTCTATCCTGGGTTCTATTGAATCCCAACGGGCAGAAGCTCCTAACGTGTTGGTGTTTCGTTCGACTGGGTAGGGCTACAGTGAGCAGAGGGCTGATAAATGGCAGTAGAACCGACCTTCCCATTTCCAATATCGAAAGCTTGTATGCGGTTCTTTCTGTACCACATGAACAGGATCGTGATGAGTCGCGATACCTGGACTGCGGAGGGGAGGCTGGAATATACCAGGATTGAGGATGCTTTGGCGTCGTTGAAGCACGCAAAGGTCAAGCATAGACCTATGCTTTCCAGGAAAGAAGCGGGTACGCTGATTGCGTTGGCGCAACGGAACATGGCCGGAGGGGAATACGATTTCCGGGATCTGACTTATCGCAATGGGGAAGAGGACTGGGAGGACCAGTTAGCAGCGCATGAAGAAATACTGATTGAATGCAATCAATACCCTGGCAGCCTGCCTGCAATCGTGCGGAGACTGGAGATCATGGTGGGGTTGAGACAGGGGCTTCCCGACCGTCCAGCGTCTACTGGGCTACACTCCGGCTATGTCAAGCAGCAAAGCCGATATTCTGCCCCGTAGCAGGTCCACAAAGGGCCCGCCGCTGCTGTACCATGTGCAGGATGGATTGTTTGTTGGGAGAGGCAGGAAAGGTGCGGTCATCCTGGAGATACGCGAATCCCAGGATTATAGATCGCGCATCATCTATCGTACTTCGTTCAGCCCTTCCAGGTGGACTGCGATGATCGCGAGGGTAGCGGTCGGAGTGCTGACTGATGGAAGGGTGGCGGAGGCCATGTCCTACCACCTCGGGAAACCAAACACTCCCGCAAAACCATAGGGCGCCCACTGCATCATTGTAGCTGCACGATAAATCAGGCGATAGCGATGATAAAGCGTTCGCCTAACATATTGGATAGGCACCGTGGATCGCGGGTGGAGACAGGAGTTGCGACGGCTATCTGAGCGCCAGATAGTTGATCAGCAGGTGGAAGGTGTTGTCCACAATGATCGTCAGCCAGACCCCAAGGAAGGGCGGTGGGGTGGGGAAGGTATCGCCAACAGTCAACCGCCTCGCCTCATCCTGCGCGAAGGAATTACCGCCTGGAACCCAAGGTTTCCAGCCGGGCTTATCGCACCAACTATCGTACAGCTTTCGCGCTGCAGCTTCTTGATGGTCTCTCCAGTCCTTCGCTGTCCACCATAATCCAGGATGGCCGTTTCCGTACCATCTACACCACTTATCAGCGAGTCTGTAACGGTCGATCACCGCATGAGTGAGCACGATTACCCACCATTGCCAAGAGGCAGTCACCAGGAAGAGGAAGGGGAGACCGTAGAAGAAGGCGTGAATCAGCGCCCACTTCCAGGATGAAGTCTTTTTGATGGCCATTGTATGGCTTTGCAGCACATAATCGCCGATAAGATGGGCTAAGAGTTGTTCCATTTAGAACCCCACTCGTTCAGGTTCAACCTTCCCGCCTACCAGTCGAACCGTCTCATACCGATGCCCACCCTCTTCCAGGCAGCGTACGCGGACCCCCGCATGATGGATCACCACACGGCCGGTGAGTGACTGTTCCGCCACCTTGAGCATCTCTCGCAACTCCGCACTGGACAGAACGAGACGGCGATCAACGGGATCACCAGCATTCCCGATGTCGGGTTCAGGTGGCCCTCCAAAGGTGCGATCCCACAGTAAACGGGCCGTGCCTTCGTGGATCAGTGGACGATCAAACTTATGTTTGGAATAGTTCTCAATCAGTTCCGACATGGTACCTCCTGCCCAATAGTAGCCGGTTGGCTACAATCAGCCCGCAAGGAGTGTTCAATGGACTGGGCAGAATATGTGAAGCAGGCGAAACGCACGAAACCTTCGGATCAACAATATGATCGTGCGAGGGAGTGCTTACAACTCGACAACCACCAACACCTCATCCACTTGCTGGGAGTGATTGCAGCATTGTCGGGATTGCGGATTACCCTTGGGAAGCTGAAAAAGCTGATCTTCTCTGGAAAGCCGGTCACTTTCTACGAATGGGAACAACACCAGAATATCGCTTATTCCGGGATATCGCGTATCGACCGGGAAGCGATGTTTGCGAAGCTGACAACGCCGGAGGGGATCTCCATCCTGCATGGTGCGATGGGGTTTGCTGACGAGTCGCTTGAGGTGTTGGAGGTGGCTGGAACCTGGTTGTCCACCTCCCAGGATGTTCAATCGAAGTTCGCCGAAGAGTCAGGCGATACCCTCTGGTATCAGGCGATTCTCTACGATGCTCTTGGGTTGACCCTCCCGGCCCTGTGCGCTGGGAATATCGCGAAGCTGGCGGTGCGCTGGCCTGAAAAGTTCGATCCTGAAAATGTGGCATCTCGGGATCTTGGGTTGGAGTCGGGCGCCATGATGGCGGCCGTTCGACTGGATCGGGAGTCTGCACTCATTCAGGAGAAGGTGAATGAGGTAATGGAGGCTTTTGCGAAAGGCTTGGCTGTTCCTGGAGATACCAAGGCGCTGGTAGTGAAGTGCGGTTTCCAGGTTGGCGAAAGGATTGTGAATGCTCTGCGGGCGCATCCTGGAGTGTTTCCTTTCAAGCTTGTGGTCTTCTCTTCTGATTCAGAAATCTCTATCGTAGATCCAGATATTGCGGATCTGTTGGTAGAGAAGGAGCAGGCCCGATTGGAGCTTGAGGCGGTACGCCTTGAGCGTGACATGGAACGCATGGAGGTTCAACGGCTCAACGAATTGCTGAAGGAGAAGGAAGATTCAAACGCGAAACTTCGCGCTCAACTTCGCCCTATCGAGCCTCCTACGCCTGCGCTGGGAGAGGGATTCTGGGATGGGCAATTGGGGCTTCCCTTTCATTCTGGAGGCTATGTGGAACAAGGACTCACCGTCACCATTCGACATGATGTCAGCCTGCCGCAGAAGGCCATTTCGCGGTTGAAGCCGTCACCTGACGAGATCGGATCTTCGGCCGCTCCATCTCGCTACAACAAGCCCGGTCGCCTTGAATGCCTGGATGAGATCCGTATCGCATTGGGAGAGAAAGGCTTTCAATCCTGGTTGACCGGCACGATCATCAAGTACGCCTATCGCAGCGGCGCGAAACCGGGCGATATCGAAAAGGAGATGTTCTACCGTCAATTCCTTGAGCATGTGGCTGGTATGCCGGGTGTTGCCGATCCTCGTTCGGCTCGGGAGGGGTGGACACCTGCTGTCCTTCCCCTGGATAGCCGCGATGAGCAGGATGTGATCCTGCAGCAATATTTTCCTGAACTGCGGTAGACCTGACGGCTACCTTTCTCCTGAGCGTCAACAAAGCTCGGGAGAAAGGATGCCTGTAATCTCTGTGTTTGCACCTGGAACGAGGGTAAGGGTTCGGATCGTTCACCTTGAACCCGCCACCGACAAAGAACCTGAGATGGAGTTCGTGATCGAGGTGGTCGGGATCGTCAAATCGTTTACGACTGGAGATAACGGGATCGTCTATCAGATCAAGATTATTAGCCTGAATCCCAGGATCAAAGATACCTTCTGCATCTCCAGCATCCATGAGCGGTTCGTGAGCGAGGAATTCTGATGAAACGCTACCTCTTCCGTTCCGATCCTGCCGAGATCACCGATGCGCGGCATTGGACCGCCACCGGTAAACCGGTCTTCTTCAATGATCCCTACAAAACGATTATCGATCCACGCGATCTCTACATTCATCTCACGCATCAATCCAGGTATGCGGGCGCAATCCACCTGCCTATTCTGCTTCACCTCGCTTTATGTGTGAAGATCGCGAAGGCGTTGGGGTTGAGTCACCGGCTGGTCGCGCTCTCCGCTGCGCATGATCTCCATGAAGCGTATTGTCAGGATCTCACTTCTGCTTTGAAAAAGGAGATCACGGCTTATTACTTCCTGGAAGCAGACTGGATCAGCAGGGTACATGCGGGGATCTCGCTGGACATGCCTTCTGCCGAAGAAGCAGAGGAGGTCAAGATGGTTGACCTGTATGCCTTGTGGATCGAGACGCTTTCGATGGGATTTACGGGACATGTCGAGATCGCGAAATGGGTAAAGCCTACGGAGAAGATGCAGGCGAAGCTTGAATCTATCTGGAAGATGATGCCCAATGATCCTGAACACTGGATGCTCATTGTGACAGAGGCGATCAACAATGGAGGGGGAGCCCTTCCGGCGTTGTCGAAATATCCGAAGCTCAACTATCTCGCAGAACATAACGCCTGATTCTGGGCTACCTTCCCTTCGATGCGTTGACGGTAGAATGGGTCTGTACCTTGGCATCTCATTCCTCAGAACCTTCAGAGAGGTACAGATCCATTCTTCCGTAAACGACTTACATAGCCGGAGGTCCTGTGATTGACTGGAAAACGATAACCGCAGGCAGTAAGCCTGTAATCGCGACGAAGGAAGGCTGTGAGTATCCCGATGAATCGGGCGGATTCACTGTGGAGTTCACTCTGCATGACTTCGCGGGTGCAAACTGGATCAAGGTGCCTTCCAACTTTCCAGGATCAGAGGCTGGTCAGCAGTTGCGCGTGACTACCAGTTTTCGCCAGGAATGCCCGTGCTGTGGAGTCGTGTCCACCCACCTTCATGCAGGTAGTGTAGGCGTGATTGAATGTGTTGGAAGTGGCGAGTTCAAGTATTACCGTGTTCCAAGGGGAGAATCGTGATGGAATTCAAATGGACAATCATCGGGGATGAGGCGGTTCTGTTGGCCTACATCGGTGACATCGCCTTCAAAATGGTACGCGTGGAGTTGCTTTGTGGGCGTGCCCACATCAAGTTTTCGACGCTTCATGGCGAGAAGTTGACGCCGGGAGGGTCCGACCATTGCTCCATGGATCAGTCTCATCTCGCCCTGGACATTGATGGACGGATCAAGGAACGGTATTTCGGGCATCACCACGATATTCCTTCGATCTCAACTTCTGATTTATTTACGAGAGGCGAATGATGAAAGCGATCACCCTTTGGCCCGAATGGGTATGGGCGATTCTCCATTTGGGGAAGCGAGTGGAGAACAGGGGATGGGCCATTCCTACCGGCAATGTAGGGGCACCGGTGGCGATCCATGCTGGGAAGTATGTTGGAGGGCGGCCAGGATTCTCCGCGACCCGCGACGCGATCACCGGACTCGTTGAGATGGCGACGCGCGCGGGCTGGGAGCATGAACGCTGGGTCAGTGGAGGGATCACCGTCCTGTCCTTCACCAACAAGGACGGCCGAACCATCCGAACCGACGAAACCCCGATCCTCACTTCCTCCATTGTCGGGATCGCACATTTCGGCCTGTCCTACACTCCCGGCAATGGTCCGCTGGAAGGGTGGCGAGTGCCTGATCAGCACGGATGGCCCCTTCGCGTCTTTTCGCCCCTTACTTCGCCTGTGGAGTGCAAGGGAGCGCAAGGATTCTGGACAGTGCCGGAAGATGTACGGGCGAAGATGGAGTGGTCAAATGGATAATTCTTCAATCGAGCGGCCCTCTCTCGTCTGGCATGTCATCAGCAACAGCGCGATCCTATCGCTTCGGTTCACCGAAGAAATGTCCTTTCCCGTGATCGAAGTTGTGAGGGGAGAGGATAAAACCACCATTAAGTTCCTCACGACTGCTGCGATGACGGCGAAGCTGGGAGAGGAACCGCCCATGATCGAGATCGATACGAAGCAGACCTTCCTCTCACTGGACATTGATCATCGAATCACAGAGCGGCTGTGGAGCCCTTGGCTCAACATCTACGGGCTGACTATTCCAGCGATCTCAACTTCCGACTTTCAGAAGGATTGACCGATGCACTTTAACATAAACTTCGATCCGTCTAATCTACCAACATGGATACTTGCGTTATTGATCATGTTGGTAATTGCGGTGGAATTGATCCGAAAGCCAACCGCGCCAACCGCCAGTGAGACAGGGCTCACGGCAGCAGAATGCACCACGTTTTGTTCTGGATGGCCTCAGAGCTACACGGCATATGCCTGCACCTGCTTCCTGCCAACTGGCAAAGAATAGCGTCATGTCGCTCAATAAGCCTCCAGGCTATAAGCAGTCTGGAGGCTTCATGATTTTTCGATACGACATCATCAATCGACTGGTTCAACGCACGGGCGCGAAACGATATCTTGAGATCGGAGTTCAAGGCGGTGAATGTTTCAACCGCATCCGCTGTGACGAGAAAGTCAGCGTTGATCCGAATGTTGCGGCTACCTACGTGATGACCAGCGATACCTACTTTGCCAGGGTTGCGGGTGGTATCGCGCCCTTCGATGTGGTGTTTGTGGATGGCCTACACCACCGGGAGCAGGTGTTGCGGGACATCCTCAACGCCGTCCGGTTCTTGAATCCCACCGGCGCTGTGGTGGTTCACGACTGCGATCCCCCTTCAGAGCTGGCGGGCCAGCGCGAGGCGTGCGGTGGGATCTGGTGTGGGGACGTATGGCAGGGGTGGCTGGATGCGCGTCTGCACCTCCAGTGTTGGACCGGGGTTGTCGATACCGACCTTGGATGTGGGTTGATCCTCCCCTGGAAGCGTCCGCAGCCGGTTCCTCACATCGCCGAGGAGGAAAGGACGTGGGCGAAGTTCCAGGCCACCCGGGCAGAATGGCTGGGGTTGGTGGGGGTAGAGGAACTGGAGCGGGTATTGACGGCCGACGAACCAGCGGAAGAAATTCCTGCTGAGGATGCAGCCCCTGCTGAGTGAGCGGCTACCTTCTGCATGAGGTGAACATGCAAGAATGGCCCAAGTTTTTACAGTTTCAGGATCCGCAATGGCATCTGGTGTTGCGGACCCTCACGACAACCGAAGGTCCGGTACGCACGGTGGATGTCGTCACTCTCTCCGGCGATGTCTGCTACTTCCCGGATCGCGGGTTTGTTGAGTTGGAAGGGTTGAAGATCGGCGCCCTTCTTTCCAAAGCGAAGGTAGAACTTGCTGATCGTCTCTGGGAGAAGATCCAAGATCCCAAGATGACAAATAAAGAGCGCGATGATTTGGTGGGAGCCTATTGTCGCGCGATGGAGGATCTGAAGCTTCGCCGCGATCAGTTCATGCGGAAATACGGGATCACCAGTCCTGCTGCTCTCTACCTCAAGGCCAGGATTGATAAACTCAAGAGGCAGTTGAAAGGATCTTCCGGCAAGACTCGGGAGGCGATCAAGAACCGCATTACCGAGATCAACGATCTCTTCGTTGTTCCCGATCTTCCGGCTTCATCCGATGGGAAAGTAGGAGAGATGCTCTTGGAACAGCAACGACTCATGGACGCCTACGAAGCCGTTCAACGCCCCCGCCATTGCACCGAGCACGCTCTCGCCTACGTCTTTCAGTGCGGATTAGAGGAGGTTCCAGACTTCGATCCTGCTCTGGATGCGGAGGCATGGTCAGTGCTGAAGGCTGATTTTGCCCGCGCACGGGGAAAGATTCCCCTCTCCGTTTCTGCCCCGGTTCAGAAATGGCCGCCAATCCTGATGGATCTGCCCGTTCACATTCTGGACGTGATGGCAGGATACCCTATGGTTTTTGGCGGCCTCAACGCAGCGGGAGAGCCCCATTGCGTGGTTGTGCAGGGGCTTGGGGTTTATGACCCGAACCCATCGAAGAAAGAGCTTGATACCTGGAATGATATCCAAGTCTTCATCCCGATTGAGGATGTGCGGAAGCGGTGGGGAGACGAGATCGCGGCCCTCCCCTCGCTTGAGATCGAGTGGGTAGAAGTCTCTGATGCGAAACAAGATCCCGACTTCCCCGCTCTTGTCGCTGAAGGACAGGAATTGCGGCGCGAGTTCGACAAGCAGACGAGGGGGATGCGGGGATGATCGCCTTCTACCGTGGCAAAACCTACACCGTGATCGAGCCTGGACAGGGGCCCGTGTCGTCTCTCTCCTGGTCGGACGGTAAAACATCGCCGGTGCCTGATGATATTCTTCCCCGCGTCATCGAAGGGCTGAAGGGCGGCGCATCGGTTCTTCCTTTATGGCTGGAAGAAGGCACGTTCTATGAACCTGCAATCGTCACCACTGCCTTTCGCAGTTTCGTTCGATTGAATGGCCAGATCCGTCACATGTTCAAGGAGGAATGCGATCTCACGCTCCCAGCCATTGAGCTTGCCAACCGCGCCTTCTGGAAGTCCGATGAGCAGGCAGCACGGGATCAGGCGAGAGTAACAGACTTCTACCGGCAATTGGAAGATGAAGATCGTGCGGAGGAAGAGGAGCGATCTCGGGATCTTTGTAAGTGTGGTGACGAGAGGAAGAAGCATCATGCGAATATGGATGTTCCTCATACCTTTGTTCTGTTGGAAGAAGGATAAATGCCTGTCGTCATCATTGCAGGAACCCGATACTTCGATGACGGGCCATTGCTCTACAGTAAATGTGATTTATACACTTCTAAGCTGTCAGGTTTCGAGGTGATCAGCGGGGTTCCTCTCCCAGAGAAGAGATGGCCCCAATGGAAGCCGGGTGCTGATGGACTGGGAGA
>Ga0228700_1001811_pt1 | contig 12675 bp, 10 predicted proteins | sample McNCre317_Aug_MG_FD_178019 | JGI IMG/M metagenome (GOLD analysis project Ga0228700, IMG submission 178019) | Freshwater microbial communities from McNutts Creek, Athens, Georgia, United States - 3-17_Aug_MG | ecosystem: Environmental > Aquatic > Freshwater > Creek | place: USA: Georgia...
GCATCGAGTTCGAGTGAGCCACACCGCCGGCCAGGGCGCACAGCTCGGCCACCTCGGGCACCCGCACCTGGTAGCCCCGCACCGACATCACGCCGCGGGACTGGAAGCTGCGGATCAGCCGCGACAGCGTCTCCGGCGACATCGCCAGCTGCTGCGCGATGTCGCGCTTGCGCTCCTGCAGGCGCAGCTCGGCGGGGCCGCTGCGCACCGTGCAGCGCTGCAGCAGCCATTGCGCCAAGCGCGCCGGCGCGTCGTTGTGCAGCAGGTTGCGCGAGGACAGCGTCATCTGGCGGATCTGCATCGCCAGCACCTGGCACAGCAGGCCGGCCAGCGCCGGGTGGGAGGCCATCTGGCGCATCACGTCGTCGATCGGCAGCTCGGCCACGACCGCATCCGACAGGGCCTGGGCCTCCATCGCGCACGGCTGGCCCAGCCAGGCCGCGCTCACGTCCAGCCAGGCCGGACCGTTGACGCTGCGCTCGGTGCGCAGGCTGCCGTCGGCCGCCCGCGAACCCATCACCACGTCGCCGGACAGCAGCAGCACCAGCGAGCGCGACGGCTGGCGGCCGTCCAGCACCAGATCGCCCGCAGCCACAATGCGGCGGCGGGCCATCGACATCAGCGCGTCGATCTCGGGCTGGGCCAAGGCAAAGGCGGCCAGGACCCGGCGCCAGGGGGCCGGATCAGCCGGTGATGGCGGCGCAGCCGCCAGGCGGCGACGCGGACGGGGCAAGGGAGCGGCCGCTGGGGCTGTCCCCTCGGCCCGGGGGGTGAACATCTCCATGGGCAGGCAGGCAGGTAGGCGAATGCGGCGGGATTGCCGATGCACTGTCACCCAAGTCGCACTGCCGGCTGTTGAGACAAGTCAAGCCCGCCGGTGCCCCTCCACTGCGCCGATCGGCGCTCAGTCCAGGCCGAGTTCCTGGATCTTGCGGGTGATCGTGTTGCGCCCGATGCCCAGCTTGTGCGCGGCCTCGATGCGCCGGCCCTTGGTCAGCGACAGCGCGGCCTGGATCAGCCGGGCCTCGAACTGGCGTGTCAGGATGTCCCACACCTGGGGATGGCCCTGCTCGAGCAGCTCGCGCGCCTGGCGCTCGAGCCCGGTCAGCCAGGCGTCCTGCCCGGCCGGCACCGCACTGGCCGGCAACGCCGCATCGCGGACCGGCACCGGCACCGCCAGGACGCCCGGTGCCGGCACGGCCGCCACCTGCCCCTCCGGCGCGGACGCCGCCGGCAGGGCGGCGGCGCCCAGGGCAGCCGCCCCCGCCGCCAGGGCGTGCGCCTGCACCTCCGGCGGCAGGTCCTTCGGATCGACCACCTGCGCCGGGGCCATCACCGTCAGCCAGTGGCAGAGGTTCTCGAGCTGGCGCACGTTGCCGGGAAAGTCGAACAGCACGATCTGCTGCAGCGCGGCCTCCGAAATCCGCTTGGGCTCGACGCCCAGCTCCTTGGCGCTGCGCTGCAGGAAATGGCGCGCCAGCCCGGCGATGTCCTCGCGGCGCTCGCGCAGCGGCGGCAGACGCAGCCGGATGACGTTCAGGCGGTGGAACAGATCCTCGCGGAAGCCGCCCTCGCGCACCCGCTCCTCCAGATGCTGGTGGGTGGCGGCGATCACGCGCACATTGCTCTTGAGCGGCTGGTGGCCGCCGACGCGGTAGAACTGGCCGTCCGACAGCACCCGCAGCAGCCGGGTCTGCAGGTCGAAGGGCATGTCGCCGATCTCGTCGAGGAAGAGCGTGCCGCCCTCGGCCTGCTCGAAGCGGCCGCGCCGGGTGGCCTGCGCGCCGGTGAAGGCGCCGCGCTCATGGCCGAACAGCTCCGACTCGAGCAGATCCTTCGGGATCGCCGCGGTGTTGATCGCCACGAACGGGCCACCCGCGCGCGGGCTGTGCTTGTGCAGCGCCCGCGCCACCAGCTCCTTGCCCGAACCGGACTCGCCGGTGATCAGCACGGTGACATTGCTCTGGCTCAGGCGGCCGATGGCGCGGAACACGTCCTGCATCGCCGGCGCCTGGCCGAGCATCTCGGGCACCTCGGGCGCGCCGCGGTCCTCGACGCTTTCCTCGCGCAGGCTTTCCTCGACCGCGCGGCGGATCAGCTCGACCGCCTTGGGCAGGTCGAAGGGCTTGGGCAGGTACTCGAAGGCCCCGCTCTGGAAGGCGGAGACCGCGCTGTCCAGGTCGGAGTAGGCGGTCATGATGATGACCGGCAGGCCGGGATGGCGGGCCTTGACGCTGGCGAGCAGGTCGATGCCGGTGCCGCCGGGCATGCGGATGTCGCTGACCAGCACCTGCGGCGCGTCGTCCTCGAGCGCGAGCAGCACGTCGCGCGGGTTGGTGAAGCTGCGCACCGGCAGCTCCTCGCGCGCCAGTGCCTTTTCCAGCACGAAGCGGATGGATTGGTCGTCGTCAACGATCCAGATGGGTTTCATGCGCGTGGCCTGTGTGGCGTGAGATTCCGCGCGCCCCTCGTCCATCGGGTCTCAGGGCAGCGGAATCTGGATCTTGAACAGCGTGCAGCCGGGCTCGCTCTCGCACTCGATCAGGCCGTGGTGCTGCTGGACGAAATCCTGCGCCAGCGTCAGCCCCAGCCCCGAGCCGCCATCGCGACCGGAGACGAGCGGAAAGAAGATGCGATCGCGGATCTCGGAGGGCACGCCGGGTCCGTTGTCCTGGATATGCAATTCCAGTGCCAGCCGGTAGCGCTGCCGCCCGATCGTGACCTGGCGGGCCGCGCGGGTGCGCAGCACGATGCGCGCATCGCCCGCATGGCGGCGATCCAGCAGCGCCTGCGCGGCGTTGTGCGCAATGTTGAGCACCGCCTGGATCAGCTGCTCGCGATCGCCACGGAATTCCGGCAGCGAGGTGTCGTAATCCCGTACGACCGACAGCCCCTTCGGGAACTCGGCCAGGATCAGCGAGCGAACCCGCTCGAGCACCTCGTGGATGTTGACGTCGGCCACCATGTGCGGGCGGCGATGCGGCGCCAGCAGCCGGTCGACCAGCGCCTGCAGCCGGTCGGCCTCGTGGATGATGACCTGGGTGTACTCGTGCAGCGAGCGGTTCTCCAGCTCCATCTCCAGCAGCTGCGCCGAGCCGCGGATGCCGCCCAGCGGATTCTTGATCTCGTGGGCGAGGTTGCGGATCAGCTCCTTGGTGATGCGGGCCTGGTCGAGCGTGCGCGTCTCGCGGTCCTGGCGGGTCTGCTGCTCGATCTCGACCAGCTCCAGCAGCACCTGCTCGCCGTGGTCGACCTGGGTGACGATCGCATGCACCGGCAGCGGCTCGCCGGAGGAGGCGCCGGGCGGGCGCCCCAGCTGCGCCTCCAGCCGAGCGGTGCTGTACTCGTTGGCGACGACCGCATCGAAGGTGACCTTCAGCGTGGCCGGGTCGACGAACCAGCCGAAGACGCTGCCGCCCTGCAGCGCGCGGCGCGGCAGGCCCAGCGTGCTCTCGAAGGCGGCATTCACATACTGGCAGCGCCCCTCGCGGTCGAGAACGGCCACCATCGTCGCCAGGTGGTCGAAGGCATCGAAGGCCGGGCTGATGCGGGAACGGGATCGGGTTCTGAAGAAGCTCACGGGTTGGACAGCTTGCTGAGTTCTCGCCGGATCGCGGCGACGTCGGCTTCCTTGCGCGCGATGGCCGCCTTCATCTCGGCCACGCGCTCCTGATAGCGGGCGTAGTTGCGCTCGTCGCCCCGGCGCTCGGGCTCGCCGTTGTTGTAGTCCTTGCGCAGCGCGACCAGCGCGGCCTCCTCGCGGGCCAGTTCGGCATCGAGGATGCGGCGCGCATCGCTGTCGCGCGCACGCTGCTGGGCGGGGTCGATGCGCATCTCGGCCGGGCCGGCCGAGCGCGGCGCGGCCGCCCCCGACGCGGTGCCCGCCGCCGGCGCGGCAGGCGCGACACGCCGCGCCGGCCCCTGCACCACCGTCACCGGCGCGCCGTCGAGCGTGCGGCAGCCCCGATCGGCCGCCTCCTTGGGCGAGATCTGGTCGGTGTAGAGGTTGCCGGGACAGCGGTAGACCGATCGCTCCTGCGCGGGCACCGCCGGCGCCAGGATCAGCGACATCAGGCCGGAACAGACGAGCGCGGCGGACCGCGGACGGAGGCGGAAGGCTCGGATCATGATCGGGTCAGTATCGCGCAAAAAGAAAGGCGGCCCGAGGGCCGCCTTCGCGATGGCTGTCCGGGAGGACAGCAGCGCCGCCGGCCACACGCCGACGGCACGTCACCATCACAGCGCGTAGTACATGTCGAACTCGGCCGGATGGGTCGTCATGCGCATGCGCTGGACTTCCTGCATCTTCAGGTCGATGTACGCGTCGATGTAGCTGTCGGTGAACACGCCACCCTTGGTCAGGAACGCACGGTCCTTGTCCAGGGCTTCCAGAGCCTGCTCCAGCGACGAGCAGACGGTCGGGATCAGCGCGTCTTCTTCCGGCGGCAGGTGGTACAGATCCTTCGTGGCGGCTTCGCCCGGATGGATCTTGTTCTCGACGCCGTCGAGGCCGGCCATCAGCAGCGCGGCGAAGCCCAGGTACGGGTTCATCAGGGGATCCGGGAAGCGGGCTTCCACGCGACGACCCTTCGGGTTCGCGACGAACGGGATGCGGATCGAGGCCGAGCGGTTCTTGGCCGAGTAGGCCAGCTTCACCGGGGCTTCGTAGCCCGGAACCAGACGCTTGTAGCTGTTGGTGCCCGGGTTGGTGATCGCGTTCAGGGCGCGAGCGTGCTTGATGATGCCGCCGATGTAGTACAGCGCGAACTCGCTCAGGCCGGCATAGCCGTCGCCAGCGAACAGGTTCTTGCCATCCTTCCAGACCGACTGGTGCACGTGCATGCCCGAGCCGTTGTCGCCGACGATCGGCTTCGGCATGAAGGTCGCGGTCTTGCCGTAGGCGCCAGCCACGTTGTGGATGACGTACTTCTGCAGCTGGACCCAGTCAGCGCGCTCGATCAGCGTGCTGAACTTCGTGCCGATCTCCATCTGGCCGGCGTTGGCCACTTCGTGGTGGTGCACTTCGACCGGAATGCCCAGGCTTTCCAGGATCAGGCACATTTCCGAGCGCATGTCCTGGCCCGAATCGACCGGGGGCACCGGGAAGTAGCCGCCCTTGACGGTCGGACGGAAGCCCTTGTTGCCGTGCTCGTAGTCCTTGCCGGTGTTCCAGGCGGCTTCTTCCGATTCGATCGAGACGAAGCAGCCCGACATGTCGACGTTCCAGCGGACGCTGTCGAACACGAAGAATTCGGGTTCCGGACCGAAGAAGGCGGTGTCGCCCAGGCCCGAGGCACGCATGTAGGCTTCAGCGCGCTTGGCCAGGGAGCGCGGGTCGCGCTCGTAGGCCTTGCCGTCGGCCGGATCGATGACGTCGCAGGTCAGGATCAGGGTCGGCTCTTCGAAGAACGGATCGATGTTCGCGGTGTTCGGATCCGGCATGAGCAGCATGTCGGACGCCTCGATGCCCTTCCAGCCGGCGATCGAGGAGCCGTCGAACGCGTGACCCGACGTGAACTTGTCTTCATCGAAGTGCGAAACCGGCACGGACACGTGCTGTTCCTTGCCGCGGGTGTCGGTGAAACGGAAGTCGACGAACTTGACTTCGTTTTCCTTCACCATCTTCATCACGTCGGCGACGGTCTTGGCCATCAGGGGCTCCTAGCGAGATGGGGATTCTGTGAATGAGTCGGGTGTTGCAAGCTTCCCGGCCATGCCGAGAAGCGCACGGCAATGTAGCAGAAAGCATGCCGGAAACAGCAGCCCCTTGACCGTCTATTCCGACCGGACGCCGGGGTGGGCCGGAGGGGCGGTCTGCCCCGGTGCGGCCGGCTCGCGGACGCACCGGGGGCGTGCGGCATGGTGGGCCATGCATGCACCGCGATTGTGCAATTCAACGCACCATTTCGGGGCCCAACGGGGCACCAAAAGTCACCAGGCCCTCTCTCAGGGCGGCATAGGCGGCCGAGAGGATGTCGCCGCGGCCCTTCACGCCCAGCTCGATGTGCCGGCCGTGCACCGGATGGTCGACGCTGGGCAGGCTGAAGACCTTGATGCCGTCAAAACGCGCCTCGATGTCGATCATCAGCGGCGTCAGGCTCGCCTCCATCGCGCCGTACACGATGATGGAGCGCTCCTGCTGCGCGCCCGCCCCGTGCAGGTGCGCATAGCGGGTGTCGAGCAGCGCCTCGATCATCGGGTGCGCCATCACGGGGAAGCCGGGCACGAAATGCACGTCGCCCACCGAGAAGCCCGGAATCTGGTTGTACGGGTTCGGGATGAGGGTCGCGCCCTCGGGGAAGACGCCCATGTTGAGCCGGTGCAGGGTGTCGGGGTGATCGGGGTCGGCGGTCCAGCCCTTCTCGGCGGCGAGCTGGCGCACCCGCACCATGATCAGCTCGCGCGCCTCGGGGTGCAGCGCCAGCGGCCGGCCCAGCGCGGCCGCGGCGCACTGGCGGGTGTGGTCGTCGGGCGTGGCGCCGATGCCGCCGCACGAGAACACCACGTCGCCGCTGGCAAAGGCCGTGCGCAGGATCTCGGTGATGCGGCGCGGGTCATCGCCGACATAGTGGCTCCAGGCCAGCGAGAGGCCGCGGGCCGAGAGCAGTTCGATGACACGGGCGAGGTGCTTGTCCTGGCGCTTGCCGGACAGGATCTCGTCGCCGACGATGATGAGGCCGAAGTTCATGACAGCTGGGACGGGGGTGGAGAGGAGGAGGCCGGCACGGCCACGACCGGCACGACGGCCGGGGACGGGGTGACGATGACGGCGTCGACCGTCTCGCCGTCGACGCGCGGCGCGCGCGACACGGGCACCACCTGGCGCCGCTCGTCGAGCGCGGCCAGCATGTAGTGCGCGAACCAGAGCGCCGCGAAGACCTCGACCAGCGTGTAGAGCCAGACGTAGACCGGCAGCAGCAGCGGCGCCAGCGGCAGCGTGAACACGCTCACCGCCCAGATCAGCGAGGGCGCCGCGCCCAGGTAGCCGCAGGTCACGCCGATGGCCAGCAGGGGCGCGCGCAGCGTGCGCATCAGGTGCTGGCGCTCCTCGTCGTCGGCGTGTTCGGACAGCACGTCGTGCGCCATCACGCGGCAGGTCAGCCAGCCCAGGATGAGCGGCGGCAGCAGCAGCGCCAGCGGCGGGATCAGCCACAGCGGCAGGGTCAGCACCAGCGCGGCCAGGGCAGCCAGCACCGAGCCCAGCGACCAGCCCAGCGAGCGCCACCAGGGCAGCGTGCCGCGCCGCTCCAGCATCTGGAATCGCCGCCGCCCCACCAGCCCGATGATCGTCGGCCCCATCAGCGCCGACACCAGCAGCAGCGCGCCGATGATCAGCAGCGGCACCACCGACAGCACCAGCAGCAGCGGCCCGATCACGCGGTGGAAGCCGCCCCCCGTCCAGCCATCCATCCAGGCGGTCACCCGGCCCAGCAGCGGGGCCTCGACCACCAGGGTGGTCAGCGCCGCCACGGCCGGCTCCCAGAAGAACCAGGCCAGACCGGCCGAGAGCAGCCCCAGCACCACCACCGGCAGCAGCGACAGGATCAGCACGCGCGGCAGCAGGCAATAGCCGATCGCGCGCCAGAAGGCATCAAGGACTTTCGACATGCCCGCCAGCATAGCGAAGCGGGGATGCCAGTGCGCGCCGGGTGTCTCGGCGCCGCGCCTCAGGCGCGCCCGATCAGCCGCAGCAGTCCCAGGCGCTGCTGCGCCCAGAAGCCTCGGCCGTAGTCGCGCCCGCCCTCCTCGGGCAGCTGGTCGCGGATGCCGGTGGGGCCGACCGGGCTGCGGAAGTCGGCGGTGCCGAACAGCGCATCCCACACCGGGAACAGCACCGCGAAGTTGCAGCCGCCCAGCGTGCCCTTGCCGGCGGTCGACTCGTGGCCCAGGCCGATGGCGTGGTGCAGGCGGTGGAAGCGCGGGCTCACCAGCAGCCTCTCGCCGATCAGGCCGAAGCCGAGGCGCAGGTTGGCGTGCGAGAAGTTCTCGACCAGCAGCGTGAAGGCGGTCGCGGCGACGAACTGTCCCGGCGGCACGCCGATCAGCTGCCCGACCAGGACGATGACGATGTCGGTCAGCACCGAGTCGAGCAGGTGGTTGCGCCGGTCGGTCCACATCGTCATGTCGCGCTGGCTGTGGTGCAGCGCATGCAGCGCCCACCACCATTCGGACTCGTGCTGCGCGCGGTGCAGCAGGTAGTTGACGAAGTCGAACACCAGCAGGTAGAGCACGAAGGCGGCCAGCGCGGTGTCGGTCACGCCCGGCCACCACGGCGCGACGAGCTGGTCGAGCTGGATGCCGGCGAAGCCCTGCACCGCCAGCGCGCCCCACAGATCGTTCCACAGCGGATCGAACGCGAAGAACATGCCGATGCGGAACAGCCCGAGCTGGTGGATGAGCGTGTAGATCATGTCGACGTGCACCGCACGGCGGTCGGCGATGGCCTGCACCGGACGCCAGCGCTCCAGCGGCCCGATCACCGCCACCAGCACCGCGATCTGCAGCAGCCCCACCAGCAGCCAGCCGGTGGCGTTGTAGCCATCCTCCAGGATGGAGCCGCCGCCCAGCGCGAACAGCAGCGGCTGCACCACCGTCTCGAACAGCCATTGCTGGACCTGGCCGAAGCGCTGGACAAGGAAATCGATCATCGCGGCAGAGAGATGAAGTTCAGGGAACGGGCGCCGGCGCGGGCCGGCGCGCGGCCTCGCCCAGCGTCGGGTGCTCGGCCAGCGTCGCGAAGCAGTGCCCGCGCGCCTTCAGCCCGGTGATCAGCGGCTCGAGCACCGCCGGCGCCCAGGCGTCCTGGCGCGACCAGATGCCCAGGTGCGCCAGCAGGATGTCGCCGGGGCGGATGTCTCGCAGCGCCTTCTTCAGCAGCAGATCGTTGGGGAAGCGCTCGCTCGAGAGCTCGTCGCCGAGAAAGCCCGCCGGGCTCCAGCCGACATGCGTCCAGCCGCAGCGCGAGGCGGCCGCCAGCAGCGCAGGCGACGTCTTGCCGCCGGGCGCGCGGAAGATCGCCGCCATGCGGCCGGCGCCGCCGGTCATCGCCGCCAGCCGCGCGGCCGGGCGGGCCAGCTCGGCGCAGTACTGCGCCGGCGTCATCATGCGGGACACGCCGGCCTGCGGCCCGGCGCTCGGGCGCATGTCGAAGCCGCCGCCGTCGCGCTCGGCCCGGTCGCCGCGCCAGTAGACATGGTCGAAGGTGTGCGAGCCGAAGACATGGCCCTCGGCCGCGCGCGCCTTCCACCACGGCGCCCAGGCGTCGTCGAGGCTGGAGCCGCCGTCGAGCGTCTTCTCGCTGGCCAGGAAGAAGGTGACCCGCACATCCTGGCGGCGCAGCACCTCGGCCACCAGCGGCGCCACGCCCATGTGGCCGGTGTCGAAGGTCAGGTAGAGCGGCGCCGCGCAGCCCGCCGCCTGCGCCCCGCAGGCCAGCGCCGTCAGCGCACAGGCCACCGCCGCGCGCATCACAGCCGCCCGGCGTGGTCCAGCATCCAGACGCCGTGGGGCGACTTGCCCACGTTCACCTGGCGCACCACCTTCTTCTGCTCGGTGTCGATGACGGTGAGCTTGCCGGCCCAGCGCGAGGCCACGAAGATGAATTTCCGGTCCGGCGACAGGTCCATGCAGTCCGGGCCGCTGGGGGCGGGATAGTTGTCCACCACCGCGAGCGTCTGCATGTCGATGCGGCTGATGGTGTTGGCCACGCGGTTGCTCACCAGCAGGTGGCGCTGGTCGCCCCAGGCGCGGAAGGCGTGCGCGCCGGCGCCGGTCGGGATGCGCTTGATCAGCTTCGGCGGATTGACCGTGACGTCATAGGCCTCGACCACGCTGTCGCCGGTCAGGCCGACCAGCAGCGTGCGGTCGTCGGGCGTGACGAAGACGTCGGCGGGCATCTTGCCGCTCGGAATGGTCCAGCGCGGCGTCTGCGTGGCCAGGTCGATCGCGATCAGCTGGTCGTCGTCCTGCACGCTGGCGTAGACCACCGTGCTCTTCGTGTCGAAGAAGACATGGCTGGGCGTCTTGCCGGTGGGCAGCCGCCTGGCCAGCTTCAGCTCGAAGCCGCCGCCGGCCGGGCGGGTCACGCGGTAGATGTCGACATGGTTGAGCCGGTTGGCCGCTGTCACGAACCAGTTCATGTCCGGCGAGAAGCGCAGCTGGTAGGGGTCGATGATGTCGGTCATCGTGCGCTGGAGCTGGCCGGTGCGCGGATCGACCAGCGTGATGGTGTTGCCCACCGCATTGGCCACCAGCAGCGACTTCTCGTCAGGCGACAGGTAGAGGTGGTGCGGCTCCTTGCCGGAGGGGATGCGCCGCGTCTCGGTCATCGTGAGCGGATCGATCACGCTGATCGTCGCGTCGAGCGAGTTCAGCACGAAGATCGGCGAGCGCACCGAGAACGGCGCCGATGCGGCGGAGGACGCCGCCGGCGAGGCCGAGGCGGCCGCAGCCGCAGCCGGGCTCGAAGCCGGCGCCGTGGCCGACGCCGGCAGGGGCGCGGGCGAGGCGGCGGTGGTCGGCTTGCAGGCCCCCAGCGACAGCGCCAGCAGGCTGGCGGAGGAGGTGCGAAGACAGTCGCGGCGCGAGATCATGCGTCGGTGGGCAGGCAAAGGAGGAAGCGCGGCAGTGTAGCCCCCCGACCTGAAGCCGAGCCCCTGCTCAGACCGGTCTTGTCACCCTCGCTTGAGCGGGATCAGCACCACGGCGATCGGCCCAACGCACCGACAGCTGTCATGAGGCTGTCGAAGTCCAGGCGCATAGTGTCATCGACCGGCATCACGGGCCCGCCGATGGCCCGGAAGGTGCAAGGGGAGAAGCCGGCCCGCTCGGCAGGCCGATTCCCCGACAAGACCATGGACAATCTCCTCATGCCCTCCCAGTCTCCCTCTTCCTCGCTGCCGTCCTGGCGTGGCGTGCTCGCCTCGATCGACATCGGCTCCAACAGCTTCCGCCTGGAGATCGGCCAGCTCAGCCGGGGACGCTACCGGCGCATCGACTACCTGAAAGAGACGGTGAGACTGGGCGCCGGGCTGGACACCGAGGGACAGCTGAGCGAGGAGGCAGCGCTGCGCGGACTGGCCTGCCTGCAGCGCTTTCGCGCCCGGCTGGCGGGCATGCCGGCCCGCCAGCTGCGCGCGGTGGCCACGCAGACGCTGCGCGAGGCGGCCAACCGCAACGCCTTCCTGGAGCGCGCGGCCGAGGCGCTGGGGCATCCGGTGGAGGTCATCTCCGGCCGCGAGGAGGCCCGCCTGATCTACAAGGGCGTGGCCCGGCTGCAGCCCGCGGCGCACCCGCGCCTGGTCATCGACATCGGCGGGCGCTCGACCGAGCTGATCATCGGCGCGGGCGCCACGCCGCTGCAGGCCGAGTCCTTCGGCATCGGCAGCGTGAGCCTGTCGATGCGCTATTTCGGCGACGGCCTGTTCACCGAGGAGCGCTTCCGCGCGGCACAGATCGCCGCCGGCGCCGAGTTCGAGGAGGGGCTGCAGACCTTCTCGCGCCAGCACTGGAGCGAGGCGCTGGGCTCGTCGGGCACGGCCGGCGCGGTGTCGCAGATCCTGGCGGCCGCGGGCGTCACCGACGGCGCGATCACGCCCGAGGGGCTGGCCTGGTGCATGCAGGCCTGCGTCAAGGCCGGGCGCATGGACGCGCTCGATCTGCCCGGCCTCAAGCCCGAGCGGCGCGCGGTGCTCGGCGGCGGCCTGGCCATCCTGGCGGCGCTGTCGGCGCAGTTCGGCATCACGGCGCTGCAGCCCGCGCGCGGCGCGCTGCGCCAGGGCGTGATCTTCGACCTGCAGGAGCGCATCGACGCCGAACGCGATCCCGCCCACCACGACCTGCGCGACGACACGGTGGCCGAGCTGCAGCAGCGCTTCCGTGCCGACGTGATGCAGGCCCGGCGCGTGCAGCTCATCGCCCAGCAGCTCCACCGCCAGGTCCAGCCCAAGGCCACGGCGGACCACCAGCGCGAGCTGGGCTGGGCCGCGGCGCTGCACGAGATCGGCATGATGGTCTCCCACCACGACCACCACCGCCACAGCGCCTACCTGATCGGCCATGTGGATGCGGCCGGCTTCTCGCAGACCCAGCAGCGCCGGCTGGCCGACCTGGTGCTGGGCCACCGCGGCGGCCTGCGCAAGATCGAGCTGGCGCTGGCCGATCCGGCGCTGGTCTGGCAGGTGCTGTCGCTGCGGCTGGCGGTGCTGCTGTGCCACGCGCGCTGCGCCCCCGAGGAGCCCGCACCGACGCTGGCGGCCGACGGGCGCGGCGTGCGCGTCATGCTGCCGGCGGGCTGGTCCGAGCGCCACCCGCGCTCGCTGCACCTGCTCGAGGCCGAGGGCGAGGCCTGGACACGCGTCGGTGCGCTGCAGCTGCAGACCGTCCGGACAGGCGCGTGAAACGTCATGGACCTGTCACACAGGCCGCCTAGCATGGCCCGATGCCTGAATCGTCGCCGCCCGTCCTCGCCCTGAAGCTGCTCAACCGCGAGCGCTCGATCCTCGAATTCAACCGGCGCGTTCTGGCGCAGGCCCGGCGCGCCGACGTGCCGCTGCTCGAGCGCCTGCGCTACATCTGCATCGTCTCGTCGAACATGGACGAGTTCTTCGAGGTGCGCTTCGCCGATGCGCTGGAGGCCGCGCGCCTGACCGACGAGCTCGACGACGACGAGGACCT
>Ga0228700_1001813_pt1 | contig 12670 bp, 10 predicted proteins | sample McNCre317_Aug_MG_FD_178019 | JGI IMG/M metagenome (GOLD analysis project Ga0228700, IMG submission 178019) | Freshwater microbial communities from McNutts Creek, Athens, Georgia, United States - 3-17_Aug_MG | ecosystem: Environmental > Aquatic > Freshwater > Creek | place: USA: Georgia...
CCAGCAGCAACACCCTGCAGCGTGGCGCGGCACTCTACGAGAAGCACTGCACCGATTGCCACGGCGCCAGCGGCCAGGGGCAGACCGCGGCCTATCCGGCCCTGGCCGGCAACCGCAATGTCACACAGGAGCCGCCCAACAACCTGATCAACACCCTGCTGGCCGGTGGCTTTGCGCCCAGCACGCCGGGCCACCCACGGCCCTTTGGCATGCCCCCCTACATGCTGCAGCTCAGCGATGCCGATCTGGCCGCCGTGCTCAGCCATATCCGCAGCGCCTGGGGCAACCACGCCAGTGCGGTAAGCGAGCTGGATGTCACCCGCTTTCGCACCAGCCAGTCGCCCTAAAATGCCTGCCATGCCCCAGAGCGCCCGCATCGCCACAGCCCCAGCCGCGCGCGCGCCGGCCCCCGTGCATGCCTAGCCTGCACCGGCCGCGCGGCATGCGCCTGCAGCTGCGCCCGCCGCCGCGCCCCAGCAGCCCGCAAGACCCCACGCAAGACCTCATCATCGACGGCTACCGGCCGGCCCAGCTGATTGCCGACCTGCGCAAGTACCAGGCCGAGCTGGAGATCCAGAACAAGGCCCTGCGCTACAGCCAGCAAGAGGCCGAAGGCGCCTCCGAGCGCTTTGCCACCCTGTTTTCCAGCGTGCCGCTGGCCCTGATGGTGGTGGACGAGGAAGGCCTGGTGCTGGCCAGCAATGCCATGGCATTGCGGCTGTTCCAGCCGCTGGAGAGCGACCCGCCGCTGAACTTCCTGCTGCCCTTTGTGAGCGCCGACCATGCAGACGAGGTGGCCGTGTCGTTTCTCAGCGCCAAGAACAGCGGCTCCAGCGAGGTCAGCGAGGTGGTGTTCCAAAGCGGCGCCCAGGGCAGCTTCACCGGCGACCTGCACATCGCCCGCATCGAGAACCCGCAGGACGACCTGGCCCACTTCATCTGCGCCATCATCGACCAGGGGCCGCTCCTGGCCCAGCGCCTGGCGCTGCAGGAAAGTGCCGCCATCCTGGTGCAGAGCAACGAAGACCTGCTGCTGAGCGAAACCCGCATGGCGGCCATCATCAACTCCTCGCTGGATGCCATTCTGTGCATCGACGAAAGCTACTGCATCACCGTCTTCAACCCAGCCGCCACCCAGCTCTTTGGCTGCAGTGCGCAGTCGGCTTTTGGCAGCCCGCTGTCGCGCTTCCTGCCCGAGGTGCAGGCCTTGCTGCAGCAGGGTGCGGTGCCGGCCCAGGCCATGCTGGGCGAGTACCGCACCAACACCTTGCAAGGTGCGGAGATCTTCGTGGAGATCAGCGTCTCGCAGGAAAGCGGCTCGGCCAACAACCAGCAGCCCGGCAGCGCCATCACCACCCTGTTTGCGCGCGACCTCACGGCCGCCAAGCATGCCGAGGCACAACGGCTGGCGCTGGAGACCCAGCTGCGTGAGTCCCAAAAAATGCAGGCCGTGGGCACCATGGCCGGCGGCATTGCGCACGACTTCAACAACATCCTCAGCGCCATCCTGGGCAATGTGGAGCTGGCCAAGCAGGACAGCGCCAGCCAGTCCGGTGCCCTGGTCAGCCTCAATGAAATCGAGAAGGCCGGGCGGCGCGCACGCGACCTGGTGCGCCAGATCCTCACCTTCAGCCGCAACGAGCCGGCCCGGCGCACGCCCATGCGCTTGAGCGAGGTGGTGCAGGAGACGGTGCGCCTGGTCAAGGTCACCGTGCCCCCGGGCGTGGAGATCCGGGTCAGCGAGGCGCCCGACTGCGCCACCGTGCTGGCCGATGCCACCCAGGTCGAGCAGGCCCTGCTCAACCTGTGCACCAATGCCATCCTGGCCATCGGCCAGACCAAGGGCGTGGTCAGCATCGCGATGCACAACACCCTGCTCGACTTTCCGCAGTGCAGCCGGGTGGGCGTGCCGCCCGGGCCCTATGTGGCACTGTCGGTGCAGGACAACGGCAGCGGCATGAGCCAGAGCACCCTGCAGCGCATCTTCGAGCCCTTCTTCACCACACGCCAGGTAGGCCAGGGCACGGGGCTGGGCCTGTCGGTGGTGCACGGCATCATGAAGACGCACCAGGGCGGCATCGACGTGCAAAGCAGCCCGGGCCAGGGCAGCACCTTTGCGCTGTTTTTTCCGGCCTGCGAAGAGGCCCTGCCGGTGGCCGAAGAGCCGCCCGCCCCGGCCCCTGCGGTGCACGGCCAGGGCCGCCATGTGATTTATGTGGATGACGACGAGGCCCTGGTCTTCCTGGTGGAGCGGGTGCTCAAGCGCAAGGGCTTCAGCGTCACCAGCTTCACCGATCCGCTGGAGGCCCAGGCCGCCCTGGCCGAGCGCGCCCAGGACTTCGACCTGCTGGTGACCGACTACAACATGCCCGGCTTCAGCGGACTGGACCTGCTGCATGCCGCCAAGGCCTTGCGCGCCGACCTGCCGGTGGCCCTGGCCTCGGGCCATGTGACACCGGAAATCGAGAAGCGGGCCTTCGAGGCCGGTGCCAGCGCCCTGGTCTACAAGCCCAATGATGTGAACGAGCTGTGCGAGACGGTGCAGCGCCTCATCCTGGGAACCGCGGGTGGCAGCTAAGCCCCACAGCGCGCTGGCGCCGCTGTATGCCGACGACAGCCTGCTGGTGTTCAACAAGCCCAGCGGCCTGCTCTCGGTGCCGGGCAAGACCGAGCCGCATTGCCTTAGTGCCCTGGCGCAGCAGCAGTATGCCGATGCGCTGGTGGTGCACCGGCTGGACATGGCCACCTCGGGCCTGCTGGTGATGGCGCGCGGCATTGCGGCGCAGCGCCTGCTCAATGCCAGTTTTGCACAGCGGCGGGTCCACAAGCGCTACATCGCCATCGTGCAGGGCGACTGCCGGGGCATGCCTGCCACCGCAGAGGAGGGCGGCTGGCAGCGCATCGAGCTGCCCATCCGGGTGGACTGGCCGCGCCGCCCCCTGCGCATCATCGACCCGGTGGACGGCCAGCCCAGCAGCACGCGCTGGCGCTGCCTGGCCTATGACCCGGCCCGTACCGCCTCGCGCCTGGAGCTCGAACCGCTGACAGGGCGCAGCCACCAGTTGCGCGTGCATCTGCAGGCCCTGGGCCATCCGATTCTGGGCGACACCCTGTATGCGCCACCGGCAGTGGCCGCAGCCAGCCCGCGCCTGCTGCTGCATGCCAGCGAGCTGGGCCTGCAACATCCCAAGACCGGTGCGTGGTTAAACTTTTGCAGTGCCGATGGCTTCGGGCCAGAGGCCTAAAATGGCCGGGTGAGCCATACCCTCAACGCCGACCTGCACTGCCACTCCGTCGTCTCCGACGGCACCTTGACGCCCGAAGAACTGGCCGCCCGCGCCCACGCCCATGGTGTGCAGCTGTGGGCCCTGACCGACCACGATGAAATCGGTGGCCAGGAGCGTGCGCTGGCTGCCGCGCGAATGCTGGGCATGGGCTATCTAAGCGGCGTCGAGATCTCGGTCACTTTTTTGGGCCAGACGGTGCATATCGTGGGCCTGGGCTTTGACATGCACGATGCGGCCCTGAAAGAAGGCCTGCGCGCCACCCGTGGCGGGCGCAAGCAGCGCGCCCTGGAAATGGCCGAGGGCCTGGCGCGTGTGGGCATCTCCGGCGCCTTTGAGGGCGCTCTGCCCTATGTGGGCAACCCCGAGCTGATCTCGCGCACCCACTTCGCCCGCTTCCTGGTGGAGACTGGTGTCTGCAAAGACACGGCCGAGGTGTTTCGCAAGTACCTCACCGAAGGCAAGCCCGGCTATGTGCCGCACCGCTGGGCCACGCTGGGGGACGCGGTGCGCTGGATCACCCAGGCCGGCGGCGTGGCGGTGGTGGCCCATCCGGCGCGCTACAAGTTCAGCGCCAACGAGGAGTTCGCCCTGTTCACCGAGTTCAAGGGCCATGGCGGCCTGGGCGTGGAGGTGGTCACCGGCAGCCACAGCGCGGCCGAGTACCCGGTCTATGCCCAGACCGCCAAGGAGTTCGGCCTGGCCGCCTCGCGCGGCAGCGACTTCCACAGCCCGCTGGAGAGCCACACCGAACTGGGCACCCTGCCCTTGCTAAGCGCCGGGCTCACCCCGGTGTGGGACCTGCTGCTCGACCGCATCCAGTAGCACCGCGGCACCTGCAAAACAAGAAAAAGCCATGGCCCAGTTCTTTGAAGTCCACCCTGAAAACCCGCAGATCCGCCTGCTCAAGCAGGCCGCGGCATTGCTGGAGAAAGGCGGCATTCTGGCCGTGCCCAGCGACTCCAGCTACGCGCTGGTCTGCCACCTCGATGACAAGAATGCGGTGGACCAGCTGCGCCGCCTGCGCGGTGTCGACGACAAGCACCAGCTCACCCTGCTGTGCCGTGACCTTAGCGAGCTGGCCAGCTATGCCCGGGTGGACAACCGCCAGTTCCGCCTGCTCAAGAACGCCACGCCCGGGCCGTTCACCTTCATCCTGGAGGCCAGCAAGGAAGTGCCCCGGCGCGTGAGCCATCCGTCGCGCAAGACCATCGGCCTGCGCGTGCCCGAGCACCTGGTGCTGCAGGAACTGCTGGGCCTGCATGGCTCGGCCCTGCTGGCCACCACCCTGATTCCGCCGGGCGAGACCGAGCCGCTGAATGACGCCCAGGACATCCGCGCGCGCTTTGAAAAGCAGATTGCCGGTGTGCTGGACGCCGGTGCCTGCCCGCTGGAACCCACCACGGTGGTGGACCTCACCGGCGATGGCCCCGAGGTGCTGCGCCAGGGCCGGGGGGATGCGGCCCTGCTGGGGCTCTAGAGGCCAAGGGCGCTGTCATGGGTTCACAGCGCATGTCCCCCTTGGCCTGGTGGCGAATGAAGGGTTTGCACCTTGTTTGCCTGTGCGCCAGCCTCGCTCTGGCGCCGCCGGCGCTGGCCCTGCGCATCCTGGAAAACCTGGGCCCCCAGCCCACCCTGGCCGGCGTCAGCCTCTCCTGCGGCGGCATCAAGACCTATGTGGCAGACATCGGCGATGTGGCTATGGCAGAGCGCGGCCGGCTGCTGCTCAGCCAGGCTTTTTTTGAGTTGCCAGCCCCGGTGCAATGGTTTGTCTACAGCCACGAGTGCGCCCACCAGCGGGTGGGCGGCAACGAGGGCGCCGCCGACTGCCTGGCGGTGCAGCGCGGGCGCGAACAAGGCTTCCTGGATGTCCAGGCGCTTGAGGCCATCTGCGCCTATGTCAGCCCGCTGCCCGAGGACCGCACGCACCTGGGCGGGCCCCAGCGCTGCGAACGCATACGCAGCTGCTTTGCCAGGCCCTAAGGGGTTTGCCTGGCGCTGCGCCCTTATTGCGGGTGGCTGGCCTGGTACTGGGCGATCAGCTTCTTCAGGTCGGAATACTCCTCGCAGCCGAAGCGGCAGATCTTGTCCAGTGCGGCCAGTTGCTCCTTGGCCTTTGCCAGGTCGTTTACCTGCAGATAGGCCTCGCCCAGGTACTCATGGGCGCCCTTGTGCTTGGGGTCCAGGCGCAGGGCCTCGGCGTATTCCGCAAACACCAGCTCCATATTCGGGTTGGGACCCTTGCGCGTACTGAAGGCCAGCAGGTTGTGGTAGTCCGCATTGCCTGGCTTGGACTGCAGGGACTTGCGCAGCAGATCCTGTGCGCCCAGCCAATCCGATTTGGCAATCAGCGCACGCGCCGACTTCACCACCGGGTCGACATAGGGATCCACATCATTGGCCTCGCGCGCGCCACCGCCGCCGGCTGCCAGGGCCAGGGTGGTGCACAAGCTCACAGCGATGCCTGCGGCAATAAAGGGTTGACGCATAACAGCTCCTCGTAATGGCCCGCCACGGGCCGCACCAGCGCGGGACCGGTCCCGGTGGCTGCCTCGCATTTTGAGCCAGCGGCGAACCATGTGTACCCCAGAAAGCGTTAAACCGCGCTAGCCAAACGGTAAATTGTGCTTGCAATTGATAAAACTGCAATTTACACTCACGGCATCTGCACTTGCAGACATCGAGGGCAAACCTGCCGAAAGGCAGGGACGCAAAGCCTCCGGCCTACCGCGCGCAAGCGCCACGGCAGCGGGGTTGCCAATGGCGCACACCATTGTTCACAGCGTGGCCCTCGCCCTTTTTGGAGCGCTGAAGCCATGAAAACGTCCTTCCCCCTGCCCTACAGTTTCAGTCCGCGCGCAACGCTGCTTGCTGCCGCCCTGGGCCTCTTGCTGTCCGCCTGCGGCGGGGGCGGCGATAGCCTGGGCGTGCAGTCGCCCGTGGCCACCGGAACCACGACGCTCAACATGCAGATGGTGGCCATGCCGGCAGCCGTGGGCGAGCAGGTGGCAGAGCCCTTTTTCCACTCCGCACCCGGCCTGCTGCAAGAGCCCGACAACAGCGATGCCACCAACCCCGAGGCCTCGGCCCGCCGCCAGCCGCACCGCCACCGCCTGGCGGCCGAGTTCAGCGCGCTTTCCACCCGCCAGTTGACGGTGCAGGACATGCAAGAGCCGCAGCGCTGGCATGGCCGCCGCCGCCAGGCCATGGCCGCCGCCCAGGCCGCTGCCATGGTCGATTCCGGCAGCAGCGCACCGGCCGCCGACAGCGCCACCCCCATGGCCACCGGCACCGCCATTGCCACCTACACACCGGCGCAGATCCGCGCGGCCTACGGTCTGCCCACCCTGCCCACCAGCTTCACCGGCTTGGGCGCCAGCCAGGCCGCGCAGCTGGGTGCGGGCCAGACCATCTACATCGTCGATGCCCAGCACGACCCCAATGTGGTCGCGGAACTGGCCGCCTTCAACAGCAAGTTTGGCCTGCCGGCCTGTACCACCAAGCCTGTGGCCGTCACCGCCACCCTGCCGCTGCCGCCTGCCTCGGCCAGCGGCTGCGAATTCTCGGTGGTGTTCAACACCGCGGCCGGTGGCATGACCGCCACCGCACCGGCCTACAACGCGGGCTGGGCCACCGAAATCACCCTGGATGTGCAGTGGGCCCATGCCACAGCGCCGCTGGCCCGCATCGTGCTGATTGAATCGGCCGATGCCAGCCTGAATAGCCTCTTGGGCGGCATCAAGCTGGCCAATGCCATGGGCCCGGGTATCGTCTCCATGAGCTTTGGCGCCAACGAGGGCAGCTGGACGGCCTCGGTGGATGCGGTCTTCACCGGCGCCGGCATGACCTACCTGGCCGCCACCGGCGACAACGGCGCGGCTGTCTCCTGGCCCTCGGTGTCCTCCAATGTGCTGGCCGTGGGCGGCACCACCCTTACCTACACCGGCACCGGCAGCCGCAGCGAAGTCAGCTGGTCAGGCACCGGCGGCGGTGTCAGTGCCTATGTGGCCACGCCGAGCTACCAGACCGTGGCCGTGCCTGGCATGGGCAGCCTGGGCCGCCGCGCGGTGGCCGACGTCGCCTTCAACGCCGACCCGGCCTCCGGCCAGTATGTGGCGGTGCAGACGCCCGGCGCCACCAGTGCCAGCTGGATCAGCGTAGGCGGCACCAGCCTGTCCACCCCGCAGTGGGCGGGCCTGGTGGCCATCGCCAACGCCAACCGCGCCCTGGCCGGCAAGGCCGCCCTGGGCGCACCCCATGCGGTGCTGTATGGCCAGGTCTCCACCGTGCCCGGCACCTATGCCAGCGCCTTTGCCGACATCACCCGCGGCAGCGACGGCACCTGCGCCCTGTGCACCGCCAAGGTGGGTTACGACCCGCTGACGGGCCTGGGCACGCCCAATGTGGCCGGCCTGCTGACGGCCCTGGGTGCCTCGGGTGCTGCCAGCGCTCCGGTGGTGACGCCGGCAGCCATCAGCGGCACGGTGGGCACCGCCCTGTCCTTCACCGCCTCGGTCACGGCACCCAACCCGGTCACCTACAGCCTGGTCGGTGCACCGGCCGGCATGGACATTGCAAGCACCGGCGTGGTGAGCTGGACCACACCCGTGCTGGGCAGCTACAGCGTCACTGTGGTGGCACGCGACAGCAAGACCGGCCTCTTTGGCCAGGGCGTCTACACCATCACCATTGCACAGCAGGCAGCGCCGGTGGTGAGCTCGGCGGCGGCCAGCGGCATGGCCGGCACGGCCTTCAGCTTCGCCACCGCGGTCAAGGCCGCCAATCCGGTCAGCTACAGCCTGGTCGGTGCCCCCGCAGGCATGGGCATCAGCACCAGTGGCGTGCTGGCCTGGGCCAGCCCGGTGGCCGGCAGCTACAAGGTCACCGTGGTGGCCAAGGACACCAAAACCGGCCTTTCCGGCCAGGGCGTGATCAGTGTGGCCATCTCGGCACCGCTGCCACCTACCGTGTCCAGCGCCACCGTGCTGGGCAAGCCCGGCGTCGCCCTGTCCTTTGCCGTCGCGGCCACGGCACCCAACCCCGTGACCTACACCCTCGGTGGCGCACCGGCCGGCATGACCGTTGCCAGTACCGGCGTGGTGAGCTGGGCCAAGCCGGTGCTGGGCAGCTACACCGTCACCGTGATGGCCAAAGACAGCAAGACCGGCCTCACCGGCCAGGGTGTCTACACCGTCAAGATCGCCACCGCCGGCCCGGTGATCAGTGCCACGGCCATGACGGGCGTGGCAGGCAAGCCGCTGACGGGCAGCATCAGCATCACCGACAGCACCGCCACCTCGGTGCAGATCTCGATCTCGGGTGTGCCGCTGGGCATGGGCTTCTCCATGAGCGGCACCACCATCACCGCCAGCTGGCCCAGCCCGGTGACCGGCAGCTACAGCCTCAAGGTGACGGCCATCGACAACGCGGGCTTGAGCGCACAGATGATCATCCCGCTCACCATCACGGCCAAATAAGGCCGGGGGCGCTTGGAGGCGGCGGGCCGCCGCTCTCTGAGACAATGTCGGGATGGACATTGCCCACCTGATTCAAACCGTAGCCCTCTACGCCCTGCCCGTGCTGTTTGCCATCACGGTGCATGAGGCAGCGCACGGCTATGCCGCCCGCCACTTCGGCGACAACACGGCCTGGAAGATGGGGCGCGTCACCCTCAACCCGCTGGCCCATGTGGACCCGGTAGGCACGGTGCTGATGCCCCTGCTGCTGTACTTCGCAACCTCCGGTGCCTTTCTGTTCGGCTATGCCAAGCCGGTGCCGGTGCGCTTTGGCAATCTGCGCCATCCCAAGCGCGACATGGTCTGGGTGGCCCTGGCCGGCCCTGCGGCCAACCTGGCGCAAGCCCTGATCTGGGGCGCCTTGCTGTACGTGCTGCACGGCGTGGGTGTAAGCGAGCTTTTCTTTTTGAAGATGTGCCAGGGCGGGGTGCTGGTGAATGTGGTGATGTTTGCCTTCAACCTGTTTCCACTTCCGCCGCTGGATGGCGGGCGCATCGTGGTCGGGCTCCTGCCCTACAAGCAGGCCGTGGCTTTTTCGCGCATCGAGCCCTATGGGTTTTTCATCGTCATGGCTCTGGTGGTCAGCGGCATTGTCAGCAGCCTGTGGATGCAACCGGTCATGGCGCTCACCTTTGGCCTGGTAGACCTGCTGCTCGCCCCGCTGTCGGCCCTGGTCCAATAGTTTTTTAGTCTGTGCAACGCATGTCTTCTACCTCCGCTCCCATCCGCTTTCTCACCGGAATCACCACCAGCGGCACGCCGCACCTGGGCAACTATGTAGGCTCCATTCGCCCAGCCGTGCGCGCCAGCCTCAACCCCGGGGTGCAGAGCTTCTACTTCCTGGCCGACTACCACGCGCTGATCAAGATCGACGAGCCGGCCCGCATCCAGCGCTCCACCCTGGAGATCGCCGCGAGCTGGCTGGCCGCCGGCCTGGACCCCGAGCGCGTGGTGTTCTACCGCCAGAGCGATGTGCCCGAGATTCCCGAGCTCACCTGGTTTCTGACCTGCGTCACCGGCAAGGGCGTACTCAACCGGGCCCATGCCTACAAGGCTTCGGTGGACAAGAACACGGCCGCCGGTGTGGACCCCGACAGCGATGTGACCGCCGGCCTCTTCATGTACCCGGTGCTCATGGGCGCAGACATTCTGATGTTCAATGCCCACCATGTACCGGTGGGGCGCGACCAGATCCAGCACATTGAGATGGCGCGCGACATGGCCAACAGCTTCAACCACCGCTACGGCGAGCACTTCGTGCCGCCCCAGGCGGTCATCGAGGAATCGGTGGCCACGCTGCCGGGCCTGGACGGGCGCAAGATGAGCAAGAGCTATGACAACACCATTCCGCTCTTTGCCAGCCGCGCCCAGCTGCAAAAGCTGATTGCCGGCATCAAGACCGACTCACGCGCTCCGGGTGAACCCAAGGACACCGAGGGCTCGGCCCTGTTCCAGATCTACCAGGCCTTTGCCAGCGCCGAAGAGACTGACAAGCTGCGCGCTGCCTATGCCAGCGGCATTGCCTGGGGCGAGGCCAAGCAGTTGCTGCTGGAGCGTATCGACCAGGAAGTGGCCCCCATGCGCGCGCGCTACCAGCATCTGATGGACCACCCCGAAGAGGTGGAGGCCCTGCTGCAAGCCGGCGCCCAGAAGGCCCGCGCCATTGCCACGCCCTTCATGGCGCGCCTGCGCCATGCCGTGGGCCTGCGTGGCCTGGCCGGCAGTGCAGAGGCAGCCAAGACCAAGCAGGCCAAGACGGCAGGCGCGGGCTTCAAGCAATACCGCGAGAAAGACGGCAAGTTCTACTTCAAGCTGGCCGACAGCAAGGGCGCGGTGCTTTTGCAAAGCCGGGGGCTGGATACGCCCCAGCTGGCAGGCAAGAGCATTGCCATGCTGGTGGCCAGCGGTGCTGCTGCGCTGGCGGAGCTGCAGGAACTGCTGGAGCCGGTGGCAGACACGGCGCAGGTCAGCGCTGCCCTGGACGCTTTGCGCGCTGGCTGAACCGCTGTGAGCGTGTACAGCGCTTAAGGCGCCATCACCCTTACCTGCAGCAGGCGCCGGCCATCCAGCGCCGCCTCGCTGCTGTAGACGCCAGGCCGTGCAGCCTTGCCGCTGCTGGCAATCGTGACCCACTGCGCCAGGGGCAGGGTCAATGTGGTGGAAAGGGTGTTTCGGGTCTGCTTGGGTAAATCGGCCCCCATGCGGGCACCGACTGCGGCGCGCTGCACCTCCAGCACCAGCAGGGCCGGCTTGGCGCCCCCTGGCCAGCTGGGCTGCACCGACATGCTCTGGCCGGCATCAAACCAGACCAGGGCCTGGGTCACGCTGGCCCCCGCATCGGCGTTGTTGCCTTTGCCTGTACCCGATCGGCTGCCCAAACCCGCACCGCTGTTGCCGCTCTGCACCGATACCGACTGCGTCCACTGCATGGGAATGGCGTCCTGCAAGCGCAGCAAGGCCTTCTCGCCGTTGCGCACCTGCACCCTCTGCGGCTCCCAGGTGCTGGGCTCTTCGCTGCCGGCGCGGTAATGGGTACCGCCTTGGGCCTGTGCCTCCTGTTCCTGGCCTTCTTGCACCTGGCGCAGCTCCACCGTCAGGTCCCGCGCTGGCAGCGCCGGTGCTGCGATGGATGCGGCCACCCACAGCAAGGCGCAAAGTGAAAAACAGAGGTGTTTGACAGAGAGTGGCATGGCGGGCGTCCTTGGGCCCCACTGTGCCACAGCGCACTGCCCGTGGCATGAGAGCCCCCTAAGCCAAGTCAGTGCGTGGCATAGCCCATGGCATGTGGCAGCCAGAGCACGATCTGCGGGAACACGGTCATGGCCAGCAGCAGCATCAGCAGCATCAGCAGGAAGGGCCAGCCCTCCTTCATCATCTCGCCAATGGGAATGCCGGTAAGCGCCTTGGTGACAAAGAGCAGCATGCCAAAGGGCGGGTGGATCAGGCCGATCATCATGTTGAGCACCACCAGCACGCCAAAGTGCACCAGGTCCACACCCAGCAGCTTGGCCGCCGGCAGCAGCATGGGCACGAACACCAGCAGCAGCACCGACACATCCAGAAAGCAACCCAGCACCAGGAACATCAGGTTCACCAGCAGCAGAAACTTGAGTTGCGAGAGGTGCATGGAATCCACCCACATCGCCATGGCCTGGGGTACGCCCTCGGAAGTAAAGGCGTAATTGAGCATGAAGGAGCCGGCCAGAATCAGGGTGATGACGGCGCTGCCACGCGTGGATTCCATCACCACGCCCCAGAAGCTGCGCCAGGTCAAAGCCCGGTAGATGACCCCCGCCAGGATGAGCGCATGCAGCGCCGCCACGGCTGCCGCCTCGGTAGGCGTGAAGGCACCCGAATAGATGCCGCCCAGCAACACGATGGGCATGCTCATGGGCAGGGCGCCGCGGTAGGCAATGGCAGGCCATTCACGCAGGGGAATCCGGGCTTCGCGCGGCATGTTGCGCCGGGTGGCAATCACATGCACCACGGCCATCATCAGCAGGGCCATCAGGGCGCCGGGCAGCACGCCGCCCAGGAACAGCGCCCCCACCGAGGCACCCGACACCAGGGCATAGATCACCATGGGAATCGAGGGCGGAATGATGGGTCCCAGCGTGGCGCTGGCCACCACCACCGCACCTGCAAAGCCGCGCGGGTACTCCGGCTTCTTGAGCATCTGGCGGATGGTCACCAGGCCGGGGCCGGCGGCGTCGGCAATGGCGCTGCCGCTCATGCCGGAAAAGATCACGCTCACCAGGATGTCCACCTGCGCCAGGCCGCCGCGCATGCGCCCCACCAGGATGCGGCAGAAATCAAACAGGCGCTCGCTCACGGTGCCGGCGTTCATGATGTTGGCGGCAAACACAAACA
>Ga0228700_1001819_pt1 | contig 12648 bp, 6 predicted proteins | sample McNCre317_Aug_MG_FD_178019 | JGI IMG/M metagenome (GOLD analysis project Ga0228700, IMG submission 178019) | Freshwater microbial communities from McNutts Creek, Athens, Georgia, United States - 3-17_Aug_MG | ecosystem: Environmental > Aquatic > Freshwater > Creek | place: USA: Georgia...
CGGTGTTCGCTCTCGACCTGGGGTAATGAACAGTAACGATGTCGAACCTTGGGTTTGCCTGCGGTTAACCCTTGGTTAACTGATTTTGTTGTTATTAGGCGACTTTTGTGTTGAGTCCATTGTCTGGAGCTGTCCAGACGCATGGCAGCCGGGAATGCCCCGTATCGGAGCGGGTTACAGCCCGGTTCGATGAGGATTCTGGGGAAAACTGCGCTGCATCGCCGTGAACGCAAACGTTTTCGTCTTTTTGGCGTCGTGTTTGAGATGCAAACCTAGGGAAGATCCTTGTCGCAATTTCACGACGTTACGGCGGCGGATCTTCTGTCGGGCAGGCGACAGGCCGGCCGGCGCGTCTCCAAATGAAAACGCCCGTCCCCCTGGGCAGGGGACGGGCGCGGGGACGGGGCCGTTCGGGGTCAGTAGGCGCTGTTGCCGCCGCTGGGCATGCGCAGGCCGGCGCTGCCGCTGCCGCGCGGGTCCAGGCTGAAGCGCAGGTAGACCGCGCCGGTGCCCTGGCTGTACTGCGGCGCGTGCTCGAAGCCGATGCGCGCGCCCACGTCGAGCTGGCGGGTGACCTGGTACTCGAAGCCGCCGCCCAGGTTGAGCGTCATGCCGGTGTCGCTGCGCGCGGCGTAGCGGGCGGTGGTGGCCTGACCGGCGTACACCAGGTTCTGCAGCCAGGACTGCATGCCGGCATCGGTCGGGAAGTAGGGCGCCGACTCCTCGCGGTAGGTCTGCAGGCCGGCCGAGCCCTGCACGCCCCAGCTCAGCCGGCCGGTGCGGCCGATCCAGCTGACCGGCACGCTCAGCGCGAGCAGGTGCTGCGGGCTGAAGTAGCCGCCGTGGCCGAGCGTGTAGCCGCTCAGGTTGCGGCGGTAGTGCTGGTAGCCCAGGTTCAGGCCGACCTCGAGGCGGTCTTCCGGCGTGCTGCGGGCGCGCCAGTAGCCGCCGCCGCCGAGCTCGATGCGGCTGTTGGCCGCCACGCCGCGGCCGTTGAGCGACTGCGCGCCGCCGTAGCCGTACAGGCCGGTGTCGCTCTGCCCCCACGACAGCTGGGTGCGCAGGCCGGTGGCGCGCACGCCGCCCCAGACCTGGCCGGTGCGCACGTCGGTGGTGCCGGCGAAGGACAGCAGGCTGTCGCTGACCGCCCGCCGCGAGGCCTCGACCATCAGCCGCAGGTTGCCGCTGCCGATCGCGTCCTCCCAGCGCACGCCGCCGACCGCGCCGCCGACCGCGAAGCCGATCGGCACCGTGCCGATGTCGGCGCTGACGGTGCGGGTCTCCAGACCGACGGACAGGCCGATGCCGGCGTCGGCCTGGTCGCCCGGGGTGACGACGCCGGTCGGGTCCAGCGCCAGCGTGCCGTGGCGGCTGCGGGTGCCGGACTCGCCGCCGACCTCGCCAGCGCTCAGGAAGACCGGCGTGGCGCGCACCACGACCTGTCCGACATCCTCGATCGCCAGGCGGCCTTCCGCCGGCGCCTGCATGGTGTCGAGCCGGCTGAAGCCGCCCTCGCCACCGCGCGAGCGCAGCAGGCCGGCGCCCTCGACCTGGCTGCCGGGCGTGCGCTCGGCCTGCACCTCGGCCAGCTCGTCGATCAGCGTGCGGTTGCGCCGCTGCAGTGGCACGCCGGGCAGCGCCGCCACGGTGGAGCCGGGCAGGCGCCGGTTGGCGGGCTGCGGCGCCGGGGTCGGCAGCACCGGCAGGGGCGCCAGCGCCGAGGCGGGCCAGCCGGTGGCCGGGTCCGTGCCGGCCGCGGGGGCGGCGAACGGCACCGGCAGCGGGGCGATGGCCGGCGCCGCTGCCGGCGCGGCGGCCGTGCGGGCGCGCGGTGCGTCCTCCGGTGCCGCGGCCTTGCGGGCGGTCGTCGTGCGCTTCGCGCTGCTGCGGGTCGGCGCGGGCGCCGCCTCGGCCGGGCTGGCCGGTGCGGTCGCAGCCGTGGTGGTGGCGGGCGCGGGGGCGACCGCATCGCGCCAGCGCAGCGTGCGGGCGACCGGGGTCTCGGTCACCGCGCCGCCCACGCCTTGCATCGGCAGGCCGGCGGAGGTCGGCGGCAGCTGGTCGTAGCTGAGGTTGCGGGCCTGAGGCATGAGGGCGGGCAGCATCGACGGCAGGGCCTGCGGCTGGACCGCGGCCTGAGCCGCACGGGTGGGCACCGCCCAGGCCGGCGAGGCCCACGACGGGGCGGCGGCTGCGGCCGGGGCGGCGGTGCCCCAGGCGGTGTCGCCCGGCAGGGGCGTCGTGCCGCCGCGGCCGGCGAACGGGTTGGCCGCCGTGCGCGGCTGGCCCCACTGGGCGATGGAGGTGGGCTGCTGCGCCGCGATCGCCAGGCGCAGGTATTCGGCCGCCTTGGCGAACTGGCCCCGGGCGCGGAAGTGCCGCGCCTGCTGGGCCAGCACGTCGGGCCGGTTGGGGGCCAGGCGCTGGGCCTGCTCGAGCGCCTGCGCGGCGGTGTCGCGGTCCTTGCGCGCATCGGCGGCGGCGGCCAGGCCGAGCAGGGCGTCGACGTGGTCCGGCCGCTCGCGCAGCACCGCCTCGTACAGGGCGATGGCGGTGTCGGGCTCGTCGGCGCTGACATGCATGCGCGCCAGCGCCATCTGCAGGCGCGGCTCGGTCGGCAGCTCGCGCATCAGCGGGGCGATGATTTCCCAGGCGGCGGCCAGGTCGCCCGATTCGCGCATCTGGTCAGCCAGGCGCACCGAGTAGCCCACGCGCAGCTCGTCGAGGTCACGGCGCTGCGAGGGGCTGAGCTGCTGCGCCTGCGCCATGGCGATGAGCTGGCGCAGCACGTTCACCAGCTCGGTGTCCTGGCGGCTCTGGAACAGCAGCGAGGCGTGGCGCAGCAGCAGCGGCGCGCCGGCCTGCGGCTGCGCGGCCAGCGTGGCGCGGATCAGCTGGCTGGCGCGCGCCTCGTTGCCGAGGTCGATGTAGGCGCCGGCCACGGCGCTGACCAGCTCCGGATCGGCGCCGGCGGCGCTCTCGGTCTCGAGCAGCAGCGAGGCCGCGGCCGCCGGCTGGCCATTGCGGTAGAGCGCCACGGCCTCGGCGGCCTGGGTCTGGATCGCCATGCGGCGGTGCAGCTGCGCCATCGCGGCCGTGCGCTGGCCGCGCGGGATCTGCTCCAGGCTGGCCAGTGCACCGGCCGGGTCCTTCAGCTCGGCCATCAGCATGGCGCGGGCGTGCAGGGCGTCGTTGCGGTCGGTGCCGGGCGGGGTCGGGACGGCCAGGGCCTCGAGCTGCAGGCGCGCCTCTTCGGGGCGGTTCTGCTGGAGCAGCACCTGGCCCAGGGCCAGCCGCGCCCAGGTGGAGCGCGGCGCGACCAGAACGGCCTGCTCGAGCAGCATCTGCGCACCCGCCATGTCGCCGCGCTGCTGGGCCTGCTCGGCCTGCAGGCGCAGCTGGTTGGCGCGCAGCGTCGTCGCGCCGCCCAGGCGGGCCAGCTGGGCCTCGTCGAGCTCGCGGATCATGGCCTGGGCCTGGTCGAGGCGGCCGGAGGCGCCCAGCACGCCGATCAGGCCGGAGACGGCCCGGTCGGGCTTGGGCGAGCTCTGCAGCGCGCTGCGGTAGGCGGCCTCGGCCTGGGCCAGCCGGCCCTGGCCGACAAGCAGATCGCCGATCAGGATCTGGGCTTCGGGCTCCTTGGGGTCGCCCTCGGCGGCGGTGCGGGCCAGGCGCAGGGCGCGCTCGGTGTCGCCGGCCAGGCGCGCCGCATTGGCCTCGCTCAGGATCTGCCAGTGCTGGGCGCTGCGCTCCAGCGGCTTCCAGCGGCTGCCGCCGGGCAGCGCCACCGCCCGGCCCAGCAGCTCGACCGACTCGTCGAAGCGCTCCTGGCGCAGGCGCACCAGCCCCAGGGCGCCCAGGGCCTCGGCATCGTTCTGACGCTGGCGCACCAGGGTCTCGAACTGGGTCGAGGCCGGCTCCAGCTGGCCGGCTTCGAGCGCGGCGTAGGCGGCCTTCATCGCGGTGTCGCGCGCGGAGGGCGCCGCCGGAGCCGGGGCCGGGGCGGGGGCGGGGGCGGGGCTGCCGCCCGCGGTGGCCGGGGCCGGCGAGGGGGCGGCAGCCCGGTTCTTCAGCAGGTTCGCCAGCCGGGGGTCGTCACCCACGGTGCTGATGTACTGGCGCACCAGCGCCGGGTCGGCGGCCTTGTCCCACCACAGCAGCGCCTGCAGCCAGGCGGTGCGGGCGTCCTGGCGGATGTTGTTGGGCACGTCGGTGCGGGCGGCCAGCGCGCTCAGGCGCTGGACGGCGTCGCGCCGGGTGGCGTCGCGGTAGCTCAGGTGGCGGGCGTAGGCGAGCTGGACGGTGCCCTGGCTGGGCTGGGCCTGCGCCAGGCGCTCGAGCCCGCGGCGGGCCTCGTCCCAGCCCTCGGTGGTGCTGCCCAGGGTCTGGTAGTACTCGAGCGCGAGGTCGTCGTTGGGCGGCTGGTTGCCCAGCGCCTGCCGGTAGGAGCGGGCGGCCGCCTCCTTCTGGCCGGACTGCGCCTGCTGGCGCGCGGTGGCCAGCAGCGCCTGGCTGGTGGTGCGGGTGCGCACCTGGGTGGTCAGCCGCTCCAGCGCCGGGTGGCTGGGCTGGGCCTGGCGCAGGCGGTTGACGAAGCCCTCGGCCTCGTCGAAGCGGCCCTGGTCGATGTTGATCACCGCCATGCCCTGCAGCGCATCGGGCTGGCGCGGGTCGATGGCCAGCAGCTTGCTCCAGGTCTGGCGCGCCATGTCGGGGCGGTGGTTGCGCTCCCAGTGGCGGGCCTGCTCGACGAGGGCCTGGACGGCCGGCAAGGCGCTGGCGCTGCCGCCGCTGGGGGGCGCGCTGTCGGTGGCCGGGGTCGGACTGGCGGCGGAGGCTCCCTTGCCCTGGGCCTGGGCCGTGCCCCCGAGCAGCAGGACGCAGGTCAGTGCGACGAGGCGGACGGGGAAGGTCGAGGCGGGCAGGCGCTCGTTCAGGCGGAGGTCGGGGAGTTGCGACATGTCGAGTCCAGAGGAGCAGTCGGATAACGGGCCGGTGCGCGGCGGGTCAGCAGGCCATCGGGGCCGCACTGCCAGCGGCCCTGCAGCGCGCCGACGGCGAACAGCATCAGCACCAGGTCGTAATAACGCAGGGGTTGTGCCAGCGCGGTCTGCAGGCGTGCGAGCCTGCGGCCGAGCGCGGCGCGATCCCCGAGCGCGGCCAGATAAGGCAGGGCGACCGCATCGAAGCCGGGCGGGCCGGCCTCGATGAAGGTCGCGTTCTGCGTCGACAGCCGCCCGGGGGGCGGACCGTCGGCCTGCAGCCAGGGCTGCAGGCCACCGAGCGAGCGCAGCAGCGTCGCGCGCACCGGATCGCCGGCGGGCAGCACCGCCGCCCACAGATAGCAGCGGATCGCGTCGTAGCTGCCCACGTCGCCCTTCTCGGTGTCGTGGGTCAGCCAGCGCCCGCCCTCGGCGGCCGAGGCCGAGCGCTGCCAGGTCACCCAGTCGGGCGCCAGTCCGTTCGGACAGACCGCCTGGATCATCTTCACGCCCTGCTGCGCCAGCACGGCCCAGGGGCCCTGCGGGTCATGGGTGGCCAGCGCCCGCAGCTGGTGCACGGCGGTGTAGCTCGGGTTGAAGCGCCACTGCTGGCGGTCCTGCGAGACGAAGCCCTGCGGCCCGGGCAGCAGCATCGGGCCCAGGCCGGGCACGTCGACCACTTCCTCGCGCTGCACGCGGCGCAGGATCGCACGGGCGGTCTCGGCATGGGCGGGCACCTGCCACAGGCGCGCGGCCTCGAACAGCGAGTGCGCCAGCCACAGATCGGCATCCGAGGCCGGATTGGGGTCCATCACGCCCCATTTGCCCTCGCGCATGCCCCACTGCCAGGCCGGCAGCCGGGCCGAGAAATCGCCGCCGGCCAGGTTGTGGCGGGTCCAGTCGAGCACCTTCTCGAAGCGCGCCCGGTCATCGGCCACCAGGGCGAAGAACAGCGTGTAGGTCTGGCTCTCCGAGGTGCTGACCCGCTCGGGCGTGTCGTGGTCGACCACCCGGCCGTCGTCCTGCACGCACTGCGCGGCAAAGCGCCGCCAGAGGTGGTCGAAGTCCAGGCAGGTGCTGCTGGCGGCGGTGGCATCGGAGGCCACCGGGGTCAGCGTGCCGGGCGCGGACGCCGGCGCGGAGGCCGCCGTCGAGGCGTGCCGCTCGGCACAGCCCGCGCCGCCCAGGCCCGCCAGCAGGGGCAGCAGCCCCAGCAGCCGGCGGCGGCGGGGGTCGGCGGGATCGTCAGACCGGGGAGCCGGCTCGGCGTCGAATCGCATGGCGCTGAAGCAGAACGAAAGTGATCAGGGACAGGGCCAGCACCGCACCCAGCAGGACCAGCCACAGCAGCATCGGCTTGTCGGAGAGGTGCCAGCGCACCGAGGTCAGCCAGGGCAGGTCGCCGGTGGTGTAGGTCGCATCGGCGGGGAAGGCGGTCACGCCCTTGGGCGTGTCGTCCTTCACGCTGACCAGGTGACCGTGGATGAGCGAGAGCTGGTCGGCCTCGGTCAGCGCATCGGTCAGCAGCGTCAGGTCGGCCGGGGTCTCGCCGATCAGCGCCACGACGCTGCGGCTTTCGCGCAGCGGCGACTCGAAGCCGGCGATGACGGCCGGCGCCCGCACCGAGCGGAAGGTCTGCTGGGGCAGCGGCGGGTACTTGGGCTTGCGCCACAGGCTGTGGAGCCACTCCATCCACCGGCTGCTCTCCGGCAGCGTGGGCAGGTCGCGGCTGCCGGCCACCGGCAGGTCGCGGAAGGGCATCGCGCGGCTCCATTCGGTGAACAGCGGCTGGCTGCCCGCGCTGCCGATCACGACCAGCTCGTGGTCGGCCACGCGGTCGATCTCGCGCACCCGCAGCACCTCCAGCGCCCGCCCGGCCAGTCCGCTGGACTGGCCCATGTGCGAGGCCACGCCCAGCATCGCGTCGATCTCCTCGCGCATCGGCACGTCGGGCAGCACGATCGCGGTCTCCGACAGGTCTGCCATGCGGGTGAAGGGGAAGGCCGCGTTGGCGAAGGCGGCCAGGTCCGGCATCGCCATGAAGTGCGGCGCGCCCGACAGGTCGACGGTCGAGCCCCCGTCGATGATGGTCGAGGGCAGGCTCCAGATCGGATCGGCCGATCCGCCCTGGCTGTTCTCGGCCTGGGCCTCGCGCAGGCACTCGGCGATCTCGTCGAAGTCGCCGTGCCGCACCCGGATGTCGATGCTCTGGTAGGAGCGCGTGCCCAGGCTCTCGACGGCCAGGCGGATCGCGGCGTGGTGTTCGCGCACCACCTTCTCGTTGCCGTCGATCTTCTGGCGCACCCATTCGTACCAGCGCCGCGGCTGGCCGGCGATCAGGTTGTTGGCCCACAGCGGTTCGCGGTGGTTCAGGCGCAGCTCGAGGTGGGCGTCCTCGTGGCGGTCGCCGGCGGCGTCGGGCAGGCGCGGGGTGTGGGTCAGGCGCACGTCGACCGGCGCGATGCGCTCGCGCCAGGCGAACAGGTCGGGCGGCAGGCGCATCGGCACGGATGTCGCCATGTACATCCAGTCGGGCCGCGTGCCGGAAAAGCCCAGCGTGTTGGTCTTGACCAGCTCGTCGAAGCGCACCGGCCGGTTGGTGGGGGTCCAGCGCGGCGCGTCGTAGGGCTGGCGCGCGGCGAGTTCGGGCAGCGCGTTGATGATGGCCGTGCTGCCCTGGGCGGGCAGCTGGCCGCGGGTCAGCGCATCGACCGCGCGGCGCAGCTCCGCCCCGTCGCGGCCCATCAGATAGAGCACCTTCGAGCCCGGTCGCGTGGGGTGGTCGGTCAGCATCACCGTGGCGCCGGTGATCGGGGGCAGCGTGACGCCCTCGGGCCGGTCCTGCGGCGTGGCCAGCACGATCGCGTGGCTGGCGGGCAGGTCGGCGCGCGACTTCACGCGCGCGCCCCGGTGCCCGGCCAGCGCGCCGAACCAGGACGCCAGGTGGCCGGCGGCCTGCAGCGTCGTGCCCTCGGGGCGGTCGGAGGTCACCAGCGTCACCGCGGTCTTGATCGCGTCGCGCCGGTCGAAGAAGGGCGCCGGCAGCACCGACAGGTCGTTGGCCAGCGGCAGCGGCTGCAGGTCCAGCGTGAGCGTCGAGTGGCCGTTGATCTCGGCGCGCGGGAAGGGGCGTTCGCGGTCGCAGGAGGGCGGCTCGGCGAACTGCACCGTCAGCTCGTTGCTGTCGGTGAGCAGGCGCGGGTCGATGTCGATGATCTGCTCGAACTGCGCCGGCACCGGCGCCGGCGGCACGACGATGCGCGCCACCGTCTCGCTGTTGAGCCGCACGACCATCAGGTCGCTGCGGCCGGCCATCGTGGCCGAGGGCATCATCAGCAGGCGCAGCGTCGCGCGCTTGACCAGCTCGTCGGTGCGCAGGTCGAAGGACAGGCGCTCGCGGAAGAAGCCGCGCCCGATCGGCCGCGGATGGTAGATCTGGCCGATCTGGCTGAAGGGCAGGCTCAGCTGGCGGCCGCCCCCGGCGAGCGGCTGGCTCCGGATCCGCAGCGCCTGGGCGGTCATCGCCGACGGGAACTCGTCGGCCTTCTTCGCGGCCGGTGCGCTGGCGCTGGCCGAGGCGGCGCGGGCGGGCGCGGCCTCGGCCGTGTCCTTGGCCACGGCGGCCAGGGACAGGCACAGCGAGGCGGCCGTCAGCGCGGCCAGGCAGGGGGTCAGCGGGCTCATCATGCGGAAACGGACGGCGTCGAGGTCGGCTGGGGCACGCCGCGTCGGCGCAGGAAGACCTGGGCGCAGCCACGCACGCCCAGACGGAAGACCTCCATCAGCGCGTGGGCCGGTCGGTCGGGGTGGTGTCGGGCCTGCATCTCCAGCCAGGTGTCGGCGCGGGCGAAGGTGCACTGCACCAGATCCATCTGCTGCTCCAGGCTCATGTCCTCGAAGCGCAGGCCGTGCGAGCGGCCGTTGCGGAAGGCGACCTGCGCGCCGAACTCGGCGATCTGGTCGCCGCGCTCGAGCTGCAGCGTCAGGCGGGTGTCGCGCTCGAAGGCCAGGTCCGGGGGCATGCGCACCTTCAGGCCGCCTTCGGAGAAGTCCTCCGTCTCGGCGTGGAAGGGGCGGCCGTCCGGGCCCTGCATGCGCACCGGCAGACCGAACTGCACCCGGTGCGACTGGCGCACCTGGCGGGTCTCGGAAGCGGCAGCCGCGGCCGCGCCCAGGATCATCAGGTTGTAGACCGTCCAGACCATGTTCAGGATGACCGTCTCGATCTGGTCGTTGTTGTCATGCAGCTTGTGGCCCATGCCCAGGATGTCGAGCGACTCCCAGCCCATGTGCAGCGCCAGCATGCGCAGCAGGCCCGCCACCAGACCGGCGATGTTCACGCTCAGCAGCACCACATAGGGCCGCGCGATGCCCCAGTCGAAGTAGTCGCGCTCGATGTAGCCGCCCTTGGCCGTGACGTTGAACTTGCCCGCCTTCGGGTTGATGACCGCGTAGAGCGTCGGCCGGAAGATGTACCAGGCCAGCACCGCCTCGTAGACCTCGGCCCAGAAGGAGTGCCGGAACTGGCCCTGCACCCGCGAGTTGACCTGGTTGGCGTGCGCCAGGTGAGGCAGCGACATCGCCGCGATCATCAGCGCGCTTTCCTGGATGACGTGCGCGCCGAAGAACAGGTAGGCCAGCGGCGCGGTCAGGAAGATCAGCCGCGGGATGCCGTAGAAGAAGTGCAGCATCGCGTTCGAGTAGCAGATGCGCTGCGCCAGCGTCAGGCCGGGGCCCAGCAGGGGACAGTCGGTGCGGAAGATCTGCGCCATGCCGCGGGCCCAGCGGATGCGCTGGCCGACGTGCGCCGACAGGCTCTCGGTGGCCAGGCCGGCGGCCTGGGGGATCGAGATGTAGGCGGTGGTGTAGCCCTTGCGGTGCATCTTCAGCGCGGTGTGCGCGTCCTCGGTCACCGTCTCGACGGCCACGCCGCCCACTTCCAGCAGCGGCGCGCGCCGCAGCACCGCGCACGAGCCGCAGAAGAAGGTGGCGTTCCAGAAGTCGTTGCCGTCCTGGACCAGGCCGTAGAACAGCTCGCCCTCGTTGGGGATGCGCCCGAAGGTGCCCAGGTTGCGCTCGAACGGATCGGGCGAGAAGAAGTGGTGGGGCGTCTGCAGCATCGCCAGCTTCGGATCGCGGTAGAACCAGCCGATCGTCATCTGCAGGAACGAGCGGGTCGGGATGTGGTCGCAGTCGAAGATGGCCACGAACTCGCCGTGGGTGGTCTTGAGCGCCTCGTTGATGTTGCCGGCCTTGGCGTGGCGGTTGTGGTTGCGGGTGACCCAGTTCACGCCCACTTCCTCGGCGAAGAGCCGGAACTCCTCGCGCCGGCCGTCGTCGAGGATGTGGATGTGCAGCTTGTCGATCGGCCAGTCGATGGCCAGCGCGGCCAGCACCGTCGGCTTGACCACCTTCAGCGGCTCGTTGTACGAGGGGATGAAGATGTCGACATGGGGCCACTCGTCGATCGGCAGCGTCAGGCCCACCGGGCGGCGCTCCAGCGGCCAGATCGTCTGGATGAAGCCCAGCACCAGCACCAGCCAGGCGTAGATCTCCGCGACGATCAGGCCGGTGGCGAAGAAGACGTCGACCGGCTTGTCCATGTACAGCGTCTCGGTCAGGCGCCAGTACAGGTAGCGGGTCGAGACGGTGAGCGACACGAAGGTCATCACCAGCGTGATCAGCCGGCCGGGGAACCGGTTGATCACCCACGAGCAGGCAAAGCACAGCACGCCGAAGACGGTCTGCTCCCACAGGTCGAGCGGCACGGACATCACCGTGACCATCAGGAAGAGGCCGCACAGCAGCAGGCCGGCCTGCAGGGCACGGTGCTCCCACAGCGGCCAGCCCGTGATCGGCCACAGCGATTGCAGCCGTGGCAGCTGCGTCGGGTGGTGCGGGGGGCGTGATCGGGCCGGGATCAACCGGGAGAGGAGCGAGCGAAGGCGCGACAGGTCTGCCATGGGGTCGGGGGCGTCAGCGGAAAACAGGCCGTTCCTGGCTCATCGGGGCATCGACGAGGCGAGACGGTCGAACAGTCGATCAAGACGCTGCGTCGGACGCGCCGCCAGCTCGATCGGGGCCTCGGACAACGCATCGCCCAGCGCGGACAGGTCGAGCTCGTCGGCCGAGCGGGTGTCGCTGTTGAGCCGGCGAGCCAGGCTCGAGAGCGATGTCGGCTTCCCCGTGGCTGCCGTCTTGGCCGCCAGTGTCGGTGCCGGAAGCTGCCAGCCCTGGTTGCCTTGCAACACCGCTGCAACAGGTGTTGCGGAAATCGGGCGCTGGCTTTCTCCGGTCTCCGGGGCCGAAGAGAGGGGGCGGAGGCTCTCCACCGGGAGGGGGGGGGCGGGTTTTTCTATTTCCCCAGCCAGGGCCTCGAGAAACTCCTGGCGAGGCGTGGAAGATTCCACGGAAACAGGGTTCGAATTGTCGGCGGGTGCCGAAGAAACCCCCGTGGTCGCGGGGGCGGCCTGGGCCGAGGCTTCTGCCGCCGGCGTCTGTGGAGGAGCCGACTGCGTGCGCCCCAGCAGGCCGCGGCGCTGGCCACCGCCTCGGGAGGCGTTGTACTGCGACAGGTCCTGGTAGATGCCGGCGTCGGGCCCGATCTTGCGCAGGAGATTGCTGATGTCGTCACCGATACTCATCTTGAAGATTCCTGTATGCGATGTGTCGGAGGGGCATGGGGGCGAGATGCGGTCAGAGGCAGGGGGTGTGCTCTGTCAGGAGGTCAGGACGAAGACGAGCGCGCTGTCCGTCGGGGGCGTGGCGTTGGGCACTTGCCGTACCCGCAGGCGGTCCCCGGCACCAGCTGCCCGCAGCCATTGCTCGTAGGCGCCTTCGAGCAGGGCCGGGGCCCAGGACCGCGCCGTGGCACCGAAGGCCGCCTCGAGCGGCGCGCAGCGGTGAACGATGCGCAGCGCGTCCCCGGTGTCGTTCAGCTCGACCCAGCCCCAGTCCATGTCCGACCAGACGAGGTTCATGGCCGCTTCCAGATCGGGCAGCAGCTCCAGCGCCGGCAGCGGCCGCTCTCGCGACATCGCGCTGCCGAGCCGGCGCATCAGGGCCCGCGCACCGTCCGGTCCGAGCCGATCGCCCAGCTCCTGACCGAGCGAGAGCAGGAAGGGCCGCCACTGGCGCGAGCACTGATGCTGCTGGTGATATTCGTGATCCGAAGTCGGGCGTTTCATTGCATATAAAAGCGAGTAAAACTTATCAAATTTTCTAAAATAGCTTAAATTACTATTTATTATCTGGATCCTAGCATGCTCGATTCCTACGTTATTGCAATTTTTTGCGCTTCGTTGTGAGCTTTCGGCTATCTGTTACTAACAAAGGCTGTTTCTTGTCGGATAAGTCATGGTCTGACTGGTGTAGCTCCCCCTTGTGGGGGATCAGGCCGGACCGGGGCCTCGTTGTGCCAGCGCTACCATCTCGTCCTTGCAGGGAGCGTCTCTTGAAGACGCATGGGGAGTTGTGCCGATGAAAGTCCTGCTGATCGATGACCATCCGCTGATCCTGTCGGCGATGCAGAGCGTCATCCTGCAGATCGACCAGAGTGTCGAGGCCGTCGCGGTCGAATCCGCGGTGCACTGCCGGGCGCTGCTGGCCGAGCGGGGCGATTTCGATCTGGTGCTGCTGGACCTGCAGCTCGGGGACGCCGACGGCT
>Ga0228700_1001820_pt1 | contig 12631 bp, 11 predicted proteins | sample McNCre317_Aug_MG_FD_178019 | JGI IMG/M metagenome (GOLD analysis project Ga0228700, IMG submission 178019) | Freshwater microbial communities from McNutts Creek, Athens, Georgia, United States - 3-17_Aug_MG | ecosystem: Environmental > Aquatic > Freshwater > Creek | place: USA: Georgia...
GATCAACGTCAACGACTCGGTCACCAAGAGCAAGTTCGACAACCTCTACGGCTGCCGCGAGTCGCTGGTGGACGGCATCAAGCGCGCCACCGACGTGATGATCGCCGGCAAGATCGCCGTGGTCTGCGGCTACGGCGACGTGGGCAAGGGCTCGGCCCAGGCGCTGCGTGCGCTCTCTGCCCAGGTCTGGGTGACCGAGATCGACCCGATCAACGCGCTGCAGGCCGCGATGGAAGGCTACCGCGTCGTGACGATGGAATGGGCGGCCGCACAGGCCGACATCTTCGTGACGACCACCGGCAACCGCGACGTCATCACCTACGAGCACATGGCGGCGATGAAGAACAACGCCATCGTCTGCAACATCGGCCACTTCGACAACGAGATCCAGGTCGCCCGTCTGGAAGAGAAGTGCCGCTTCGAGGAGATCAAGCCGCAGGTCGACCATGTCGTCTTCGAGGACGGCAAGCGCATCATCCTGCTGGCGCGCGGCCGTCTGGTGAACCTGGGCTGCGGCACGGGCCATCCGAGCTACGTGATGTCGTCGAGCTTCGCCAACCAGACGCTGGCGCAGATCGAGCTGTACGCGCACAAGGACGCCTACGACATCGGCAAGGTCTACGTGCTGCCCAAGCACCTCGACGAGAAGGTCGCGCGCCTGCAGCTGACCACGCTCAACGCCCAGCTGACCGAGCTGACCGAGGCGCAGGCCGCCTACATCGGCGTGCCGGTGGCCGGCCCCTACAAGCCCGACACCTACCGCTACTGATCGGCCCGGAGCGCTTGCCGAGATGCGTGCCGACCAGATGCTGGTGAGCCGCGGCCTGGCGCCGACGCGCTCGGCCGCGCAGCGGCTGATCGCCCAGGGCGCCGTGCGCTGGCTCGGGGCCCGGGGCTGGAGCGTGCCGCGCAAGGCCGGCGACGAGCTGCCCGAGGGCTGCGAGATCGAGATCACCGACGACGCCGAGCTGCGCTGGGTGTCGCGCGGGGGCCTGAAGCTCGACGGCGCGCTGGCGGCGACCGGGCTGGCGGTGGCCGGCCGGGTCGCGCTCGACGTCGGCCAGAGTACCGGCGGCTTCACCGACGTGCTGCTGGCGCGCGGCGCCGCGCGGGTGGTCGGCCTCGATGTCGGCCACGGCCAGCTGCACCCGCGGCTGCGCGCGGACGCCCGGGTCACCGCGCTGGAGGGCGTCAACGCGCGCCATCTGGTGGCGGCCGATCTGGGCGCGGCGTGTCCGGCCGAGGGCTTCGGCTTCATCACCGGCGACCTCTCCTTCATCTCGCTGGCGCTGGTGCTGCCGGCGCTGGCGCCGCTGCTGGCTCCGGCCGGCGACCTGCTGATGCTGGTCAAGCCGCAGTTCGAGCTGCAGCCCGGCGACATCGGCAAGGGCGGGCTGGTGAAGGACACGGCCGCACTGGCGCGGGTCGAGCCCAAGCTGCGCGAGGCCGCGGCCGGCTGCGGCCTGGCGGTGGCGGCCTGGCTCGACAGCCCGGTGACCGGCGGCGACGGCAACCGCGAATTCCTGATGCACGCGCGTCGCGCCGGCTGACCGGCCGAAGGCGTCGCGCCGACGATTTTCTCTCCCGCTGGAGACTTCTCCCATGACGACGACCCCCGCGGCCTCGCTGCCGCTGAGTCTCGAGTTCTTTCCGCCGAAGACGCCCGAGGGCACGGCCAGGCTGGCGCAGGTGCGCCGCGAGCTCTATGTGCTGGAGCCGCAGTTCTGCTCGGTGACCTATGGCGCCGGCGGCAGCACGCAGGACGGCACGATCGGCGCCGTCCAGGCCATTCTCGACGAGGGCCGCGAGGCGGCCTCGCACTTCACCTGCGTCGGCGCGACGCGCGAGTCGGTGCGCGAGCGCTTGGCGCAGTTCAAGGCGATGGGCCTGAAGCGCATCGTCGCGCTGCGCGGCGACCTGCCCAGCGGCTTCGGCCCGATGGGCGAGTTCCGCCACGCCAGCGACCTGGTGGGCTTCATCCGCGCCGAGACCGGCGACCACTTCCACATCGAGGTGGCGGCCTATCCCGAGATGCATCCGCAGGCGAAGTCGCCGCAGGCCGATGTGCAGGCCTTCGCGGCCAAGGCCCGCGCGGGCGCCGACTCGGCGATCACGCAGTTCTTCTTCAACCCGGACGCCTATTTCCGCTTCGTCGAGGAGGCGCAGGCGCTGGGAGCGGACATCCCGGTGGTGCCCGGCATCATGCCGATCACCAACTCCAGCGGCATCCTGCGCTTCGCCGACAGCTGCGGCGCCGAAGTGCCGCGCTGGATCCGCCTGCGCCTGCAGAGCTTCGGCGACGACAGCGCCTCGATCCGCGCCTTCGGCCTGGACGTGGTGGCCGACCTGTGCGAGCGGCTGCGCGCGCAAGGGGTGCCGGCGCTGCACTTCTACACGATGAACGCCAGCGCGACGGTGCTGGAGATCTGCCGCCGGCTGGGGCTCGCCCCCGCGTCGGCGGGGGCGCAGTGACGCGTCCAGACGACAGCAGTCTTCAGGGTCTCTGACCCAGGTCAATCCGGCTGCACCGCGTCCGGCGACGGTCCGGCCGACTTGAGCCGCCGCAAGGGCGCGGCGGGCCGGGGCGGCTCCAATGGATCCATGCCCGGTGCCTTCACGGCGCCCGGGTCTGAATCCTCACTGGAAACCGCCATGAACAAGACCTGCCTTGCCCTCGCCGCCGTCGCCGCCCTCGTCGCCTCGCCGTTCGCCTCGGCCCAGACCGCCGCCGGCGACATCCTGGTGCGCGCCCGTGCCGTCAACCTCGCGCCGGCCAACCAGGACACGATCTCCGGTCTGGACGTGAGCATCAATCACAAGACCCTGCCGGAAGTCGACTTCACCTACTTCATCACGCCGAACCTGGCCGCCGAGCTGATCCTGACCTATCCGCAGAAGCAGGATGTCAAGGCCAACGGCACCCAGATCGGTACGCTCAAGCACCTGCCGCCGACCCTGACGCTGCAGTACCACTTCACCGGCCTGGGCCTGAACGGCCTGAAGCCCTACCTGGGCGCCGGCGTCAACTACACCCGCTTCTCGAACGTCGATCTGCCCGCGGGCCTGGACGTGGAGCGCAACAGCTTCGGCGGCGCGCTGCAGGCTGGCGTCGACTACATGATCGACAAGAACTGGTCGCTGAACCTGGACGTCAAGAAGGTCTGGATCCGCACCGACCTGAGCTCGAACGGCACCACGCTGGGCACCATCAAGGTCGACCCGGTGCTGGTCGGCGTGGGCGTCGGCTACAAGTTCTGAGCCGGAGCCTCGAAGGAGGGTGACCGGGCGCACCCCAAGCGCCCGGAGGGAAAGTGTCGGGGAGAGAGACCGCGGCCGTGGCAGGCAAGGGCCACGGCCGCTCCCTTTTGGGGCGGCGCTCTGTGGGGGGGGCGATCAGGCTTCGCGCGGCCAGACCGGGCCGTCCTCGGTCAGCATCGCGTCGAGCGGCACGTCATGCGGCTCGGCCTCGAGCCAGGGGATGAAGCCGTGGCCGTAGCCGATGCCGGCGGTGTAGGGCATCGGGTTCAGCGAGGCCAGCGTGCGGTCGTAGAAGCCGCCGCCGTAGCCCAGGCGCACGCCCTTCGGCCCGAAGCCGACGCAGGGCACCAGCAGCAGCTCGGGGTGGAACTCCTCGGTGTCCTTGGGCTTGAGGATGCCGTAGGCGTCCTCCTCCATCGGGCAGCCCGGGTACCAGACATGGAAGCGCAGCTGGCGGGTCTTCTTGTCGATGACCGGCAGGCCGATGCGGCGCGAGGGGTCGGATTCGCTCCAGCGGTAGAGCGCCGGCAGCGCATCGAACTCGCCCTTGATCGACCAGAAGGCGCCGATCGTCTTCTCGGTGCGGGTCAGCAGCCAGACCATCAGCACCTCCTGCAGATGGACCGAGCGCTGGTGGCGGTCGCTCATCGACATCCGCTCGGCCTGGAGCTGCTTGCGCAGCACGGCCTTGTCGCGGGGCGGATCGGGCAGCTTGAAGGTCGACTGGGTCATCGCGGGGCGGCAGCGGTGGCGTGGAGGGCGGGGCGGCAATCCGCCCGATTGTGCGGGGCTTTGAGGCGTCGCGGCAACCCGCGGCGCTGGCATGGCCCGCCGTGGCGCCGGCCGATCGGTCTGCGGTGCGGCACCCGTCACGGGGCTGCCCTACACTGGCCCGCATCGCATGCCGGATCCGTTTGCCGCCGGTCGCGTGCCGATCCAGACACCATGAAACGACAGAATCTCGTCCGCCGGGGCTTGCCGGGCGCTGCGCTCGCGCTCCTGGCCTCCGTGACCTTGCCGCTGCTGCCGGCCGCCTGCACCGCGCAGAGTGCCTCGTCGCTGGCGCAGCGTGCGGAGGGCGGCGCCATCGTCGAGATGTCGGCCTCCACGCGCACGGCGGCGATGCGCGCGCTCGACGACCGTCTGGTCCAGGCGCGTAACGCCCTGCGCAAGCGCGACCGTGCCCGCCTGCGCGCACACCGCGATGCGCTGGTCGAGGTGGGCCATCCTCTGGCGCTGTGGGCCGACTACTGGGACATGAGCCTGCGCCTGTCGGAGCTGACGGCGCCCGAGTTCGCCGCCTTCGCGGCGCGCTGGCCCGGCAGCTATGTCGAGGACCGGCTGCGCAACGACTGGCTGCTCGAGCTGGGCCGCCGGCGCGACTGGCGCCAGTTCGCCGTCGAGCACCCGCGCTTTCGCATGAACGACGACCGCGAGGTCAGCTGCTACGCCCTGCTGCTGCGCCAGCAGGCGGGCGAGGACGTGCGGGCCGCCGCCCGCAGCGCCTGGTTCGCCCAGCGCGAGGGCGATGGAGGCTGCACGCTGCTGGCCGGCACGATGCTGGCCGCGCGCCAGTTCAGCGCGGCCGACGTGTGGCTCAAGGCCCGCCAGGCCGCGGAGGCCAAGCGCCCCGCCGCGGCCAGTCAGGCCCTGACGCTGCTGGGCGAGGATCCGGCGGTGCTGACCGAGATCCTCGAGCAGCCCCTGCGCTTCCTGGCGAAGAAGGCGGACGCGGGCACCCGCCCGGGCATCGAGCTGACCCTGATGGCGCTGGCGCGGCTGGCCGCCACCGACCCGGCGCAGGCCGCCGCCGAGCTGCAGGGCCGCTGGCAGGCCCAGCTGCCGGCCGAGGCGCAGGCCTGGGCCTGGAACGCGATCGCGCGCCAGGCGGCGATGAAGCTGATGCCCGAGGCCGATGGCTGGTTCCGCCGCGCCGGCCTGGGCGAGCGCGAGGTCGAGTGGAACGACGAGTCGCTGGCCTGGCGGGTCCGCGCCGCGCTGCGCAGCGACGACCCTGGCCGCTGGGGGCGGATCAGCGAGGCGATCGGCGCGATGAGCGCGTCCGCCCAGGCCGATGCCACCTGGATCTACTGGCGTGCGCGGGCGGTGCAGGCCGGCGCCGAGGGCGAGGCGCGGCGGGGCGCGGCGGCGGGGCTGCTCGAGCGCATCGCCGGGCAGCATCACTTCTACGGCCAGCTCGCGGCCGAGGAGCTGGGCCGGGCGCAGTCGCTGCCGCCCCGGCCCGCGCCCCTCACGGCCGAGGAGCGCGCCCAGGCGGTGCGCCACCCCGGCCTCGACCGCGCGATGGCGATGATCGACCTGGGCCTGCGCAGCGAGGGCGTGCGCGAGTGGAACTTCTCGCTGCGGGAGATGAGCGACCGCCAGCTGCTGGCCGCCGCCCAGCATGCCTGCGACAACGCGCTGTGGGACCGCTGCATCAGCACCAGCGAGCGCACCCGCGGCGAGATCGACATGGCGCAGCGCTTCCCGACGCCGTTCCGCGAGGAGGTGCTGACGACCGCGCGCGAGGTGGGCGTCGATCCGGCCTATGTCTACGGGCTGATCCGCCAGGAGTCGCGCTTCGTCACCGATGCGCGCTCCGGGGTGGGGGCCTCCGGCCTGATGCAGGTGATGCCGGCGACCGCCCGCTGGACCGCCCGCCGGCTGGGCCTGCCCTACAGCGATGCCCAGATCACCGACCGCGCCACCAACCTGAAGCTGGGCACCGGCTACCTGAAGCTGGTGCTCGATGACCTGGGCGGCTCGCAGGCGCTGGCCGCGGCCGGCTACAACGCCGGCCCGAACCGGCCTCGCCGCTGGCGCGAGGGCCCGGTGATGGAGACCGCCGCCTGGGCCGAGAACATTCCGTTCACCGAGACGCGCGACTATGTGAAGAAGGTGCTGTCGAATGCCAGCTACTACGGCGCGCTGCTGGCCGGGCGATCCCAGGTCCTGCTCAAGCCGCGCCTGCAGCCGGCCATCGGTCCGCGCCCGGCCGATGCGGTGGCCGAGAGCCGGTCGCTGCCCTGACGGCCCTGACCCCTGTTCCGACCTGATCCGACCTGATTCCTTGACACCATGGTTCCTCGCAAGCTGCTGATTCTCGGAGGCTCCGGCTTCGTCGGCCGGTCGCTGATCGCGCGCTGGGCGGCCGAGCCGGCGGCCGCTGGTGGCGCGGTGGTGGTGCCGAGCCGGCGCCCGGCCCGCGCCGCCGGGCTCGCCACGCTGCCGACGGTGCAGCGCGTGGCCGCCGACGTGCACGATCCGGCCACGCTGGAGCGGCTGCTCGAGGGCGTCGATGCGGTGGTCAACCTGGTCGCGATCCTGCACGGCAGCGCGGCGCAGTTCGAGGCCGCGCATGTCGTGCTGCCGCAGCGCTTGGCCGCGGCCTGCCTGCGTGCGGGCGTGTCGCGGCTGGTCCATGTCAGCGCGCTGGGCGTGCCCGAGGGCGATCCGCAGTCGGCCCCGTCGCGCTATCTGCGCAGCAAGGCCGCCGGCGAGCAGGTGCTGCGCAGCATCCCCGGGCTGGCGCTGACCATCCTGCGCCCGAGCGTGATCTTCGGCGCCGACGACCGCTTCATCCGCCTGTTCGCGCGGCTGCAGGCGCTGGCGCCGGTGATGGCGCTGGCCGGCGCGAACGCGCGCTTCCAGCCGGTCTGGGTCGAGGACGTGGCTGCGGCGCTGGTGCGCTGCCTGCTCGACCCGGCCACCGCCGGCCGGGTCATCGAGTGCGCGGGGCCGGACATCTGGACGCTCTCCCAGCTGGTGCGGCTGGCCGGGCGCTGGAGCGGCCATGAGCGGCCGATCCTGCCGCTGCCCGACTGGGCCGGGCGGCTGCAGGCGGCCGCGCTGGGCCTGCTGCCGGGCGAGCCGCTGATGTCGGGCGACAACCTCGACTCGATGAAGGTGCCCAATGTGGCCACCGGCCGCCACCCTGGCCTGGAGACCCTGGGCCTGCAGCCCGCCAGCCTGGGCGCGGTCATGGCGCCGCTGCTGCAGCCCGGCCCCACCGCGGCCGACCTGCGCCGGGCCTGGCGCCGCTGAGGCGAGAATCGCCGCATGAAGATCTTTCTTGTCGGCGGGGCGGTGCGCGACCGCCTGCTGGGTCGCCCCTCGGGCGACCGGGACTGGGTGGTGGTCGGCGCCACGCCCGAGGCGATGGGCGCGGCCGGCTACCAGCCGGTGGGCCGCGACTTCCCCGTCTTCCTGCATCCGCGCACCCATGAGGAATACGCGCTGGCGCGCACCGAGCGCAAGACCGGCCCCGGCTACCACGGCTTTGTCTTCCGCACCGGGCCGGAGGTGACGCTGGAGGACGACCTCTCGCGCCGCGATCTGACGATCAACGCGATGGCGCAGGACGAAGACGGCACGCTGGTCGACCCCTGGGGCGGCCGGGCCGACCTCGCGGCGCGGGTGCTGCGCCATGTCGGGCCGGCCTTTGCCGAGGATCCGGTGCGCATCCTGCGGCTGGCGCGCTTCGCGGCGCGCTTGGCCGATTTCTCGATCGCGCCGGAAACGCTGGCGCTGTGCCGCGCGATGGTCGAGGCCGGCGAGGTCGACGCGCTGGTCCCGGAGCGGGTCTGGCAGGAGCTCTCGCGCGGGCTGATGGAGGCGCGGCCCTCGCGCATGATCGAGGTGCTGCGCGAGTGCGGCGCGCTGGCGCGGCTGCTGCCGGAGGTGGATGCGCTGTTCGGCGTGCCGCAGCGCGCCGACCATCACCCCGAGGTCGACACCGGCGTGCACCTGATGATGGTGCTGGACATGGCCGAGCGGCTGGGCACCGCGCTGCCGGTGCGCTTCGCCTGCCTGGCGCACGATCTGGGCAAGGCCACGACGCCGGCCGACATCCTGCCGCGCCACCTTGGCCACGAGGGCCGCAGCGTGAAGCTGCTCGGGCCGCTGGCGGCGCGGCTGCGCGTGCCGGTCGAGTGCCGCGAGCTGGCCGAGCTGGTCGCGCGCGAGCACGGCAATCTGCACGCCAGCGCCGGTTTCGGTGCGGAGGCGCTGGTGCGGCTCTTCGACCGCTGCGACGCCTGGCGCCGGCCCGAGCGCTTCGAGCAGGCGCTGCAGGCCTGCGAGTGCGACGCGCGCGGCCGCCTCGGCTTCGAGGAGCGGCCCTATCCGCAGGCCGACCGGCTGCGCGGGGCGCTGGCCGCGGCGCGGGCGGTCGACTCCGGTGCGGTCAGCGCCGAGGCGCTGGCGCGCGGCCTGAAGGGCCCGGCGATCGGCCAGGCGCTGCAGCAGGCGCGCATCGCGGCGGTGGCGCAGGCCCTGGCGGGCTGACTCTGCTGCGGGGGCGGGTGCCGGCTCAGGTCCGACGCCGCTCGGCCATCCGGTCCAGCTGGGTGGCCAGCCGCTCGGCCGACCAGTCCTCGGCCAAGGCGCGGCCGACCACCTGCTGCGGCGTCTCGGGCGCCAGGCCGCCGAGTGGCGGATCCCGGTCGAGGTTGGTCGGGAAGGCATAGCCCTCGGCGCTGGCGGCGATCACCTGCGCCAGCGCCGCCTCGCTCCAGCCCGCCTGGCGGCGCCGGCGCAGCGCCGGATAGAGCGCCTGGGTCATGCGCAGGCGGTCGACCGATTCCATCGCCCGTCCGAACGGCGAGGAGATCTGCAGCAGGTTGGCCAGGCGCTGGATGTGCGTCGACCGGTTGGTGCCGGCCGCATGCAGCAGCGCCGGATTGAAGAACACCGCGTCGCCTCGGGCCAGGGGCAGTTGCACCCGGTGGGCCTCGAACGCGGCGCGGAAGTCCGCCCGCTCGGCCACCAGGTAGCCATGCGCGAATTTCTGCGAATGCGGCAGGTAGAGCGTCGGGCCGCTGTCGAGCGGCATGTCGACATGGGCGACCGCCCCCTGCAGCGTCAGCATCGGCGAGAGCCGGTGCACATGGGCGGGATGGCGGGCGGCCTGCGCGGCGGTCATGAAGCCGAGGTGGTAGTCGCGATGCGGCGTCTGGGCGGCGCCGCCGGGGCGGACGTTGTTGATCTGGGAGGTCATCTGCCAGCCGGGCCCCAGCCAGGCCTCGGCGGCCAGGCCGAGCAGTTCGCTGGCGTAGTAGTCCGCGAAGGCCTCCGGATCGGCCAGGCAGAGCTTCTCGAGCGCATTCCAGACGCGGTCGTTGGCGCCGGCTGCCGCGAAGTGGTCGCCCCCCGAGCCCGCCTCGCGCTCCTGACGGATCAGCGTCTCGAAGCAGGCCGTGACCGCGTCGACCGCCTCGGGCGAGCCGATCGCATCCTTCAGCACCAGCAGGCCGGGACCGTCTTCCCAGACGGCGGCCCACTCGGCCATCAGCGCCGGCCGCAGGGCCGGTTCGCGGGCCAGCTGCGCGCGCAGCGCGGCGCCGTCGTAGATCGGCACCGCCTGCTCGATGCGGGTGGCGTGAGGGCAATCGGCCGGGTCGGTGCGCAGGCGGGTCAGCGCCAGCAGGTCATCGACGCGGGCCTCTTCGGCGTGCAGCCAGCGGGCGGGGTGGGTCATCGGGGTGTCTCCTGAGCCGTCATGACGGACAGTCTAGGAAGCCGCAGCCTGGCCCGGGGGCGCCGAATCCCTCAGAAACACCTCGGCTCCCGTCGGGGCGTGGGCGCGCGCTTGCGCGGCCGCAGCCGGGGGTGCGATGCTGCTCTCCCGCCGCCCCGGGCGGTTTCGCAAGGACAACCGAATGGCCCATGCCGTTTCGCTCAAGGAAATCGCGCTGCAGGCGGGCGTCAGCCTGGCCACGGTCGACCGGGTGCTGCATGCGCGGCCCGGTGCCAGCGTGCGCATGCGCGACCGGGTGCTGCTGGCACGCGACGAGCTCGAGCGCCAGCGTCAGCAGCTCGCCCGCCGTGGCCGCCGGTTCCTGATCGATCTGGTGATGGAGGCGCCGGTGCGTTTCTCCCGGCTGGTGCGTGCGGCGCTGGACCGGGCGATGCGGCGGGCGCAGCCGGCCGTCTTCCGGGCGCGCGAGCATCTGGCCGAGACCTGGCCCGAGGCCGCCCTGGTCGAGGCGCTGGACGCGATCGGCCGGCGGGGCAGCCAGGGCGTGCTGCTGAAGGGGCCGGACACCGGCCCGGTGCGCGAGGCGGTGGCACGGCTGCAGGCGCGCGGCATTCCGGTGCTGGCGCTGGTGACCGATCTGCCGGGCTCGGCCTGCAGCGCCTATGTGGGACTGGACAACCGCGCGGCGGGCCGGACCGCGGCCTGGCTGATGGCGCCCTGGCTGTCCCCGGCGGGCGACGGCGTGCTGCTGTCGAGCAGCGGCCCCGGTTTCCGGGGCGAGCTCGAGCGCATCGAGGCCTTCGTCGAGGCCCTGGGCCGGCTGGCGCCCCGCAGCCGGGTGCAGGTGATCGACGACGGCCTGGGCTTGCATGGGCCGACGATGGCCGGGGTCGGCCGGGCGCTGGCGCAGCAGGCCGGCGTGGCGGCGGTCTATTCGGTGGGCGGCGCCAACGCGGCCATCCTGGAGGCCTTCGCCCGCGCTGGACGCGTCTGCCGGGTCTTCGTCGGGCATGACCTGGACGACGACAACCGCATGCTGCTGCGCCAGCAGCGGCTCTCCGCGGTGCTGCACCATGACCTCGATCAGGACCTGGATGCCGCCTGCCGGCTGCTGATGCAGGCCCACGGCGTGGCGCCGCGCGACGGGGCGGCCCGGCGCTCGGGCGTTGCGGTGATCACGCCGTTCAACCTGCCGCCGGAGGACATGGGCTGAACATGAACGGCGCCGAAAGCCGCAAAGCCGGCACAGTCGCCCGACTCGCGCTACGCTGGACGCTCCTGTTCAGCCCGAGGATGTCCGGACCATGAGCCTTTCCCCTGTTCCCCCGTCGCCGACCGTCACGCTGGCCAACGGCGTCGAGATGCCGCAGATCGCGCTGGGCACCTGGCCGATGAAGGGGCAGGAGGCCGCCCGCGCGGTGGCCTCGGCCCTCGAGATCGGCTACCGCCACATCGACACCGCCGAGGCCTACGAGAACGAGGACGGCGTGGGCGAGGGCCTGCGCGCCAGCGGCGTGCCGCGCGAGCAGGTCTTCGTCACCACCAAGTTCCAGCGCCAGTGGCACGGCCGCGAGAGCGTGCGCACCGCCTGCGAGGGCAACCTGCGCCGGCTGGGCCTGGACTACATCGACCTGCTGCTGATCCACTGGCCCAACCCGCAGCAGGGCCGCTTCGTCGAGGCCTTCGAGGGCCTGCTGGCGCTGCTCGAGGCGGGCCAGGTGCGCGCGGTGGGCGTGTCCAACTTCAAGGTGCATCACCTGGCGCCGCTGTTCGAGCGCGGCCTGGTGCCGCATGTCAACCAGATCCAGCTCGATCCCTATCACCGCCGGCCGGACCTGGAGGCGCTGCACCGCGAGCGCGGCATCGTCACCGAGGCCTGGAGCCCGCTGGGCCGCGCCGGCGCGATGCTGGCCGACCCGGCCATCACCGCGATCGCCGCGCGCCACGGCCGCACGCCGGGCCAGGTGGTGCTGCGCTGGCAGCTCCAGCACGGCTTCGCGGCGGCGCCGAAGTCTGCCGACCCGCAGCGCCAGCGCGAGAACCTCGACCTGTCGGGCTTCACGCTCGACGGGGCGGAGATGGCGGTGCTCGACGGCCTGGACCGGCCGGATCCGGAAATGCTCGACGCCGACGTGTTCGGGCACTGAGCGCCGCCGGCGCCCGCGCCGGCTCAGAGCCAGCGCGCCAGCGCCAGCCCGACCAGCGTGATCAGCACGCTCGAGCCGAGCGGGAAATGCCAGGTGCGCCGGCCGACGCGCACGCTGAAGTCGCCCGGCACCCGGCCCAGGCCGAAGCGCTCCAGCCAGGGCTGCAGGCCGTTCCAGACCAGGCAGGTCAGCACGAAGACGATCAGCCAGCGCACCGCTCGGGCCTCGGCTCAGAGCGTGTGGCTGCGGTCGCCCGCGGCGAAGCCGATCGGGTCGAACAGCTCGGCCGGCGTCACGAAGCCGACCACCTTGAACAGCTCGCCCATCTCGTGCTCGGTGACGAGCTTCTGCGCCATCGCGCGCTCGCGCAGGTCGGCGCCCTCCAGGTCGGCGAGCAGGCCGCAGTTGAAGAGAAAGCGCGCCTGCGAGGTGTAGCCCAGCACCTCCAGCCCGGCGTCCTGCCCGGCCAGCGCCACCGCGGTGAAGTCGACATGCGCGGTCAGGTCCTTGCGGCCGACGTCGGCCAGCGGATCGGCGTCGGCCTGGTGGCCGCGGTGGCACATCAGCGTGCCGCCGGTGCGCTGCGGGTGATAGAACTCGTGCTCCGGGAAGCCGTAGTCGACGAAGAAGGCCGCGCCGCGCGCGAGCTGCGCCGCCAGCGTGCGGATGAAGCCGCTGGCCTGGCGCGGCAGCTCGGTGACGGTGCCGGGCAGGAAGGGGCCGTCCACCGGCGGGTGCTCGGTCGTCG
>Ga0228700_1001822_pt1 | contig 12623 bp, 12 predicted proteins | sample McNCre317_Aug_MG_FD_178019 | JGI IMG/M metagenome (GOLD analysis project Ga0228700, IMG submission 178019) | Freshwater microbial communities from McNutts Creek, Athens, Georgia, United States - 3-17_Aug_MG | ecosystem: Environmental > Aquatic > Freshwater > Creek | place: USA: Georgia...
CTGGGCCTGTCGGTTAGGTCGCTTCATGCTATGACCGGGGCCAAGCAGAACACAGTGAAGCTACACCCGTAGAAGGATCAGAATCCAGGTAGCGGACGGGGGTTCAATTCCCCCCATCTCCACCATTAGGTCACATCCCAACAAAAACCCCCTAGAAATAGGGGGTTTTTGTGTTTCCGGACGTGTCATGTCGTCATTTTTGTCGTCATTTTTGAAAACGCGATTAGACTTCAAAATATGGAACCTGGGGGAGCCTCATTCGGCCTATCTAGATCTCCTTATGACATCGTCATGTCGACGAAGACCGTAAGGGTCGTCAAGGGCGGCCGAGAGACGGACGTAAAGTATTTTGAGGGTTCTTGGGAAGTTCCCAAAGAGATACGTAAGAAGCCTCGACACAAGATCACTGGCACGTCCAGAAAGAACGAGGCGCAGGCCCGCGAGCGAACTATCGCAAAAGTCTTGGCCTACATCGAGTCCTGGACTCACGAACCCTACCCACAGCCCCGCAAGGCTCCCAAAGCGCACGAAATGCCTATCGATCATGGCCAGCGCACCCTTGAGTCCTTCCTGGAGGAGTGGTTCAACGCCGAGTTGGCGTCTGGGCGCTGGGAACTCAGCAGCGCAAGCAACGTCCACCAACAGTTCAACGACCACATCTATCCATATTTGGGCAAGGTAAAACTGGACGAGTTGACCAGAGAGATGGCTCGCGTCCACTTCACCGAGGTTCTGCCATCGCTCAAGAAACTTGACAAGGATGGCAAGCCCACGAAGGTGAATCGCCTAGGCGCGTCAGCCATCAAGAACTGTTACCTGTACTTTCAGATGGCAATCAAAGCGGCGAAAGCCAAGAACTGGATCGACTCCAATCCAGCACATCAAATCCATATGCCAGCAGCGCCACCACCACACCAAGACGACGACAATATCCACGACCTCGTGGACGCACTAATCGAAGCGTTCTTAGCCAAGCCAGACATGAATGACCAAGAAACGATACGCGTCGCTATTTCCTTCTTTGCAGGACTTCGAAGAGGGGAGCGCTGCGCATTGCGCTGGGCCGACCTACAAGATTTGGACGGCGAAAATCCCAAAATGGTCATCGCCAAACAACTCGGCTATGTCTCGGCGCAAAAGGGCGGGGTGGGACACTTCATCACGGACAGCACAAAAACCGGCCGTCCAAGAAAGTTCCCAATCCCTGCTGTTCTCATTCCATATCTCAAGCATCAACGCGCTGTCGTCCACGAATGGAGAAAGTCACCAGACTGGAATCCAGAGCCTGATTACGCAGATTTTGTGTTGACCACTCCCACAGGCGCTCTCATACCTCTGAATGACGACTCTGACTTGATTCATCGATGGATGAAAGATCAGAATATCGAGATTCCTGATTTTGTGCCCGGTGACTTGAGGCACGCTTCTGCAACTTGGTGGGTTGGCGAGCAAAAAGCCAAACGTGCAGAACTGAAGAAAATGTTCGGATGGACAAAAGACTCCGAGATGGACCGATACTACGGGCGAGTGGACATGAAGCCGCTTGAAAAGAAAGCCAAAAACGCAACACTACGCAGAAGGAACCAAGATGGCGAGTAAGGGAAAGAAGAACTCGAAGTCGCAAGGCTTGGAGGCTGCACTTTGGGAAGCCGCTGAGAAACTTCGCAACAGCATGGATCCTTCTGAGTACAAACATGTTGTTCTTGGTCTTATTTTCCTGAAATACGTCTCGGATGTTTTTGGAAAAAGACAAGCAGAACTCAGTCGGTTGGTTCAAGACCCAGCCTCTGACTACTTCATGCCAACTTCGGAAGCGCGTCAGGTGATCCTGGAGAGTCGTGATGAATACACAGCCGAAGGTGTGTTCTGGGTGCCTGCTGGCCACAGATGGGATGACCTGCGCAAGAATGCTAAACAGTCTGACATTGGTAGTCGGATTGATGCGGCCATGGACGCTATTGAGAAAGAAAATGAAAGCCTTAGGGGAGTCCTTCCGAAAAACTACGCTAGACGTGAACTCACCTCAGAGACTCTTGGCGGACTGGTCGATACTTTCAGCCGAGAGGACCTAACCGCGGCGGAACACGAAAATCTCGATGTGCTAGGTCGAGTCTTCGAATATATGGTTGCTCAGTTCGCGTCGGCTGAAGGCGGCGGCGAGTTCTACACACCTAGATCTGTCGTAAAACTTATGGTCGACATGATCGAACCATTCAATGGGCGGGTGTATGACCCTGCCATGGGTTCAGGTGGAATGTTTGTTCAGGCAGACCGGTTTGTCAAAGCACATGGTGGTGTCCGAAACGACATTGCTGTCTACGGCCAAGAGAAAAACCCTACAACGTGGCGTCTGGCAAAAATGAACTTAGCGTTACGCGGTATCGACGCAAACCTCGGGCCCCAGTGGGGCGACACCTTTGCAAATGACCTCCACCCTGATTTACGTGCAGACTACATACTCGCTAATCCTCCGTTCAACATCGCGGACTGGGGTGGCGAGTCCCTTCGGGACGATGTTCGCTGGAAGTATGGGCAGCCGCCTGTCGGAAACGCTAACTTCGGTTGGTTGCAACACATGCTTTTCCATCTTTCGCCCAAGGGGACGATGGCTTCCGTTCTCGCAAATGGAAGTTTGTCCTCCAAGACGTCCAATGAAGGTGAAATACGTAAGTCGTTAGTGGAGGCGGATGTCGTAGAGTGCGTCGTGGCGATGCCAGAAAAGTTGTTTTATACGGTTGGAATCTCCGTCTGTATTTGGTTCCTAACCAAGGACAAATCATCTTCAACTGCGGAGGGCGAGCGTCCGCAGCGCAATCGCCAAGGTGAAGTTTTGTTCATCGATGCGCGCCAAATGGGTCGAATGGCCACTCGAACTCTGAGGGAACTGACCGATGAGGACATTGCGAAAATCTCCAATGTCTACAATGCCTGGCGCGGAGATCCAGACCTAGAGCCATATTCTGATGTGCCTGGATTCTGCGCTTCCGTGAGGCTGCAAGATATTGAATCCCACGATTTCGTCTTGACGCCGGGGCGTTATTGCGGTTCCCCTGAATCAGAACAAGATGATGAAGATCCTCAACTGAAAGTTTCGCGTCTCAGTGAGCAAGTTCATGCGGGTTTCCAGCGCCGGGAATCACTCATTTCCGATGTCATAGAAGCATTAGGAAAAGTTCGGGGCACAGACTAAATGAAGCGCTGGCCACAGGTACCGTTCGGGCAACTCGTCCGACAACGTCGGGAAACGGTAAAGCCTTTGAATCAGGATCAAGGTCTGCCATATCTTGGCCTGGAACATTTCAATCAAGGTGGGGGCTTAGCAAATCGTGGCCTCGTTTCGGACGCCACGGGGGCGAAGTTCCGATTTATTCCAGGTGATACTCTCTACGGTCGTCTGCGTCCGTATTTTAGAAAAACCATTTACACAACTTTCGAAGGTTACTGTTCGACCGAGATTTGGGTTCTCGAGCCACAGGACCCGAACATTCTGCTTCCCGAATATCTTTCCTACATTGTTTTAGACCAAGCGTTTACTGATTTTGCTATGCAAGGTGCGCAGGGAACAAAGATGCCACGTGCGTCTTGGGAGCATGTATCTCGCTACTTGGTTTCGCTTCCTACGCTTGCTGAGCAAAAAGAAATCGTTGGTGTACTTAGCAAGTTTGATGCGATTGCTGAAAACAACGAGTCCTTGATAGCAGACCTTCGAAATGTTGCTGTAGCAGCATATGTTCAAGCGGTGAGCGCCAAATCAGAAGTTCAACGACTTGGTGATGTCGTGAGTATAAATCCAAAGCAAACTCGCAAACAATCGACAGGTCAACTCACATACCTCGACATAACGTCTGTCGGCGATGATCGAATATCCTGGCCATCAAAAATCGAATGGTCCGATGCGCCTTCGCGTGCTCGGAGGTTGGCCTCAAAGGGAAGCACGATTTGGTCAACGGTGCGACCAAATCGAAGGGCCCATGCGCTACTTACATATGTTCCAGATGACCTAGTTGTAAGCACCGGTTTTGCAGTTTTAGAACCAAAGAACATTGGCCCTGCGGAACTATTTTGTGCTACTCACGGTGCTTCATTCGTGGACTTTTTGATGAGTCGCGCTGACGGCAGTGCGTACCCGGCGGTGAGGCCAGAGGCTATAGCAGATGCGCCAATCGCAATGCTCAGCGAGGCTGAATCAAGAGATTTTGAAGCGAAGGTTTGGCCCCTGTTGAATGCCGCGGGGGAGTTGTACCTGGAATGTCAAGAAATGGTCGGTGTCCGCAACGCGTTGCTACCGCAACTAATATCTGGTTCTGTTGAACCTAGGGGGGTCTAGTGTCGACTATTCCAACAGAATCAGATCTTGAAGAACTCGTACTCGAGTTACTTCAAGAGCAAGGCTGGAATGCGGTTTATGGCCCGTCCATCGCACCTTTTGAAGTTGGCGCAGAACGAGTTGATTACCGAGATGTTGTTTTAGTTGGACGTTTACGTCGCGCGATTTCAACATTGAATCCATGGTTGCCTGAGGAATCAGTAGAAGAAACCCTTAGAGCGCTGCAACGAGTCGAGTCACAATCACTCATTTCAGAAAACTGGCGTGCCTATGAAATGTTGACGCAGGGCGTTCCCGTCCAATATCGAGATCCGGATGGGTCAATACGTGATGGCCGTGCTGCACTTGTTGACTGGTCGGATGTGAACAGAAACGATTTGGTAGCAATAAATCAGTTCACAGTTGTCGGAAAGTCAGAACGTCGGCCTGACGTCATTCTCTTTGTCAATGGACTGCCTGTTGTGCTAATCGAGTTGAAGAGACCCGGGCAAGTAAATGCAACCTTGAAAGGCGCTTTCAATCAAGTAGCGACTTATGTGTCTCAAATACCGGATGTATTCAAGTGGAATCAGTTCACAGTCATCTCAGATGGTGTAGGCGCTAGATCAAGCACCTACTCTGCTGGGTGGGAGCATTATGCGCCTTGGAAGACTCGAAATGGGATTGACCAAGTTTCAGATGTGACGCCTCAAATCGAAACACTCATCGCAGGAATGCTGACGCCCGTGGTACTGCTTGACCTAATCAAACATTTCACCGTCTTTAGTGATGAAGGTTCAAATCTCGTAAAGAAGAGCGCAAAATATCATCAATATTGGGCTGTCAACAAGGCAGTTGACTCGACGCTCGAGGCTGTAAAGGGTGACGGTCGAGCGGGTGTTGTTTGGCATACACAAGGTTCTGGTAAATCGCTTGAAATGGAGTGGTACGCCGGGAAAGTAATGCGCAGTAGCGCAATGGAAAACCCGACCATTGTGGTACTCACAGATCGAAATGACTTGGACGATCAGTTGTTCGATGACACTTTTTCTTCGTCAAGACCAGGAGCACCGCTTCCTGAATCCCCGGTTCAAGCGACGACACGAGAACATTTGAAGTCACTTCTGGAGAAACGAATATCGGGTGGCATTATTTTCTCCACCATTCAGAAGTTTGGTTTGAGTCGCGACGAAAAAGACGCAGGAACATCGTTTCCTCAGTTATCTAGCCGATCAAACATAGTTGTCATGGTCGATGAGGCGCATCGCTCCAACTATGACTTCATTGACGGTTTCGCGAGGCACTTGCGAGATGGTTTACCGAACGCAACTTACATTGGGTTTACTGGCACTCCGATTGACGACAAGGATAAGTCCACGCGGCAAGTCTTTGGAGAGTACATCGATGTGTACGACTTGACTCAGGCAGTTGCCGATGGCGCAACCGTGAAAGTTCTTTACGAACCTCGCTTGGCAAAAGTCGAACTTCCACAAAACGCAATGGCAACCCTAGACGACGCTTTTGCAGATGCAACTTCAGGCACCGAGGAAGAAGCAAAGGAGCGACTCAAGTCTCGATGGGCTCAAGTGGAAGCAATCGTTGGGTCTGAAAATCGACTCAAAGAACTTGCTAATGACATCGTTTCCCACTGGGAAGCGCGACGTGAAGTCATGTCGGGTAAGGCGATGATTGTTACGATGTCGCGTCGAATCGCAGTCGCTTTATACGATGAAATCGCTGCGATACGTCCAAACTGGGTAACAGACGACGACAAGACCGGCAAAATGAAGGTTGTGATCACTGGCTCTGCCGCAGATGACGTCACAATGCAACCTCACATCAGGAATAAAGAATCTCTCCGCGCGCTCAAGAACCGAGCCAAGAACCCAGGTGATGACTTGGAACTAGTCATTGTGCGTGACATGTGGCTCACGGGTTTTGATAGCCCTTCGATGCACACGATGTATGTTGACAAGCCAATGCGTGGAGCGAACCTTATGCAAGCCATTGCGCGTGTAAACAGAACTTTCAAGGACAAGCCCGCCGGTCTAGTGGTCGATTATTTAGGTATCGCGGAAGATCTGAAATCTGCACTCGCCGCATACACAGTCCGAGACCAAGAAAATCAAGAACTGGGCCAAGACATTCGGGACAAGGCTATTCCTGCGCTTGTCTCAAAACATGAAATAGTCTGTTCCATTCTTCATGGGCATAAGTGGCGCGAAGGCTTATCTGGAGGTGGACCGAAAGCCTTTCTGAATACTTTGACCAGCACGATGGAGTGGCTGCTTAGTCAGCATGTTGAAGCAGGTGATCAAGCATGTTCCAAAGACAGCCCTTGTGCGAAGCATCGATTTGTCTCGCATGTTAGGGATTTGACGGCGCTTTTTGTTATGTGTGTTCCTTCTGATGAGGCAATGGCTATTCGCGATGATGTGGCATTCTTCGAGGCTGTTCGTAGCCAAATCGCGAAGGTTGAAGGAGTAGACAGAGAAGGTGCTGACTCTGGAGCGATCTTGGATACAGCCATTCGTCAAATCATTTCTGACGCTATGTCAGGCACCGGTGTAATCGATATTTACAGCGAGGCGGGTTTGTCGAAGCCAGATATCTCACTTATCGATGATGATTTCGTTGGAAAGTTCAAGCAATCAAAGACTCCAAACCTACAGATTGAAATGCTCAAGCGTATCTTGGCCAATGAAATCGGTAGAGTCGGCAAGCGAAACGTTGTCACAGGAAGAATGTTCTCTGAGATGCTGACAAACTCCTTGCTCCGTTATCAAAATCGAACATTGGACGCGGCTCAAGTTGTGGCCGAACTTGTGGAACTAGCGCAATCGCTCAAGGAAGAGAGCGAACGCGGGTTGAAACTCGGACTCAACGCTGACGAGTTGGCTTTCTACGATGCCATCCGCACCAATGCCAGTGCAGTCCTAGAACTGGGCGACGCAACTTTGAAGCAGATTGCCCATGAACTTGTCGAAGCGGTTCGACGTGATGCGAAAACTGACTGGAATGTGAAAGAGCAGGTCAGAGCCAAACTTCGTTCCGCTATTCGACGACTACTCCTGAAGTATGGATACCCGCCAGATGAAGAGCCAATCGCAACTCAGTTAGTTCTCGAGCAAGCAGAAACTTTCGCAACTTTCGAAACCAACAGCAGCGACGTGTAAGGGCAAGCACTTTTAGTGACACTCAATGTCTGTTCGATGTCAGTGCCGGACGATATGGTGGACGTCCAATATCGGAAGGCGCTCATGTCCACAGTTTCAACTACCTTGCTGTCGGTAGGTCCTAAATCCCTTCACCCCTGGGGTGATCGTGCTTGGCGGGTGGGCCTTACGGCTCAATACTGCACCGGGTCTAGTTCCGACTACTGGCTTGTAACACCTACCCAACCTGCAGCCTACAAAGTTACCCAAGATACCGTGGTTGTGCCTTCACCTGACCACGAAGGCGTTCTCGACTCAATCATCTTTCTCTTGGCTCTACACCTTGGTAATGCGCAGTTGGAAGGCTTTCTGCTGGACCACCACAATATTCACGTGACCGCTGGAGTGCGTGAAGTTGCCGAGTATTGGGAACTTACCGCCGCAACTAGAGGGCATCTAGGCAAAGCATTGGCGGAGCATTATCGGATTGGAGTAACGGTTCTGGACGATTGCTCGCTCGTAGATCCGGCGATTGTTGGAGATCTTCGTCGTCTAGGTTTCGATGTTGACGTGTTTCTTCTGGCCGATTCGTCAGTCGTTGCCTAGCGTGAGGGTTGCATCCAGAATCTCTAGGCCCCTGTGGGTTTCGTAGATCCATGAAATGAGGATTTGGACGAGACTTTCTGGCGATGTGAACGAACCGTCCAAATCACTCAAAACAATCTGGTCTGCGATTCCAGGAAGGTCATCGTCGATGATCATGACTCTTTGATCGCCGTATCGGTAAGCGCGAAAAACTCCGTCTGTAGTTCGCACGACTGCCTCGTACATGCCTTTCATTTGAAGTCGATGTCTTTTCGTTTGTTTGGTCGCTTTGGTGTGAAGGGTTTGCCAACGCGTGAGCGCTTGTAACGGCGATACATGTCGAGCACGTTTACATGTGCGACTGCTTCGGGTTTTGGGTATGCCACTGGGCTTCGAGGCGCGGCTTTCGGCACACGTAACCCAGGGAGATGATCCGGATCGATTCGGAAAGTTCCGGTTCTAGTACCGGAAGCAAGGAACCTGACTAAGTTGATAAACCATTTCATGTATTGGATATCGGCCTCCTTTTATCAAACCCTGACAACAAATCACTTCAACTTTTCAAATCCACCGCCAGCAAAACCCTGACAGCCCCATAAGGGGCAGTCAGGGTTTTGCTTAGCGTTATCTCTATACCTGACAGCAACCATCAAAAAACTGTCTACAAATGTGGACACAACGCTCGTTGAACGCCCGTTCAGACGGCGCTTCTAATCTCTTTTGTTCTTTCTGAACTTCTTTAGAACCTGAAAAAAGATTGTTGCCGATGTTACATGCGTCGATAACCCAAAGGAGAAAAATGGACAACGAACTGCCAGTACCGGCTTACAAACTCACAACCCCTGCCGCGGGTTGGTTCAAGACACCTGCGGCCATAGGCAGCGACCAGGTGTTTTTGCGCGTACCAGACGATCTGCGGTTAGGGGCAGTAGGGTTATTCATCTCCTCGCTCGGTTGGGCTTTGAATCACAATGCTCAGAACGGTTGGATCCCAGCGCCTGCAGTCTATTTCGGGCAACTAACTGCTGCACCACGAGAGCAACTCGAAGCAACTGCAGAAGCCCTAGTGGTTGCAGGATTGTGGGCTAAGGCCTCGATTGACGGGTTAGAAGGGTTTGTGGTCGCTGGAGCCCAGCAAGCCGTGCAAGAGCGTTTTGCGCGCCAACAGAGCGCGAGCAGAGCCGGACAATCGAGTCAAGTAGTTCAGGCAAAAAAGGATCCAGTGAATCGTTTTCCACCCCGCACGGAAAAGCCGAATCCTGATAAGCCTGTTGACTGGTCAAGCGTTTCGGAAGACTTATAGTTCGAGCAAGTCTCCGGCTGCGCTGAATGTGAAATACGCCTCGGCGGCGGCTCTGATGAAGTTCGACTCCTCAAAAAACGATTGCCGCAGGGTTTTTGCGCGTTCTTCCATATCCAAAGCCAAATGGTGCACCAATAGTTGAGCGGCTGAAGTGTGTTCAGGCGTCAATACATGTGGCTGGACGTGCTTCGCATCGTACGAAGTTGCAAAGAAGGTGCCCTCCGTATAGCCAGATTCGTAATCTACAAATACGTATGGACTGAATCCGGCGTTCTCGAGAACTTCTGCAACTTCAAGGCTTGGTCTGACCATCCCAACAATATTCAGAACATTGGTTGTGGCGGTTGACTCCCATCGTCGTAGGACAAGAAGCGTTTGATTCTGTTCCTCAAGAACGGTATCAGCGATGTTGACCAGAACATCATCTTCAAAAAGTGAGTGCATGTAGGGCATCATCATTGCATGTGCACGCTTGAGTGCATTCGGGCACATCGAGCGATTATTTACGAGGTCCTCATATGAGAAAGTTTGCCTAGGCATGGTCATCTAGTTTTCCTCCGTCTCGTTCGGTTCAATGAATGTGCCATCGATGTAAAACATGCGGCCGAGTTTCTCAGCGTCGCGTACAAGTGCCGCTTCCCTGCAGTAGGTGTTGAGAAGATTGGTATAACTCTTCGTCAGTAGCCCTTCAATGTAGTTTTTGAGTGCCAATAACTCGAAACCCAAAAGGCGTTCCGTGAACGAATCCATGTCTGGGATAGTCGGAGTCGCGACCTGGTAGCGCCAATCGTTGAATCGGTCGAAAATCCCAACTTGAACACGGTCACTAGGAGTTACGTCGTTCTGTTCCCACCACATTTGAACGTGTTCAGTAACTCTAAGTTCGCCTCGAACTTTTACTTCTCCGTCCAACGGCCCGTGAGGGTAGTAGATTTCAAGATCTGGCTGATTATGTTCCAACAAGATGCTTCTAGCGATGATTTCCTCAAATACTGGACTGACCATGTTCACTGTTTCGCCAGCGAGGTAACTAGTGGCCGAACGATAGGAAGTAGGGGCAACCGCCTTCAAATCGGACAGTCTGTAGAGAGTATCCGGATAGTCCGAGCCGTCATCTTGAATGTCATTCGAAAGTTCCCCGTCTCTGAGTTGAATCTGAGGATCCTGAAATGTGCACCATTCTTCAACGCGCCGTAGGACCTCATTCGCCGTGTGTTCAGCACGTTCATCAGTTTGAAGGTTGCTCCAATGAATCAGAGATTTCTCATTGTTCTCGCTGAAGAAGACTTCGATGTAAGCACCTCCATCGAACTTGAACTCGACGTAACCCCACTCTTGGCGATCTGAATCCTCCGTCACATATGTGCACTCGTAGGAGCCTTGGGTGATTGTTTTTAGCATGTTTTTCCTATCTTTTTAGTTCCTACTTGTTGTTATAACGCAGCATTGCGACACCCTGGGACGGCTGTGATAAATATCGGGATCCGTGCATTTTTGTGCTTCGATTCCGCCTCAACTGATGTCTGGGGGTGCTTCTAGAATCAAAAAGTGACTGGAATGGAGAGAATGATGAAGAACTCGTTGAACGAGCCGGCTGTGCAGAGTCAAATCGCCCTTTATCAAAACTTGATTGGACGGATGTCCACTTTGAGTGGTGGGGTAAAGATGCTTGGAGCCACTGTGGTGGGCCTTGTTGCCGTGCTTGGAAATGGAAATCTGGCACAGGCAGCAGCATTGTCGGTGTTTATTTTCACTGTTGGTTTCTTGGACGCCTACTACTTGGGGAAAGAGCGAGTATTTAGAAGGTTTTACGACCGTTTTGTCAAAGACCTTCACGAAGGTAAGGACATCACCGCTAGCCTCTTCGTAATCGAAAAGCCTGAGTTGAAGTTTGCTGGACTTATGAAAGCCTTAGCATCGCCTTCCGTCTGGATCTTTTACCTTGCCCTCATTTTGCTCACTTGCGTCATCTCGGTTTATGGGGTCTGCTGATGTCTAACATTTGGGGTTACTCGAATCCGGGTATGCGCAAGAGTGTTCAGGCGATTGCGGATGAAGGCAGGGCCAGGCCAGGCATTATTCGCAGAAAAGTTTTTGTTTCTTACCATCGCGCTGATGAGGAAGAAGTCCGCAAGTTCATCGAGGACTTCAGAGACTTTTTTATTTTCAAGTGCGTTGGAATCACAGAAGCCCATGACTTCATCAATAGCAGAGACCCGGAATACATCAAAAGCCGTATTCGAACCGAAATCCTTGGAGACACCACAGTCACCATGGTGTTGGTTGGTACTTGCACCAAGAGTAGATATTTCGTGGATTGGGAAATCTATGCAACATTGCGTGATGACAAACTGAACCCTCGTAGTGCGCTCGTCGGTATTGCCTTGCCATATCTAGGCAATACTTGGGACCCTCCTCAAAGGCTTGCGGACAACATCGTGGAAGGGAACCCAGGGGAGTCCTATGCGTTTGGCATCGTCTATCCAACTGATGGCTTTGCTCTTAGTCGGACGGTAGAACAAGCGCTCGTGAAACGAGATAAGCATTCAGATCTGATAAAAAATGCTCGTGCTTTGCAAGTTGCTAACTTTCAATGCCCCAAGTAGTTCAGTGTCGTCATTTTTGTCGTCATTTTTCCAAAATAGGTCTAAATCCCAGTAGCGGCGGGGAGGGGTTGGATTCCCCCCATCTCCACCATGGATGCGTTGCTCAGGCGAAAGCCGCAGGCACGCACCACGACATCCCATAGTCAAAAACCCACCAGCAATGGTGGGTTTTTGGTTTAACGGCCCGGCTCTAGTGCTCGAGTAGGCTGGCGCCATGAACCTGCAGCCAAAGCTCTTCGCGATCACGTTAATCGCATCCGATCTAGACGCAGTGGCCGAGTTTTATGCGGCTGTGTTTGGAGTGGTTCCGGTGCACAGCGACCAGGTGTCGCGCGTGTTCAAATTTGGCGAAACGCTCGTCAACGTGCTCGAACGTTCCGACGCGGTTTCGCTGTTTGCCCCTGCCGAGACGGCGACTCAGGGCTTTGCTCAGCACAGCATGTTCACTATCCAGGTCGACGATGTCGACGCACAGGCAAGGCGCTTGCAGGGTCTTGGTGTTGACCTGAATTACGGCCCGAAAGACCAACCCTGGGGGATCCGCGTGATCACTTTCATTGATCCTGCCGGTCAGCTATGGGAGTTCAGTCAGTCGCTTTAGGCGGCGCCGTGTCTACTTGATTTGGTCGCGCTTGGTGATGCCCAGAAAGCTAACCAGTGCCGCGATG
>Ga0228700_1001823_pt1 | contig 12617 bp, 22 predicted proteins | sample McNCre317_Aug_MG_FD_178019 | JGI IMG/M metagenome (GOLD analysis project Ga0228700, IMG submission 178019) | Freshwater microbial communities from McNutts Creek, Athens, Georgia, United States - 3-17_Aug_MG | ecosystem: Environmental > Aquatic > Freshwater > Creek | place: USA: Georgia...
TGAGGAAAAATTATGTATATGCTTAAAGAATTATTATTTACTTTAACTATATTTATATTTTTAGTTGTAGGTCTTATTTATCTTTGTTATAAAGATGAAGAAAAATTTCAAAAGTTTTTAGTTACCAATAATTGTAAACTTATAAGTAAAGAAGAAGGTAGTGTTGATATAGGTGTTGATAGTAACGGTAAACTTATTACTATTATAGGTAGCGATAAGAAAGGGTATCTTTGCGCTGACGGTATAACTTATTTTAGATAAAAAAAAACCCCGCACTAGCGGGGTTTCTTTATTGAGCCATTCGATACTTAAGGTTCCAAGTTTGGAATCTTTTTTGTACTGCTGTAAGGTTAAACGGTTGAGCAGTTACACGCATATTCTTAAAAGGAAAATCTGGTAAAGTTATGCCGCATATACCTAATCCGTTATTTATAGCGTCTAAACGTAAGTAAGCCAATAAAGTTTGGTCGCTATATATTCTTAACTTCCAAGTTTCGTTTACATCGGGGCTAGAAAAATAAAAGTTTCTACTAGGGTTTCCGGTCATTGACGTAAAACCGCTAGAATAATTAACATCATTATATATCGTTAATTCATTAAGCGTATTATTAAAATCTGTAGAGGTATCTGGGGAGGTAATAGGTAGAACCAAATTAAATCCGTAAGAATAGCTTGAACCGTCGGTAGGTAGCCCGCTACTACCAGCACTCCCAATAGTCAACGGGTTATAAATAAAGCTAGTTAAGCCCATTTTTAGTTATCCCCATCGCGTCTATGAAAAGATACTTTTACGTCGCCTGTAATAAGTTTAAGTGTAGCTTCGAGGGTAGTTAAACGATTTTCTAGCCGTGTAAAAATACCCACAAAGGTAATAAAGTGTATGATGATACCTAAAGTACCCACGGTTACGATAACGTCGCTACCCTCTAAAGTCATCCTGTATTACTCCCCAGCGGGTAAAACTTCGTCTGGGATAGCTGCTATAAGGCTTTCTAGCGCGTTAATTTGATTAACTGAAGCGTCGCACGTTCCGTTAATGAAATAATTAACGGACAATTGTGAGCCGTAATAATTAAAGGTTTGTGTAAGCTCGTCGCAGTCGCTTTTTAAATCAGCTAATTCAGCAGCAATAAAAGCTAGGCGGGTGTTAATTTCGCTTTTGGTGGTAAGTTTAGACATTTTTTATAGCCTCGTTTATGACTTCCATAGGAACCGCGCTACCTTGCTCTTGAATAATCATAGCATGAATAACGCGGGGGTAATCCGACAAAGCTAGCACTGTGTTTGGTGCTATACCTGTACGGCTTGAAACATTAGCGATATAAGCGGCGGTAGGGTTGTTATCTTTTGGTGGTGCCCACGTAGTAATAATTTTACTAATCGTATTTAACCCACGGTTACGGTAGGTTAAAAGGTTTTTAAACCCTGCACGAATACCGCTATAAATATCATCGAATTTTATAAAACGTGGGTGGGTTTGTTCTTTAGACATACCTTGCCACTTATCTTTTCCGCGTTCCATATTCAACGGATTATTAAGCGTAAAACCTAATGCTTTTCCGTAAATCATAGAAGCGACCTTTCTACCTTGGGGAGTTATCCCTATTAAAATAAGAGCTAAACCGACTAATAAATACTTATTAGTATTGCTCATTACCTTCTACCACGACAAAAGGCGTACCAATTACACCGCCCGAAATACAATAAATATCGTTCTGGGGAACTATACCGCTAGAAAAATCGTATTGTGTACCGACTTTTAATTCTACGGCGTTTTCGATACTCGCATTACCGAACCCTAAAAACACTGAAGCAGCGCCTTTATTTTGAATCATTAAATAAATGCGGTTAGGGTTAGCGGCCACGCATACATAAGCGTCGGCGGTTGTCGCTTTATTGGCGCTTGTAAACACTTGACGCGGTTTAGGGCGTTTTCTGTGTTGAACTTTTGGGTTACTTGACGCGATACCGTGAGAAAAACCGCCACGGCTACGCGGTCTAGCGGTATGGTCATCAAGGTCTAAATCTGACTCATAACTCATAGCGGTTCACTCGGATTAACGATAAAGGAACTTTTTGTAGCCAATTAAACAGAATTTTAGGTTGTTAAATACAACCGTAGATACGTTTACAATGGACACGTTGATAGAACTTGACGCTTTAAACTCACGCGCTACAGGTAGTACAAAAGGTAGCCCGTCGTGACCGCCGTAGCAGTTAAGCGGTACAGGTTTATTTTGTAGGTTGCGACCACTACCGGAATCGGTAATAGATACCAGCACGTTAGGAATAACGCGGGTAGAGTCGGTTTGTGCGGCGATAGGGTTAGCGTCGGCATAATAAGCCGCTTTTGTCCACACAAAAGTCGAGTCTGCTTCTACGCTTAACGAAACGGTAGCAGAAGCGGAAGCGGCGAGGGCGGCAAAATCAGCAACATAAATGTAAAAGTCTTGAACCCATAAACGGCCTTCAGCATCTTTTACAACATTTTCTTGAGTTACGCGCATTTCTTTTTACTCCAAAAAGTACGGCGAAAAATGGGGCGGCTTTTATTAAGGAAAAAAGCCGAAAAAACCTATTAACAGCGTGAGGGCTGTATTATTGCGCGTTACGATACAAGAAGCCGTTAAGGGTCACTTGCACTGTAGCTGCTGTAGCTGAAGGTAAGGCCGTTACGGTTTGTTGAATTTCAACGCTGAAGTTTTGGTTAGATTCCAGCATCAAATCAGCAACGCTAAATTCACGCCCAGCGGCTTGAGCGTAGGACAATTGGTGCGCGGCCAAGCCTGTACCAAATTGACCCGCCAAGCGGTTCACAGGGGCGAACTTCATCAAGGAACCTTGACGCACGAAGTCTTTAGCACCGATACGGAACACCAAAGCGCCACGTTTATAGAATGTCCAAACGTCGTTTGAAAAGTTGGTAATTGCCGCGCCTTCAGGGTTAACGCCTGGTATAAAGTCAACCTGAATACCCGTGACCAAAAAGTTTTGGCCTTTAGGTACTTGGCCGCCTAATTCCATATTAGTATCTTGCAACGCCTTAACAGGCGAACCTTGACCAATAGGGTTTTGGAAAAACATAGTAGAGGCTTGACCCGCTGAAGGGTAAGTCACGGTGTCGTAAAGCGGTTGCCAGATAGTTTCTACAACGCCTTGCATATTCACGCGGCCTTCTGAAGCCGACTCACGGTAGGGTGGTGATTGGATACCGCGTGGAGCTTGTACACTAGGATTACGTCTAGCCATTTTGTTCACCTTTTTTACAGTAAAATGGATTGTTTAAAAAGCACCATTACTGGTGCAGGGGTTTAACCATACACTAAAACTTAATAATCGGAAACAGGTGCCGCGTCATACCAGCCTACACCGTTAAGGTTAGACCAGTCATCCTCAGTTACACCCATACCGTCAAGGTAGTCGTCATCGCCTAGCAAGTCATCGCCTAGCATTTCATAGCCTAGCAAGTCGTCGCCCAAGGTTTCAAAACCCGATAAGCCTAATTTGGGGCCAATCATTGATTTTGTTGCTGCGTAGAGTGCGACGGTTAAACCACCGTCGGCCAATTGCGCGCCTAATTTTTTGTTGCGGCCAAATTTAGCCACGGCCATACCCAAGCCCAATGATACCAAGCCTTGCGACAAGTGCAGCATAGCGCCCGTCTTCATGGTCGCGGGGATAGGTAAGCGGGTCATTAACAAGTCAACACCTACGGCACCCAAAGCGCCTACGGCGGCTCCTTTTACTTGGTCAGTTACCGAAGTACCCCCGATAGGGTTACGGCGATAAGAGCGGCGGCGAGAGTGTTTTTTGTGGTGCGCTAACGAGCTTACGGCCTTACGGCGGCGAGCGGGGTTACGTTTAGCGACGGGGGTTTTACGTGTCTTACGGCGTTTACGGGGGTTCACAAGCATTAAAGAAGCCATGATTTTTTTCCTCTATCAGTTATCGACAATACCACGGTTAGTAAAACGGTAATTGCCACCGACAAGGAAAATTTGCTTCCCGTCAAACGAAGCCCCTAAGTCGGGGCGGGCGGTCTTTTTAAACTCGTGGCAATAACGCTCTTTTACACCATCGCGCACGGTTTCATACATAATGCCCGTACATTCTCCAAATTTCAAGCCCACGTCTGGCAAGTTTATTGTACGGTTTTCGTAGTGGTCAGCTTTATGGCCTGTAAAATCCTCATATAAAAAGGCGGCTTCTTTTTGCTTTAAGGCTTTGCTAGCGGGTACAGGATTAACTCCGTACCCGCTAGGCTTTTTTGCGTCAGATACCGTCATCACTTCAACGGAATGTAAGCGCGATTTATATCTATTAAAATACATTTGTGCGCGAACTTTCATATCGGTGGCATTTAATTTAAGCGCTTTATCAAGTTCGGTATCCAATTTAATAGCGTCAGATGTTATAAACCCTTTGCGACCGTCAGCTATTGTCACCAACGCTACATGGTCTTTTTTAGGTGCGGTTTTTCTAACGGCTTTTTTAGTGGGGTTTTTCTTAACGTGTTTTTTAGTCGCTGTTTTCTTTTTCCGCGCGGCTCTCGCTTTCGCTAAAGCGGCCAATTGTGCTTGACTAGCCATTATTTACGCCCTCTTTTAGGGAAAATTTTATCTTTAAACACAAAGATAATAATTCCGATGCCGATAAGAGGAGCGTAATTTTTTGCTACCTCAGTAGTGTTTTTTATCGCTGTAGATATAGGCGAACTTGCCGCTACAGATTCCTTGTGAGCGTCAGCTACATCTTTAGCAACTTTGGCCGCTTGTGTCGGTGTAGCGCCTTTAGATACCGAAGTATTAAATACGCTCACTTCTTTAGCGAAAGCACCGTATTCTAAAACCCATTTAGATATAAGCGTAATAGCCGCACCTAAAGCGACAAGCGTAACACCAGCTACAATAGGGATAAATCCAAGACCGTTATTAGCCTTATCAATTTTCCCGAAAATACTTTGGAAAGTTGTCACCACTTTTTTACCGCTAGCTAAAAGGGCGTTTTTCTTAGCCGTGTATTTAGCGGGTACTTTCATGGCCTGCAATTTTTTGTACTTTGCAGCCATATCAGCGGCGGCGCGTTTTAATTCGTTGTATTTTGAAGTGAAAGCCGCTTCGGTGTTATCAATGGGGTGTGTTAACCAATCCATAATTCCAGCCATTTTATTACCCCTTACGTGCAATGAAAAACACGGCCAAACCAGCAAGACCGATTAACAATAAAGGCGATACAGAACCGCCGCCAGAATAACCGCCATAGTTTGACGGTTGCAATCTGCGCCCGTCTACTTGGACAGTTAAAACGCCGTCAGAATCATAGCTATAACCGTCCACGTTTTTAGTAACTAACGCTTGGGCGGCTAATTTAGCGTCCTCTTTATCGTAACCCTTTTTTACGAGTTCGTTAGTAAGGCCGCGAGCGACTTCTTGTTTACCTTTGGATTTAACCGATTTAACAATACGGTTCCAAATTTCTTTTTCACGCTTACCCATTTTTCGCGCTCCTGTTTATAAGGTTTTCCGCGATACGGTTAGCTTCGGTATCAGCGTAGCCTTGAGAGATTAACTTTTTGGCAATGGCTTTTATAGCCGCCTCTTTTGCCTTAGCTTCTAGCCAAGGTTTAGCGAAAGAAAAAAGAGCTTTTAACTTATCCACGTTTACGCCCCATTAAAAATAATGCGCCTAATGCTACAGCGCCTATCATTAAAAATTTAGGGTCAATACTGCCAGCGAATTGCCCATGTTCTTGACCTTCGTAACCGTCACCATAATCACCACCGCCGCTTCTTACGGTTTGCGCGTTAGTAAAACGATCAAACAAATTAGCGGCGGTTGACTCTTGAGCCTGTGAAGGTTTCGCATACTCAAAAGGCGCGCTTTGCGGTATATCAATTTTTTGTGACGCGAAAGCGGGGTTTTCGGTTTGACCGCTTCCAAAGGGCACACCGTTAGAATTAACAGTAGAACCTTGTTGCATTAACACGCGGTCTTTCATAGCAGGGTCAAGCGCATCGTAATTGACGGGCTTACCTGTAAAGGGGTCGGCTACCATACGCCCTTGATTTTCGTCGGCTCGGTTACCCTTTGATAAAGCAGCAGCACCCACGACAAGTCCTGTGCCGACTATAGCTTTACGGTTCTTTTTAGCGAACTTTTTTAGGGTTGCTAATGTTGACGCTTTTTTAGCGCCTTTTTTAGCTAATCCTGTATCGCCTTTAGCCTTGGATAATAATCCTTTAGATTTAGCCTTGGATAATAATCCTTTAGATTTAGCCTTGGATAATAATCCTTTAGATTTAGCCGCTTTAATTAAAGCGCCACCACCGTAATAAGCAGCAGCAGCACCCGCCACCACTTTAAAGGCTTTTGACTTGACGACTTTTTTAAGCCCTTTTCCTAGCTTTTTAAGCGGGTTTTTTCCCAAGCCAGAAAGGTTAGCAGCATCATAGCCGCCGTCAAATTCGTCATAATGGTTTTGGATGAAGCGTGGTTTAGGTGCGCGAACAACACGCAACCGACCACGGCGACCATCAAGCCCCATAGTGTCACTATCAATTTCACCTATAAATTGTGGTGCGGTCATAAGTCACCTATTAGTTGTGCTGAAGCATAAAATTTTTAACGCGATTAGGGAACCAATTTAATTCACACGGTTCGGTTGTCTCGACGTTTATCCATTTTTTACCAATTTTAGTTTGCACTAAAACATGGGATAAAGCGCCCTTTCTAAAGCCCACGGCAATAAAACGAGTAGGATGGCCGATAGATTCCAAAAGGGCGGCGGTAAGGGAGCTTTTGTCATCACAGTCACCTTGCTTTAAGCGTAAGGTTTGAATAGGGGATTGAATTGTCTCTACGTCTTTGGTGTCTTTTATGTAGCGTATTTCTTCACGTACATAATAATGAATGGCGCGCACTTCCCCTAAATAATCTTTTTGAGGCAGGTTTCCTGTAAGGGATAAGGCGAGTTCTCGAATAGCGGGGGCTGACTTGTATTTTTTAACAAGTTTAGACATTATTTTCAAGGTTTGACGGATTCCCGTCAAACCGTTTGAAATTTCCATTAGCTGATAAGTAGGCATTAGCCCCCCGATTGAAGTACCTCGCTTTCGGGTAGATTATCCTCGTCTTCTTCTTCTGTCAATTCTTCGTCGTATTCACCCGCCACCGTCGAGGGCATACCCAATCGGTATTTAATGTGTTCACCCAAAAGCGCGAACCATTCTTTATAAGTAGAAACGCGACTATCTAACGCCTCTAATTTTGTCATATCGGGTTGCGTGAAAAATTCCTTTAAGGCTTCTTGCGGTACGTTATCCATAACTAAGGTCGCGTAATCGTAAGGGTCGGAATTTTTAGCGGCGGCGTTAACTAATTGCGCCAAGCCCATTTTTAAGAACATTAACATTTGATTTTTCCCTGTGTTTGGTTGTGGGGGTTTTTGTTGCGGTTGTGATTGCGGTCTAGGCGCGGGGTTTGGTTGCGCTTGAATAACGGGGGCTGCTTGAGGCGTTAAAACTGCGCCCAAAAGTGGAAGCATTTTTTCAGCGATATTTCCCCACCCGCTATCCTCGGTTTCTACCCCACCAATATTTAGCCCCAATTCGCGTAAACCTGAAATAGTATCTAAAAGCTCACGTACACCGCCGCTACTTTTTGCGCCTGTATCGAATAGTTGTTTAAACAACATCATTTCTTCTAACATTTCTTTACGAGAATTTCCTCCCGTATTTTTTTCGTTAGCGAGTGACACGATTTGATTTTGCATTTCGCGTAACTGATTTATAAGCGATTGCGTTACGGAATCTTGGGGGGTCGCTAAAGCCGTATTACTGACAGGGTTAGCGATAGTGATAAGTTTATTACCTTTTAACTTACCGTTAGCGTAAGCCATTACACGGTATTCACCGCCGCCGTAACTTTGTTGTAAAAAAGCCATTAAGCCGCCCCAATCGAATTTATCAGCGTCAACGCGGGTGACAAATTCCATAGCCTGTTTACCGCCGTGGGGTTGTCGTAATACGTTGATATAGCTGTTTGGTTCGTCGCGTAACGCATCAAACAGACTTTCGCTTTTCTTTTCTTGGTCGGTCATTTCGATTGTGGGTTCTTCCCACGTAATAACGTGTGCGTTTTCACGCTCTTGTTGCGTCATCATGCTATAGCCCTCATTGTTAAACCTAGTTAAAACCTACTTGAATTTTTAGTAGGTTTAAGAAGCATAACACATAAAAAAACCCCGCACTAGGCGGGGTTTTTCGTTAAACACTAAAAAGATTATTTCTTTTTAGAGGGTTTTTCAGCTTGACTTTCTGGTGCTGGTTCTTGCTTGACTTCTTGCGGTGCGTCGCCTTTGTGCTCAATGGCGGGCAATTTGGTATGCACCAAAGCACGTAAACTGTCAAGCGCGTCGGTACGTTTGGTTTCGGTTAATGGAACTACGCGATATTCATAGCCGCGTGGCATTTCAGAATCTACAACCGCTTGAAGTGTTACCGCAAAATCAACACTTTCAGCATTTTGCAATTGAGCCAAAAGCATACCCTGTAAAGGCTCAACCAAAAACACTTGTGGGGCTTCACTAGTTTCACCCGTTAATAAATTGATTACTTCAAATTGGCCTGTAAAAGCCAGCCAGTCGCCAAAGTCGGAAGAACCTTGTTTAAAACCTTGGGCGCGCCCGTACACTGTCATAAGGTCAACTATTTGACCGTCTTCTAAATCTTTAACAACTTTGCGCACGTCACCCAAAACGGTTTTAGTAGAGATTTTTTTCAATAACATTTTGTAAGTCCTCACAGGGTTAAAATTAAGTAGCGTTTTTGCTACGGTTTTAATATAGCACTATCTTTTAATAAAAAACAACACTTTTTAATCTATATTTTCAAAATCAATTACGCGGCTAAAAAAGCGAGTACCGTATTTAAGACTAAAAGCGGGGCTAGGTTTTTTAAACTCTAAATTTTCCCTATTTAAAACACCGTTTTTAATTTGGTTAAATTTGAGCCTTACGCCTTTACACGCTTTTTTAACGTCGCCTTTAGCGTCTTTTAGCGCGTACATTTTCTTTTGAGCTATATAACACTCTACAGGTTCAAACTCTATATCCCACTGCCCTAACTTGTCGCCCACTTCACCGCTAAAGGACTCGCATATAATCGCGTCAGTGTCGCAGTAGAGAGGGCGACCACTCGCGCATATATTGCGCCACAAAAAGGCGCGCACAAATCCTGTAATTGAGGCCGCTGTAGCAACATTATAGAAGCGGTCAACGGGTGCAGGCTTGCTATATATTGCGAAACTTTCTTCATTTCTTGAGTATGGAATCCACCCTTCACCGTCGGGATAGCCGCCAGACTCGCATAAGGCGTAATCTTCAAAGTCTCGCCCATTTTGCCCGAATTTTCCGTAAGCGGAATTAAGCATAAGTTTGGCGAAGGTTCGCCGTGTATTGTCACCATTTTTTTCAGCCTCGCTTTTTAGTTTAAAGAATTTATCTACATACGGTTTAAAATCACATGTAAATAAAGGTTTGTAACAATTGATAACTTTTTTAATTGTTAAAGTATTGGTTTCTAAACCCGCTTGAATTTCCCACCCGCTTACCTTGTAAATTCTAGGCACGTTATCGCACGGAAAAACTAAGCGCCCGTTTTCATCTTTAATGGGTAAAGCACCTAAACTTATCGCTTCAATTTCCGCGAAGTATTGCGGTTCTTTGGGTAAGCATAAAACCTGTGAATACATTGAACCTTGCCAGTGCTTAAACGTCATCGCGTAAGGGTACGCGCTATTTATATCAACGTATTTAAACGCACCTAAAAAAGCGCCTACCTCGAAACATTGAACACGCCCACCAAAATAAAATTCCCTAAATAAAGAGTCGTAATCATCATAGGTATTTTGTACGGGATATTCTGTTTTTTTCAACTGTTTAAAGGCCGCACCCGCTAGGGTCAAACCGTTACCGTAATCAGCGATAAAAGAAGTCACCCAATCAAATAAAGAAAAACAGTCGTAATAAAGATAATCTAAAATTTCTTTTTTATATTTTTCTCTAAATTCTTTGCGCATTTTTCTATAAGAAATAGATTTTTTTCCGTGTGCTTTTAACGGCATAGGTAAAATTAAATAAGAGTCGCGCATCTCATGCAAACCGTTTAAAATGGTACATTTAGCGATACGCCCATTTATTATTTTTATTTCTTCGTCAACAAAATCTAACATAAAAAAGAAGTCAAATTTACCGCCGTTGTGCGCGTAAATTATTCTTTTTTCTTTTGTCTTTAAAAAGTCGATAAGTTGTGAAACACAATCATCGCCCCAAAAATGCAAATATTCGTCGCTGTCATAATATCCGCAACAAAAGGGGGAAACATTTTGACCGTATTTGAAAGGGTCGGTCTCGAAATCTATTACCGCAATTTCGGGACTTTTCTTTGAAAGTTTGCGCGCCATTTGTGGGAGTCCGGCAATTGTTTAAGGGGTTTTAACGTGAATTGTTTACCTGTAGTAAACTGCAAAATAACCGCGTAATAAAAATACTTATCACGCCGCCCTAGTAAAATATCTTTTACCGTAGCGTATCCGTCGTCTACGTCGTCACCAAATTCATATTCCCTTTCATTTGGATTTACAAAACCGTCGTAACTTTTATCTGATTCGTAAAGAAACATTGCTTCACGGTCAAAGCCTTGGGCGTATCTTATGCCTTTACTGGTTATCATTATACCGTCAGGGGAATAGGTCAAAATTAAACGGTCAATAAAATCTATTAAATTATTTATCGTTGTTTTTGCCTGCTCGGGGATAATAAAAACACGCTCGTAATAAACTTTTTTACCGTCTTGGCCTATTGTGTCCGCGATAATTTCTAATTTCTTTTTTCCGTCTTCTTGCTTAACATTTTTTAAGCGCGCGTTTGGGTACTTATAAATAAGCCCCTTATTTGTAACGATAGAATCCAGCGATATATTTTTTATATCGGATTTTTTCAATTTTTTATTTTTAATTAAACGGTGCGTAGGAATCCAGCTAGATTTTCCGTGCAAAATATCGCGGATAGGTATTTCTAGTTCATTAAATTTTTTAACAATCGCTACGGCTTGAGCGCGGGTAAAATCTTTACCCTTTTTCGGGGTCTTAAAACTAAAGTGATGATATTTATTCAGGTAGGTTTTCCAGCCACGCAACACATATTGACTAGGAATTTTTAATTTAGGCTTCTTATCAGTCATAAAATAGCGTTCTTAGGTGCGCGGGTGTAAGAATCTACACCGAAAAAATTTTTTTAGCAACCTATAGACAAACCGCGTAAAGCTAGTTTATGCTTAGTTTGCTTATTGGGTGTGTGGGACAAACAAAAAGCAAAAGGCCGCTAAGGATAGCGGCCTTTTTATTTAGGGTATAGCGTAAAGCGAATCTACACCGTTTTTAACGTCCTGCTTAAACGCTTGATTATCCGCTGTACCTTGAATAATCCATTTACCTTGAACCAAACCGCCCTTGTAACGGGTTAAAATCCCGCCGCTTAAGCCGAAATTGCTTACTAAATGCGCTGTAAAAACTTCGTGATTCCCGCTATCATTATTAAACCCGTGAAGCTCAAATAAAATGCTATTGCTTGTGTACACACAAACGCACTTCATTATTTGTGTAATTTTTGGTTGCAACTTATCAAAGAGTTTTGACAAGCATTTACGCAAAGGGTTTTTATTGTGAACTTTTTGGCGCACTATGTTCGAGTCTGAACCAGAACTAGCGTCTGTAACCGTACAAAACCAGTCACCTACCGCCGCGCTAGAGACTACAGGGATTAAGCAGGTAGTAGAGTCGTCGAAGTTTTGTTTACCGCATAAGCTGCAAATTAAGTCGTTGTTAGGCATGGTGGTGTAACTCCCAATCTGAATGATACGCTTTAGTCCATACACGAACCAAAGAACCGTTTACATATTCGTGAACGTAAATCAAATCATACTGTTTTACGCTGTAGTTTTCTATACAGGCGCGCTTTGCGCCTGCTAGTTCTTTGGCTTTACATCTTTTTTCTACAGGTTTTTGCCCCGTATCACGATTAGGGATAGCCCCTATAACGAAAAGGTGCATTACTTTTTACCCCCTGTTTCTTTTTCGTCACAAGGGATAATGCGGCCACGCATTAGCATACGAAAAAAACTTTCGTCTTCGTCGCATATTCCTTGCTTCTTACCTTCGTCTATGATTTTTTCCCACGCTTCTTGCGTATATTTGTCGCCTGTGCCTATTGACTTGTAGAGGCGGCCTATCATTTTAATGTGAGACATACATCACTTCCCAATTAGCTATAAGGTCTAAAGGAAAATCAAAAGTTTCTACACACTTAGATTTAAAACCATCTTCACGCGTACTGTATCGCTCATAAACATTGTCAACTATTAAATTAACATCGCTAACTAATAATCCTTTAGCGTTACAAAAACGCAAAATAAAACCGTTTTTTAAAACAATAATTACTACCATATTAAAACCCTCAATTATTTAATCACACCAAACGCCCATTCGTTTAGTTACCTTAAAATATCATATGTTTTTACACTTTGCAATAGTTTTTTACGTTTGGGTACACACCCACTACT
>Ga0228700_1001824_pt1 | contig 12615 bp, 12 predicted proteins | sample McNCre317_Aug_MG_FD_178019 | JGI IMG/M metagenome (GOLD analysis project Ga0228700, IMG submission 178019) | Freshwater microbial communities from McNutts Creek, Athens, Georgia, United States - 3-17_Aug_MG | ecosystem: Environmental > Aquatic > Freshwater > Creek | place: USA: Georgia...
CATAGTCCAGCTCCGGCGGCAGCTTCAGGTGCTCGTACTGGCTGGCGCGCTGCACCTCGTCGTTCTGCTTGTCGATGTAGCCGGCGTACTTGGTGGCGATCTCGACCTGCTCGATCACCGCATCGGCCAGCGTCTCGCCGAGATCGGCGCGCAGAGTTCCACGTGAAATGATCAATTCGGGCGCTGGCACCGTGCGGTGGCGCGCGGTGGCCTGCATCAGCGCCGACAGCGTGTCGTGCGTGATGCCGGGACGGCGCAGCAGGTCGGCCAGGCTGTACTCGCGCTCGATCGCCTTGCCAAGCAGCGGCTCGGCCTCCTCGGCCGGCAGGATGGCCGGGAAGACCCAGGTCGACTTCAGCCGCTCGCTCTCGCGGGCGATGGCGTCGCGCTTGCGGTTGAAGGCGTCCCAGCGGGCGTCGTCGATCAGGCCGATGGCGCGGCCCAGCTCGGTCAGGCGCAGGTCGGCGTTGTCCTCGCGCAGCTGCAGCCGGAACTCGGCGCGGCTGGTGAACATGCGATAGGGCTCGGTCACGCCCTTGGTGATCAGGTCGTCGACCATCACGCCCAGATAGGCCTGGTCGCGGCGCAGCGTGAAGGGGCCCTGCTCGCGCACCTGCAGCGCGGCGTTGACGCCGGCGAACAGGCCCTGCGCGGCGGCTTCCTCATAGCCGGTGGTGCCGTTGATCTGGCCGGCGAAATAGAGGCCGCGGATCGCCCGCGTCTCGAAGGTCGACTGCAGCTCGCGCGGGTCGAAGTAGTCGTACTCGATCGCGTAGCCGGGGCGGGTGATGTAGGCGTTCTCCAGGCCCGGCATCGAGCGGATGGCCGCCAGCTGCACATCGAAAGGCAGCGAGGTCGAGACGCCGTTCGGATAGAACTCGGTCGTCGTCAGGCTCTCGGGCTCCAGGAAGATCTGGTGCGAGTCCTTGTCGGCGAAGCGGTTGATCTTGTCCTCGATCGACGGGCAGTAGCGCGGGCCCACGCCTTCGATCACGCCGGTGAACATCGGGCTGCGGTCGAAGCCGCTGCGCAGGATCTCGTGCGTGCGCAGGTTGGTGTGCGTGATCCAGCACGGCACCTGGCGCGGATGCTGCGCGGCCGAGCCGAGGAAGCTGAACACCGGCACCGGATCGAGGTCGCCGGGCTGCTCCTCGCACTTCGAGAAGTCGATCGAGCGGCCGTCGATGCGCGGCGGCGTGCCGGTCTTGAGCCGTCCCTGCGGCAGCTTCAGCTCCTTCAGCCGGCTTGAGAGGCTCACCGCCGGCGGGTCGCCCGCGCGGCCGGCCGGGTGGTTCTGCAGGCCGACATGCACCTTGCCGTCCAGGAAGGTGCCGGCGGTCAGCACCACCGCCCGCGCCTTGAAGCGGATGCCGATCTGCGTGACCGCGCCGACCACGCGCGCGCCCTCGCCATCGCCCTCGACCATCAGGTCGTCGACCGCCTGCTGGAAGATCGACAGGTTGGGCTGGTTCTCCAGGCGGCGGCGGATCGCGGCCTTGTAGAGGATGCGGTCGGCCTGCGCGCGGGTGGCGCGCACGGCCGGGCCCTTGCTCGAGTTGAGGATGCGGAACTGGATGCCGCCCTCGTCGGTGGCCAGGGCCATCGCGCCGCCGAGCGCGTCGACCTCCTTGACCAGATGGCCCTTGCCGATCCCGCCGATCGACGGGTTGCAGCTCATCTGGCCGAGGGTCTCGATGTTGTGGGTCAGCAGCAGCGTGGCGCAGCCCATGCGGGCTGCGGCCAGTGCCGCCTCGGTGCCGGCGTGGCCGCCGCCGACGACGATGACGTCAAATTCCTGGGGGTAGAGCATCACGGGCTCCCTGAGATGGGGCCCGCGCGGGGCGCGCGGACAAACCTTCTATTCTAGGTTTGACCGCGTCCCGCGTCAGCATCAAGGGTGGATGGAATCGGGGCTGCGCATCGGGTGGCGTGCCAGCTCGGCGATCGCCTCGGGCACCTGGCGGCTCAGCGTGTCACGGCCTTCCGGCGAGCCGACCAGTTCCTGCTGTTGCGGCGTCAGCGTCTCGGGATCGCTGCCGAGCAGCACGATCGGCGTCAGCGCATCGGCCAGCTCGGCGTCGTCGAAGACGCGGTTCCAGTAGTCCGGCGCCATCGCGGTGCCCTGCAGGAAGCCGATGCACCACAGCTCGGCATCGACGATTTCCTGGACTTCCTCGCTGTCCTCGATGTCGACCTCGGCGATGCCGAACAGCGGCTCCAGGCCATCCGGGTCGGCGCGCAGCTGGCGGTCGATCGAGGCGAGATGGCGCAGCACCGACTGCGCGACCTTCTTCGTCTGCTTGCCGCTGCCGAAGGGGGCGATCTCGGGGTCGTCGCTGCCCCAGACCCGCGGGATCCAGACATTGGCGTCGGGCAGCGTGGGCGTCAGCAGCAGCGCGGTCAGGTAGCCGTCCAGGCTTTCCATGTCCGACACCGCATCCTCGGCGCTGATGCACGACAGCAGCTCGTCGAGCTCGTCCATCTCCTGCTCGGTCAGCGCGGGGTTGTCGATGGTGGGGTTGTACTGGGGCAATTTCACGGGTCTGGCCTTGCTGAAGGGAGGCCGCAGTGTGGCACGATCAGCCCACCATGGAATGCCGCCCCCGCTGCGCTGCCTGTTGCATCGCGCCCTCGATCTCCAGCCCGATTCCGGGCATGCCTCAAGGCAAGCCCGCTGGCGTGCCCTGCGTGCAGCTCGACGAGGACTTGCGCTGCCGTCTGTTCGGCCGACCGGAGCGGCCGGCGGTCTGCGGCGGCCTGCAGCCTGACGAGGACATGTGCGGCGACAGGCGTGAGCAGGCCCTGCGCTGGCTCGGGCACATGGAGGCGTTGACATGCCCGCCTGCGCCTGCCGCGCAGTGAAGCGGGAGCACGGCCAGGGTCAGTCGTTCGTCGTCCAGGAGCGCAGGAAGGCGCTCACCGAGCTCACGCCCTCGACTTTCTTCGCAGCCAGCATGGCCTCGTTGATGTCGTCGGTGTTGTGCACCCAGCCGGTCAGGTGCACGCGTCCGCCGGGCTGGACCTCGACGGTGATTTCGGGCTTGATCAGGTGGCTGTCCTGCAGCAGGGCGGTCTGCACCTGGCCGGCCAGCGCAGCCTCGTTGGCCGCCGGTGCGGCGTGGGCAGCGGGGAGGGCCAGCGCGCTGGTCAGGGCGATGGCGGAAAGCGTTTTCAGCAGAGCGGTCGTGTTCATTCTGGACTCCAAGCAGGGTTCCTGGTGGATCCGCCGGCGACCTGCCGGAAGCCGGTCAGATCGGGGAGCGGAATGGATGTCTCAGCGCCGAGATGCCTGTTGGTGTGCTCGGCGTGCGGCCGGGTTCTGTGCTTTACGAAGATTTTCTTGCAGTGCACAAATATATTCAGCTTGCTGAATGACTGGATGTGTCCTGGCGCCGCCACCGGGCCGGCGAGATGCCCAGCCGCTGGCTGAAGACATGGGTCAGGGCTGCGGCGGAGCCGTAACCCACGGCTGTGGCGACCTTTGCCACGGTCTGGCCCTGGCGCAGCAGCAGTCGCGCACGCCTCAGCCGCCAGTCGAGCAAATAGTCGCCCGGCGGCTGTCCCACCACCGTGGCGAAGCGTTCGGCCAGCATCGTGCGTGACAGACCCGCCAGACGGGCCAGCCGGGCCAGGGTCCAGGGTTCCTCGGGCTGGCGATGCATGGCATCCAGCACGGGGCGCAGGACCGGATCGCCCAGTCCGGCCAGCAGGGTGCCGTGCTGCTTCCTGGCCAGAAGCAGCCGTTGCTGTAGCCACTGCAGCAGCAGCACCTCGATCAGGCGGGACTGCCGCAGCGCCGCAAGACAGCCCTCGTCACGGGTCTCCTCGGAGAGCAGGGCCAGGGTCGCCGCCATGTCGGAGGGCAGTTCCCGGCGTGCCAGCGTCAGTCGCGGTGGCAAGGCTGCCAGCACGGGGTTGAGCGCAGCGCTGCCGAAATCCACGCACGCCTCCAGCAGCTGCAGCGGCTGATCGCTCATCGGGCTCAGGCGATGACGCGCGGGCCTGGGCAGCCAGATCAGGACGGGCTGCAGCCATTGTTCGCGCGGCAGGGCCTCGCTGTCCGGGCCATGCCCCTCGATCTGGAGTGCGCCTCGCAACAGCAGCTGAAGCCGCCCGCCCAGGTCGGCCTCCTGCATCAGCGGGCCCCCGGACAGGTCCAGGGGCCTCAGGGGCTGTGCCGTCAACGGAAACAGGGTCAGCAGGGCGCCCAAGGCATCAATCTGGGCTGATTTTCCGGACATCGTGGATTGAGCATCAATCAAGCTAATGGCTTTATTATTGATGAATCGTCCGGATGGGCCGAAATCAGCGCCGCGCTGCTTCAAAAGCGAGCAATCGGCGTTTGCGCTCCAGGCCGCCGGCATAGCCGGTCAGCGTGCCATCGCGGCCTACCAGGCGATGACACGGAATGAAGATCGACAGCGGGTTGCGGCCCGTGGCGCTGCCCACCGCGCGGGCGGCGCCTGGCTGGCCGAGGGCCGCGGCCAGCTCGCCGTAGCTGCAGGTGTCGCCATGCGCAATGCGCTGCAGCGCCTGCCAGGTGCGCTGCTGGAAAGCGCTGCCCTGCGGAGCCAGGGGCAGGTCGAATGCCTGTCGTCGGCCGGCGTGCCAGGCCAGCAGCTGATCCGCCGCCTCGCGCAGAAGCGGGTGCTGTTCATCGTGATGCCAGTGCGCCTGGGGGCCATCGAAATGGCGTTGTCCGACGAACCATGCGCCGGTCAGCGCCGGCCCGGCCGACGACAGGCCAGCAGCCAGGATCATCGGGCCCAGCGGGGTGTCCAGGGAACGCCAGGAGACAGGGGAGGGGGGCATGCTCATGCTGGCTTTCTTGTGGATAAGAGTGGGCGGCCCATCATCTTATCCACAGCACGGTGACCTGTTGACTGTGGATTTCTCGGTCCGCATGCGGGCAGTTCCGAATGAACTTGTCCACAATGAAGACCTCAGTTGAAAAAGTCGATTTGTATTGTTCAAGTCATTGATTTTGAATGGAAATTCAATTTTCAACCACTGATTGACAACAGCTTGTACACATGCTTGTCAACATGTTTATCCACAGGCTGACAGCTACTTGTAGGTCCCCAGCAGCAGGCTGGTCTCGGTCGTCGAGATGCCGTCGAGCAGCCGGACCGTGTTGAGCACCTGGTCGAAGGCCTGCAGGCTGTCGGTGCGCAGCTCGGCGATCAGGTCCCAGCGGCCGTTGGTGGTGTGCAGCGCCACCACGCTGGGGTGGCCGGTCAGCGCGTGGCGCACCTCGGCGGCGCGGTTGCCCTCCACCGCGATGCTCATCACCGCGCGGATCGCATGGCGCTCGACATCCGGGCGCAGCTGCACGGTGTAGCCGACGATCGTGCCCTCGCGCTCCAGCCTCGCGATGCGGTTCTGCACCGTGGCGCGGGTCACGCCCAGCGCCCGCGCCAGCGCCACCACCGGCGTGCGGGCGTTGCGGCGCAGCAGCGCGATCAGCTTCAGGTCGGTCTCGTCCAGACTGGGTGTGCTCATGTTGCGCAATGGGGTGAGCTAAACGCTCGATTTTGCGAGCACTTCGATCGGTCTGTGCGCTTCTTTCTGGCTGCAGGCGCCGGAAAAATTCCAGGCATTGCACAACCTTTCCGGCAGGGGAGCCTCCACATGACCCGCTTCATCGACGTGGCCACGATGGCCGATCTGGTGGCCGAATGCGGCCTCGAGACCTTTCTCGGCGATCTGGCCGATGCGCTGGCGGCCGACTTCATGCGCTGGCCCGAGTTCGACAAGTCGGCCCGCGTGGCCAGCCATTCCGAGGTCGGCGTGATCGAGCTGATGCCGGCGGCCGACCGCCAGCGCTATGCCTTCAAGTATGTCAACGGCCACCCGTCCAACACTCGGCGCGGCCTCTACACGGTGATGGCCTTCGGCGTGCTGGCCGATGTCGACACCGGCTGGCCCGTGCTGCTGTCGGAGCTGACGCTGGCCACCGCGCTGCGCACCGCCGCGACCTCGCTGATGGCGGCGCGTGCGCTGGCGCGGCCGGGCGTGCGGCGCATGGCGCTGATCGGCAACGGCGCGCAGGCCGAGTTCCAGGCGCTGGCCTTCCACGCCCACCTGGGCATCGAGGAGATCGTCGCCTTCGATGTCGATCCGGCCGCGACCGACAAGCTGGTGCGCAACCTCGCGCAGGCCGCCCCCGGCCTGCGGGTGCGCCGCGCCGCCAGCACCCGCGAGGCGGTTCGCGGCGCCGACATCGTCACGACGATCACCGCCGACAAGACCCGCGCCACCATCCTGACGCCGGACCTGATCGAGCCTGGCATGCACCTCAACGCGGTCGGCGGCGACTGCCCCGGCAAGACCGAGCTGCACGCCGACGTGCTGCGCGCCGCCCGCGTCTTCGTCGAATACGAGCCGCAGACCCGCATCGAGGGCGACATCCAGCAGCTGCCGGCCGACTTTCCCGTCGTGGATCTCTGGCGGGTGCTGGCCGGCCAGGCCGAGGGCCGCCAGCGGGCGGATCAGGTGACGGTCTTCGATTCGGTCGGCTTCGCGCTGGAGGACTTCTCGACGCTGCGGCTGGTGGCCGCGCGGGCCGAGGCGCTCGGCCTGGGCGAGACGATCGAGCTGGTGCCCTCGGCCGATGATCCGAAGGACCTGTTCCGCCACACCCGCCGCGGCCGTGCCCGCCGGGCGCTGCGCCGTGCGGCCTGAACCCGGAGCGACGCCCATGGACGGACTGATGCCCGCCGCCCGCCTGCCCGCCTCGGTGCAGGCCCCTGCCGCCGTGGTGATGGTGCGCCCGCACCGCTTCCACCCCAATCCCGAGACGGCCGCCGACAACGCCTTCCAGAGCGGCGCGCCCGCCCGTGCCGACCGCCTCGGGTCGGCCGAGGCCGAACGGCTCGCCCGCCAGGCCCGCGACGAGTTCGACGCGGCGGTGCACCGGCTGGAGTCCGCCGGCGTCACCGTGCACCGCTTCGACGACGACGGCCGCCACGACACGCCCGACGCGGTCTTTCCGAACAACTGGCTCTCCACGCATGCCGGCGGCCGGGTGGCGCTCTATCCGATGTGTTCGCCCAGCCGCCGCCGCGAGCGCCGCGCCGACATCGTCGAGTGGCTCAAGCGCCACTACCGCGTCAGCGACGTGGTCGACTACAGCGGCCATGAGCCCGACGGCCGCTTCCTGGAGGGCACCGGCGCGATGGTGCTCGACCAGGTCGGGCGTCTGGCCTGGGTGGCGCGTTCACGGCGGGCCGATCCGGTGCTGCTCGAGCGCTTCTGCGCCCAGTTCGGCTACGAGCCGGTGCTCTTCGACACCGCCGACGCCGAGGGCCGGCCGGTCTATCACACCAATGTGCTGATGTGCATCGCCACCGACTTCGTGCTGATCGGGGCCGAGCTGATCGCCTCGCCGGGGCAGCGCGCCGAGGTGCTGCGCCGGCTGCACGACAGTGGCCGCGACATCATCCTGCTGAGCGAGGCGCAGATCCGCGAGTTCGCCGGCAATGCGCTGGAGCTCTCCACCCGCGAGGGCGGGCGTCGGCTGGCGCTGTCGGCGCGGGCGGCCGCGGCGCTGACCCCGGCGCAGCGCCAGCGCATCGAGCGCAGCGCGCCGCTGCTGCCGCTGGCGGTGCCGACGATCGAGCGCGCCGGCGGTTCGGTGCGCTGCATGCTCGCCGGCATTCACCTGGCGCCGCGTCCGACCGGCGCCGACTGAGCGGTCCGGCCTGCCGCGGCGGCGGATCGGCCGGCTCGCTGAGCGTGAGCGTCACCGCCAGGCCGCTGCCGTGGGGCGAGGGGCCCAGCCGCAGCCGGCCGCCGTGCGCCCGCGCCACCAGATCGGCCAGCATCAGGCCCAGGCCGGTGCGGCCCTCGTAGGCCTGGGTGTCGAGCGCCTGCTGCAGCGCCTGCAGCCGCACCGGGTCGATGCCGGGGCCGTCGTCGGTCAGGCGCAGGCCGCCGTCGACCGGCTCGACGCTGACCTGCCGCGCGCCGTGGCGCACCGCGTTGTCGAGCAGATTGGCCAGCGCGGCCGCCAGCAGATCGGCATCGGCGTGCAGCCGCGGGGGCAGGGCGTCGTCGAGCGTCGCATCGAAATCGAAGGCAGGCGCGAAGTCCAGCTGCAGGCCCGGCGCGGGCAGGCTGGCCAGCAGTTCGGCCGCGTCGACGGGGCGCCGCTCGAGGTCGACGCCGGTGCGAAACAGCGTCAGCAGCGCGCTGACCACCCGCGACAGGCGCGAGGTGGCCTCGCGCGTGCGCCGCAGCCGCTGCAGCGTGCCGGTGGCCTCGGGCGGGCATTCGCGCAGCGCCACGGCGAGCTGCACATCCATGCCCGCCAGGGGGGTGCGCAGCGCATGCGCGGCATGCGCGACGACCGCGCGCTCCTGGCGGATGCGCTGGGCCAGGCGCCGTCCCAGGCCGTCGATCGCGTCGCGGATCGGCTGCAGCTCCAGGCGTTCGGCCCGCGGCAGCGCGGTGGCCGGGTCCATCGGATCGTGGCGCTGCACCTGCGTGCAGAGCTCGTTGAGCGGCAGCAGCTCCCGCCGGGCACGCCGGCGCAGCGCGGTGGCGCCTCCGCCGCCCACCAGCAGCGCGGCCAGCAGCGTGCCCAGCGTCACGTCGCCCAGCGCCTCCAGGCGCTCTTCGCGTGACTGGGCGACGTAGAGCATGCGGCCCTCGTGGCCCAGGAGCAGCCCGTACACCCGCCAGCCCGAGGGCGAGTCGGACAGGCCCTGCCGATGGCGCGCCAGCAGCGCGTCGCCGGGAGCCCGCGCGGAGCGGATCAGCACCCGCGCGTTGCGGTCCACCACCTGCCAGGAGAATCGTTTGCTGCTCGGGGCGAGCGACACCGCCGAGGCCGCCTGGCTCAGCACGACATCCTGGGTCGCGGCATCGGGCAGCAGCCCGGAGATCAGTCCGGCCGAGGTGATCAGCGCATCGTCGAGCAGCTCGTCGACCTCGTGCTCGACCACCAGCCAGACCGCCAGCGCCGCCAGCAGCCCCCAGGCCACGGAGATCCACAGCAGGGCCGATGACAGTCGCGCGCCGATCGACTGCGGCGCGATCGCGGCGCGGCTCATGCCGACAGACGGTAGCCCATGCCGCGCACCGTCTCGATGAGTTCGCGGCCGAGCTTGCGCCGCAGGGCCGAGATGTGCACCTCCAGCACGTTGCTGGTGACCTCCGCGTCGTTGCCCAGCACCAGCGCATCGAGGTCGCTCTTGGAGACGATGCGCCCGGCGCGCAGCAGCAGCGCCTCCAGCACCGCCCATTCGCGCGCGGTCAGCTCGATGCGCCGGCCCTCGATCCGCACGGTGCGCCCGCTCAGCTCGATCTCGATCGCGCCGATGCGCCGCACATCGCTGGCGCTGCCGGCCGAGCGGCGGCAGATCGCGCGCAGCCGCGCCGCCATCTCCTCGGGCTCGAAGGGCTTGACCAGGTAGTCGTCCGCTCCGGCGTCCAGACCGTCGATGCGGTCGCCGAGCCGGTCGCGCGCGGTCAGCATCAGGATCGGCGTGGCCAGGCCGCGCCGGCGCAGCGTGCGCACCCAGTCCAGCCCGGAGCCGTCGGGCAATTGCCAGTCGACCAGCAGCGCGTCGTAGGGCTCGCCGGCCATCAGCGCGGCGTCGCCCAGGCGCTGGAACCAGTCGACCCCGTGGCCCTCGACCCGCAGGAAGTCCCGCAGGCCCTCGCCCAGGATCGGATCGTCTTCGAGCAGCAGCAGTTTCATCGTGTGCACCTCGCGTGGGTCCTCGTCAGCGGATCGACGAAACTAGCATTTCCGCGGCTTCGCCGCGGCATTGTCGGCTCGGTCATGCGGTCTTCATCCAGGTTCAGGCTGGCTTCACCTCGAGGCAGCCCGATCCCTGGCCCTGTCTGCTGATCGAGTGCCTGCCCCCTGCCCACACGTCCACACGATGTCCGTCGAAGATCTCTCCGGCGCTGCCCCGGCGCGCCGCACCTGGTCGGCCGAGGCCGCCCTGCTGCTGGTCAGCCTGTTCTGGCTGCTGAGCGCCAACTCCGCCTTCTTCCGCGAGGCGCTGGCCGGCCGCTCGCCGGGCGAGCCGTCCTCCTGGGGCTTCGGCCTGGCGCTGGCGCTGGCGCTGCTGGCGCTGAACTTCCTGGTGCTGGGCCTGCTGTGCCACGGCCGGCTGCTCAAGCCGGTGGCGGCGCTGCTGATCCTGGTCGCGGCTGGCGGCTCCCATTTCATCGGGACCTTCGGCGTCTACCTCGATCCGTCGATGCTGCGCAACGCGCTGCGCACCGATCCGGCTGAGGCGCGCGAGCTGATCGGGCCGGCGCTGGCGCTGCGCCTGGGACTGCAGGCCGCGCTGCCGATCGCGCTGCTGGCCTGGCTGCCGCTGCGCCGGCGCCCGCTGGCGAAGGCGGCGCTGGCGCGCACGCTGTGGCTGCTGGGCGCGCTGGTGCTGCTGGTGGCGGCGGTGATGATCGAGTTCCGGCCGCTGTCGTCCTTGATGCGCAACCAGCGCGAGCTGCGCTACCTGATCACGCCGGCCAATGTGCTGTGGTCGACCGGCAGCGTCGTCGCCGCCGATCTCAAGGGCGCGGCCAGGCCGCGCCAGCCGATCGGTCTGGACGCCGCGCCGGGGCCGCGCATGAGCGCGCGCACCCGGCCGATGCGGGTGGTGCTGGTCGTCGGCGAGACCGCGCGGGCGGCCAACTGGGGCCTGAACGGCCACGCGCGCCAGACCACGCCGGAGCTGGCGGCCGTGCCCGGCCTGATCAACTTCCCGCAGACGTCCAGCTGCGGCACCAACACCGAGGTCTCGGTGCCGTGCATGTTCGCGCCGGTGGGCCGGCGCGACTACGACGAGGACCGCATCCGCGGCAGCGAGTCGCTGCTGCATGTGCTCGCGCGGGCCGGCGTCGACGTGCTCTGGCGCGACAACCAGTCCGGCTGCAAGGGCGTCTGCGACGGCCTGCCCAGCCAGGAGATGGTGCAGATCAACCCGCCGGGGCTGTGCGCCGAGGGCCGCTGCCTCGACGAGGCGCTGCTGGCCGGCCTGGACGAGCGGCTCGCCGGCGCCCAGGGCAGCGGCGTCATCGTGCTGCACATGCTGGGCAACCACGGCCCGTCCTATTTCCGCCGCTATCCCGAGCGCTTCGCCCGCTTCCAGCCGGCCTGCCAGAGCGATGACCTGCGCCAGTGCGACAGCACCGCCATCGCCAATGCCTACGACAACGCGCTGCTCTACACCGACCATGTGCTGGCCACGCTGATCGCGCGGCTGCAGGCGCAGGCGCAGGCACAGTCGTCCCAGGTCGACACCGCGATGATCTATCTCTCCGACCACGGCGAGTCGCTGGGCGAGTCGAATCTCTTTTTGCACGGCCTGCCCTGGGCGATCGCGCCGGAGGTGCAGAAGCGCGTGCCGATGGTGATGTGGTTCTCCGACGGCCTGGCGCGCCAGGAGCGGCTCGACCTCGACTGCCTGCGCCGGCGCGCCGCGCAGCCGGCCGCGCACGACCACCTCTTCCACACGATGCTGGGCCTGCTGGACGTGCGCACCGCGCTGCACGAGCCGGCGCTGGACCTGCTGGCGGGCTGCCGCCGGCCCGCGCCGTGAGCGCACCGGTGGGTGGGGCGTCGCCGCGCTGGCGCCGCGATCTGGCGGTGCTGCTGGCCGCGCTGGGGCTGCTGCTGGGCTGGGATGCCTCGGGGCTGGATCTGGCCGTGATGCGGCTGATCGGTCGCCCCGACGGCTTTGCGCTGCGCGAGGCCTGGGTGACGAGCACGCTGCTGCACTCGGGCGGGCGGATGCTGGCCTGGGGCGTCGTGCTGCTGATGGCGGTCGATGCGTGGCGGCCGCAGGTCGCCGGCCCGAGCCGGCGCGAGCGCCGGCTGTGGCTGGCGGTCACGGTGGCGGCGGTGGTGCTGGTGCCGGGCATCAAGCGCATCAGCCGCACCAGCTGCCCCTGGGATCTGGCCGAGTTCGGCGGCCCGGCCGCGCACGTCTCGCACTGGGCCTGGGGCGTGTTGGATGGCGGCCCCGGCCACTGCTTCCCGTCGGGCCATGCGGCGGGCGCCTTCTGCTTCCTGAGCGGCTATTTCCTGCTGCGGGGCAGCCGCCCGGGCCTGGCGCGGCTGTGGCTGGCCGGCACGCTGGGCGCGGGGGCGCTCTTCGGTCTGGCGCAGACGCTGCGCGGCGCGCACTACCCCAGCCACACGCTGTGGACGGCCTGGCTGTGCGCGGCCGTGTGCGTGGCGGTGGCCGCCGTCGACGGGCGGCGCCGCGCCGCGTCCTGAGCCTCGCTGCGGTTTGACGCGGGCCGCTCAGCAGAGCTCGAACAGCCGCTCGCGCGCCCAGCGCTGGCCGGCGTCGCGGTGGCGGCGCTCGTGCCACACCGCCAGCTTGGTGAAGCCGGGCACCGCCAGCGGCGGCACGCAGCTGACCAGATCGCGCTCGCCCTCGATCAGCCGCGCCGGCGCCAGCGCGATCAGGTCGGTGCGCCGCAGCAGCTCGGGCAGCATCAGGAAGCTGCCCACCGACGCCACCACCCGGCGCTGCCGCCCCAGCGCGGCCAGGGCCCGGTCGGTGACCCCCTCGAAAGGCGAGCCGCCGTACGACACCAACGCCTGGTCCAGGGCGCAGAAGGCGTCCAGCGTCAGCGCTACCG
>Ga0228700_1001825_pt1 | contig 12612 bp, 11 predicted proteins | sample McNCre317_Aug_MG_FD_178019 | JGI IMG/M metagenome (GOLD analysis project Ga0228700, IMG submission 178019) | Freshwater microbial communities from McNutts Creek, Athens, Georgia, United States - 3-17_Aug_MG | ecosystem: Environmental > Aquatic > Freshwater > Creek | place: USA: Georgia...
GAGGCCCTGATCGCGCAGCACCCCGCAAGCGAGCGCAGCGGCTCACGCCTGCTTGACGGCCGCGCTGGCGCACCGGTGGACCGGCCGTTTCGTGCCCTGCCCGGCCTGCTGCGCGCGGGCGACCTGCTGGTGTTCAACGACACCCGGGTGCTGAACGCGCGCCTGTATGGTGAGAAGCCCACCGGTGGCAAGGTGGAGCTGCTGGTGGAGCGGGTGCTGGGCGGCAACCAGGTGGCGGCGCACATGCGGGTCAGCAAGAAGCCCGAGGTCGGCACCACGCTCAAACTGCAGTGCGCACCGGGCCAGGAAGACGGCCTGTGCGCCACCCTCTTGGGGCGCTGGCCCGAGGCCCACGGGCCGCTGTATCGCTTCGTGCTCTCCAACGATGCCGGCGACAACCCTTACACCCTGATGGAGCGCCACGGCCATGTGCCGCTGCCGCCCTACATCACCCACAGCGATTCGGCCGAAGACCGCGAGCGCTACCAGACCGTGTTTGCCAAGAATCCCGGCGCGGTGGCTGCGCCAACTGCTGCCTTGCACTTTGATGCGGCGATACTGGCGGAGTTGCAGGAGAAAGGCATAGAGCGTGCCCAGGTCACGCTGCACGTGGGCGCCGGCACCTTCCAGCCGGTGAAGACCGAAAACCTGGCCGAGCACCAGATGCACAGCGAGTGGTACGCGGTGCCCGAGGCCACGCAGCAGGCCATTGCCGCCTGCAAGGCGCGCGGCGGGCGCATCGTGGCCGTGGGCACCACCACCGTGCGCACCCTGGAGAGCTGGGCCCAGAGCGGCCTGGCCAGCGGCGACACCAGCATCTTCATCACCCCCGGCTTTGCCTTCCAGCATGTGGACCTGCTGCTGACCAACTTCCACCTGCCCAAGTCCAGCTTGATGATGCTGGTCAGCGCCTTTGCCGGCTACGAGCACATCATGGCCCTGTACCGCCATGCCATTGCCAAGGAGTACCGCTTTTTCAGCTATGGCGACGCCATGCTGCTGCAGCGGCCATCTTTGCAGGCCTGACCCCCGAACCGGAGAACGACCATGCACCACGCTGCCCCTTTCGACCCTGCATTGGACTTGCGCTTCAGCCGCCTCGTGGACGTGCCACGGGCCTCGGTCTGGCGCGCCTGGACCGAGCCCGAACTGCTCAGTCAATGGTTCTGCCCCCTGCCCTGGACCACGACCGATGCCGAGATCGACCTGCGTGCGGGCGGCATCTTTCGCACCACGATGTGCTCCCCCGAAGGCCAGGAGCACCACAACCTGGGCTGCTACCTGCAGGTGCTGCCGCAGGAGCAGCTGGTATGGACCAATGCCCTGCTGCCGGGTTTTCGGCCCAGCGCGCAGGCCGCCAGCACAGGCAGCGATGCGCCCGGCTTTGTGTTCACCGCCACCATCGCCCTCTCGGATGAAGCCCAGGGCACGCGCTACAGCGCCACCGTCCGCCATGCCGATGCCAGCAGCTGCCAGAAGCATGCCGCCATGGGCTTTGAGGCCGGCTGGGGCATGGCGCTGGACCAGTTGGTGGCCATGGTGCAGCGAGGCATCTGAGGCCGCACAGCCGGCCCCTGCCAGGCTGTGGCTTGCGCCAGACCGCAAAGGCCGGCTGACTAAAATCGGCCATGCTCAAATTTGACCTGCTGAAAACCGATCCCGCCAGTGCCGATGGCTCCTACCTGGGCAGCCGCGCGCGGCGCGGCCAGCTCACGCTCAACCACGGCGTGGTGCAAACCCCCATCTTCATGCCGGTGGGCACCTATGGCACGGTCAAGGGCGTCACACCGCAAAGCCTGCAGGACATGCAGGCGCAGATCATCCTGGGCAACACCTTCCACCTGTGGATGCGCCCGGGGCTGGACGTGGTGAAGCAATTCGGCGGCCTGCATGCCTTCGAAAAATGGGACAAGCCCATCCTCACCGACTCGGGTGGTTTCCAGGTCTGGAGCCTGGGACAGATGCGCAAGATCTCCGAGGAAGGCGTGAAATTCTCCTCGCCGGTGAACGGCGACAAGCTCTTCCTCACGCCCGAGGTCAGCATGCAGATACAGACCGTGCTGAACAGCGACATCGTGATGCAGTTTGACGAGTGCACGCCCTACCTGTCGGTGGAGCCCAAGACCAAAGGGCAGATCACCACCGAGCGCGAGGCACGCAGCTCCATGGAGCTAAGCCTGCGCTGGGCGGCGCGCTGCAAGACCGAATTTGCCCGCCTGGAAAATCCCAATGCCCTGTTTGGCATCGTACAGGGCGGCATGTTCGAGCACCTGCGCGACGAATCACTGGCCGGCTTGGAGGCACTGGACTTTCCCGGCATTGCAATTGGTGGCCTGTCGGTGGGCGAGCCCAAGGAAGACATGATGCGACTCTTGCAGCACGTGGGCCCACGCCTGCCGAAGCACAAGCCGCACTACCTGATGGGTGTGGGCACGCCCGAAGACCTGGTGGCCGGCGTGCAGAACGGCATCGATATGTTTGACTGCGTGATGCCCACGCGCAACGCCCGCAACGGCACGCTGTTCAGCCGCTATGGCGACCTGAAGATCCGCAACGCCCGCCACAAGAGCGATGAACGCCCCATCGATGAATCCTGCACCTGCTATGCCTGTGCTGGCAGCCCTACACCCCAAGGTGCCCTGTCATGGGAGCAGGGTGGACGCGGCGGCTTCAGCCGTGCCTACCTGCACCACCTGGACCGCTGTGGCGAGATGCTGGGCCCCATGCTGACCAGCGTGCACAACCTGCACTACTACCTCAGCCTGATGCAGGACATCCGCGACGCGCTGGATGCGGGCCGCTTTGGCGCCTTTGTGGCGCGCTTTCACGCCGACCGCGCACGCGGCGTGTAAGACGACGGTCTAGAAGGTCTCCCAGTCGTCATCGGCGCTGGCGGCTTTGGCAGCCGCTGGCGCACTGGCGGGCTTGGCCGCTGCGGGGCTGGGCGCCTTGGCCGCTGCAGGATTGGCCGATGCCGCCGCCGCGAAAGGTTTGGCTGCACCCGCCGCCGGGCGCGGCGTGGCGCGGCGCTCGGGCCCCAGGTACGGCTTGCTGGGTGGGGTGCTGGACCGCACTTCGGCCGGCACCGGCATGGGCAGGTGCTCGGCATGGTTGAGCTTGAAGGCGGCCACGGTATGCACCAGTTCGCCGGCCTGTGCCTTGAGGCTGCTGGCGGCCGCGGCCATCTGCTCCACCAGGGCGGCGTTCTGCTGCGTCACCTGGTCCATCTGCGAGACCGCCTCACCCACCTGCGACACGCCGGCCGACTGCTCGGTACTGGCCGAGCTGATCTCGCCCATGATGTCGGTCACACGGCGGATGGCGCTCACCACCTCGGTCATGGTGGCGCCGGCCTGGTCGACCAGGGCCGTGCCCTGTTCCACGCGCTCCACGCTGGCGCCGATCAGACTCTTGATTTCCTTGGCCGCATCGGCCGAGCGCCCGGCCAGCGAACGCACCTCGGAGGCCACCACCGCAAAACCACGGCCCTGCTCACCAGCACGCGCCGCCTCCACCGCCGCGTTGAGCGCCAGGATGTTGGTCTGGAAGGCAATGCCGTCAATCACGCTGATGATGTCGGCAATTCTGCGTGAGCTCTCGTTGATGCCCTGCATGGTCTGCACCACCTGGCCCACCACCTCGCCGCCCTGCACCGCCACGGTGGAGGCGGTCATGGCCAGCTGGTTGGCCTGGCGCGCGCTGTCGGCATTCTGCTGGACCTGGGTGCCCAGCTGCTCCATGCTGGCGGCGGTCTGCTCCAGCGCGCTGGCCTGGCTTTCGGTGCGGGCCGACAGGTCGTGGTTGCCCTGGGCAATCTCGGCCGAGGCGGTGGCCACGCTCTCGGAGCCGTGGCGCACACTGGAGACCACCCGCACCAGCTCAGTCTGCATGTCCTTGAGCGCATGCAGCAGCACCCCGGTTTCATTCTGGCCCTGCGGCACAAAGGCATAGCTTAGGTCCCCCGCTGCCACCGCACGCGCCACCGCCACCGCCTGGTTGATAGGCCGGGTGACGGCCCGCGTGATCCACACCGCTGCCACCGTGGCCAACAGCAAGGCCAGCAGGCCGGACAGCAGCACCGTGGAGCGGATCTGCCCGATGGCGCCGGAAGCCTCGGTCTTGGCCTGCAGCATCTGCGCCTCCTGGAAGACAATCAGGCTGTCCACAGCGGCAAAGTACTTTTTCTCCAGCGGCATCATCTCGGTCTGCAGCATGATCTTGGCCAGCTCCGGCGAAGACTTGGCCTGCGTGATGAACTTCTGGCTCAGCGGAACATATTGGTTGCGCACATCCATGAGCTGCTTGAACAGGGCGCGCCCTTTTTCCGACTTGAAGGTGGGGTCGATCTGGGCCAGCAGATCGGCATTCTGCTTTTGCAGGCTTCCGACTTCCTGGGCGGCCTTGTTGATGTCATCGGCATCGGAGAGCAGCAGCAGGTCACGCTGCAGAAAGGCCGACTCCTTCACCCGGTCGTTGATGGTGTGCAGGGCGCTGATCTTGGGGTAGCGATTTTCCACCACCACCGAAAAAGCCTGCTCGGCCCCGCTGGCGCGCAGGTAGCTCAAGCTGCCCATCAGCACAATCAGCAGACCGAGCAAGCCAAAGCCCAGTTTGAGCAGGGTGGCGATTTTGGTATTGGACAGATTCATACGGTTTCTACTTGCTTGTCTGGTTCAGGGTGGTAAACACGGTCAGCACGCCGGTGTAACCATACAAATGGTCATAGGCGATCTCACCATCGGCAAAGAAGCCCACCAGGGGCACATCGCCCAGGGCCTTGCGCACCAGTTGCAGCTCGGCACTGGGGCTGCCGAAATGCGGGCCACCGCGCCCGGCGCAGCTGACATAGATGGCACCGGCTATGCGGCGAGCCGGGTGGGGCGCGGCCTCCTGCTCAGCCTCGGCCAGTGCTGCGGCGGTCTGCAGGGTCATTTCCTGGGGTTCGAGCTCTTCGCGGATCTCGGCGCACACGCGCATCAGGTCGGCCCGCGCGGCCTGGGTGTTGCGCTGGCAAAACGCCATGCGGGAGCCCACCTGCAGCATCTCGCCCACGGCCACGCCGCGGCGCGTCGGATCCAGGCCCACGATGTGGCGCACCGTCACGTCATTGCCAAAGTTGCCGGTCTGGTGCACCGGTTCGCCCTGGGCGCCGGCCAGGCCGACCAGGGTGGAGCGCACCGCCTGCAGGGCCTGCTGCGGCTGGGCCAGCGAGGTACGCAGATCGGCCAGCAGCACATCCAGGGCCGGCTCGCCGTCCAGGCTGAGCAGCAGGTTGTTCTCGGCGGCGGTGATGGTGCGGGTCTTGGAAACCGGTATGCAACCCTGGGTCACGCGGGAGACCAGGCCCACCTGGGGGCCGAAGGCCACACCGCTCATGCCACCGCTGAAGACACCGCTGGCAGCCCCCTGGCCGCTGATATTGCCGTCGCCCGCCACGGCAAACTGCACACTGGCCGCACGGCTGGACGCCAGGCCCCCAAACAGAAAGCCGGCATCGGTACGGTGGGCCAGCTCATGCACCAGCTCGGTGATGTCGGGCGTGGCGCCGTCGGCATGGACCAGCGCGCTGTGCACCTCCAGGCCCAGCCCCAGCGGGGCCACGCCCGAGAACACCCGGTACTGGTCACTGGGCAACTCCAGCAGCATGACGGCCATGGCCGGTTCGTCGAAATACTCCACGTTGTTGGCGCACACCCCCACGCCCACGGTGCCCGACCAGTCGGTGATCAGCGGCAGCTCTGCCCCCAGGTACTCCAGGATGGCGGGCGCCTGCTGCGCGTAATGGTCGGTGATGTAGAGCAGGGCCAGCGTGGGATTGGCGGCATAGCCATGCAGGGCCATTTGCGCGCGCAGCTGGGCCAGCACCAGGGCGGCGGCCATCTGCCACTGTGGATGCGTGGCATGGGCGTAGGGAAAAAGCTTCATGGCACCCTCCCCGCTGCGTGGGCGCTACTTGGCGCTCTTGCGGGCTGCCGGCTTGCGCGCAGCCTTCTTGGCCGGTGCTTTTTTGGCCGCAGCCTTGGCCGCCGGCTTGGCCGCAGCGGCCATGCCTTTGCCCAGGTGGCTGGCCGACTGGCTGGCCACTTCTTTCAAGGCGGTGGTGGCAATCTGCTGGAACTGCTGGGTGAGCGCACCCCACAGCAGCAAGGGGTCGGCCATGCCACCGCCGGCCTTGCCGGAACCGGCAGCACCTGCGCCGGCCTCGGACGTGTCGGCGGCGGCCTTGTCCGAGGCCTTGTCGCTGGCCTTATCTACCGGCTTCTCTGCGGCCTTTTCGGCCTTGTCGACGTTCTTGCTGCTGGCGGCCGGCGCTGCCTTGGGGGTAAAGGCCTTGGCCACTTCGGCCAGGTTGAAGTTCATGCCCTTGAGCGTGGCCAGGGTCATGCGCTGCACCTCCAGCGCCTGGATGGTGGCCGACAGTGCACGCGAGTTCTGCTCCAGCCAGAACTGCACGTTCTTGAGTTCCTCGATGCGCTTGTCCAGCTCTTCCACGCTCAAGGTAGGCGCCACCCAGCTGCCCAGGTTGGGCATTTGCGGCACGCTGGAAGTAGCCCCCTTGGCCAGGTTTTGCAAAAAGTCAAAGCCCGGCACGAACTTGCCGAATCCGGCGGCATCGGAATCACTCATGGATGGTCTCCTCGGTCTGATGAAAGGGGGCAGCAGCCTGTGCCCCACTGTACTCCATCGCCATGGCCGCCTGCCTTGATGGAGGACAGGCTTTTGCCATGGCAAACCTTGCGCCCTGGGCCACGGGCAGGGGTCCGGTCACTTACTCGTTCAGGACGAAATGGATGGGCACGGTGAACCACATGGCCTCGGGCACGCCGCCCCGTTTGCCCGGCACAAAATGCCAGCCCTTCACGGTGGCTAGCGCTGCCTGGTCCAGGCGCTCATAGCCGCTGCTGGTCTTCACCTCGAGTTTTTGCGGCATGCCGTCGGTGCCAATCAGCACCGCCACCAGCACCCGCCCCTGCTCATTGAGCTTGCGGCTCATGCGGGGGTATTCCAGCTTGGGCGCATGCAGGTACTCGGCATCGACGGCAGGCAGCTCGACCTTGGGCTGTGCTGGCGGCGCCGGGGCGGGTGCAGCTGCAGTTGCCGCAGCCGGACCGACCCCACCTGGCACCTGGGCCAGCCCCAGCGCCGCCCCCGCGGGCACAGCAGGAGCGGCCTGCCCCTGCGGTGCTGCCGGCAAGGCACTGGCCACCGGCTGGCTGGGGGCGATGGCCTCGGCGCTGCGGGGCGCAGGCACCGGGGGTGCAGGTTGGGCCCGCTCGGCTACTGCCTTGGGCGGCACCGGTTCGGGCTTGCGCACCGGCGGTGCCGGCGGCGCCAGGCGCGGGGTGGCCGTTGGCGTGATGAAAGTCAGCTGCACCACCGGCGGCAGAGCTCCTTGCACCGACTCCAGCAGCCCCGCGCGCACGGCCCACAGCACCAGCAGGTGCAGCAAGAGCACCGCCGCCACGCAGGTGGCCAAGGGTCGCTTGGCAAAGGCAGTGAAGGGCATGGAGTCCACAGCGTGCAGGAGTCGGCCGCTGGCGATATTGATTTTGCAGCGGCGATTATTGCTGAATTGCCCGCGCCTCCCGGGGCACGGCCCCAGCCGGCCCACTGCGACCCGGGCCGGCCGGGCTGCTATCCTGCATGCCTGCCCCGGCACTTGCCAGCGGGCCGCACTCCCCACCGCACCATGATGAATTACACCTTTGCCTCGGCCACCATCCTGCTGGTGCTGATCACCGACCCGGTGGGCAACATCCCCATCTTTGCCAGCGCGCTCAGGCATGTGTCGCCCCAGCGCAGGCCCTGGGTCATCCTGCGCGAGATCCTGATTGCCTTCATGCTCTTGCTGACCTTCATGTTCGTGGGCCAGCGTTTTCTCGAAGTCATGAACCTGTCCGAGCTGGCCTTGCAGATCGGCGGCGGCGTGATCCTGTTCCTGATTGCCCTGCGCATGGTGTTTCCGCCGCCGCAGACCACCGACCCCGAGCAGATGGAAGAGCCCCTGATCGTGCCCCTGGCCGTGCCAGCCGTCGCCGGCCCCAGCGCCCTGGCCACGGTGCTGCTGCTGGTGTCGCAGCAGCCCGCGCGCCGTCTGGAGTGGATTGCCGCGCTGTGCGTCACCATGGCGGTGAGCGCGGTGGTGCTGGTCTCGGCCGAGCGCATCCAGCGTGTCATCGGCACCCGGCTGGTGGTGGCGGTGGAGCGGCTCATGGGCCTGGTGCTGGTGTCGGTGGCCATCGAGATGCTGCTGCGTGGCATCAAGAGCTTTGTGCAGCAGCTTGTGCAGGGTTAAGCCCCTGCCGGTTTGAACTGCATTGCTGCAACACGTAACATTGCAGGTCTGTTTTTTTCACCCCGGAAAGCGCTCCCATGTCGCTGGTACTGTACGGCCACCCGTTCTCGTCCTACACCCAGAAGGCCTTGATCGCCCTCTACGAAAACGATATTCCTTTTGCCTTTCACAGCCTGGGCCCGGACACGCCCCAACACGCCGCCCAGTGGATGCGCCTGTGGCCGCTGCGCAAATTCCCGGTGCTGCAGGACGGCGAGCGCAGCATTGCCGAGAGCAGTGTCATCATCGAATACCTGCAGCTGCGCTACCGGGGGCCTGTGCAGCTGCTGCCCGAAGAGGCATTTGCCGCCCTGGATGTGCGCTTCCTGGATCGCTTCTTTGACCTGCACGTGATGGGTCCGATACAGCATGCCGTCTATGCCGCCACCCATGGCAATGGCGATGCCGCGCGCCGCCAGGAAGGCCTGGCCTTCGCCGCAGAAAAACTGGAGCTGGCCTACGCCTGGCTGGAGCAGCACCTGGGCCAGCGCAGCTGGGCCGCCGGCGAGACCTTCAGCCTGGCCGATTGTGCCGCCGCCCCTGCCCTGTTCTATGCTGACTGGACCCACCGCATTGCAGGCTCCTACCCGCTGCTGCGCGCCTACCGTGCACGCCTGCTGGCGCGTCCCTCGTATGCCCGCGCGGTGGATGAGGCCAGGCCCTACCGCCTGCTGTTTCCCCTGGGCGCGCCCGAACGCGATTGAAGCGCGGTTGAGGCGTGTTTGACGCGCAGCGGCAGCGTCGCCCCAGCGCAGCCCAACGCCAGTGTTCAGGCTTCAGGCGCCGGCATCCAGGGCCTGCACTTCGAGCTCCATCGCACCAAACAGGCTGCGCCCGGTGGCATCCTGCATGTCCAGGCGCACGGTGTCGCCCTCTCGCAGGTATTCGGTCGCGGCCTGGCCGTCCTGCAGGGTTTCCATGGCGCGCTTCTCGATGATGCTGTTGAAGCCCTGCGGCCAGCTCTGCTGGCTGCCTTTTTGCACCCCGGCATTGCTCACCGGCGCGCCCACCAGGATGCTGCCGGCACGCAAGGGCCGGCTCTTGGCCAGGAGCGCCAGCAGTTGGCCGAAGTGCAGGCCCATGTCCGCGCCCACCTCGGTACTGCCGACCTTGCGGCCATTCCAGCTGCAAAGCAGCGCCAGTTGCAGCCGCCCACGTGACCAGGCGGGCCCCAGCTCGTCCGAGGTGATCGCCACCGGGCTGAAGGCGGTGGCCACGGCGTCGGCCAGCCCAGCGGGCGAACCTGCGAGCGGGCGCAGGCTCAAGGCATTGCACAGCGCCAGCAGGCGCACACCCTCCAGGGCGCGCTCGGGCGCACTGTGGTGCGCGATGTCCCCGGTGAACAAGGCCACACCGGCGGCGAAATCCAGCACCTGGCCCGGGCCTGCGCCGGGCACGGCATCCAGCGGCCCCAGCAGGGCATCGCCGGCGCGCTGCTCAAAGGCGGGGCCCAGGCTGCCTTCGGCGGCCAGGCCGCTTTGGCGCAGCAATTCGCCGTGGCTGGGCCAGCCCGCTGTGCGCACACACTGGTAGGCGCGCGGCAGCGGCGCCATGCACTGGGCCGGATCAAAGGCAAAGGCGTGGCGCGCACGCCCGGCGTTCAGGGCGTCATACAGGTCTTGCAGCGTGGGCGAGAAAAAATTCCAGTCATCCAGCACCTGCTGCAGGCGGTTGGCGGTCTGTGAGGCGTAGACCGCCTGGCTCAAGTCGCGCGACACCACCACCAGCTGGCCGTCGCGTGAGCCGTCTTTGTAGCTTGCAAGTTTCATGCGGACATTTTCGCTGATCGCGCCCTGCCGCCGGGCACGCAGGCTGTCACTGCAAATCCAAGGCAAAACGTTAAGCTTGAACCACCCCGGACACAGCCTGCCACCCAAACGCACCCAGCGCCCCAGCCCATCCCCCCACTGCCACCCCTTCTACAGCGCATGCCCTCTGTGCCCCAACTGCCGCAAGCCCCGCAAACGCCACACCCGGCGCACCGGCCTGCATCGCGCCCGCAACGGGCGCAACTGGCGCGCCTGGCGGGCCTCACCCTGCTGGTGCTGCTGGTACATGCCCTGCTGCTGGGCGGCATGCCCTCCGCCCTGGGGCTTTTTGAACCGGGTGAGGCGCCCCGGGGTGAATCCATCAGCCACTTTGTCACGCGCAGCCTGCCCACGGCAGCACCTGCCCTGGCCCCCACACCGGCAACGCCCGTGGCCCCGGCCCCGGCTCCTGCGGCGCCCAAGCCCGCCCCGCCGTCCACCGACCTGCCCGTGGCGGCCCCACCCGCCCCCCACAGCCCCTCGGGCCTTGGCGCGGCCGCCCCCGCCACCAGCACCACCGAGGCAATTCCAGCGTCCACGGCAAACGCTGGCGGGGTGGCCAGCTTGCCCGGCAGCCTGCCAGACCCACCGTCCGCAGGTGTCGCCACAGGGCACCAACCCGCGGCATCGGTCGCCACCTCGCCCCTGCCCACGCTACCGGCACTGTCGCAGCCACCTGCACCGCCAGCGCCGGCTGATGCGCAAACCGCCATCAGCCGGGTGGTGGTGCCAAGCGGCGTGCGCCTGCTGTTCGATGGCCGAGGCGAGGAGCGCGGCTTCATCAAATACACCGGCAGCGGCGAAATCCTGTGGGAGCCCGAGGGCGCGCAATACAAGGCCAAGCTCGAAATCAGCACCTGGGGCGTGCGGGTGCGCACCTGGACCAGCAAGGGCACGCTGGGCCCGGCCGGGCTGGAGCCGCTGCGCTTTGGTGACAAGCCGCGTGGCGCCGAGCTGGCCACGCATTTCCAGCGCGACAAGAACATCATTTCCTTCAGCGCCAACAACCCCGATGTCCCCCTGCAACTGGGCGCCCAGGACAAGCTGAGCGCCTTGCTGCAGCTCAGCGCCATCGTGGCCGGTGCACCGGCGCAGTTTGGCGCCGGCAGCACCATCCGTTTTCAGGCGGCAGACGCGCACCGGGCCGAACCCTGGCACTTCAAGGTGGGCGCGCTGGAGACGATCGAACTGCCGGGTGGCGCGCTGCAGGGCCTCAAGCTTAGCAAGGCACCCACGCTGGAGTTTGACCAGGCCATCGAGGTCTGGCTGGCGCCCAGCCTGCAATACCTGCCGGTACGCCTGCGCATCACCGAGGCCAATGGCGATTTCGTGGACCTGCTGTGGCGAAAGACACAAAAGCCCGACGGCAGCTGATGCAGGGGCTTTTTTCCTGTTACTCTTGATTTCAGACAGCCTGTTCCCAATTGCCAAGCAACACGAGGAAAACGCGCCGCCATGCATACCCTATATGACTCCGAGACCTTCTGCGTCACCCATATGCTGGCCAACCACGAGTCGGATGCCCGCCACCCGGCCGGTGCCAGCAAGAGCGAACAGGGTGCCCAGATGCTGCCCATGCTGATGCGCCACGGCTTCGAAATCGTGGACAAGCGTGCCGGCAAAGAGGTTTACCTGGACGGCTCCTGGGCCGAGCTGTTCCAGCAGCACATCCAGGCCTGGCAGGCCAACACCCCCACCCAGGAAGAGGTGGAAGACACGCTGGAGCGCTACGCCGAGCTGGCACAAAACCCGGTCAACATGCACTAGGCCCTACCGGGCCTCGCCAGGCCTTGGGCCTGGGCCTTCGTTTGCGATATCCGGCATGGTCATGCCCAGGCAGGGTCTACCCTGATGCCCTTGGCTTGCCGTGCCTTGTGCGGCTAATGGCGGGCACCCCGCAATGTCCATGGTCCCTGGCCCCTGCCCATGCAATCCAACGGAATCCGGCAGCCCCCGCCTGCCCGCAGCGACCCGCACCGCCTGGCTGATACGGCGGGCCGGTTGCTGCAACGCCTGTTCCGCCAGCTGCCGCTGACCCTGCGCCTGTGGAATGGCGCGCTTCTGCAAGTGGGCCAGGAAGAGGCGCCTTCAGGGGCACCGCCCGCACCCCCATACACCCTGGTGTGCCGCAAGCCCAGCGCCGTGCGGCGCATGGTGCTGGGCCGCGACCCGCTGCGCCTGGCCGAAGCCTATATCCGCGGCGAGATCGACATTGAGGGGGACTTCTTTGCCGCCCTGGCCCTGAAAGACCACCTGCACCAGATCGGTCTGGCCTGGCGCGACCGCCTGCCAGCCGCGCTGGAGACCTGGCAGCAGCTGCTGCGCGAGGGGGCCTGGCGGCTGCAGGGCATTCAGCGACACCGGCCGGGAGTACCTGTGCGCAGGCACACGCGCCAGGAAAGCCGCCTGGCCAGCGCCTTCCACTACGACGTCTCCAATGCCTTCTACGCCCTGTGGCTGGACCCGGCC
>Ga0228700_1001828_pt1 | contig 12589 bp, 21 predicted proteins | sample McNCre317_Aug_MG_FD_178019 | JGI IMG/M metagenome (GOLD analysis project Ga0228700, IMG submission 178019) | Freshwater microbial communities from McNutts Creek, Athens, Georgia, United States - 3-17_Aug_MG | ecosystem: Environmental > Aquatic > Freshwater > Creek | place: USA: Georgia...
GTTCGCCTGTTCTCGATCGCCAAGATCAGGCTTCCCGTAAGTTCTCCGCGCGACAGAAGCGCCTCCTGAAAGGCATCCAGTTCGTCGATGCTGGTGATGGTCTGGACTTGATCATCACGGGTGATTTGCTGCCCGGAAAGGTGCCTGTCCTTGATGGATTTCTCCGCCGGGGTCATGTCAGCACCGCCAAGGCGATCCACAGAAGCACAAAGAGCGAAACTGCCCCGAGCGCATCGCCAAGAAGCTCAAAAAACCTCCCGGCAAAGATTGACCGCCTGACTGGCGTTCCCGGCCATGGGCTGCGCGATAGAACATCGTCCGGGCTATATCCCGCCGCATTGCGGATGCGCGCATGGTGAATTGTTTCGGCTTCTTCGCGCAGATCATCCGGCCAGATGAATTCCGGGGTGCGGCGCACAATGTCCGCCTCTTTTTCTGTCAGGGGCCGGTTCATCAATAACCCCTTTCGTTGTGCTTTTCCGTCTCAACGGCCTCGATCCGCTTGACCTCATCCTCACCAAGAAGCTCAACGCATCCAGCGCGCGTCAGCCAGCGTAGGCCGATCTTCAGTGCGTGAAGCTTGCAGGAACAGACGCTGAAGGATTTCCACCTGATGTTGCCCTCATGGCCACCCACAGGCTGCTCATCGTCTTCCCAATGTTCACGAATGCAGGCCGGAACGTCTTCAACCTCAAAGTCATCACCAAAGCACACGCAAACAGTGCGGTCAGCGATAAGAATGTCCTCGATAAACACCATTGATCCACCCTGACTAGAGATCCGAGAGGCTCATGTGTCGCTCTCGTTGTCATTCGGTGTAATCAAAATGAGTGCGCATGTCAAACTCAAAATGATGTTGATTTGAGTTTGGAAAGTGACGACAAGGTGGCCATGACCTATCCGAACAATATTGTCGAAAAGTTTGGCGGGGTGGCCTCGATGGCCCGCCAGCTTGGATATGCCCGTCAGACCGTCCGCAACTGGATCGTTCGGGGCGCAATCCATGATCACCACAAACCCGCGATCATGGCGGCTGCAAAGTCGTCAGGCATCGAAATTACTGAGGCGGAATTTTTCCCTACGGGGGGATACTCAACGGCTGATCGCTGAGGCCGAACACGCGCACATGGGGCGGCCCCCCGCTTTGTGCATGACACCCGCAAATGTGCTGCATCAGGCGCTCTACCCCGAAGCGAGATGAGGGGAACCATCACCAAGATAGGGATAAAATGGAACTATCTGTTCATCACGACCGGATCATCGGCACTATGTCGGCGATCAAATCAAACGAGCGCACGCGCGCATCCGATGCGGGCGAAGATCGCGCGGAAATTGGTGATCTGCTTGAACTGACCGGCTTGAACAAGAAGGCCTTTGCCTTCATCCGGTCAATCGACAAGCTGGAAGCAGACAAGCGCGACGACGTTCTGCGCTCACTGCACCCGCTCCTGGATCTGATGGATACCCATTGGAACGGGCAAAAAACACCCGACATGTTCGATGATGCAGTCGAGCCTTCTGAGCCGCCCGTCGGCGATGATTTCGACGCCGCGCTTGCCTCTGCGCCGGGGGATGCGGCGTGAGGGTTCTGGCCTTCGACATTGCCTCTGTTACCGGCTGCGCCTTTGGTGTGGCCGGGGACAGGCCGACTGCATGGTCGGTGTCCTTCGGCAAGGCCTCTGAGGAAGAGCGCCTTTCCAAAGCACTCCGCATGACCGCCGCCTATATCGCGCGGTTTTCGCCAGATCTGGTGGCCGTAGAGGCCCCTGTCGGGGGCCGTGACGCCAATGCCCTTTTGATTGGCCTGTGCGCCTGCGTGAAGGGTGAGGCGGCGCGGCATGGGGTGAGGGTGGTCAGCTATTTCCCCGCCACGGTGCGAAAGCACTTTCTGGGCAAGTCCCTGACGGCTCGGGATTTCCCGGCGCTGAAACACGCTGCCGCAAAGAAGGCGATCAAGGGCGCGGTCATTGCCAGATGCAACCTTCTGGGGTGGGAAATCACCGACCCGGACGCCGCCGACGCTGCGGCCCTGTGGGACTTTGCCTGCTCCGTCGAAAGCCGGTCACACCAGATGGCGACCGTCGGCGGTCTGTTTGGTGGGCGGAAATGACGCCTCACCAGAACACCGCATGGATCGTTCAAGTTCGCTCCCTCTTGGGCCACGGATTTGGGGTTGAGGACATCGCAATCAAGCTTGAATGCAGCGTCGCTGACGTGCGGCGCGAGGTCGAAATCTACCGCCAGGAAGGGCGGATCAAGGAAATCGTGAGGGGCAAATGAGCATAAAGATCATGCAAGAGGTGATGGAACTTGCGCCGGTTGATCAAGGGACGCTGTTGGTTCTGCTTGTTCTAGCCGACAGCGCCGATGAGGGATCAAGAACCTGCTATCCCGGCGTCGGCAGCATTGCAGCAAAGTCACGTCTCAGTGAGAGGCAGGTCCAATACTGCCTTCAGCGGTTGCGCGAAATTGGCGTGATTGATGTTTCGCGGAACGCCAGCCCGGTGAAAACGAACCTCTACCGAATAACGGAAACATCCAAGTGGGCTCAGGCCCGAGACGCAATTATTGCACCCCATTCGAAAAAGCCCGAGACGCAATCTGCGACATGCCGAGACGCAACCCATTGCGTATCTGAGACGCAACCCATTGCACCCAAACCGTCAGTAACGTCAGTAGAACCATCAGTCGTGCGTGAGGATGATCTTTTCTCAGCAAATGACAGAACGACAGAGGCAGGCACCAAGCCGAAAGATCAGAAGGTCAATGAACAGTTCGAAGCGTTCTGGGCGGCGTTTCCGAAGAAGCCCAATCCATCGTCGAAGAAAAATACCCGCGCCCGGTTTGTGACGGCCCTGCGGAAGGTGACGTTCGACGATCTGATGCGGGCGACGGAGAACTACGCCCAATCGAGGGATGGCGAAGACCCGCAATACACGAAGGGCGCAGAGCCGTGGCTGAACGGTGAGTTCTGGACGGTGTGGATTGAGCCGGTTCGACCCGCCGAGACGCCGCAGCGATCCTACACCGGCGGGCATCGTCTGTCCCGCCCTTGGGGCGATGTGGTGCGGTGAGGGTTCTTGTCGCCTGCGAATTTTCCGGCACAGTCCGTCGCGCGTTTGCTGCGCGTGGCCACGACGCATGGTCCTGCGACCTGCTTCCGGCAGAGGATCGGTCGAACCGGCACATCATCGGCGATGCGCGCGAGCTGTTGGGCGATGGGTGGGATTTGCTCATGGTGGCCCATCCGCCATGTACCCGCCTGTGCAATAGTGGCGTCAGGTGGCTGGCGGAACGTGACCTGTGGACAGATCTGGATGACGCTGCCGAACTGTTCTCGGACTTCTGGAACGCGCCTATCGAACGTATCGCCGTTGAAAATCCGGTCATGCACCGCCATGCCAAGGCGAGGATCGTCAATTACGCGGAACCAGCCCAGAGCGTCCAGCCGTGGCAGTTTGGCCATGGGGAAACCAAGAGAACCTGCCTCTGGCTCAAGAACCTGCCAAAGCTGCGGCCGACCAATATCGTTTCCGGGCGCGAACAGCGCGTTCATCGGATGCCGCCCGGACCTGATCGCCGGAAAGAGCGCAGCCGGTTTTTCAGCGGGATTGCAGAGGCGATGGCGGACCAGTGGGGCGGTGATCTGTTTGCGAGGGCCGCTAAATGACATTTCAGAACATCGAAGCGGAACAGGCGGTTCTCGGGTCAATCCTGACGCAGAACGCGGCCTTCGATTTGGTTGCAGACGTTTTGCAGCCGGAATTTTTCTCGGATCAGGTTCATCGGCGGATTTACGAAGTCGCGGCTGGCCGCATTCGGAAAGGTCATCTGGTTTCGCCCGTCACGATGAAGTTGGAATTCGAGGCCGACGAGGGGATGAAGTCTCTGGGCGGGGTCGGGTATCTGGCCAGACTGGCGGGGGTAGGGTCTGCGACGACCGCGCGGGAATATGCCAAGCAGATAGTCGAGGCGGCAGCGCGTCGTGGACTTCACCAGATCGCCGCTGAGGCCGATTACATGCTGTCCGAGGGTCGGGATAGCCAAGAAGTAAAGATGGCCGTCCTGCACGCTCTACAGGCCGTTCCCGAGGGGGCGGCGGAAGAAAGCAGCTATTCGCTGGCAAAGGCTGTGTCAGAGGCAGCCGCGCAAGCGGTTCGCGCCTATCAGGGCGAAAGTTCGTTTTTGAAGACCGGTGTTGCGACCCTTGACCGGGTGATCATGGGTCTGGCTCCGGGCGATCTGTGTTTGATCTGCGGGGCTACCTCGATGGGAAAGACCAGTCTGGCGCTGGAAGTAGCCAGCCAAGTGGCCTATCGGGACGAAGGGGTCGCCTTTGTGTCGCTGGAAATGACCCGGCAGGAGTTGGCAACGCGGATGGCGTCGGCGAAAAGCCGGGTGCCATACACTGATTTACGCGATCCGGCGCAAATGTCGGAAGGCGATTTCCGCAAGTGGATCGAGGCGACGGCAGAGGTTGCCAAAGGGGCGATGCGGATCATCCCGAGGCACATCCGGGACATTCCGGCGATCCATGCGGCGGTCAAGCGGGCCGGGATGGGCTTCAAGGCTGGCAAGCCGTCTCTGGTGGTGATTGATTACGCCCAGCTTGTGCGGGGGCAGGGCAAGGGTCGTTACGAGCAAATGACCGAGGTGTCTATCGGTCTAAAGCAGTTGGCCGGGCTGCTGGAAGTGCCTGTCATTGCCCTGTGCCAACTGTCGCGGGACATTGGATCGCGTGATGACAAACGCCCGCAACTGTCTGACATCAAAGAGACGGGCCAATTCGAGAATGACGCCGATCAGGTGATTTTCTGCCACCGGGAAGGCTATTGGCTCGAACGGGCCGGGCCGAAGCCCGACAAGTCCGGGAACATCACAGAGCAAGCCCGCAACGAATGGGAAGCCGACAAGGCGGCGGTCAGGAACGTGATGGAACTGATCGTTCGGAAGAACCGCCACGGTCGCTTGGCGACGGCTGAAATCGGCTTCCACGATGCGACGGGGCGGTTCTGGGATCTGAAGGAAAGGTCATTTGACGATGGCTATTGACCAGGACTTCCTGCGGCTGATCCAGCGCCGGGGCTGGCGGATTGTTTCGGCAGATGAGGAACATGTATGGGCAGGGTGTCCGCGCGAAGGGTGTAGGCTCACCGTGCGACTGAAGCCCGACGGTCTGGTGCCTGACGCCTGCGGGGGAGGGGCCGATCTGACCGAGCATGTCGTGACGAGCTTTGATGTCGGGAGGCTGTTTCTGCGGGATCGCCGGGTAAGCCTCGGGCTATCCATCCGTGAGGTCGAGGAAATTGGCGGGATCGCCGAGGATTTTCTGGCAAAGTTCGAAAAGGACAAACCGTCAAAAACGCCGAACGCCCAAACCTTTCTGGAATGGGCGAAGGCGCTTGGCTATGAGGTTGTTCTGCGTCCGTCGTTTCTTCCGCCACTGGCGCTGCGGATCATCGCGGAAACCCGCGCAAAGTTGCGTTCCCGGATCACGATGTTTCGGGTCCACGCCGCAAGGCGGCTGACACGGTCTGAAGAAGATCGCTGATCGTATCCGCGACGGCCTTCTGATCCTCGACCAGCCGCGTGAAGACCGGCACAAGGTCTTTCTCGGGCGGTTCCGTCGTCGTCCATCTTTCCAGCAGCATGATCACCGGGAACGGCACGTTATGTTCCCGCCGCCAGCGAAACACGGTAGGACGTGACACGCCCATGTCGGCGGCGCATTTGGCCGCAAATCCAGGCCCCCACCATTTGGCGGCCAAAGCCTCGAAAAGTGACGTTCTTTCCTGCGGTTCCATGGCGTGAAGCGTGTCGGGTGTCAGCATCTGGTTTCCTCTTGCCCGTCCGGGCGCTGTGGTGCTAGGTGATCCGTGCCCGCCCTCGCGGGTGCTTGCAAGCGGGCCTGGGGGGTGTGGTGCCCCCCGGCCCATCGCATTAGAGGCTGTTCAAGAGTTCGCGCAAGGCGTTGTCTTTGGCAATTCCGACCCGTGCAGTCTCCGACTGATAGTTCCGGCGGGCGCTGCGTCCCGCCCGACGTTATCGCTCCGGCAGCACTGGCAGCGTATTCCGATCCTGAACGGGTGGCTGTGGTCAGCCCCCGGCGGTGCATCGAGCGTGGCGAAAATCCGTGACATAGATCAGCCCTCCATGGCGGTGGCGATAGCGGCGCTCAGGCCGATCGCAGTGAGAATAATGGCTCCGGCGATGATGCCGATTTCTGAAACCGTGGCCGGAAACTGTCCGACCAGGCAGGCGATATTGTCAGGGGCGCAAACAAGCATTGTGGTGTCCTCGTTGTTGGGGCGGGGTGGTGTCCCGCTGGTGGTGATCAATTCAATTCAGGATCAGGCTATCAGTCAGAGCGATGAAACTGTGCCCCATGCCGTCGCCCTGTTCCTGAGCGTTCCAGCCACAGGCGGAGCTATCCTCTGTCTGGCAGGGCGGGACTAGGTGCAGCAGGATCGCAATTACTGCTGCGGGGATATGAATAATCATGGCAGGCGGTATCCATGTTCGCCAATGATCAGGCGCAGGTCGCGCAATCCCGCCAACGTACGCCAAGCCGCGTCCTTGGCCGACTGGCGCAGGTCAGCGTTGCGGGCGCTCATTGCCCGGCCCCGCCGCCTCGCAGCCTCTGCCAGATCCATCGCGGTCAGGGCGCGATGGCATCCCATGGGGCTAATCCTGTCTGTCATGGTGTTCTCCTGATGGTGTGCCGGTGGTGTCGGCCAGTGCTGATAGATATAGCACGCATATTGATACTGTGTCAAAACATAAGATCAGTAAAATGATACCAGCAGCGATGACCGGACAAATGGCTGTGCATATGAGGCCAGGACAGGCCGCGCAAATAGTCCGGACATGACCGAAAACACCCCGACCCTAAGCGCTGATAGCTATCGCTCACCCACCATGAAGCGGCGAATATCCGCCCGCGTCCGTGACGCAGTCCGCCTAAGAGTAGAGAAAGGATACAAGTGCGAAGACGCAGCCCGCGCAGCGGGGCTTTCCTCAGCAGGCTATTACAAGGCCATGAACCAGCCACACGTCAGGGCCTACGCCGAAGCCCTGAAGATGGCCTACATCGAACGAATACAGGCGGATAAAGCGATCCTGCGCGCCGAAGCCCTCGAAGTCGCCCGCGATCTCCTGCACAATTCACCCTCAGATCAGGTCAAAGCGAGGATGGTCGAGTTCCTGGCTGGCGAGGCCAAATCCGGGGCCTCTGTAAACGTGCAAATCAACAATAATTCAGGGGGTTACGAGTTCGTTCGCCCTGGGCAGCAGATTGTCGAAATCCGCGCCACACTAGATAGCGTGTCTGGTGATGATCAAAGCCAAGGTGCTGAAAACAAATGACAATCCTGCGAACCTTCATCAGCAGCCTGACGCAAGCCCAAGTTTCAGGGCCGTCCCGCCCTGCATCGGCACGGGGTCCGGCTGTGGGGGGTGGGTCTGCATCGGCGGGGGGTAGGGGGAAAACTGGGCGCGCGTCTTCAGATACTCGACCCTCCCTCTGGCGAATTATTTTGAGACAGTGTTTTGGGAATTTTTTTATTTTTATGGATCGTAATGCAACGTTTGTTCGGGAAATCTCGGGCTGGCATTTTTTGTGCGTGTATCAATTTGACAGCTTGAAGGGGGTGTGAGATGGCGGCTAAAGCTGGTGATGATCGGATAGTGGTTTGTGGCTGCGGGTGTTCGACGTTTGAGCTTTATGAGGGTGGTGGCGTGGAGTGTGCGAACTGTTCTGGTGGCATTGACGGCATATCGTCGTGGTATCGAATTAATCCTGATGTTCCTGAAAGTGATGGTTCTGTTTTTCGGAACATTCGGGGGAACGGGAGTGTAAGTTTTGCGCGGGAGCGTCTGCGGCGCATGGCGGCGGCGGATGACAATGTGGCGTTGGTGGTGGTGAGGCCGGATGGTGTGGTTTTGGTTTGGTGCGGGGTTGAGACGCGGAAGCAGAAGCGGTGGGTGGTAAAGCGGCTGCGGGATGCGAAGAAGCTGATCGAGGCTGGCAATGTCGTATAAGCGTGACATAGATATTGTCCGGGCGCGTCGGACGAAGGTTCTGGCTCGGGAAGACGGGGACAAGCTATATGCGCTGAAGGGGACAGGTGGCGGTAGCAGCGCGGCGTGGGGCGGCATTACCGGGACCTTGTCGGCGCAGGCTGATCTTCAGGCTGCCTTGAATGGGAAGCAGGCGTCTCTTGGCTTTACGCCTGAGAACGTGGCGAACAAGGACGCCTCTGGCGGCTATGCGGGCCTGACGCTTTTCAAGCTGAACCTGCGGAATGCGGCGAACACCATCACCTCTTGGTTCACGAACGCCAACACTGTAGCCCGGACCTATACCTTTCCGGACAAGGACGGCACGGTCGCCATGACCTCGGACATTACCGGGGTAAATTCGGGGACGAACACGGGCGACGTGACGCTTGCCGGGACGCCGAACTACCTCACGATCGTCGGACAGGTCATCACGCGTGCTCTGATCGACCTGACGGCCCATGTGACGGGAAAGCTGCCGTTTGCGAATATCGCGGATGTGGCGACCGGAACCGTCATGTATCGCAAGACGGCGGCGACGGGGGCTATGGAAGCCCAGACGCTGGCGACTCTGAAAACCGATCTCGGGCTGACCGGCACCAATTCCGGCGATCAGACCATCACGCTGACGGGCGATGTTACCGGATCAGGGGCAGGATCGTTCGCAACCACCCTTGCTTCCGCGGTCAACGCCAATGCGCGCCTCGCCGTTTCAAAGGCCGGAACCCTGATCGGGACGCGGCGCAAGATCAACCTCATTGAGGGCGCGAACATCACCCTGACCATGGCCGACGATGCCGCCGGTGAAAAGGTCGATGTCACCATCGCTGCGGTCGGTGGCGGCGGATATGTTTCCCCCCTGTGGAGCCAACTCGCATGATCGTCCTTGACACAACCTCAATGGTCCTGCGGCTGGTTTCGTCGTCAACTTCCGCCCTCGATGTGACGGCAGACGCAACTACCTTCACGGCATCATCCGCAACCCCTGTTGCCCAGAACACGGCAATAACGACAGCCACGACCACGACGGTTGTTTCTGCCCCTGCTGCTTCGGCTCAGAAGATCGTCAAGAACCTCACGGTCGAAAACAAGGGAACCGCCTCAAACACTGTGTCGGTCGAGCGGTTCGACGGGACAACCGCCTTCAAGATTACCGGCGCAACCCTTAACGCCGGGGAAACCTTGGTCTACAGCGATGCGGGCTGGCAGGTTCTGGATGCAACCGGGCGGCTGAAAGTCGTAAACGACATATCGTCCAGCCCGATTGCGGCCCGCAAGATCGACATGAACAAGGTGGGCGCAACATCGAAGGCCGCTGGAACATGGCATTCTGACTTCGCTGCGACCGGATTTCCGTCATCATGGTCGCCGGGAACACCGGGCCTTGCTGGCCGCGCCACAGACGGCACGACGGCGGCAGATGCCGGGTGTGTGCCGCTCTGGACGCCAGCCAGCGGTAATCTGTGGGTCGATGAATTCCTTTCGTCCCTGTCATCTTCCGCCCTCTACGCGCTTTGGGATGTTCTCTGGGTCAATTCCGGCATCGTCGTCACCACGACGACCGCTCAAACCATAAACTCAGTTGCCCTTCCGGCCCGCGACCTGGATGGAACCATCAACGGCAGAGGATGCCGCGTCGGCCTTCTGGTGACGACGGCGACGACCAACGCTGGCGCAATCACCAATATGACGCTCAGCTACACGAACTCTGACGGCACGGCTGGCAGAACCGCAACGATGGCTTCTTTCCCGATCACAGCCAACGCCGGAACCTATGTCGAATTCCAGCTTCAAGGCGGGGATCAGGGCGTCAAGTCGATCCAGTCCGTCACGCTTGGAACCTCACTCGTGACCGGCGCTGTTTCCCTGATTGTCTCTCGGACACATGCCGCCGTCGGCATCACCTTCACCAATGCCGCCTATGTCTCATCGGCCAAGAGCCGCCTCTATTCAGGCACATGCTTGCTGCCATTCACCCTGAAAACCGGAACGACGGCGATGAACGCCTTCGCGACTCTATCGGTCATTGAGAGGTAAAATCATGGCCCTTGCAAAAACCACCAGAGGAAACTTCGTCTATATCCCCGATGGCGACATTCTGACCGAATACTTTTGGGACAGGTCAGAACTTTCCATCATCCAAGGGCCGATCCAGAGCGGAACCTCATCCTGTTCCGTCATGAAGATCTGGGCAATCGCAGAGGAACAGGCCCCGGACTATGACGGCGTGAGGCGCACCCGCTGGCTCATCACCCGTGACACCTACAAGGAATTGCGCGAAACCACGATCAAGACATGGCTTGAATGGTTCCCTGAGAACGAATGGGGGCAGATGGTCAGGTCGGAACCCGCGATCCACTACCTGAAACGAAAACATTCCTCCGGCGACGGAACCCTTGTCGATTGCGAAGTCATCTTCATCGCAATTCCTGACCCAGACGTAGCGGAACAGGTCTGCGCCTCCTACGAAATCACAGGCTTCTTCCGAAACGAAGGCCAATTCTGCGAAAAAGGCGTGACGGACGAACTTCTTTCGCGCTGCGGGCGATACCCGTCCATGAAGAATGGTCCGGGAGCAACATGGCACGGCGGCTTCATTGACCTGAACGCCCCGAGGGAAGGTCACTGGATCCCCTACATGCGCGGCGATATGCCCCTCCCCCCAGAACTGTCCGAAGAACAGTCTGCCGAATACAAAAAGCCTGACGGATGGAAATTCTACCTTCAGCCGCCCGGCCTGATCGAAAAGAAGATCGACGGAAAGATCACCTACGTTCTCAATCCGAGGGCCGAAAACACACGGCACACCAAGAAGAACTATCTGCAAATCATCCAGGGCAAGTCGAAGGAATTCATCGACCGCCGCGTCATGAACAAGGTCGGCCTCTATTCCGACGGAAAGCCGGTTTACCCCACATTCTCGGAACAGGATCACATTGCGCCTCGTGACGTGGCCCCGATCCCCGGCGCGCCCATCATTGTCGGCCTCGACTTCGGGCGCGATCCTGCCGCCGCCTTCTGTCAGTGCGTGAACGGCCAATGGACTGTCCTGTCAGAACTGATCGGCGACAATGAGAGCGCCCAACTGTTTGCACCCCGCATCCGTCGGCACATTTCGCAGAAATATCCCGGATACAAGGCCGAGTTTTGGGGCGATCCGCGCGGCGCTGATGGCGTTCAATCCGTCGAAACGACCGCCTATGACGTGTTCCTTGCAAACGGCATGAGGGTTCTTCCCGCCACCACGGATAACAACCCTGAAATGCGTCGATCCACTGTCGAGGCCGTCCTTGACCGCCGAAACGCTTTCCTGATCAACCCGTCGTGCATGACCGCAAAAACCGGCTTCTCTGGCGGATATCACTATCCGAAGATCAAGGGCGCGCCCGGCGTCTACGGCGAACGCCCGAGGAAGAACCGCTATTCCCATGTCGTAGAAGCGATCGAAAACGCCCTTCTCGGCGGCGGGGAAGGCGATGCCGTCGTCATGTCGTCCATCAAGAAGCCGAAGGCCTCAAGGGTCAACCGGCATCATGTCTCACTTCGAAGGTCAGCATGATCGAATGGTTCGTCGGCTTTCATCGCCCTTCCTTCAGAAATGCAAAAGGCCGGATCGACCCGCAATGCTGGTTCGGACATGTCGAGATATGGGGATACAACAAAGACGATACCTGGCTGTTCATTGACCCACAGGCCAAGGGGACAAAGATCGTCATGACCCATCTCTATGATGACGTGATGGCACATCTCGAAGCCCGACATATCCTCTGCGAACTGATCCTGAAGCTTCCGGCAGAACCCGACACCGGCCTCATTCCTGTTCATGGCCCGATGACCTGCGCAACCATCGTCGGGCATATCTTGGGTGTCCGTGCATTTGCCCCGGCAGGCCTTCGGAGGAAGTTGCTGGCCAATGGTGCAGAGGTAGTCCATGGCGAAGCCGAAAGAAGATCCAGCCGATAAAGCCGCGCGTCTGCGCGAACGTCGCGTGTCAGAACTTGAGCGGGCCGCTGCCGCACAAAAGCAGGCGGCTGGCCTGTCCAGCGATCTGCGCGCCGTCTACGGGCTGCGGTCCATGTCCCTGTTCGGGATGCCGGGCATTGCCGGAAAAGAGCCGAGACCCAGTTTTCCAATCGCTCCAAGTCTCCCGAGCATGTTCCCGCGCCAATGAAAAAGCCAAGCAAAGACTTCTTGACACGATATTCCGCTGCCAAGCGGTTCCGTGATGACGTGCGCCCGTTCATCAAGGACGTGCTGCGCTTCTGTTGCCCCGGTCGGGAATATGACTTCGACACGACGCAGCCGAAGGAACATACAACCAACACTTACATTTCTCTGCCGGAAGAACTGGCCGGGGATCTGGCGGGCGATATCGTCACCTACTTCACCCCCCCCGAAGCGCGCTGGATGCAATATCAGGTCGTTCAGGATGTCCCAGAAAACAACAAGGACCAGATCCTGCAACTGGTCCAGCACCGCGAAGACAAGCTGTTCGAACTGATCCAGACATCGAACTTCTACGACATTGCCC
>Ga0228700_1001829_pt1 | contig 12584 bp, 10 predicted proteins | sample McNCre317_Aug_MG_FD_178019 | JGI IMG/M metagenome (GOLD analysis project Ga0228700, IMG submission 178019) | Freshwater microbial communities from McNutts Creek, Athens, Georgia, United States - 3-17_Aug_MG | ecosystem: Environmental > Aquatic > Freshwater > Creek | place: USA: Georgia...
TGGCACAGGGTCTCGCCTGCATTGCAGGTGACAAAGGCCTTGCCGGCCTTCTGCCGCGACACCATATTGCCCACTGTGGCCAGGAAACCATAGGCACCGCTGCTGCAAAGCAGCAGGGTGGCAGTGGCCGGGCCGGCAAAGTAATACAGCAGCTGCGTGCCACTTTCCAGCTCGATCAAGGTGGTTACCGGCTGGCCGTCACCGCGCCCGCCCGGCAGCAGCGACACCGCCACCGAATACACCCGCCCGTTGGAGCCAAACACCAAGAGCGTGTCGACGCTGCGGCATTCAAACGTGTCGTAGAGCGCGTCCCCCGCCTTGAAGGCAAAGCTTGCAGCCTCGTGGCCATGGCCACTGCGGGTGCGCACCCAGCCCTTCTGGCTGACGATCACCGTGACGGGCTCGTCCACCACCCGCAGCTCGGCCACGGCCTTCTTTTCGGCCTGGATCAGGGTGCGCCGGGGGTCGGCAAAGGTCTTGGCGTCCTGCTCGATTTCCTTGACCATGAGGCGGCGCAGGGCCGCCGGGCTGTTCAATATTTCTTCCAGCTTGCCCTGCTCCTGGCGCAGCTCGGAGAGCTCCTGCTCAATCTTAATGGCCTCCAGCCGCGCCAGCTGGCGCAGGCGGATTTCCAGGATGTCCTCGGTCTGGCGCTCGCTCAGCCGGAAGCGCTCGATCAACGCGGCCTTGGGCTCATCGCTCTGGCGGATGATGGCAATCACCTCGTCGATGTTGAGCAGCACCAGCTGGCGCCCCTCCAGGATGTGGATGCGGTCCAGCACCTTGCCCAGGCGGTGGCGGCTGCGCCGCTCGATGGTGCTGGTGCGAAAGCTGATCCACTCCTGCAGCATCTGGCGCAGGGACTTCTGGGTGGGGCGGCCATCGAGCCCGACCATGGTGAGGTTGATGGGCGAGGACGACTCCAGGCTGGTGTGGGCCAGCAAGGCGGTGATCAGCTCCTGCTGTTCAATGCGGCTGGTCTTGGGCTCGAACACCAGGCGCACGGCGTTCTCTTTGCCCGACTCGTCGCGCACCACGTCCAGCACGGCAAGAATGCTGGCCTTGAGCTGGGTCTGCTCCTGGCTGAGGGCCTTCTTGCCGGCGCGCACCTTGGGGTTGGTGAGCTCTTCAATCTCTTCCAGCACGCGCTGGGTGCTCACGCCCGGCGGCAGCTCGGTCACCACCAGCTGCCACTGGCCGCGCGCCAGGTCTTCAATCTTCCAGCGCGCCCGGCACTTGAGCGAACCGCGACCGCTGCGGTAGGCCTCGGCAATCTCGGCCGACGAGCTGATGATCTGGCCACCCCCTGGAAAGTCGGGCCCGGTGATCAGGCCAAACAACTCGTCGTCGCCAAGCTGGGGGTTCTTGACCAGGGCGATGCAGGCATCGGCCACCTCGCGCAGGTTGTGGCTGGGAATCTCGGTGGCCAGGCCCACGGCAATGCCGCTGGCGCCGTTCAATAACGAGAACGGCAGGCGTGCCGGCAGCTGGCTGGGCTCTTCGGTGGAGCCGTCGTAGTTGGGTTGGAAGTCCACCGTGCCCTGGTCGATCTCGTCAAGCAGCAGCGAGGCGATGCGGGCCAGCCGGGCCTCGGTGTAGCGCATGGCGGCGGCACCGTCGCCATCGCGCGAGCCGAAGTTGCCCTGGCCGTCGATCAGCGGGTAGCGCTGCGAAAAATCCTGCGCCATGCGTACCAGGGCATCGTAGGCAGCCTGGTCGCCATGGGGGTGGAAACGGCCCAGCACATCGCCCACAACACGGGCGCTCTTGACTGGCTTGGCACCCACGGTGCCGTTGGCGCCGCCAAAGCCCAGGCCCATGCGCGCCATCGAATAGAGGATGCGGCGCTGCACCGGCTTCTGGCCGTCGCAGGCGTCGGGCAAGGCGCGGCCCTTCACCACGCTGAGGGCGTACTCCAGGTAGGCACGCTGGGCGTAGGTGGCCAGGTTGAGCTGGTCGTCGGCAGGGCCTGCCGCCGCGGTGAAATCAGTACTTACGGAATCTGTCATTGCTTGTTCTTGCTACGAATTCTCTGGGGCGCTGCGCCACTCAGACATCGACTTCGACGGAGTCGCCATGCAGCTCCATCAGCTCACGCCGGGCTGCGGCCTCGCCCTTGCCCATGAGCTTGGCGATCAGGGCCTCGGTGGCGGCAAAGTCCACCTGGCCCAGCTCCACCGGCAGCAGGCGGCGCGTGTCGGGGTTGAGCGTGGTGTCCCACAACTGCTCCGCACTCATTTCGCCCAGACCCTTGAAGCGGCTGATGCTCCAGACGCCCTCGCGCGCGCCTTCCTTGCGCAGCTTGTCCAGGATGGCGGTGAGTTCGCCCTCGTCCAGGGCATAGGCCTTGCTGGCGGGCTTCTTGCCACGCGCCGGCGCATCCACCCGAAACAGCGGGGGCCGGGCCACATACACATGGCCGGCCTCGATCAGCTTGGGGAAATGGCGGAAGAACAGCGTGAGCAGCAGCACCTGGATGTGCGAGCCGTCCACGTCCGCGTCTGACAGGATGCAGACCTTGCCGTAGCGCAGGCCGCTCAAGTCGGGCGTATCGCTGGGGCCGTGCGGGTCCACACCGATAGCCACCGAAATATCGTGGATCTCGGTGTTGGCAAACAGGCGGTCGCGGTCCACCTCCCAGGTGTTGAGCACCTTGCCGCGCAAGGGCAGGATGGCCTGGTTTTCCTTGTCGCGGCCCATCTTGGCACTGCCACCGGCCGAGTCGCCCTCGACCAGAAACACCTCGTTGTAGAGGATGTCACGGCTCTCGCAGTCGGTCAGCTTGCCGGGCAGCACGGCCACGCCCGAGCTCTTGCGCTTTTCCACCTTCTGGCCGGCGCGCTGGCGCGTCTGTGCGGCCTTGATGGCCAGCTCGGCCAGGCGTCTGCCGTATTCCACGTGCTGGTTCAGCCACAGCTCCAGGGCCGGACGCACAAAGCCAGAGACCAGGCGCACCGCGTCGCGCGAATTGAGCCGCTCCTTGATCTGGCCCTGGAACTGCGGGTCCAGCACCTTGGCCGACAGCACATAGCTGGCGCGCGCAAACACGTCCTCGGGCATCAGCTTCACGCCTTTGGGCAGCAGGCTGTGCAGTTCGATAAAGCTCTTGACCGCGTTGAACAGGCCGTCACGCAGCCCGCTCTCATGCGTGCCCCCGGCACTGGTGGGAATCAGGTTGACATAGCTCTCGCGCACGGTGGCGCCCTCTTCGCTGAAGGCCACGCACCAGGCGGCACCCTCACCGTCGGCAAACTGCTCGCTCTGCGCATCGGCAAAGCCTTCGCCGGCAAAGAGGGGGATCACCGGCTCACCGGGCAGCGATTGCATCAGGTAATCGGTGAGACCGCCTTTGTAGAGCCAGGTCTGGCTTTCCCGCGTCTTCTCATTCAGCAGGGTGACGCTGACGCCGGGCATGAGCACCGCCTTGCTGCGCAGCAGATGGGTGAGCTCGGCCATGGGCAGGGCGGCCGACTCGAAATACCTGGCATCGGGCCAGACCCGCACCGTGGTGCCGGACTTGCGGTCACGCGGGCCTTCACCGGCTTCACTGGCTGCCGTGTCCACAGCCTTGCGGATGGCCAGCGGCTCGATGACATCACCGCCACCAAACACGACGCGTGCCACCGAGCCTTCGCGGTAGCTGGTGGCCTCCAGGCGCTTGCCCAGCGCATTGGTGACACTCACGCCCACACCATGCAGGCCGCCGGAAAAGCTGTAGGCGCCGCCCTTGCCCTTGTCGAACTTGCCGCCGGCATGCAGGCGGGTGAACACCAGTTCGATCACCGGCGCCTTTTCTTCCGGGTGCATGCCAAAGGGGATGCCACGGCCGTCGTCTTCGACGGACACCGAACCGTCGCCGTGCAGGCAGACCTTGATCTTCTTGCCATGGCCGGCCAGGGCTTCGTCGGCGGCGTTGTCCAGCACCTCTTGGATGATGTGCAGCGGGTTGTCGGTGCGGGTGTACATGCCCGGGCGCTGCTTGACGGGCTCCAGGCCCTTGAGCACCCGGATCGAACCCTCGGAATATTCGTTGTTGGGAGAGTTGGGTTTGGCTGACATGGCGCGCATTGTAGACGCTGTATCCACAATTCACTGTACGTATAGACAGTTCCGCAAACACCGGGCCTGGCACCCAGGCCGTCTATGCCCTACGCCCGCACCGGCAGCGCAGATTGGCTACATTACAAGACTATGTCCGACACCACCCAAGCCACCCCCACCCGCCTGCCACTCGCCCGCCTGCTGATCTGCGGCGCGGCCATCGTCACCCTGGCCATGGGCATACGCCACGGCTTTGGCCTGTGGCTGCAGCCCGTCAGCCAGGCCCATGGCTGGGGCCGCGAGACCTTTGCCATGGCCATGGCCATCCAGAACCTGGCCTGGGGCCTGACCGGTATTTTTGCCGGCATGCTGGCCGACCGTTTTGGCGCGTTCCGGGTGATTCTGGTGGGGGCGGTGGTCTACAGCCTGGGCCTGATCGGCATGGCCCATGCCGACACGCCGCTCTTGTTTGCGCTCAGTACCGGCCTCTTGATCGGTACCGCGCAGTCGGGCACCACCTATGCGGTGGTCTATGGCGTGATTGGCCGCAACGTGCCCACCGACCGGCGCTCCTGGGCCATGGGGGTGACCGCTGCGGCGGGCTCCTTCGGCCAGTTTCTGATGGTGCCCACCGAGGGCTTGCTGATCAGCCACTTCGGCTGGCAGCAGGCCCTGGTACTGCTGGGCTTTGCCGCCCTCATGATCATGCCCCTGGCCTGGGGCCTGCGCGAGCCTGGCTTTGCCCAGGGCCGTCCGGCTGCGCGCGAGCAGTCCATCGTGCATGCGATGCGCGAGGCCTTTCGCTACCCCAGCTTCCGCTTGCTGATGGCGGGCTATTTTGTCTGCGGCTTCCAGGTGGTCTTCATCGGCGTGCACATGCCCAGCTACCTCAAGGACAAGGGCCTCTCACCCCAGGTGGCCAGCTACGCCCTGGCGCTGATCGGCCTGTTCAACGTCTTTGGCACCTATGCCGCCGGCGTGCTGGGGCAGAAACTGGCCAAGCGCAAGATCCTGGCCTTCATCTACCTGGCGCGGGCAGTGGCCATCAGCCTTTTCCTGCTGGCGCCGCTCATGCCCTTGTCGGTCTATGTATTTGCCGCCACCATGGGTGTGCTGTGGCTGTCCACGGTGCCCCCCACCAATGCACTGGTGGCGCAGATATTTGGCGTGGCCCACCTCTCCATGCTCAGCGGCTTTGTGTTCTTCAGCCACCAGATCGGCTCCTTCCTGGGCGTCTGGCTGGGCGGCTACCTCTATGACCAGACCGGCAGCTACGACCTGGTCTGGTACATCGCCATCGCCCTGGGCGTGGCGGCGGCCCTGATCAACTTGCCGATCCGCGAGGCCGCCATCGTGCGCAGCCCAGCGCCGCAGGCCGCATGAAGGAGCAGCACCCATGATGCCAAGCCGCAAAGCCAGCGGGTACCTGCTGGCCCTGGCTGCCCTGGCCGCGGTGTTTGTGCTCTACACGCGCGCTGACTTCCTGGTGCAGCTCAGCAACCAGCTCTGGGGCTGCTTCTGATGGGCCATACCAGCCTGGGTGAGCCCTCACCCTGGATCGTGCGCTGGTCCCACCTGCTCAGCCCCGGCAGCAGCGTGCTCGACGTAGCCTGCGGTGGCGGGCGCCACCTGCAGTGGTTTGCCGGGCGTGGCCATGCCGTTTGGGGAGTGGACCGGGATATGGAGGCCGCCACCAGGCAGGTTCCGCAGGCGCATTTGCTGCAGGCCGACATCGAAGACGGTCCCTGGCCACTGCAGCAGGACGGCCAGCCGCGGCGCTTTGGCGCCGTGGTGGTCACCAACTACCTGTGGCGCCCCTTGCTGCCCACACTGTGCGCAAGCCTGGAGCCCGGCGGCCTGCTGCTGTATGAAACCTTTGCCGCCGGTAACGAAACCGTGGGCCGCCCGGCACGGGCAGACTTTTTGCTGCAGCCCGGTGAATTGCTGCAAGCCTGCAAGGGTCTGCAGGTGGTGGCTTACGAGAATGGCTTCCTAAGCGAACCCGCACGGTTCGTGCAGCGGATTGCAGCTTTTGCGCCAGCTTTACCCAGGCCCGAGGGAGCGCAGATTGCGCGCCACGCTCTCTAGGTAAAATGCGCGTTTACCGAACTACTGGCACCCCATGAACTCCTCACAAGGCCCCCTGCGCGGCAGCATTGTTGCCCTGGTCACTCCCATGCTCGAAGGCGGCGCGGTGGACTACCCGGCCCTGCGCAAGCTGATTGACTGGCATATTGCCGAAGGCACCGATTGCATCGGCGTGGTTGGCACCACCGGTGAGTCGCCCACGGTCAGCGTGGAAGAACACTGCGAGATCATCCGCGTGGCGGTGGAACAGGCCGCCGGCCGCGTGCCGGTGATGGCCGGCTGCGGCGCCAACTCCACCAAAGAGGCCATCAACCTGGCGCAGTTTGCCAAGAAGGTCGGCGCTGACAGCCAGCTGCAGGTGGTGCCCTACTACAACAAGCCCACCCAGGAAGGCCAGTACCAGCACTTCAAGGCCATCGCCGAAGCGGTCGATCTGCCCCTGGTGCTGTACAACGTTCCCGGCCGCTCGGTGGCCGATATGGCCCACGACACCGTGCTGCGCCTGGCCGAGGTGCCCGGCATTGTCGGCATCAAGGAAGCCACCGGCAACATCGAGCGCGCCCAGTGGCTCATCAAGCAGGCCCCCAAGAACTTCGCCATCTATTCGGGTGACGACCCCACGGCCGTGGCCCTGATGCTGTGTGGAGGCCATGGCAATGTGAGCGTGACCGCCAACGTGGCACCGCGCCTCATGCACGAGTTGTGCATGGCGGCCATGGCGGGCAATATCCAGCGTGCCATGGAGATCCAGTTCAAGCTGCTGCCCCTGCACAAGGCCCTGTTTGTCGAATCCAACCCGATTCCCGTCAAGTGGGCCGTGTCCCGCATGGGCCGGAGCAACGGCGCGCTGCGCCTGCCGCTCACCCCCCTGACCGAGGGCAGCCAGCAGATGCTGGAGCGTGTCATGCAAGACGCCGGCCTGATCTAAGCCTCAGCCTTGAGAAGAGGAAATTCGTGAAACCCATTTTTCAAACCACCGCATTGGCAACCGCACTGGCCACCCTGGCCCTGTCGGGCTGTTCGGTGATGGAGTCCGATAAGGTCGACTACCGCAGCAGCAGTGCCAACAAGGTGCCTTCGCTGGTGGTACCGCCCGACCTGACCCAGCTCTCCAAGGACACCCGTTACACCTTGGTCGATGGTGCCATATCGGCCAACGGCGCCAAGGCCGCGCAGGCCAGCGGCACCAAGCCCGTCGTGGCAGCCACCACCCTGGGCGATGTGCGCATTGAGCGCAGCGGCAACCAGCGCTGGCTGGTGGTCAAGCGCCCGGCCGACAAGCTGTGGAACCCGGTGCGTGACTTCTGGCAAGAGAATGGCTTCCTGCTGGCACTGGACCAGGCTGATCTGGGCATCATGGAAACTGACTGGGCCGAAAACCGCGCCAAGATCCCGCAGGACCTCATTCGCAGCGCCCTGGGCAAACTGCTGGACTCGCTCTACTCCACGGCCGAGCGGGACAAATTCCGCACCCGGCTGGAAACCAACTCCAATGGCGAGACTGAAATCTTCATCAGCCACCGTGGCGTGTCTGAGGTCTACACCAAAGAGCGCTCCGACCAGACCGTCTGGCAACCCCGGCCCGCAGACCCCGAATTGGAAGCCGAATTCCTTCGCCGCCTGATGGTGGCCCTGGGTTCCAGCCCGGAACAAGCCAAGGCCATGGTGGCCTCAGCCGGTTCGGCCAAGGCAGTTGCCAATGTGGCCACGGCAGACGGCCGGCCCGTGGTGCAGATCGCTGAAGGATTCGATCGCGCCTGGCGCCGCGTGGGCCTGGCACTGGACCGCACCGGCTTCACCGTGGAAGACCGCGACCGCAAGCAGGGCCTGTACTTTGTGCGCTATGTGGCCACCGAAGGCCAGAACACCGAACCCGGCTTTTTCAGCAAGCTCTTCAGCAGCAGCAAGCCTGCCGAGGCCAGCAAGTTCCAGATTGCCGTGAAGAGCCAGGGCGAAAGCACCACGGTCTCCGTGCTGGACGGCAAGGGCGCGCCCGACAACTCGGCCAGTGCCCAGCGCATTGCCAAGGTCATCGCCGAAGACATCCGCTAAAGCACGGTCCACGCCCGCCCGCTCTGGCGAGCGGGCATGAAAAAAGCCACCCGAGGGTGGCTTTTTTTTGCTGCAAGTAAAAATTACTTGGCGGCCGATGCGTCAGCAGCGGGAGCGGCAGCAGGAGCAGATGCGTCAGCAGCAGGAGCGGCGGGGGCAGCAGCGGGAGCGGGGGCGGGAGCAGGAGCTTCTTCCTTCTTACCGCAAGCAGCCAGGGCAGCAGCAGCGATAACGGCTGCCAGTACGAGAGATTTGTTCATGGTGTTATAGACTAAAGTGAGTTGACGAAACAGTTTCCGGAAATTGTCTTGAAGCAAGCCCCAAGACCCCGGCAAAAAGCATTCGATCTCTTCTTGCCAGAGCCCTGCATTATACGATGTTTCCTGACAACGTCCGGGAAAACCCTCTAGCACCACTTTGGCGCATCGTTTTTACAGGCCTAACGTGGTGGCTGCAAAGCCTGGCGCGCTCTGTTTTTTGCGTTCGTCGAGTTGCTCACGCAGGCGCAAGCGCACACGCGGCTCCACACTGGACACTCCGGTGCAGCGCACCGGGTCCAGTCGCTGCAAGGCCCACTGCGGTGTCCACAGCATGCTGGGAAATTCACTGGGCGACACGCCCTTGCAGACACGGCAGTCCAGCAGGTGGTCCCACCGTATGCGCCACTGCACGAAGCGGTGGTGAATGCGCCGCATTGCATCGAAGTTGCAGGCCAGCAGTGTCAGTTTGCGGCCGGGGCCGGCCCAGGCATCCAGGCCCTCCACCAGCGCGCGCTCATAGAGCGGCCAGTCTTCAAAGTTGGCATCGGCCCAGACCATTTCCGACCAGCCCTGGCTTGCTGCATGGGTGACTGCCGCGCGCACCCGTTCACCAAACGCGGTGGGTCCGGCAAATGGACCCACCGGCAGATCAGGCAGTTCAGCCGAGTCCATACAACCAACCGTCCTCGCCCCACTGGGTCAGCAGGGCCCGTGCATCGTCGCTGAGACGCTCCACTTCGGCAGCCGGCAGTTCGCGCGCGTCTGCCAGCTGGCGCATGCGCCGTGCGTCGCTTCCGGCTGCACGAAAGCTCTCGCCATTCACGAATACATGCTTGGCGTCATACATCATGCGGGTGCGCCGGTCCAGCCGCACACCCACGCCCTCTTCAAAATCAGGGTTGGCATGAAACCAGACATGGGCCTTGGGCTCGGTCAGGATTTCGCCCAGGGAGCGTTGCAGCGCCAGCGGGTCTTTCAGGGCCGCAGCCAGCGCGTCCTGGGCGAATGCCAGCAAGCCTTGCGGAATCTCTGCGGCGGCGCTGACAGCAGGCTGCTTGGGATCGCGGTAGATGGAGTTGCCGACGTCTTCTTCGGCCTGCTCGGCCAGGCATTGCAGCAACTCGCGCGCCATCTCACCTTTGACCGGTGAGCGAAAGCCGATCGAATAGGTCATGCACTCGCCCTCGGCGATGCCGTCATGGGCCCATTGCGGCGGCAGGTAGAGCATGTCGCCGGGCTCCAGCACAAACTCTTCTTCCGGCACGAAGTTGGCCAGGATCTTGACCGGCATGTCGGGCCGCAGGCTCAGGTCCTTTTGCCGGCCAATGCGCCAGCGCCGCCGCCCATGGGCCTGCAGCAGGAACACGTCGTAGCTGTCAAAGTGCGGCCCCACGCCGCCGGTGTCGGTGGCGTAGCTGATCATCAAGTCGTCCAGACGTGCATCGGGCACGAAACGGAACTGGTTCATGAGCTGGTGCACACGCTCGTCGTGCAGGTCCACGCCCTGCACCAGCACCGTCCAGCCCGGCTGCTTGAAGGCAGGCAGATCGCGCCGCGCAAAGGGGCCGTGGCGCAGGCGCCACTGGCCCTTTTTGTCGGCCTGGGCCGACACCACCAGGCGCGATTCCACATCGTCCTGGGCGGCCAGGTCGAGCAGTTCGGCGCGGTCCAGCAAGGGTGCAAAGCCGGGAATGGCGCCGCGTATCAGCAGAGGCTTTTTCTCCCAGTGGCGCTGCATGAAGCGGGCGGGCGTCAGGCCGCCCAGCAGTTGGAGGGGTGTGTTGATGTCCATATGGGACAATTCTTGCATGGAAATATCTCATCATTGCGTCGCTGCCCTGACCTGGACGCTGAAAGACACCCTGGGCGAAGTGCTGGATGTGCTGGACGATCCGGTGGAGTTCCTGATTGGCGGCCAGGACCTGCTGCCCGTGCTGGATGAGGCCCTGCTGGGCCATGAGCCCGGCGCCACGCTGGAGCTGCAGATCGAGCCTGAACAGGGCTTTGGCGACTTCAACGACCAGCTGCTGTTTCTGGAGCCGCGCAAGAATTTCCCGCCCGAGATCGAGGTGGGCCAGACCATTGAGGGCTATGCCCTGCCCGAAGGCTGCAACCCCGACGCCCCCAAGGACGCGCTCTACACCATCACCGACATCTACCCCGAGCACGTGGTGCTGGACGCCAACCACCCCCTGGCCGGCATTGCCATCCGCATTCATCTGCGGGTGGAATCGGTGCGCGAAGCCAGCGACGACGAACGGGCCCGCGGCAGTGCCGGCACCGGCTTCTTCCGCATCCAGCCCTTCCACGACCAGGCGCCTGGCAACGACACGCTGCACTGATCGCCAGGCACCCCGCTCAGCCAGAACGCCGCGGAACCGGCTTTGCCGGGCCGCTGGCGTTGCCCCCTTGAGGGGGGAGGAGGCTACACGCAGTGAGCCTCAACGGGGGGGAACTTATTTCTTTCCGGTGGAGCCGTAGCCACCCTCACCGCGTTCCGATACCGCAGGAAACTCCTGCACGATCTTGAACTGCGCCTGCACCACCGGCACCACCACCAGCTGCGCAATGCGGTCCATCGGCGCGATGGTGAAGGCGGTGCTGCTGCGGTTCCAGGCGCTCACCATGAGCTGGCCCTGGTAGTCGCTGTCGATCAGGCCCACCAGGTTGCCCAGCACGATGCCATGCTTGTGGCCCAGGCCCGAGCGCGGCAGGATGAGGGCGGCATAGCCCGGATCTTCCAGGTAGATGGCCATGCCGGTGGGCACCAGCTGCCAGGCGTTGGGCTGCAGGGTGAGCGGCTCGTCCAGGCAGGCGCGCAGGTCCAGGCCGGCGCTCCCCGGCGTGGCATAGGCGGGCGGGTTGTCGTGAAGGCGGGGGTCGAGAATCTTGACGTCGATGTGCATGCTTGAATGAGGTACAGGGTTCAGCGGATCAATGAAAACGTGGCCGCTCAAGCCACGGCCGGCGCCATGCGCGCGGCAATGTCGGCCACCAGCAGACGCGCCAGCGCCTTCTTGCTGTTGCGCGGAATTTCGCGTGCGCCCTCTGCATCCACCAGCAGCAAAGCATTGTCGTCTTGGCCAAAAGTGGCCGGGCCGATGTTGCCGACCAGCAGCGGCACCTGCTTGCGTGCACGCTTGGCCGTGGCATGGGCCAGCAGATCATGGCTTTCGGCCGCAAAACCCACGCAGAACAAGGCCCCGCCTTGCGCGCGTGGCGACTGCGCCAGCGTGGCCAGAATGTCGGGGTTTTCCACAAAACCCAGGCTGGGTACCTGGCCCGAGCCGTCTTTCTTGATCTTGTACTCGGCGGCGCTGTCGGGCCGCCAGTCTGCCACGGCGGCAGTGGCCACCAGCAGTGTGGCGGCTTCGGCCTCGGCCAGGCAGGCTGCCAGCATGTCGCGGGCCGACACCACGTCGATGCGGCGCACGCCGCGCGGGGTGTCCAGGGCCACCGGCCCTGCCACCAGCCTGACCTCGGCACCTGCTTCGGCGGCGGCGCGGGCAATGGCAAAACCCATCTTGCCGCTGGAGCGGTTGGTAATGCCGCGCACCGGGTCTATGGCCTCATAGGTGGGGCCGGCCGTCACCAGCACGCGCTGGCCCGTCAGGCTCTTGGGCTGAAAGAAAGCGATCACATCCTGCAGCAGCTCCTGCGGCTCCAGCATGCGGCCGTCACCGGTCTCACCGCAGGCCTGCGGGCCACTGCCCACCCCCAGCAGCACCGTGCCATCGGCCTGGAGCTGGGCCATATTGCGCTGGGTGGCGGGGTGGGCCCACATTTCGCGGTTCATGGCGGGCGCGATCAAGAGCGGCACGCGCTCCAGGGGGCGCGCCAGGCACATGAGGCTAAGCAGGTCATCGGCGCGGCCATGCAACAGCTTGGCCATGAAGTCGGCACTGGCCGGGGCCACCAGAATGGCGTCGGCCTCGCGGCTGAGGTTGATGTGGGCCATGTTGTTGGGTTCGCGCGCATCCCATTGCGAGCCATAGACCGGCCGGTTGGAGAGGGCCTGCAGGGTCACCGGCGTGATGAACTGCGCGGCCGCCTCGGTCATCACCACCTGCACGGTGGCGCCCTCCTTGACGAGGGCGCGGCACAGCTCGGCTGCCTTGTAGCAGGCAATGCCGCCGGAGAGTC
>Ga0228700_1001832_pt1 | contig 12567 bp, 12 predicted proteins | sample McNCre317_Aug_MG_FD_178019 | JGI IMG/M metagenome (GOLD analysis project Ga0228700, IMG submission 178019) | Freshwater microbial communities from McNutts Creek, Athens, Georgia, United States - 3-17_Aug_MG | ecosystem: Environmental > Aquatic > Freshwater > Creek | place: USA: Georgia...
GGGCGGCCGCAGCGGCCAGGGCGGGCAAGGAGAAACAAGACGACGTCTTCATGGAGAGGCCTTTGGTGGTTGGAAAGAATGGCCTGCACTCTAGGAAATTTATGTGACAGAAATGTGACTTTCTTCTTGCAAAAACAACAGTCGTGCAAGCACAAGCCAGCTGTCACCGATTTGTCACACGCGCTTCTTACGCTTGGGCTTTTTTAACGGAGCCACCCGATGTCCATGCCCTCTTTTGCCACCTCCCGCCGCGCCATGCTGTCTTGCTCTATGCTTGCGTTTGCCGCCCTGCTGTCGGTCGGCGCCAACGCTTCCGCCCAGGTGAGCGTGGTAGACACCATCGCCAAGAACCCCAGCTTGAGCACCTTGAGCGGCCTGATTGCCCGCGCCGGCCTCACCGAAGCCCTGCAAGCCAGTGGCCCCTTCACCGTGTTCGCCCCCAGCAACGAAGCCTTCAAGGCGGTGCCGGCCAAAACCCTGGATGAGCTGAACGCCAATCCCGAGAAGCTCAAGGATGTGCTGGCCTACCACGTGCTGCCCGTCAAGGCCCTGGCTGCCGATGTGAAGAACTCCAAGGCCAAGACCCTGCAGGGCAGCGATATCGAGCTGTCCAAGGCCGGTGACTTCGTGACCGTGGAAAGCGCTGCCGTAACCCAGGCCGACCTGCAAGCCAGCAATGGCGTGGTGCACATTGTGGACACCGTGCTGACGCCGCCGGTCAAGAAGTAAGACGCCCGCCCAACCATGCCTTTTGCGCAACGCCTTGCGGCCGTGGACCTGGGCTCCAACAGCTTTCGCCTGGAGATCGGGCGGCTTGAGAACGGCGCCTTCCTGCGCACCGAATACATCAAGGAATCGGTGCGCCAGGGTGCCGGTCTGGATGCCAATCGCATGCTCACCGACCAGGCCATGCAGGCGGGCTGGGACTGCCTGGCGCGCTTCGGTGAGCGCCTGGCCGGTTTTGCGCCTTCCGAGGTCTTTGCCGTAGCCACCCAGACCCTGCGCGAAGCCCGCAACCGCGACGCGTTTTTGCAGCCGGCAGCCCAGGTGCTGGGATTCCCCATCCATGTGGTGTCCGGCCGCGAAGAGGCGCGCCTGATCTACCAGGGTGTGGCCGAGCGGCTGGCCGACGAGCCCGAACGCCGCCTTGTCATCGACATAGGCGGCCGCTCCACCGAGCTGATTTTGGGCCAGGGGCGCAAGCCTCTGGTGATGGAGTCTTTCCGCCTGGGCAGCACGAGTTGGTCGCAGCGATTTTTCCCCCAGGGGCAGTTCACCGCCAAGGCCTTTGAACTGGCCGAGGTGGCCGCCACCGCCATGCTGGACGGCGCCTTTGATGCCTACCACCCTTCGCAATGGGAGCGGGCGCTGGGTTCGGCTGGCACCGTGGGTGCCATTGGCGATGTACTGGAAGCGGCTGGCTGGCCAGTGGGGCCGATCACTCAGGACGGTCTGGACTGGTTGCAAGCACACTTGCTGCAGGCCCAGAGCGCCGAGCGCCTGCGCATGGCTGGCATGCGCGAAGACCGCAAGACCATTATTGCCGGCGGCCTGTGCGTGCTGCGTGCCCTGTTCAAACTGCTGGGCATAGAACAGCTGGAGATTGCTGGTGGCGGTCTGCGCCAGGGCCTGATACGCGAACTCATGGGTGACGCCGCGCACAGCGGCGACCTGCGCCTGCACAGCGTGCAGCGCCTGGCCCAGAAATTCGGCGTGGACGCGGTGCACGGCCAGCGTGTGGCCGCGGTGGCCTGCGCCCTGTTCCAGCAACTGACCGATACACTCAGCCCAGCCTCCGAGCAGTACCTGAAAACCGTGCACGCGGCGCAAGCACCGTCGCACGAGCAGCAGTTGCGCAAGCTGCGCTGGGCCGCCGAGCTGCATGAGATCGGTGCTGCCATCTCCCACAGCGAACCACACAAGCACGGCGCCTACATCCTGGAAAACGCCGATGCCATGGGCTTTACCGTGGCCGAGATGCATCGCCTAAGTCTTCTGGTGCTGGGCCACCGCGGCAAGCTGCGCAAGCTTGATGCCGCCCTGCATGACAAGGCCTTGATGCAGCAACTGCTGTCGCTGCGCCTGGCCGTCATCCTCTGCCATGCGCGGCGCCCCCCCGATCTAAGTGGCGCTGCCCTGCAGCCCGCCGAGGGTCCGCACGACAGCATGTGCCTGGTCTGCAACAGTGATTGGGTGCAGGCCTTTCCGCAGTCGGCCCATCTGCTGCGGGAGGAAGTCCTGGCCTGGGACAAGACCCCCTGGAAGCTGGAATGGTGCCTGGCGCAGAGCGCCACCGAGCGCTGAGCATGGTCACGCCCGGTGTTTCGCTGCAAGCCGATACGGCAGCCCAGGGGCTGCACCGGGGCGGGACGCGCCCGGTCCGGCTGCGGCTATGCAGCCAGACCGGCAAATGGCTGCGCCTGGCCTGGCAGCTGGTGCGCGGTGCGTGGACCGTGCGGGTGCACTTTGGCCGGCTGGATGCTGCACAGCGTGGTCGCGTGGTGCAGCAATGGGCGCGCCAGACCCTGGCGGTGATGGAACTTCATGTGCAGGCCGATGCCCCGCTGGCGCAAGACCTGGCCGGCCTGGTGGTATGCAACCACCTGTCCTGGCTGGACGTGCTGGTGATGCAGTCACTCCTGCCGGTCACATTTGTGGCCAAGCGCGAGGTCAGGCACTGGCCGCTGATCGGCTACCTGGCCCGGGGCGCCGGCACGGTCTTTGTGGACCGGGCACGGGCCCGCTCGGCCCAGGCCATGGTCGAGCGCACGGCAGACGCGATGCGCCAGGGCCAGGCCGTGGTGGTGTTTCCTGAGGGCACCAGCAGCGACGGCTCCCAGTTGGGCCGCTTTCACGCCAATATTTTCGAGAGCGCCCTGCGCGCCCGCGCACCGGTGCATACCCTTGCCTTGCAGTACCGTCAGGCCGCGAGCGATACACCGGCCGCGGCCGCCCATTTCATCGGCGACATGGGCTTTCTGACGTCCATGCGCCAGGTCATGGCAACCCCCGGCATGCGCGCCATGCTGAGCATCGGCGAATGCATTGCCAGTGAAGGACATTCGCGCAAGAGCCTGGCCCTGCATGCACAGGCCAGCGTGAACAAGCAGCTCGTGCACCTTCAATCGGCTCAAGGTACCCGCCATGCTGAAACTTCCTGAAACCCGCTGCCTTGGCCCTGTGCGGGCCTGGCTGGGGCCCCTGCTGGCCGGCTTCGCGCTGGCCGCCTGTGCCCAGCATGCGCCTGAACCACCGGAGCTGCCAAACGCACAAGCCGCGGCCCGCCCGACGGCCGCGCCGCTGCTGCGCTTCGCCGACTTCTTCCAGAGCACCACTTCCGCCCGAGGCCTGACGTTGAGCCCAGCCCTGCGCCAAGCCAACGGAAAGCGCGTGCGCCTGGTCGGCTACATGGTGCAGCAAGAACAGATGCCAGCCGGGCGCTTTCTCTTCACACCCCGCCCTGTGCGCATGAGCGAGCATGCCGACGGCGACGCCGATGACCTGCCCGCCAACTGGGTCATGGTCTACCTGGATGCCACACAGCAGCACTACGCAGCCGCCTACCAGCGCGGCTTACTGGAACTGGTTGGCGTGCTCCAGGTGGGGCGCCTGGAAGAGGTCGATGGCCGCGTCTCCTGGGTGCGCCTGCAACTGGATGCCGATGCCACGCACAGCATGCAGACACCCGAGCTTGCGCACCACCTCCAGACCCAGGGCCATGCGCACTGACCCCTTCTTTTCCAACTCCCCTTTGAACCATGCAAAGCAACTACCTACCCCTTGCCATGCCCTCCCGCCTGGGAGCGATGCTCTGCTTGTCCCTGGCCACGGCCAGCGCCCTGGCCGCACCCACGGTGAGCCGCCTGACACCGCCCAGCGAGTTGTTTGCCAGCGGCAATGCCGCGCCGGTGATCGCCCGCTTCCTGCCCGGCCAGCGCTTTGACCTGCAGGCCACCCTGCGCCCCGATGAGGCCGGAAAGAGTATCAGCGCGGCCCGCTTTGCCATCGACGGCAAGCCCGTCGAGGGCAACGTGGCCCTGCGACATTGCGCCACAGGCTGCCTGGCCAGTGTGCCGGTGAACTCCAGCATTGCCACGGTGCGCGCGGTGAGCAGCAACAAGCCCGGCGTGCACACCCTCACCGTGACCGCCACCCAAAGCGACGGCCAGAGCGTCAGTGCCACCGGCAATTTTGAAATTGTGCCGCTGGCCCTGGGTGGCAACAAAGTGAAGAATATCGTCATCCTGCTGGGTGACGGCATGGGTGCAGCCCAGCGCACCGGTGCGCGCATCGTGGCCGGCGGTTTCGCCCAGGGCAAGACCATCACGCCCCTGGCCATGGACAGCTTTCCGGTGACCGGCATGGTGAAGACCGCCTCGCTGAACTCGGTGGTGACAGACTCGGCGCCGGGCATGTCTTCGTATGTGTCGGGCAACAAGAACAACAACAATGAAGAGGGTGTGTTCCCTGACGACACCAGCGACGCCTTTGACAACCCCCGCATCGAGTACCTCAGCGAATACCTGCACCGCACCCAGGGCAAGGCCCTGGGCCTGGTAACCACCGCCGATGTGTTTGATGCCACGCCGGCCGCCAATGCGGTGCACACGGCCCTGCGCGGTGCCGGCACCGGCATCGTGGACCAGTACCTTGATGACCGCGGCCTGACGGGCTTGAGCGTGCTCATGGGCGGTGGCCGCAAATGGTTCCTGCCAGCCACCACACCGGGTTCGGCGCGGGGCGACAAGACGGATTACGCCTTCTCCACCACCGATGCCCATACGGCTGACATCGTCAAACGCTGGGGTGCGGCCAATGGCCGGCTCGACAAGGAACGTGACCTGATCGGCGACTTCCAGGCCGCCGGCTTTGCCTATGCCGATGGCAAGGCCGGACTCGACGCGCTGGACATCGGCAAGACCGACAAGCTGCTGGGACTGTTTGCCTATTCCAACATGAACGTGGCCCTGGACAAGATCGACGGCCGGCGCAACCGTGCGCGTGGCGTCACCGGCCGCGTGGTGGATGACTACGGCCTGCCCGACCAGCCCATGCTCGACGAGATGACCGACAAGGCCCTAGCCGTGCTGAGCCGCCAGAAGCAGGGCTTTGTGCTGATGGTCGAAGGGGCCTCCATCGATAAGCAGGCCCACAACATGGACAGCGAGCGCTGGCTCTTGGATACCATCGAATTCGACCGCGCCATTGCGCGGGTGCAGGCCTTTGCCAAGACCCATGGCGATACCCTGGTGATCGTCACCGCCGACCACGAATGCTCGGGGGCCGCCCTGATCGGCGGCTCACGCGTGAGCGATGCCCGCCTGCAGGAGCTGGTGCGCGATGGCCTGGGCACCAAGCTGCGCGACCAGGTGGTGGGCATTTACGAGCAGGCCGGTTTTCCCAAGTACCGCCAGGGTGCAGACGGCTACCCGGAGACCACCGACATCGACAACCGCCTGCTGGTGGGTTATGGCGCCGGCTCTGACCGCATGGAAGACTTCCGCACCAACGACCGCCCGCTGCAGGACAGCCAGCAGCCCTTTGTAAAGAAGGAGCCGCTGTCCATCTACCCGGCAGACCCCATGGCTCGCGATGCCGAGGGCAAGTACCAGATTACCGGCCAGGTGCCGGGCGACAGCGCGGTGCATACCGCCACCGATATCCCGCTCTCTGCCTATGGCCCCGGTGCCTGGAGCTTCACCGGCGTGCAGGACAACACCGATGTGTTCTTCAAGCTGGCGCAAGTGGCCAACGGCGTGCAACTGCCGGCCGATCTATTTGGTGGCCGCCTGGCCAGGAAGAAATAGGAAGGCGATTCCTACCTGCTGACGCGAACGGCAAAGTGGAATGATTGGGCCGCACTACCGAGTCGTGCCCGCTTTCGGCGCCTGACTGCCGTGTGCTCCCCAATCGTTTCCGAGTGCGAGACCGCAGCGTTGGAAGCCCGCCCTGCGGAAAGCGGTCGTCAAGTGACGACCAGAAGCAGAACGGAAATAGGTAAGTGCCAGAGACGCGCCGTAGAAGCCCGTGGCAAAGGGACAAATGGCGAATCTCGGACAAAATTGCGCCAATGGGCATTGGCGACAACTTAAAAAAATGGGCCCAGCGAGTTAAGCGCGACGGTGTGACGCTTTGGTTCGCCGGCAAGAATCCCCGAGCGCCTTGGTACGCCAAGGTCCTGGCGGTGTTTGTAGTGGGCTATGCGTTGAGCCCCATTGACCTGATACCAGACTTCATCCCAGTGCTGGGCTACGTCGATGATATTTTGCTACTTCCGGGCCTGATCTGGCTGGCCATTAGGCTCTTGCCGCCTGACGTCCTCGCGGAGTGTCGCGGCCAAGCAGACGATTGGATGAAGACGAAAGGCTCGAAGCCAAGCAGTCGGGTCGGCGCTTTCGTCATCGTGGTGCTATGGCTGGCCATAGTTGCAGCGGCATGGTTTTGGCTCAGACCAGGTCTATAGGTCATCCCAAAGTTTGACGCTCACGGCAACCAACCAACGCAGCCATCGTTACCCTCCGATTTCTCGCATCCAAGCTGCCCAACCCCGCACAGACTGCGGCGTCTCAAACTGGCACTGAACACGAATGACCGCTTTGGGCACCAGGGAGGTGCCCGCCAATGTCGGGAATATGGGAATGCGATTTATGGACCGGTTTATGGCACCCAGATCGCACGCACCCCCGACACGATCGGTCTTGGGGCGAATTGGTGAGGCGCCAGTCTTCCAACTGGCTGGGCGTGGCGTTCCACCGCCTGTTCAAGGCCAGATATCCCCCAGGGTGTAACCCTCGGGGAAGGGGTCTTCATGGTCCAGCACGATGGTGCTGATGCCGTGAATCCAGCTGGTGCCAGCCAGGGTGGGCACCACCGCTGCTTTGTCGCCAATACGCGCCTCTGCCACCAGCTGCCCGGTATAGACCGTACCCAGGATGCCTTGGTGCCGAAAGTCCTGGTGCAGTGGCAACGCACCCTTGGCGTGGAGCACCGCCAACTTGGCGCAGGTACCTGTACCGCAAGGGCAACGATCGATGGCGCCGGTCCAGGTCGATGGATCGTCCCAAGACAGCGGCCCGGTGGGCATGGTGACGGCGTTCTTCCAGTCGGCACCGGGGGCGTCCGTGGGGCCGGAGAGTTGCGAAATGGTGATACCCACGCCGGGGTAGTCAGGGTGTGCGACGGGCAATTGTTCGATGGCCGCTTGGCGAATCATGGAAGACACCCGGGTGATCTCTCTGCCATGCTCGGGCTTGAGTTCCAGCCCAGGGAACTGGCGCACATCGGCAATGGCGTAAAACATGCCGCCCCAGCGCACATCCACCCGCACCTTGCCCAAATGAGGAACGTCAATGACTGCGTCCAGATGCGCCGCAAAGGCTGGCATGTTCTTGAATTTCACGCTCTTGACCTTGCCATTTTTGCATTCGGCCGTAACACGGATCAGACCCGCAGGCGCTTCCAGTGTCAGTTCTGTCACAGGCTCTTGCATGGGCAGCATGCCCATCTCCAGCAGCACCGTTGCTACCGAAATCGTATTGCCGCCTGACATCATGGGGTATTCCACCTGCTCAAGGATGATGTAGCCCGCATCTGCCTCGGGGTGCCCAGGCGGCACGATGATGTTGCAGCAGTGCGCAGGGTAAGCACGCGGTTCCCGCAGCAACAGCTTGCGCAGGCCGTCGTCGTTCTTCTGAAGCCACTGCATCTTCTCGTAAACCGTCTTTCCAGGAATGTGTGGAACACCGCCTGTGACAACCCGCATGGGAATGCCCGAATGCGTCTCGATGGCCTGAATCGTGCGCTTGAAGCCCATGGCTCAACTCCTCATAAGCAAGGGGTGCAATTTAGGAGACAAGCAGCTACAGCACAAACAACAAATGTTGCGCCCCGCCTGCAACTTTTTGTTGAAGATCAGGGCAGCAACTATTGCTTCAACCAGGCGCAGAAATTCTGGCACGCGGGGGAGTCGATCTTGTCCTTGCGCACAGACACGTAGTGGCCCCGGTTCTTCATCACCGTGAACTGCGAAACGGGGCGCACCAGATCACCACGCTCCACGAGACGGCCCCCCAGGTGGTGCCACCCCAAGGCCATACCCTGGTGTTCCAAGGCCGGTTGCACCACGGCGGCATAGTCGTTGCTGGTGTAGGGTTGCTGCAGGAACTGGGGCGTGCATACAGGGTCGACCTCGTCGTCAAACGCACTTGTTTGCTGACCGCCGCAGGTGTGAGTGACAGTGCTTTGGCCGCGCCGGTAATGCTCTTGTACTTGGTTGAGGCCAAAAACGCTTTGATGGCCCGGATAGAGAGCGTGCCTATCAGAGTCGCATCCACGTCAAAAGAAGTTGCCATAGAGGCATTCCTACCCATTCCCGGGTAACAAGGTCCCCGCGTGGCGAGCTCTTGACTAGAACCAGGCTATGGCCGGGGTTGCTGCACCGCTTCAGGTGCCATGGCCTCCAACTTTGGATTGGACTGGCCGCAATGGGCGCGATACCGAAGGTCAAGAACGGCCGCTGAATCGCATTGCACGCATTGCACCGGACCTGCCCCTCGCACATTGACGCTTTTGATTTATACAATATAAACTATATACATCGTTTACAACATACAGAAAGCGTCCATGCAAAGCAGCAAACCCGCCAGCGAATCTCCTGCCAACGCCAGCACCGCAGCCAGCGCCGCACCGGTTGCTGCGGCTGCAAGTAGCGCCGCGGCACCTGTTGCAGCCACTGCCAAACCGGCACCTGCAGCCAAAACCAAGAATGCTGCCAAGCCCGCAGCCAAAGGGGTCAAGGCGGTCAAGGCCAAGCCCAAGGCAGTGGCCAAGCCTGTGAACAAGGAGGTCAAAGAGGCCAAGAAGGCAGCGCCCAAGGTGTCTGCAAAAGTCGCCGCCAAGGCCGAGGTGAAAGCCCCCGCCAAGCCCGTGGCGGACAAGGCCGCCAAGGAAAAGAAGATCAAGATGGTGCGCGACAGCATCTCCATCCCCAAGACCGAATACCAGGCGCTGGACAGCATGAAGCTGCGCGCCGCCAAGCTGGCCGTGATGGTGAAGAAGACCGAGCTGATCCGCGCCGGCATCAAGGCCCTGGCCGCCATGGAAGACAAGGCCTTTGTCGCGGCTGTGCGTGCCGTGCCCAGCCTGAAAACCGGGCGCCCTGCCAAGGAAGCCTAAGCCCGCACGCCCAAGGAGCGGCTGGCGGAAAGCCCGCTAGGCCGTGTGCTGGATGGCAGCCAGGGCGGCCACCGGTTCGGCCGCCATTTCGTCCCAATAGACGATTTCCAGCCGCCCGTCCATGTGTTCCACCAGGGCGCTGCGGCTTTCCACCCAGTCGCCGTCATTGCAATACAGCGTGCCGTTGATGTCACGCATCTCGGCTCGGTGGATGTGGCCACACACCACACCGGCATGGCCGCGATGGCGGGCTTCACGGGCCACGGCCACCTCGAAATCGGTCACATTCACATAGTTGAGCGCGGTCTTGACCTTGCCCTTGAGGTACTGCGAGAGTGACCAGTAGGGCAGACCCATGCGCGCACGCAGGCTGTTGAGGCTGCGGTTCAGGCGCAAGGTGAATTCATAGGCGTTGTCACCCACATAGGCCAGCCACTTCGCGCACTGGATCACGCCGTCAAAATAATCACCGTGCGTCACCCAGAGCGATACGCCCTGGGCCGTGGTGTGCACCGTGTCTTTTTGCACCGTGATGTCGCCGAACTTGTGGCCGACAAAGCCGCGCGCAAATTCATCGTGGTTGCCTGGCACAAACACCACATGGCAACCCTTGCGGGCACGGCGCAGCAGCTTTTGCACCACGTCGTTGTGGGCCTGCGGCCAGAACCAGCGGCGACGCAGCTGCCAGCCATCCACGATATCGCCCACCAGGTAAAGGTAGTCGCTGCGGTGGCACTTCAGAAAACCCAGCAAGGCCTCGGCCTGGCAGCCGGCCGTGCCCAGGTGGATGTCTGAGATGAAGACCGCGCGGTAACGTCGCAGGGGCGCATCGTCGTCGGGTTCGCCGGCCCCGTCCTCGGAGCCACCCAGCCAGCCATTGATTACCGTCTCTGGCATGGCCCGCATTCAAGCCCCCAGAAAGTGCTTGCGGTAGCGCGGGGGCAAATCGGCGATACGCATCAGCATGGGCAGGTCGGCGGTGTTGAAATCCGGGTCCCAGGCCGGTGCGCCCAGCACCTTGGCGCCCAGGCGCAGATAGCCCTTGATCAGGGCCGGCGCCTCCACCGGCAGCGTGCTGTCCAGACGTTCCACCGGCAGCGGCAGGCGTGGACGCACATGGAAATCGATCGGTGCCAGGTGGGTGGCCTGCAGCTGGCGCCAGATGCTGGCCGCCACATCACCGCTGACCACGCCGTTGTGCAGCATGGGGATGCTGGCGCAGCCAATCATGGTGTCGAGCTGGTTGCGCGTCATGAACTCGGCCAGCGCCCCCCACAGCGCCATGATCACGCCGCCGTGGCGGTGCTCGGGGTGCACGCAGCTGCGGCCCAGCTCCACCATGCGGTCACGCAGGGTGCGCAGGCGGGTGAGGTCGAATTCGGTGTCGCTGTAGGTGCTGCCCACGCGCCGTGCCTGCACCGGCGTGAGCACGCGGTAGGTGCCGATCACCTCCATGCTGGCCTGGTCGCGCACCAGCAGGTGCTCGCAGTAGTTGTCAAACAGGTCCACATCGTGGCCCGCCAGCGGGGTGTTCAGGCGGGCACCCATCTCGCCTGCAAAGATGGAATACCGCAGGCGCTGGGCGGCGCGTACTTCGTCCTGGTGCTGGGCCCAGGACACCAGGATGCCAGGGGTGCAGGCACGGGTCCGTATGGAGGGGCTGGCCACGGTGGCCGGGGCAGCAACGCTGCTGCGAACGGAAAGCAGGTTTTCGGTCAGGGTGTTCATGCCGGAAATTGTGGAAAGCCCGTATGACCTGTTCGTGGCATGTGCATGAAGATTTGGTGACGCCGCTGTCACCGGGGTGGCCCCAAGGCCAGCCTTGGCACTTCAAGGTGCCCGGCTCACCCTTTAGTCCTTGGCAGCCTGCTTTTTGCTGCGCACTTGCGAGGGCGATGCACCAAAGGCCAGGCGGAAGCGGTTGGCAAAGTGCGAGTGGTTCTTGTAGCCGCAGAGCAGGGCAATCTGGTAGAGCGGCTCGTTGCCGGTCTGCAGCAGCTCATGGGCCTTGCTGAGGCGCAGTTGCTCGGCGTAGGCCGAGGGCGACATGCCCAGCTCCAGCTTGAACAGGCGCTCCAGCTGGCGCACGCTCAAGTGCACCTGGCGGGCGATGAATTCACACGAGATCGGGTTCTGCACATTGCGCTCGATTAGCAGCATGGCGCGGCGTATGCGGGCGTCACGGGCGCGCTCGGACTGCGGGGGCGTGGGCTGCACGGCACCACCGGGCTGCAAGGCGTCTTCAATCAGGATGCGCAGCGCCTTGCTGGCATGGGCCGGGCCGTTGAAGGCCTCGATGATGTGGGCTGCCAGATGCACCACGCTGGTACCGCCGGCACAGGTGAGGCGCTCTTTCTCCACCACGTACAAGACCTCCGAGGTCACCGGCACTGCGGGGAACTCGGAGGCAAAGGCCTCGTGGTGGAACCAGCTCACGCAGGTGCGTATGCCGTTCATCAGGCCCAGGCGGGCCAGCACAAAGGAGCCGGTGCACAGGCCCACCAGAGGGATGTTGTGGGCACCGGCACGCTGCAGAAAGTCCAGCGTGGCCTTGCTGCAGCGGGGCGCATCCAGCAGGCCGCCCACCACCACGATGTAGTCGAAGTCCGAGGGCTTGCTTAGCAGCACCGTGGGCTTGACCTCCACCCCGGCGCTGGACCGTATGGGGCTCATGTCGGGGCTGAGCACATCCCATTTGCAGAAAATGGGGCGGCTGCGATCCCCCTCGTCGGCCGCCAGGCGCAAGGTATCCAGAAAGGCCGAGAAGGCCACCAGCGTGAAGTCCGGGCACAGCACAAAGCCGACCCGCAAGGTGCGCTGGGACACGGTACCCACCTAACGCGCGCTCCGCTGCTTCCCTTGCAGCACCGCCCGTGTGAGCCTGTCCAGCAGCAAGGCCAGGGCCACGATGGAAAGCCCGGCGCGCAGGCCCAGGCCCATCTCCATGCGGGTCAGGCCGCGCGTCACCTCGGCCCCGAGGCCGCCGGCACCCACCAGGCCGGCCAGCACCACCATGGCCAGCGACATCAGAATGCACTGGTTCAGACCGACGATCAGCGTGGGCATGGCGGCAGGCAGTTCGATCTTGAACAGAATGGTGCGCGGCTTGGCGCCCAGAGCCTGCCCGAGTTCAAGCATCTCCAACGGCACTTGCTTGAAACCCAGCGTGGTCAGGCGCAGCATGGGCGGGATGCCGTAGATGATGGTCGCCATCATGGCCGGCACGCGACCCAGGCTGAAGAAGATCACCGCCGGAATCAAATACACCCAGGGCGGCACGGTTTGCATGATGTCCAGGATGGGGCGCAGCATGGCCTCCACCCCTCTGCTGCGCGAAGCCCACACCCCCAGCGGAAAGGCCACCATCACTGCAATCACCACCGCCACTGTGAC
>Ga0228700_1001834_pt1 | contig 12553 bp, 9 predicted proteins | sample McNCre317_Aug_MG_FD_178019 | JGI IMG/M metagenome (GOLD analysis project Ga0228700, IMG submission 178019) | Freshwater microbial communities from McNutts Creek, Athens, Georgia, United States - 3-17_Aug_MG | ecosystem: Environmental > Aquatic > Freshwater > Creek | place: USA: Georgia...
CTAACGATGGATTGGATACCCACCCCATGACCGACCCCGTAGACGCTACGCGCGACCTGGCCATCATCGCCCAGCAGGAAGAACTTCTGCAGTTCCATGCTTTTGACAATAGCGCGGCCTGGCAGCTCGGCGAGGCCATCAAAAAACATTGCGAGGTCCGAGGTCAGGTGGTTACGATTGAAATTCGCCTTTGCCGTGACACGGTGTTCTTTTATGCCATGCCTGGCACCTGCGCGAACAACGCCGACTGGGCACGCCGCAAGCGCAACACGACCGAGTTGCAGCAGCGAAGCTCCTATGCCGTGGGATTGGCCTTGCCGCAGGGTGAGACCCTGGAGCGCCAATCGGGCTTGCCTGCACGTGACTATGCGCACCACGGGGGCAGCGTTCCCATCCGGGTCAAGTCAGTGGGCTGCGTAGGTACGGCAACTATTTCGGGATTGCCCCAGCGTGAGGAGCACAACATCGTGGTGCAAGTAATGGCTGAGTTGCTGGGTCTGGACTGGACGGCCTACCGCCTACACTGAGGGCATGCCCCATCCCCACCGCAAAGAGGACCCAGGGTGTGGCCCGCTCCTGGGTATCCACCACGTTGCCATCATTGCGTCCGACTATGCGAAGTCCAAGCGCTTTTATGTGGAGACGCTGGGATGCAAAATAGTCGCTGAGAACTACCGCGCTGAGCGCCAGTCTTTCAAACTTGACCTGGCCTTGCCGGATGGGTCGCAGTTGGAGCTGTTTTCATTTCCCCAAGCGCCTGCAAGGCGGAGTCGCCCCGAAGCCTGTGGATTGCGCCACCTGGCTTTTCGTGTGGACTGCATTGCAGATTGGACAGCGCGGCTGGCGTGTGCAGGCATCGCGGTGGAAGACATTCGCATCGACGAATACACGGGGCACCGTTTCGTCTTTTTTTGCCGACCCCGATGGTCTGCCGCTGGAGCTTTACGAAAGCTGCGCAGTGCGCTAAGCAGGCGGCGCACATTGCGCCAATGGTACCTGGCCTGAGAGGGCGAGCAAGAGATTGTCAGTTGCCATCTCCGCCATGCGCCTGCGGGTTTCATGGGTGGCAGATCCCAGGTGCGGCAATGCCGTCACCCGCGGGTGCGTTCGCAGTGCCGACTCCAGTGGCAGGGGCTCGACCTCGAACACATCAAGCCCCGCCGCCCTCAGGCTGCCATGGTTGAGGGCATGCAGCAAGGCCGACTCCACGACAACCGCACCGCGCGAGCCATTGATGAAGACAGCGCCCGGCTTCATGGCCTGAAAGGCCTCGGCGTCGACCAGCCCACGGGTTTGGTCCGTCAAGGGCAGGGTACAGACCAGGACATCGGCGGTGCGCAGCACGTGCTCCCATGCAAGCTGCTGTACCTTGCCCATCGCGGGCGTGACCGCAACGGCCTGGGTGTTGTGAAAGACGACGGGCATGCCAAATCCCAGCGCGGCCCGCCGCGCCACGGCCTGTCCGATGCGGCCAAAGCCGAGAATGCCAAGGGTCTTGCCGTGTACATCCCAGCCATACAAGTCCTCACCGATGGGACGCACCCAGCTTCCTGTGCGAACGTACTGCGAGAGCTCCGGTAAGCGTCGCATGGTGCATAGGATCAATCCGAAGATGGCGTCCGCCGTGGTTTCGGTCAGCACGCCCGGCGTGTGGCACAGCATGATCTGCCGCGCCTTTAGAAAGGCCAGGTCATAGTTGTCCACGCCCACAGACATGCTGGAAATGACCTCCAATTGCGCCGCATGTTGCAACTGTGCGGGCCCCAATTGCAAACTGGAGCCCATCAAGCCCTGTGCGTCCTCCATCGCAGCAAGAAAGCGGTGATAGCCGTCGCCTTGCCTGGGGTCTATGAAGACCACGTCATGCTGCTGTTGAATCCTGGCCAGCAGGTCTTGCGCTATGGCGCGAAAGACCACGACCTTTTTGCGTATGGCCATTTCCGTTGCATTTCCCTGATGGGGTTTTCACGATTTGATGGGTGTGATTGTGGGCGGTATTTGAATCTTTGGAGGACTTCTCTGACGCATTTTGCGCAATGTCCATGGCAATGATCCATGTCAGCTTGTGGTCGAGTCCTGCGATTGCGCATTTAGATTGGCCGACCACAAAGCTGACCTAGCTGACCGGTCTCCCGTTCAGCCGACATTGGTGGGCACCCGCAGCGTGCCCATAGCAGTCGTTGGAATGCATCCAACTTCTAGCTAGTCTAGGTCAGTTGTCTTCACTTGCGAATAGCCATGCGCGCCATTCATTTGCATCAATTCAAACAAACTTGCTTCACTTGGCCTTTGACCCGGCCCGGAGATTTGGCGTTGATTTCTTGGTGGCTTTTACGGAAACACCCTTGGTGGCGCTTTGCTTCAGCCGAGAAAAAATAGGCCCCTCGATGGACTCAATGTTTTGAAGCGGGCTGTATGCGACGGAGTCAGCAACCTTGTCCGGAACGCACAGTCCTCTGAGGATTGAACGTACCAAGTGATCAGGATGATCTGCATGGGTGGGCTCAGACACCATGGTCTCAATGCCATAGAAGATCGATCCCAGAACCATGTCACGAGCAACCAAGACGTTATCCACCTTGATCAATCCGCAAGATAAGGGGCCGGTCAAATCGCGTGTCAGGTACTTTTCGATCAGCTGACCTCGTGTAGCAATTCGGGTACCGACCCGGTTCAAAAAAGATCCCCGCAGTGGGCAGCACGTAGCCATTCGCATATACAGACGCGTGCCTGCGCTCTAAAACTGTGGTTGTTGGCGCTTAGAGTGTCTTCTATTCGAAGTTGGGCATAGCGGAGTCGTCAGGTGTATGGGCAACAGCCTGACGCCGCAAAAAATCAAGCAGATGGCGCCAGGTTCTTTCCCAGCAAGCGGGACACCATGAAGCTGGCCGCTTGGGTGAGGTGGTCGCGTACCAGGGTCTCGGCCGCATCACCGTTGCCCTCGGCAATGGCCTTGAGAATCTCCTCGTGCTGGTCCCAGATGTCGTGTGGCTTTTCATCGCGGATCAGCACCTCGCCCATGACCCGCTGGGTATAGGTCAAATGGGTTTCCAACGCAGGCGCAATCAGCGGGTTGCCGGACAGACTGTAGATGAATTCATGCAGTCGCATGTCGGCCGCAATCATGCGGCTCACCGAGCGCGCGGCCACGGCCTTGCGACCCGCTTCGATCAGCGCGGGGCCGGCCTTGGCTGCACGTTCGGCGCCCATTTCTGAGGCACGGCGCGCAGCCAAACCCTCGATCACGGCACGAATGTCGTACATGTGCTTTACGTGATTAGGGTCCAGCGGCGCAACCAGCAGGCCACGACCCGGTGCGTCCTGCAGCACACCCTGGTTGCGCAGCAAGGCCAGCGCCTGCTGTACTGGCTGGCGCGACACGCCCAAGGCCTGGGCGATTTGTTCCTGAATGATGCGATCCCCCGGAGGGAGTGCACCCGAGGAAATTTCTTCCAGAATGGCGTCGCGCACCTGCTCGACGAGGTTGGGTTGGCTGACGATGGTTTTCATGAATTCAGTATACGGAATTGCTACGAATTAGTCCTGCATCAATCGGTCCCGCAGCACGCGGTGCAGAATTTTACCGGTGGCAGTGCGTGGCATTTCGGTATCCGCCACCACTTGCACGCCCTGTGGCCGCTTGAAGCCGGCCATGCGGTTGCGGCACCAGTGCAACAAATCGGCCTCGGTGATGGTGGCCTCCTGGTGCAGCACAACCACTGCGTGCACGGCCTCGCCCCACTTTTCATGGGGCACACCTACAACGGCCACATCCTTGACCTGCGGGTGTGCACCCAGCACGCCTTCCACCTCGGAGGGGTACACATTCTCGCCGCCGGTAATGATCATGTTGCTCTTGCGGTCCACCAGGGTGATGAAGCCATCGGCATCGCGGCGTGCCATGTCACCGACGGAGCACCATGCGCCCGAAAAGGCTTCGGCCGTTTTCTCCGGGTTCTTCCAGTAGCCGTCAAACACATAGGGGGTGCGCGAATACAGCTCACCCACTTCCCCGTCGGGCACTTCATTGCCTTGCGGATCCAGAAGGCGTATGGGGCCCGAGCCAGCCCATTCTCGGCCTACCGAGCCCAACTTGTCGATTTGTTCATCAGGGCGCAGCAGCGTCACCCATCCTGCTTCCGTGGATCCATACAACTCATAGAGCTTGCCGTTCTTGAAGTGCTCCAGGATGGCCAGCTTGGTTTCCTTGCGGGCAGGGGCAGACGAGATCATCAGCTTCTCCACTGCGCTCACGTCATAGCGTGCCTTCACGGCGTCGGGCAGCCCCAGCATCATGATGAAGTGGGTGGGCACCAGTGAGGTAAAGGTCACTCGTTCACGCGACAGAGTGTTGAGCAGCGCCTCCGGGTCAAAACTCTTGCGGTCATCAATGACACAAGCTGCCCCCAAATGGGTGAAGGTCTGGCTGAAATACAGCGAGTTGGCGTGGCACATCGGCATTACCAGCAAGGCTGTGTCATCGCGGCTGAAGCCCATTTCCAGGGCAGTCGCCAGGGCAATAAGGGTGTTGCCTTCGTGGCTTCGCACGGCTCCCTTGGGGCGCCCGGTGGTGCCCGAGGTGTACATGAGGGCACAGGGGTCTGCGGGTTGGACAGAGACCGTGCAGGGCGCATCCGACGCGCCGGCTATGAGCGCTTCGTAGTCCTGCCAGCCCGGGGGCAAGTTGCCGCCAAAGTGGATCCAGCAGGACTGCAGTACGGAACCCTTCTCCTGGCGGATGGGCTCCACCCGGTCGACCAGGTCGTGCTGAACGATGAATCCCCTTGCCTCGCTGTGTTCGACGATGTAGGCGATTTCCGGCGTAGCCAGCCGGAAATTGATGGGTACTGCCACCAGGCCAGCACGTGCCAGAGCGGCATACATCTCCATCCACTCCACGCAGTTGTAGGCCAGCAGCGCGACCCGGTCGCCCTTGACCAGACCTTGCGCCAAGAGGGCATTGGCCAGACGTGTGGTGCGTACGTCCCATTGTGCAAAGGTGAGCGCGCGGCGCGAGTCCCGGGCACCCAGCTTGTGGGGGTGCAGGCGGGCATGGGATGACACGGCTTCGGCCATGGTCAGCAAATGATTCATTCGGTTACTCCAGTGTTTGCGGGCCGGGCAGATCGCAATGATCAGACAGGCAATCTGTCGCTGATTTTAGAACTCTGAATTCAGTACGCAATAAGGGATAGCACCTATAAAAGAACTCTGAATTCAGAATACGATATGTCGACCTGACGGATAAACGCTACCCATCAACCCTTTGGAGACACCATGCAACTCACACGCCGCAACTTCCTTGCATCCAGCGCACTGGCTGGCACTGCTGCCTTGCCCGGCCTAGCTTTCGCCCAGGCCGACACCCCGGAATTCAAGCTCAAGCTAGGCAATGACCTGCCGGTCACCCACTCGGTCAATGTGCGCCTGAAAGAGGCCATTGCGGCCATTGCGGCGGAAACCAAGGGTCGTGTGGCAATCGAGCTGTTTCCCAACAACCAGTTGGGCAGTGACTCGGACATGATGTCGCAGATCCGCTCCGGTGCATTGGAGATGGCCACTTTTCCGGGCACCGTGATGTCCACACTCATCCCGGTCACCTCGATTACCGGCGTGGGTTTTGCCTTTACCGGTTACGACAAGGTCTGGCATGCCATGGACGGCGCCGTGGGCAACCGCATTCGCTCTGCCATTGAGAAGGTGGGGTTGGTGCCCTTTGCCAAGGTGTGGGATAACGGCTTCCGCCAGATCACCACCAGCACCAAGCCGATCCGCACGCCCGATGACCTCAAGGGCTTCAAGATCCGCGTTCCGGTGGTGCCGCTCTGGGTGGCCATGTTCAAGACGCTGGGCGCAGCCCCCGTCAGCCTGCCCCTGTCGGAGGCCTACCAGGCCCTGCAGACCAAGGTGGCCGATGGCCAGGAGAACCCGCTGGCGCTGATCGACTCCGCCAAGTTCTTTGAAGTGCAGAAGTATTGCTCTCTCACCAATCACTCGTGGGACGGGTTCTGGTTTGTGGCCGGCGGCAAAGTCTGGAAGACCCTGCCAGCAGACCTGCAGCAGGTGGTGGCCAAGCACATCAATGCGGCTGCCAGCAAGCAGCGCGACGACATTGCCAAAGCCAATACGGACCTGCAAAAGCAGCTCGAATCCAAAGGCCTGGTGTTCAACACCGTGGACACGGCAGCCTTCCAGAAGGCGCTGGCTGCGGGCGGCTTCTATGCCCAGGCCAAGGAAAAATTTGGCGCTGATGACTGGTCGCTGCTGCAGCAGTACACCGGCTGAGCACCACGATGCCCATTGCCATGACCGCACCCCTACCTTCCGCCACAGGTACCTCCACCCCCGCAAACGCCACTGGCACGGCCCTGCGGGGCTGGATCCACAGCCTGGACCGCACTCTGGGCACTGCCGTGGAGTCGCTGGCGGCGCTGCTGATCGTCACCGAGATCGCCATCCTGCTGGCGGGTGTGATTGCGCGCTATCTGCTGCATTCGCCGCTGGTATGGAGCGACGAAGTGGCTTCCATGCTGTTCCTCTGGCTGGCATGCCTGGGTTCGGTGGTGGCATTTCGCCGCGGTGAGCACATGCGCATGACGGCCCTGGTTGCCAGGGCATCTCCGCGCTGGCGCGCCTTTCTGGATACGGTTGCAATCGCTGCGGCGCTGGCTTTTCTGGTGCTCAATTTGTGGCCTGCCTATGAGCATGCCCTGGAAGAATCGGCCATCACTACCCCGGCGCTCGACATTTCTGCGGCCTGGCGGGTATCGGCCTTGCCCGTTGGTCTGGCCCTCATGGCGTTCATGTCGCTGCTGCGCCTGCTCCTTACGGCCTCCTGGCGCCATGCAGTGATAGCCGTGCTGTCGGTGCTGGCGGTGTGTGCGGTGTTTGTGGCGGCACGACCGGTCTTTGCACAGTTGGGCAACCTGAATCTGGTGATCTTCTTTGTCGGCGTCACAGCAGCGGCCGTGCTGCTGGGCGTGCCCATTGCGGTGGGTTTCGGGCTTGCCACCTTTGGCTTTCTTGCCCTGGCTACCAAGGTGCCTGTAGATGTGATCGTGGGCCGTATGGACGAGGGCATGTCCCACATCGTTCTGCTGTCTGTTCCGCTGTTCGTCTTTCTGGGCCTGCTCATCGAGATGACCGGCATGGCACGCCGCATGGTGGCATTTCTTGCAGCACTGCTGGGTCACATGCGCGGCGGTTTGCAGTACGTGATGCTGGGTGCCATGTACCTGGTGTCGGGCATCTCGGGCTCCAAGGTGGCCGACATGGCAGCGGTGGCACCAGTGCTGTTCCCCGAAATGGAAAAGCGTGGCGCCCAAAAGGGCGATCTGGTGGCGCTGCTTGCCGCCAGTGGTGCACAGACCGAAACCATTCCACCCAGCCTGGTGCTGATTACCATTGGCTCGGTCACAGGTGTCTCGATTGCTGCACTGTTTGCCGGCGGCATGCTGCCAGGTGTGGTGATGGGAGCTGCGCTGTGCGCCGTTATCGGATGGCGCTACCGCAAAGAAGACCTCTCGCATGTTCAGCGTGCGGGCGCTGCAGCGGTAGGGCGCGCCTTGCTGGCGGCCCTGCCCGCCATCGCGCTGCCATTCGTCATTCGCGCCGCGGTGGTCAATGGTGTGGCCACTGCCACCGAGGTATCCACGCTGGGCATTGCCTATGCGCTGGTGGTGGGTTTGGCCAGCTACCGGGAGGTGGACTGGAAGCGCATGGGCCCCTTGCTGGTGGAGACGGCTGCGCTGTCCGGAGCCATTCTGTTCATCATCGGCACGGCCACCGGCGTGGCCTGGGCTTTGACGCAGTCGGGCTTCTCGCGCGGTCTGGCGCAGGCCACCGGCGCACTGCCTGGCGGTGCCGGTAGTTTCCTGTTGGTGTCCATCGCCGTCTTTGTGATTCTGGGCAGTGTGCTCGAAGGCATACCTGCCATCGTGCTGTTTGGCCCCTTGCTGTTTCCCATTGCCCGCCAGGTTGGAGTGCATGAAGTGCACTACGCCATGGTGGTGGTGCTGTCCATGGGCGTAGGCCTGTTTGCGCCGCCGTTTGGCGTGGGCTATTACGCTGCCTGCGCCATTGGCCGGGTGGACCCCAAGGACGGCATGAAGCCCATCGTCGGCTATGTCCTGGCTTTGCTGGCCGGATTGGCGCTGGTAGCTGCCGTGCCATCGATTTCAACCTGCTTTCTCCCTCAAGCTCAATGACCAATCCCCAGGTAACTGAAGACAGCGCAGCCGCGCTGGTAGCCCGCTTTCTCAAGGCGCGTGGTGTGGACCGTGTGTTTGCCCTGTGCGGCGGCCACATCATGCCCATCTGGATGCGCCTCGACGCCGAGGGCATACGCATCATCGATGTACGCGACGAGCGTGCGGCCGTTTACATGGCCCATGCCCATGCTGAACTCACAGGCCAACTCGGTGTGGCGCTGGTCACCGCAGGCCCTGGGGTGACCAATGCCATGACCGGCATTGCCAATGCCTATGTGGCACGCGCATCGGTGCTGGTGCTCAGTGGCACGCCGCCACGTGCGCAAGAAAACCGGGGTGCCCTGCAGGATATGGTGCACACCGATTTTGTCCGGCCACTGACCCGCTACGCCCGCACGGTGCGAGAGCCCGCGCTGGTGCTGCAGGAACTGAGCGAAGCCGTTGCCCGCGCCATGGGCGAGGCTGGTGAGCCCGGCCCCTCCTATCTGGACTTTCCGGTGGACACCCTGCGCGCCCGTGTGCCACAGGCCATGCTGCTCCCGGAACTGTTGGCCACCCCTGCGCGCCAACAACTGCTTCCTGATCCATCCGCGGTGGAGGCCGCAGTAGACGTGCTCTGGAGTGCCAAGCGCCCGCTGGTCATCAGTGGACGTGGTGCCCGAGGGGCCTCAAGCGCCCTGTGCCGGCTGCTTGACGCTATGGGGGCCCTGTACCTGGACACCGGTGAGAGCCGCGGTCTGGTGCCTGAAGACCATCCCTCGGTCGTCGCGGCCATGCGCGGCTCCGTCATGGGCGAGGCCGATGTCATCCTCACCGTAGGCCGCAAGCTGGACTTTCAGCTGGCCTATGGTTCTCCCGCCGTGTTTGGCCAGGCGCGCTTTGTCCGCATCGCCGATTGCGCAGCCGAATTGCGTGACAACCGCCGCGGTGCCGCGCAAATACTAGCCAGCGCCGAAGCGGCATTGGACGCCATCGTGCAACGCGCGGCCGGCCGAGTACCTGCCACCGACCTTGCCTGGACCCGCAGAGTGCGTGAAAAGCACCAGGCCCGTGCGGACAAGCTGGTGACTTCCATGCGCCAGGCCTCACCCGGCAGCGATGGCCTGATGCATCCCAACCGCCTGCTGGCCGCGCTGCGCGAAGCCTTGCCCCGTGATTCCGTGCTGGTGGCCGATGGTGGCGATTTCCTGAGTTTTGCCCGCGTGGGATTACCGGCATCCACCTACCTGGACCCGGGCTCGCTGGGCTGCATTGGGGTGGGTACGCCTTTTGGCGTAGCCGCTGCGCTGGCCTGCCCTGGCCGCACCGTGGTGGTGGCGACCGGCGATGGCGCCTTTGGCTTCAACGCCATGGAAATCGACACCGCTGCGCGCCACCGTGTGCCAGTGCTGATCGTGGTGGCCAACAACGGCAGCTGGGCCATTGAGGTGCGCGACCAGCAGGAAACGCACGGCAAGGTAGTGGGCACCCATCTGCAATTTGCCGACCACGCCGCCATGGCCCGCGCCTTTGGCCTGCATGGCGAACGCGTGGAACGCTCCGAGGATCTGGATGCCGCTATCCAGCGCGCGCTGGCCGCATTGCGTGAAGGCCGCCCCGCGCTGCTGGACGTGCTGGTAACGCCGCAAGCCGCCTCGTCCGACGCCAAGTCCGGTCTGGCCTGGGTTCCCGACCTCCAGGCGCTTGGCGCCTGGGACGATGCCGAAAACGCCTGGCGCCAATCTGAAAACTAAACCATGAACTTTGAACTCACACCCGAACTCAGCGCATTGCAAGCGCGTATCCGTCAATTCATTGCCGAGCAAATCATCCCTCTGGAGAACGATGCGCGCTGCACAGCCCACGGGCCCAATGCAGAGCTGTGCCAGGAGCTCATTCAAAAGGCCCGCAGCGCCGAACTGCTGTCGCCCCATGTGGCGCGTGAGTACGGTGGTCTGGGCTTGTCCCATGTCGGACGAGCCGTGGCATTTGAAGAGGCCGGCTACTCCATGCTGGGCCCGGTAGCACTCAATGTGTTTGCCCCGGACGAAGGCAACATGCACCTGCTCGAAGCCGTGGCCACGCCTGCGCAAAAGGAAGAGTGGCTGCGTCCGCTCACTGCGGGACAAATCCGTTCCTGCTTTTGCATGACCGAGCCGGCGCCAGGCGCAGGCTCCGATCCGTCCATGCTGGCCACTACGGCAGTGCCCGAGGGTGATGGCTACCGCATCACCGGGCGCAAGTGGTTTATCACCGGCGCCGATGGGGCCAGGCTGGCCATCATCATGGCCCAAGTGCCCTACATGGGCGCCACCATGTTTCTGGCTGACATGCAGTCTCCCGGAATTGTGCTGGAGCGCAACATGGACACGCTGGATAGCTGCTTCCCCGGTGGCCATGGCGTGGTGCGCTTTGACGGACTGCACGTCTCCGAACAGGCAATTCTGGGTGAGCTGGGCCAGGGCTTTCGCTATGCGCAAGTGCGCCTTTCGCCAGCACGCCTGACCCACTGCATGCGCTGGTTGGGTGCGGCCCGCCGCGCACACGATGTGGCGCTGGATTACGCCCGCAGCCGCCAGGCTTTTGGCAAGCCGATCGGTCAGCACGAAGGCGTGGGCTTCATGCTGGCCGACAACGAAATGGACCTGCACACGGCGCGCCTCACCATCCTGCACTGCGCCAACGTATTGGACCAGGGACATCTGGGACTGCATGAGTCCAGCCGTGCCAAGGTCATCGTGTCGGAGGCCGTGTGGCGTGTGGCAGACCGCTGCGTGCAGATCCTCGGTGGGCAGGGAACCACCTCGGAGACCGTGGTGGCCCGCATCTTTGCCGACATGCGCGCATTCCGTATTTACGACGGCCCCTCGGAAGTGCACCGCTGGAGCCTGGCCAAACGCATTCTCAAGGGCGTGGCAGCATGAGTGCTCCCAATTTCCGGTTGGACGGCCGCTGCGCACTCGTCACCGGTGCGTCCAGTGGCTTGGGCATGCACTTTGCGCGCACCCTGGGCGATGCCGGTGCCATGGTCGTCGTGGCTGCACGCCGAGCGGACAAGCTGGAGCAACTGGTGCTGGAATTGCAGCAGCGTGGTTGCCGGGCTCAGGCGCTGACCATGGACGTGACCGACGGAGTCAGTGTGCGTGCCGGCTTTGATGCGCTTCAGGCGCAGGGCTATGTGATGGACCTGATTGTCAACAACGCTGGGGTGGCGGTGTCCAAGCCGCTGCTGGAGCAGACAGAGGCTGACTACGACAGCGTGCTGCAAACCAATCTCAAGGGTGCGTGGCTTGTGGCGCAGCAAGGTGCGCGGCGCATGCTGTCGGCTGCGCGTGGCGGTGCCATTGTGAATATTTCCTCCATTACCGGTGAGCGGGTCGCGGGTGGTGTGGCACCGTATTGCGCCTCCAAGGCGGGCCTCTTGCAGCTCACCCGTGCCATGGCGCTGGAGCTGGCACCCCAGGGCATCCGTGTCAACGCCATTGCCCCCGGCTATGTGGCCACCGAACTCAACCGCGACTTTCTGGCATCCAGTGCAGGCCAGCGCCTGATGGGCCGCATTCCGCAGCGGCGCTTTGGTGAGCCCTCCGACCTGGACGGAGCCTTGCTGCTGCTGGCCAGCGATGCAGGCCGTTTCATGACCGGCAGCGTGCTGGCGGTGGATGGTGGCCATCTGGTGAGCAGCCTATGAACCCGCAGGAAATTCAGCAACTCAGCGACTGGTTGCGCTCGCATGTGGCGGACTTCCGGGGCAGCGTGCACCTGCATCCGCTTGCCGGAGGACAGTCCAACCCCACATACCGCGTGGAGGCCGGTAGCCACCGTTGGGTGTTGCGTCGCAAACCTGCAGGAGTGCTGCTGGCATCCGCCCATGCGGTTGACCGCGAATATCGTGTCATGGCTGCGCTGGCCGATACAGCTGTTCCGGTGCCGCACATGCATGCATTGTGTGAGGACGCATCAGTCATCGGCTCCACGTTTGTGGTGATGGAGCATGTGGAGGGCAGGGTGTTTGCCGACCCGGCACTGCCGGGCATGCAGCCTGCCGAGCGGGATGCGATTTACAGCGCACTGGCTCAAACGCTGGGAGCGATCCACCACGTGGATGTGGATGCGGTGGGCCTGTCCGGTCATGGGCGGCCGCAGAATTACCTCTCACGCCAGATAGACCGCTGGACGCGCCAGTACCGGGCCAGCCAGACGGACCAGCTGGAGGCCATGGAGCGGCTGATGGAGTGGTTGCCCGCGCATCTGCCGCCAGGCCTGGACGACGATCCCGGTACCTTGTTGCATGGTGACTTTCGCATTGACAACCTGATTTACCACCCCACTGAGCCGCGCGTGCTGGCGGTGATTGACTGGGA
>Ga0228700_1001835_pt1 | contig 12551 bp, 9 predicted proteins | sample McNCre317_Aug_MG_FD_178019 | JGI IMG/M metagenome (GOLD analysis project Ga0228700, IMG submission 178019) | Freshwater microbial communities from McNutts Creek, Athens, Georgia, United States - 3-17_Aug_MG | ecosystem: Environmental > Aquatic > Freshwater > Creek | place: USA: Georgia...
CGTGCAGCGCCTGCCCCAGCAAAGTGAGGTTCAGCGGCTTGGCCAAGAAGCGCACCACCCCCGCCGCGCGGGCTTGCTCGACCTGTCCGGGCGTGACGTCGGCGCTCAGGGCCAGGAACACCGGCGCGTCGGTGTGGCCTTGCGCCAGCCATTCGCGGCACAGCTCGAGGCCATTGCCGTCGGGCAGGTTGATGTCGAGCAGCACCACATCGGGCTTGACCACCTGCATCAGGTTGCGGCCCTGGGCGAGGGTCTCGGCGGTGAACATGCGCACCTGGGGACAGTTCGCCACGGTGGCCATCATCACGGCGATGTTGACCTCGTCGTCTTCGACGTAGAGCACCACCATCGGCGGCAAGGATTCGAGCAGGCGCCGAACATCCGGCTGCAGTGGCCCGGTCTCGGCCAAGGTCGATGGCGATGCGCTGGGCAACACCAGGCTGAACACACTGCCCACTCCGGGGCGGCTGCTGACTTCCAGGCGCCCATCCATCCAGCGCACCTGCTGGGCAGAAATCGCCAGGCCCAGGCCGTGTCCGCTGGCCATGGCCCGCCCCGCCTCAAGGCGGTGGAAGGGCTGGAACAGGCGGGGCACGTCGGCCTCGTCGATGCCAATGCCGCGATCGACCACCTGCAAGGCCAACTCGGCCGCCCCGACCCGCTCGGTGCGCACCTGCACCGTCTGGCCAGGCATGCTGTATTTGATGGCATTGCTCAAGAGGTTGACCACCACCTCGTGCACCAGCTGGCCGTGGCCGGTGACCTGGGCATCATGGGGCACGTCGACCGACACCGCGATGCGCTTGGCAGCCGCCTTCTCGGCGAGCACGGTGGCCACGTCAGACACCAACGGCGCCAGTTGCACCGCACCGAGCTCCATCTGGCGGGCCAGTTGATCGCCCTGCACCAGCGACAGCGCCTGATCGACCATGTGCAAGAGCTGCTCACCGGCCTCGTGCATGATGCGCAGCCGCTGCTGGTCTTCGCTGCCCAACCGGTTGCCCAGGCTGATCGCCAACAGCTGGCTGAAGCCCATGATGGCGTTGAGGGGTGTGCGCATGTTGTGCGACATGCGCGAGAGGAATTCCGACTGCACCGTGTGCAAGGCCTGCTGACGCATGACCTGTTCGCGCTCGGCCTCCAGGCGCACGGTGTCGGACACGTCGCGCGCGATGACGATGCGCCGGACCACCTGGCTGGAGGCATCGCGCAGGGTGAGCAAGGTCACGTCGGCCAGCACGGGTGGGCCCACCTCGCCTTGCAGAGGCAGGCGTTGTCGCTGCACGGTGTCATGCAACTGCCACTGCGTGCGCACCTCGCGCGCCACGGCATCGCCATCGGCGGCGCCACCAAACAGCACATCGAGCACGTTGCGGCCCACCAGGTCAACGCGCGACCACCCCAGCACCTTGTGCATGGCTGGATTGACCCACAACACCGACTCATCGTGGTTGCAGATGGCCACCATGTCGGGCATGGCATCGGCAACCGAGGCCAAGTCGCGGTTGCGGGTCAGGGCCTGCCTCAGCTCTTCGAGGGTCTGGTCTTGCTTGGCCTGCCTGCGAGCGGCCTCGCTCTGATCGACCAAACTGACCAGCCATTCCGGGTGGCCATCTTCGGCCACGCCAGGTACCTGGGACATGTGCAGATCGACCGTGCCCACCCCATCCTGCAGCTTGCACTGGTGAGCGCGCGACACATGCCGTGGGGCCCTGAGGCCGAGGTTGATCGCTTGCAGCAGCCGCATGCGCTCGGCCTCGGTGGTGCCCAGCCGATGCAGGTGCTTGCCTTCGGCCTGCAGCGACGGCAAGCCCAACAATTGCTCGGCCGCGCGGTTGAGCGACACCATGCGCCCCAATCCATCGAGCCGCAGCAAGGCCACAGGCACCTCGGTCAACAGGTGATGCAAACGCTGGCGCTCGGCCTGCGCGCGGGCTTCGCTGGCCCTCAGCGCCTGCGCTTGCATCTCCAACTCGACTTGGTGGATGCGGAGGTCTTCCAGCAGGGCTTGCACATCGGGACCGGCCGAAGCCCCGGCAGCATGCAGGGCCGAGTTGATGCGCTGGATCGCCGGCGCGCCCCTGGGATCGGGTGCATTGCTCATGCCTGGCCCTCCTGCTCATGCCGCCAGCCGCTCACGTTGTAGTGCGCCACCAAGGCCCCGCCCTCGGGCACGCGCAGCGGTGTGATGTGCAGGGCAAACCAGCGCTGCTCGTCGGGCGCATGGCAGGGGTAGACCTGGAAAAATTCATTGGACTCGCCGCGCAAGACGCTCAGCAAGCCAGCCTGCGCCACCGTGATTTGCCCGCGCGCCTGTGGATCCGCCTCGCTGACGCAGGCCGAAGCCATCACCGTCAGGTAGTTGCGGCCGATGCCGGTCAAGGCCATGTCAGGGTCGCCATTGCGGACCGAGAACTGTCGCCAGCGCTCGTTGACCCGCACGATGTTGGCATCGCGATCGAGCACCGCGAGGTGCGCAGGCGTGGCGTCGATGATGGCTTGCATGCGCACGGCGTCGTGCATCAGCGAGACATCCACGAAGGTGGCCACCAGGCGCTTGCGCACACCGGCAGCGCCGGTTGACGCCTCGTAGGGCACCAACCGCACCAGGTACCAGCGGCCATCGAGCGCCCTGATTTCGCGCTGCTCAGGCCGGCCACTGGCCACGGCCTGGGCCATCGCGGTGTACAGGTGCGGGTCGTCCAGGCGGTGCGAGAAGTCGGTCAGCCGGCGCCCGATGTCGGAGCTGCGCAGGTTGAACAGGGTCTGCACCTCATCGGTGAACCGCAGCACCACCATGGACTCGTCCACGAACAGGTTGGGCAAGCCCACGGCCTGGGCCATGCCCTCCAGATCCGCATTGAGCGCCCCCATCTGCTGCACCTTGGTCTGGTACTCGGCGTTGACCGAATACAGCTCTTCGTTGACCGATTGCAGCTCTTCGTTGGTGCTCTGCAGTTCTTCGTTCGAGGCCTGAAGCTCCTCGTTGGCCGCCTGCAGCTCTTCATTGGTCAGCTGCAGCTCTTCGATCGTGCCGTGCAGGCTGGCGCGCGTGGCAGCCAGCTCGCGCTCGAGGTGAGACAGCATTTCGCGGTCAGGGGCATCGAGCTGGATCAGCTCGATCTCGGCAGGCTGTGCCATCGCCGTCTCGAACACCACCGCGATGAGCCGCCGCTGTTGCGGGTCTGGCGCCAGCCGGGTAGCCGCCACCTGCACCGCACGGCCCTCACATGACAAGGCCGGGGTTTTGACGGTGCCTTCGTCGGGCACCTGGGTCAACAGGTGCGACACCACCGACGAGAGCTCCAGCGGCAACAGGCTGAGCAGATCGGTGGTGGGCGCCCCCTCTCGCCAGGTCAGCCACTGCGCGACAGGACCGCTCGACTGCTGCACCTGCCGGGCATCATCGACCAGCACCGCAGCAGGCGCATACTGCCGAGCGAGGTGCTGAGCCAGCAGCGTGGCCTGCGACTGGACGTGAGACTCCGCCCGCATGCCCACGGCCGTGCGCCCCCCTCCATCGGTGACCGGCACCACCGGCGGCATGCGGCGCTTGAAACTGCTGGCCAGGCGGTAAACGCGCGCCTGGCTGTCAGAGACCACGAAATCGCGCTCAACGTTGAGCAAGGATTCACTGCGGCCCAGCACCAGCATGCCCTCGGGCATCAGCGCAAACTGCAAGCGCCTCAGCACCAGCTCTTGGGTGGCGGGTCGCAGGTAGATCAGCAGGTTGCGGCACGACACCATCGTCAGCCGCGTGAAGGGCGGATCCACCAGCACGTTGTGGCGCGCAAAGACCACCATGGCACGCAACTCGGGCTTGACCACGTAGTGGTGATCTTTGAGCGTGAAATACCGCTGCAGCCGCTCAGGCGACACCTCGCCGGCAATGCTCTCAGGGTAGACGCCCGCACCGGCGATGTCCAAAAAGCGCTGCTCGATGTCGGTGGCGTAGATCTTGATGAGCGGCCAGCGTTTGAGCTGGGCACAAGCCTCGGCCAGCATGATCGCCAGCGAGTAGGCCTCTTCGCCCGTGGCACAGGCGCACACCCAGGCGCGCAGCGGCTCGTCCACAGGGTGGGATGCCACCAGCTTGGGCAACACCTCTTCGGCCAAGTGCAGGCAGGTCTCGGGATCGCGGAAAAACCGCGTCACGGGGATCAGCACCTCGCGGCGCAGTTGATGCACCTCGCTCTCGTTGCCCACCAGGAGGTCAGCATAAGTCTGCAGCGAGTGCTCACCCAGCAGCTGCATGCGGCGACGGATGCGCCGCAAGACCATGTCTGGCTTGTACTGGTCCAGATCCAGGCCGGTGTACTGCCTCACGGTCAAGGCGATCCCACCCAAGGTCTGGACCACATCTTCGGCCTGGACCAGCCCACCAGCACCGTCGCCATCGCGCGGGGCCAGCGCCACATCCTGCACGGTGAGCAAGCTGCCCAGGCGCAAACCCAGGTCGTCGATGTCCAGGCAATGGTCTACCACTCCGGTGCTCAGCGCCGAACGCGGCATGCCGTCGAACTCGCTGCTGTCTGGCGATTGCGCCAGCACCAGCCCGCCCCACTCGCTCACCCGCGCGATGCCCCGGGAGCCATCTGAGCCGGTGCCCGACAGGATGACGGCCACCAGCCGGTCACTGAACACCGGCGCAGCCGACGCCAGGAAATCGTCGATGGGCAGCGCCACGCCGTGCGACGGGCGCTCGATGAGCTCGATGGACTCACCCTGCAAGCGCATGTGCCAAGCCGGCGGGATCACCAGCACCTGGTTGGGCTGCAGCTTGCCGCCTTGCTCGGCGATGCGCACCGGCATGGCGGTTTGTCGCGCCAGCAAGGTGTCCATCATCGTGGGGTGGTCGGCAGACAGGTGCTGGATGACCACGAAGCTCGCCCCCGTGTCGGTGGGCAGGCGCCGAAAGACCCTGCTCAGCGCCTCCAGCCCTCCAGCAGAGGCACCGATGACCACCAGGCGACGCACCACGGCCTCGGTTCGGGCAGCAGTCATGACATGGCGTTTGGGCAACGTGCGGGCTCCTGAGGGTTTGGCGGCGCCCGCAACTCCTGAGCAACGCAATTTCCTTAGCTTACTTCAAGGATAAGGATAAGCATCGAACAACGCGTCACTTGCGGCAAGTTGGGCCAGGCGCGGCAAGGCTTGTGCTGCGTTTTGCCGCTGCGTGGCTGCACATTGCGCCAAGGAAATCCCTCGGAGTGCCGCCATGGTCTGCGCAATGCGCACCAAATCGGCCGGCTCGTGCCGCCAGGGGGGCGCCAGCGGGGTGGCGTTCGGGGCCTCGTTGACGCTCTGGGCATGGGCCCGCAGCCACGCTGCGCGCTCGGCCTGTGGCCAGTAGCGCCAGCTGGGCGGGATGTCGGGCGCATCGGTCTCCAGCACCCAGTCGTTGGGGCCGATGTCGGCCGCCAGGCGGCGGATCTGCAAGGCCCGCTCGTGCGTCATCGCGCCACCAAAACCCAGCTTGAAGCCCAGCTGCACGAAGGCCTGGGCCTGCTGGGTACTGCCGTTGAAGGCGTGGGCAATGCCCCCGCTCACGGGCCGGCCCTGCCGCTGCGCCGCACGCAGGCCAGCGAGCAAGGCATCGGCACTGCGGCGCACGTGCAGGATCACCGGCAGGCCTTCGCGGGCGGCCAGCCGCAACTGGGCTTCGTAGAGGCGCTGCTGCAGGGCACGGCCCTCGGGCGTTTGCCCCGCAGGCACAAAAAAATCCAGCCCGATTTCGCCCACGGCCACCAGGCGCGGGTCCGCCCGGTGGGCCACCAGCTCGGCGTCCAGCGCCGCCATGGCCTGATCAAACGGCACATCGGCCACGTAGAGGGGGTGCACGCCCAGGGCGTAGGCACCTTCGCATTCGCTAGCGGCCTGGCGGGCGGTGGGCCAGTTGGCCACGGTCACGCCGGGCACCACCATCAAGCTCACCCCGGTCGCACGGGCCTGGGCGATCACCTCGGCGCGGTCGGCGTCAAACTCGGGGGCATCAAGGTGGCAATGGGTGTCGATCCACATGGCAACCCCAGCGAGCGGCCTCGGCCAGTCGGCGGTCAGTCGGCGAAACGCCCGCCCACCAGGCGCAGGCGGCGGCTGCACTTGGCGGCCAGCTCACTGTCGTGGGTGACCATCACGATGGCGGTGCCCTGGGCCTGGGCCAGCTCCATCAGCAGGCCAAACACGGTGTCGGCGGTGCTGCGGTCGAGGTTGCCGGTGGGCTCGTCGGCCAGGATGCACGCAGGCTGGGTGACCAGGGCGCGGGCCACGGCCACACGCTGGCGCTCGCCGCCAGACAGCTCGCCCGGGCGGTGCAGCTCGCGCGCGGCCAGACCCACGCGGGCCAGGGCCTGGCGGGCCTGGGCATGGGCCTGCTCGCGCGGCAGGCGGCGGATCAGCAGCGGCATGGCCACGTTGTCCAGCGCCGAAAACTCGGGCAACAGGTGGTGGAACTGGTAGATGAAGCCCAGGTGCGCGTTGCGCCACTGGCCCACTTCGGCCGGGCCCATGCTGGCCAGGCGCTTGCCCTGCAGCTCGACCTGGCCTTGGGTGGGCGCCTCCAGGCCGCCCAGCAGGTGCAGCAAGGTGCTCTTGCCCGAACCCGATGCGCCCACGATGGCCACCGACTCGCCCGCGTCCACCGACAGGCTCACGCCGTGCAGCACGGTGACATCGAGCTGGCCCTCTTGGAAGCGCTTGACCAGGCCTTGTGCGGCCAAGATGGGAGAGGCGCTCATGCTCAGATGCCCAGCAGCCAGACGATGACGTTCTTCGCCACGAAGCCGAAGATGCCGAAGCCCAGCACGCCCAGCAAGATGAAGGTGCCGAACTTGCCAGCCTTCGATTCACGCGCCAGCTGCACGATGATGAAGACCATGAAGGCGATGAAGCCGCCCACGCCAAAGGTCATGCCCCATTGGGCGATCTGTTCTTCACTCCAACCGTTCATGGCCGTGTACTTTCCAAAACATCATTCGTAACGCAGGGCTTCGGCGGGCTGCACGCGGCTGGCGCGCCAGCTCGGGTACAGCGTGGCCAGCAGCGACAGCAGCATGGCGATCACGCCGATGGGCACGATGTCACCGGCCTGCGGGTCTGAGGGCATGCGGGTGATCAGGTAGATGCTGCCCGGCAGGAACTGCACGCCCAGCAGGTGCTCGATGAAGCGCACGATGGGATCAACATTGAACGCCACCAGCAGGCCCAGGCCCAAACCGGCGATCGTGCCCAAAATGCCCGAGGTGGCGCCTTGGATCATGAAGATGCCCATGATGGAGCGCGGGCTGGCGCCCAAGGTGCGCAGGATGGCGATGTCGGCGCGCTTGTCGGTCACCGTCATCACCAGCGTGGACACCAGGTTGAAAGCCGCCACGGCCACGATCAGCGTCAGGATGATGAACATCATGCGCTTTTCCACCTGCACGGCGTCGAACCAGTTGCGGTTGGTGTGGGTCCAGTCGCGCACGATGACGCCGTAGCCCAGCTGGCTGGCCAGCTCGTTGGCCACGCGGCGGGCCTGCTGCGGATCCTTCAGGCGCAGCTGCACCCCGGTGATGCCCCCGGTGCGAAAGAGCTTGGCCGCGTCATCGGCGTGCATCATCACCAGGCTGGCGTCGTACTCGTAGTGGCCGGCGTTGAAGATGCCCACCACCGTGACCTGCTTGAGCCGGGGCACCACGCCGGCCGGCGTGACCTGGCCTCCGGGCGAGACCACGGTGAGCGGATCGCCCTCGCGCACGCCCAGCATCTGGGCCAGCTCCACGCCGATCAGCACGCCCCATTCGCCCGGCTTGAGGCGCTGGAACACCTCGCTTTGCGACGCGGCCAGCGGGGTGACCTGGGCCTCGAGATCAGGCACGATGCCGCGCACCATGGCGCCGCGCATGTCGTCGCCCCGGGCCACCAGGGCCTGCGAGGGCACAAAGGGGGCGGCGCCCACCACGGCCGGGTTTTTGCGCGCCTCGTTGGCCAGGGCCTGCCAATCGGCCAGGGCCTGCCCCTGGGCCTCGTGGAGTTCAATGTGCGAGACCACCGAGAGCATGCGGTCGCGCACTTCCTTTTGGAAGCCATTCATGACCGACAGCACGATGATGAGCGCAGCCACCCCCAGCGCGATGCCCAGCACGGACACGCCCGAGATGAAGGAAATGAAGCCGTTGCGGCGGGCGGCCCGACCGGCGCGCGTGTAGCGCCAGCCGATCAGCCATTCAAAAGGCACATTCATGGTGCCGGCAGTGTACCCACTCGATAATGGCGCCCATGCACCTGATCATCCCGTTTGCCGCCAGTTTGTCCGAGCCCTGCCAGCACGTGCTCGGCGCCTGGGCCCAGCACGGGCCCGATCTGCCCCACCTGCGCGCCTTGCTGCAGCGCCTGGCGCCCCACGATGTGGTGCAAGGCGACGAGTACGCGCTCAACTCTCCGCCCGAGCGGGTGCTGGCCGCCGCCCTGGGCTGGCCGACCGCGCCAGCAGACATCGCTGACGGCACCCTGCCCTTGGCCGGCTGGTGGGCCGCCCAAGATGGTCTGAGCCTGCCGGCGGGGGAGCCCTGGGCCCTGCTGACCCCTGGGCACTGGCTGATGGGGCGCGACCACCTCACGCTGCTCGACCCCGCACAGCTGCAGCTCGACGAGGCCGATTCACGCGCCCTGTTTGACACCGTGCGGCCGTTTTTCGAGAGCGACGGCTGGCAGCTGCGCTTTGGCCATGCCCTGCGCTGGTACGCCAGCCACCCCTCGCTGCAGGGCCTGCCCACCGCCTCGCTGGACCGCGTGATCGGCCGCAACCCCGATGTCTGGCTGACCGACCACCCACAGGCCCGCACGCTGCGCCGCCTGCAATCCGAGGCCCAGATGCTGTGGTACCAGCACCCGCTGCACGACGAGCGCCAGGCCCGGGGCCTGTTGCCGATCAATTCGTTCTGGGTGAGCGGCTGCGGCGAGGTGCGCCAGCCCTCCTCGGCCACCCCGCCCACACACCGCTGGCTCGACGCCCTGCGCACCCCGCTGCTGGGCGACGACATCCCCAGCTGGCTGGCCGCCTGGCAGCAACTCGACGCTGGCCCCCTGGCCGAAGCCGTGGCCGCGCTGGACGCCGGCCAGGACGTGCAGCTCACGCTGTGCGGCGAGCGGCATGCGCGCACTTGGAAGGCTTGGCAAGCACAGACCCCTGGCTCGGCTGGCTCGGGCTGGAAGGGCCTGTGGCGCAAGCTCACCGGCGGTGCATCGGCCGCTGCGGTCGACCTGCCCCAGGCGCTGGCCGCACTGTGACGCCCTCCCCTCATCCCCCAGACCTTGCTTGCCATGCAGTTCATCACCCGTGACGCCTCCCCCCGCACCGCCTGGAGCCTGGAGCAAGCCGGCGTGCCGCCGCTGCTGGCCCGCCTGTACGCCGCGCGGGGCGTGAAAGACGCCGCCGAGCTCGACACCGCCGCCGCCCGCTTGCTGCCGCCCGACACCCTGGCGGGCACCCGGGCCGCCGCCGAGCTGCTGGCCGACGCCATCGCTGCGGGGCAAACGCTGTGCATCGTGGCCGACTACGACTGCGACGGTGCCACCGCCTGCGCCGTGGGCCTGCGTGGCCTGCAGATGCTGGGCGCACAAAGCCACCAGGTGCGCCACGTGGTGCCCGACCGCGCCGTGCACGGCTACGGCCTGACCCCGCCCATCGTCGACCTGGTGGCCGCCACCGGCGCCCAGGTGCTGATCACCGTGGACAACGGCATGGCCAGCCACGAGGCGGTGCGCATCGCCCGCAGCCGGGGCATGAAGGTCCTGATCACCGACCACCACTTGCCCGTGGTGACCGACACCGGCGCCGTCAGCCTGCCCGAGGCCGACGTGATCGTGAACCCCAACCAGCCGGCCTGCGGCTTTGCCAGCAAGGCGCTGGTGGGCGTGGGGGTGATGTTCTACGTGCTGCTGGCCCTGCGCGCCCTGTTGCGCGAGCGCGGCGCGTACGCCAGTGCGCCCCAGCCCCGCCTGGACGCCCTGCTCGACCTGGTCGCCCTGGGCACCGTGGCCGACGTGGGCCGCATGGACCCCAACAACCGCCGCCTGGTGGCCCTGGGCCTGGAGCGCATGCGCGCTGGCCGCACCCAGCCGGGCATCTCGGCCCTGTTCGAGGCCGCCGGCCGGCCGCTGGAGCGCGCCTCGGCGCAAGACCTGGGCTTTGCCATCGGCCCGCGCGTGAACGCCGCCGGCCGCCTGGCCGAGATGGGCCTGGGCATCGTCTGCCTGAGCACCGACAACCCCACCCAGGCGCTGGCCCTGGCCCGCCAGCTCGACGCCATCAACCGCGAGCGCCGCGAGCTCGAAGCCGGCATGCGCGAGCAAGCCGAGGCCATGCTGGCCAACCTGTCGCCCGAGGCCGATGGCGAGGCGCCCGCCGCACTCACGCTGTTCGACCCTGACTTCCACGAGGGCGTGGTGGGCATCGTGGCCTCGCGCCTGAAAGACAAGCTGCACCGCCCCACCTTCGTGTTCGCGCGGGGGCAAGACGGGCTGCTCAAGGGCTCGGGCCGCTCGATCCCCGGATTTCACCTGCGCGACGCGCTGGACGTGCTGGCCAAGCGCCACCCGGGGCTGCTCAAGCGCTTCGGGGGGCACGCCATGGCCGCAGGCTGCACCATCGCCGAAGACGACGTGGCGCTGTTCGAGGCCGGCTTGCAGCAGGTGGCCGAGGCCGAGCTTGACCCGGCCTTGCTGCAACGCCAAAAGCTGACCGACGGCCCCCTGCCACCCGAAGCCTTTGCCGCCGACACGGTGGCGATGCTGGAGCGCGTGGTGTGGGGCCCGGGCTTTGAGCCGCCGGTGTTTTGCGACACGGTGGAGGTGCTGGGCCAGCGGCTGGTGGGCGAGCGCCACCTCAAGCTGAGTGTGAAGGTGGCTGGCCAGGCACGCGACGCGATCTGGTTCGGGCACAGCGATCCACTGCCCGAGCGGGTGCAGCTGGCGTTTCGGCTCAACCTGGACGAGTACCAGGGCCGCCAGCGGGTGCAACTGATGGTGGAAGACGCGGCCACGACCTGAGCGCCTGGCTCAGGCTGACTGCGCCAAGCGCTCAGCGGTAGGTCGACGCGATGCGACCGCCCAAGCCGGGCAGCTGAGACTGGTAAGTGCCATCGGCCGCGCCTTCGCGCACCAACAGCACCGACAGGGCGCGCTCGGTGGCCACGCGTCCCCGCATGACGGCCGTTTGGTGGGCGCTCACGCGCTGCTGGGCCCAGCTCAGCCGGTGCAGCAGTTGAGACGGCAGGGCCAAGCCCACCGTTTGACGGGCCACCTGCACGCCTTGGGTCAAGGCCCGCTGCAAGGCATGCGCGCCATCGAGCACCGCCTGGGTGTCGCCAGACGCCACCGCCTCGTCGAGGTGGGTGAGCGCCTGTTCGATCTGGCTGACATGCCCGAGCCAAATGGCCTGAGCGGCGTCTGGCATCGGGTCGGCAGCGGGGATCGGGGCGGTCATGCGCGCAAATCCTGCAAAAGTGATCAAGCCGAGGCGCCTTGCAGCAGCTCTTTCGCGTTGGTGATCAGCTTGTCCGCGATCACTTCGGCATTGACTTGGTAGGTGCCGTTGTCGATGGCTTGCTTGACGCTGGCCACCTTGTTGACATCGACATCTGCATCCACGCCTTGGGACATCCCGGTGGCCGCGTTCGAGAGCGTGACTTTCGCACTCTCGCTCACGCCCCCATCGAGGGATGCTGTTTTGCCCGTTGTGGAGGTGCTGGTGCCCTCGGTACGGTTGCTGGAAATGCCCAGGGCCTTGTCCAGTGGGTTGCCGATCTTCATGATGTACTCCTTCTACCCAGCCTGAACCGGGTGGTCACATCCGCGATATCGACGCGGCACGGGGGGGACTTTAATCGGTTTCGGTTCACCCCCCCACATCCATGGGGGGTTTTTGGCAATCAAGTGTGTCGTCACAGGGCGATCTCCGCTTTGCGGGCGCCCACGGGCTGACCACACACCACCCGGCCGCTGTCGGTGCGGATGCGGGCGCACTGCCCTTCTTCGCCCGCTGTGATGGCGGTGCCGGCTCCCACCACCTGAAAGCCATCGCCGCGCACGGTCAAAGCCACGGGCTCACCGGGCTCGAAGTAGCGGCGCGGGCGCAAGTCGTCGGCGCGCAGGGATTGGCCTGGCTGAACGGCACGGGCCACCGTGCGGCCCACGACGTCAGCGGGACGCAGGATGGCGGGCGCCGTGCGGGCGGCAAGGTCGACATCTCCCACCTGCAGGTCATCAGGCGACAGCACTTGACCGGCGCGCAATGGCGCCTTGGCCACCGCGCCCTTGACCCAGACCTGCACCACGGCAGGCCAGTACACATTCCAGCGCACCTGCCCCTGCTCGCAGCGAACACCAATGCGGGTCGCTCCCCAGGCGCGCTGCTGGCTGGGCCAGTACGGCCGCACCTGCTGGCATGGGGCCAGACGCAGCCTGGCGTCCATCTCGCCGAGCACCACCTCGATGCGCCCCGAGCCCAGTTGGACAGCGCCTTGGGTCTGGCGGGCAAACGCCTGCACTTCGGCGCGAACCGCCTTCAG
>Ga0228700_1001836_pt1 | contig 12543 bp, 18 predicted proteins | sample McNCre317_Aug_MG_FD_178019 | JGI IMG/M metagenome (GOLD analysis project Ga0228700, IMG submission 178019) | Freshwater microbial communities from McNutts Creek, Athens, Georgia, United States - 3-17_Aug_MG | ecosystem: Environmental > Aquatic > Freshwater > Creek | place: USA: Georgia...
AATTTGCACCGTCCCATGCAACAGCCCAGACTTCAATTTGCCGCGATGCTGTTGGGCTTGTGCCCGTTGTCACTTTGCCACTTACGATGATGTCATCGAAACCATCGGTTGTGTTGTCGATGACGCTCGACTCGATGCCCGCAAGCAGATTTGTGTCACTTGCCAGCGATGCTACCGCGCAAGTGATCGTCGTTTTTGAGCCGTACTTTTTCAGAACGTTGTTGGTTGCCATGTTGCTGCTCTATCCCCTCGCTGCTCTGATCAAACCAATCCCAATCTCAGGCAAGCCATTATGCGTCGTCCACGGCTCTGACTGGTGCTTCAATGCATCAATCGCCGTTGCCTGTTCCTGTGTCATCAGTCCAAACGTGACCAGACCAGCTAGCATTGTTTGCACCGCTGGCAGATCCATGTCAGTGCGAGGCATTCTGGTATCGTTCAACCACTCGATAACACCAATGCACAGCCCCGCCTTTTGTGCGTTCGCGTCACGTTGGCCAGCGATTATCCCCGGCCAAATTCCAGCCATGATCGCTTGGCGTTTGATCTCGGAATTTTCAACCCTGACCACAACATCGACGGTCTTTGCGTTGATCAGATCAGCGCATGCCTGATCGCTCAAACCGGCGTATTCCGGCTTGGCTAGTTCTTCGCGGAGTGGGTCGATGTTGGTCATTGTGAACTCACCGCAGATTGAATGACACTGATTGCATCAACCACTCCCTGAGTTGTGGTCAACAGAAACTCAGGATTAATAAACCGAGCCTGCGCCTGTGGCCCCGTTAGTGGATGCTCCAACAGGCAAGCATCCAACGCCACCTGCTGTTCCTCTCGCAACTGCACCTTTTGAATCAACAGGGCACCATCCGCTGCCATCCGCTGTGAAATCTGTGCAATATCCGTGTCCGTCGATGCAAGCGCGTTCCTTTGCTCCAAGCAAGGATCTGGCGGATTCGTAGTCATGCTCAACGTTCCTTACTTGAATTTCAGTGCCATCTGCACCAGTGATTGATACCGTTGTGTATTGTGGTCCCTGCGTTGGTTTACTGACGCCGCTTGCCTTTGCCGACGCGATTGCTTTCCATCGCTCACACTGCTGCTCAACCCGCTTCAACTCATCCGAAGTCTTGCCAGCGTAGACGAAGATTGCCGATGCACCAATGATCCCCAAAATTCGCCCAGACCAAATTGCCGCGATCTCAGCCATAGTTCTTCGCTTGTCGAAGTATTCACGCATGAATACAGCAGCCAACATCAACGCCGCTGACCATGCCGCAATGACGCCAAACCCTGTGGAGAAATCGAATTGTCCTGTCACAAAAAGTTTTGTCATAGACTCACCTTGACGCCAGATACGCTGTGACCAAAACGCCACCGATTGAAACGCCTGCGGCCAGGATGACGATTGCCCAGCCCACAGCGGTTTTCAGATCTCGCGCGGGCTCTCCCTTAGCATTGAAGTGAAATCCATCGCGGACGTTCGCTCCAAGGTTAAGTTCGTCTTGTTCTTTTTCGTGTTGCTTGTCATCGGTCATCGCCGCTCTCTTTGTTCGAGGCGGTACCTGTCTGAATCAATAGTGCCCGCTTGTCAATGTCGGTCCATGCTTTTCGCGGAATCAACGATGCAAGGTACTGACTGATCGTCATCCGCTTTTCCCTGGCCAGATGCCGAATTGCGATCTTCTGCTGAAGGCTGACGACCACAACTAGGCTCTGATTCCTCGGCGGCCTCATAGTCCTCCTCCTCGCTGATGTGCCGCGGCTTCATTTGGCCACCAAACACGTACTTGACATACGACCCCCCAAATGACTGCGTTGATCCCCGTGGCACATTGCAGTTGCAAACGAAATACGGATCAGACCACATCATCGGTTGTTTGCAGCCCAAGCACATCGGCCACTGGTTTGTCACATCCATCGCCATCGCTGCTCCCCTTCAACCCCACCCCGGAAACCAGAGTCGCCCCAGATCTGCCCCACACGTCACTGGCCAGCTTCCGGGGTGGGTGTCTTCAAATCCTCAAACTTCAGCAGCCCCAAGCCAACGTCCTCGATCTTTTCAATCGTTGTGTTCTGTGTCGCTGGCTGCTGGCTCTTCCCGTACAGATACGCCGCAACGCCTGCCCCTGGAATCCCCAGAAGCGACGCACCGAGAACAGCCGCTCCGACCAGTTGTCCGAGTCCGCTTGACTGCTGGCCTGTGACGATTACGGGCGGTTGATGGACGATGTTGTCGCCGAGAATTGTATGTCCACTCACATCGTCCTCCGTCTCTGCCTGCTTCGTGTCCTTTGTCTCTCCCCAGAGTGTGCGACGGACAAAAGCGTCTTCAGCCGTTTGTTGCTTCTCCTGTTGCCTCTGTCCGAACGACAGCCCCTTCAGTCCGATCAGTCCCGTTGCCAATTCCAGTTTCCCCTTTTTGTCCAGAAACGAGACCACCCGATCCGTCGGCGTTTTGCTGCGGGTCGAAATCATATTCCGTACCGTTCACGATCGAGTTGAGAAGGGATGAAAACCGAGAGGACTGAATTGCCCGGTCCTCTCGGTTACGTTGCGAGAACGCCCGCAATGAGTCTTCGAGGCTCATTACTTCGCGGTGTTCGCTGGACCTGCGATCGGCGTTGCGTTGATGCCCGACACTGCTCGAGCTTCTTCCGTTCCGATCTTGTCAAAGTTGCGAGCCATTGCAGCTTGCAGAACGGCGTTAGCCATCTGCGAAACCTGACGGCCCTGGTTGGTGGTGATCTGCCCGTTCTGAACAGATTCGAGCTGGAGTTGTGCCGCCACATTTGACGGCAGGTCGATTGGATCAGCCATTGAAACACCCTCTCCCGGCAGAACTATTGTCGCAACACCATCACCGGGAACTGGCGTCGCGTTTGTTTCCGGGAGCGCTCCCGGAGTTGATTCGGTTGTCATGTGTTACTCCAAGCAGCCGAGGGTGGATTTGAACCACCGCGGACCGTTGCATCTGAAGGCGATCAACCTTCCGAAGACCTCAGACACCGCTACTGATCAGGCAGCGTTCCAAGGCGGGTCACCGACGCAGGCGTAAGCCTGCCGCTCTTCCACTGAGCTACTCAGCTAAATTTCACTTCCCATTTCAGTAACGCGACTTCGTAATACCGAGCTTCACCAGATCCTCTCGACCCAGCAAATACGTCTCAGACTTTTCAATGTGGTCAGCGATGAAGACCAGTTCTCCATATTCGCTGTCATGTGTTGCACGGCGATCTTCCAACGACTTAATTGGATCGCCGTTCGTGTAGTTCATGCCTTCGATGCGATCTTTCTTCATCGCCTCGATTTGCTGCGTGTACTTCTCTGATCGCTCGCGATGGTAATCCGCGCGGCACATGCACAACTGCGCCAACTCTTCACCGACAATGGTTACTTTCAATCCTTCGATCACTTCTTGAACCTCCTGATATCCAACACAACAGGCGCACCACCAGGATAAACCTCGCGGTCTACCTCTTTGCCATCCTCAGCCAGGATCAGCGTAAACGGCCTCTTCTCCAAATCGCTGACACGTCGCTCCAGCCCCGACAAATCAACCGCCGCTTTCGCCAGTTCATCGCGGTTCGAATCCAGCCACGCTGAGACGATACTCTCCACCTCCTGCGGCGTTACCGATCGACCATCCTTGCCATCGCGTCCGGGCGGTCCCTGAGTGCTGATCGGGTCAGGCTTTGGCTGCGGTGCTACGACCTGGTCTTCTGGCACGAAGACACGCGGGACAGGTTCTGCGACGTTGACGACGCGCGGGGGACCATAAGGCAGGCCAAGGATTCCGACTGGCTGTCTGTACTCCTGGCGAATCCAGATTTTGCAGCCACCGGGGCCACATCTGTATTGCTGTGTGAGAACTTCACGGCAGTGAACCAACTGAGCGTAGCGAGTCGGGAAATGTCTGTCCGCGTTGTCGCTGCGAAACGCGGTTTCGAAATAGCCTGTCACGATTCCGCAGACTTTGCGATCGGGTGTCAGCACTGGTGCGCCTGAATCGCCCTTAATCGGATGAAACCCAAGGTCACCACTGATGAGTCCTGTTTCCGTGATGACGCCGCCGAATGATGACTCTTTTCGTCCGTTGTATCGTGGTCCGTATCCCGGAATCCTGACCGGATGGCCAATCGCCTCATCGTCCGCCAATTCGTAAATAAGGATTGGATGCGATTCGAAACAGGCGACGTCTGCGGCTCTGTGCTCATTGACTCGCTTCACTGTGTAGTGTTGACCGTCCACATCAATCGATGCTGACAATGCGTCGCGGAAGTTGTGCTTTGCTGTCAGGTACAGGCCAAAACCTTCGTTGGTTCGGCCAATACAAACTGCAGTCCCATCGCCCGTGAAGCCATCGCCGACGACGTGCAGGGGGACGACTTGGGCGTTGGCGACAGAGCAGAACAGCAGGCAGAATCCGGCGAGCATCAGGTCGCGAACGGTTCGCCCGAATGGTGACAGAATTCCGCCATGTCGTGTGTGCACGAACGCGACCATTGAGCACATATCACCGCTAGGCGTCGTGTATTCGTCGTTGTATTCGTTTTGCACCTGAACCATCCCTAACACCCCCACAAAACAGCCCCAAGAATCGACCCAAAAAACAACACCCCGCAGACGATCGTCAACGCAAATTCGATGCGGTCACGGTGAGTCATGGTTGCACTCGCCGTCATGGCCGTCTTCTAAGCTGCATCGCTTCCTTCGTTCGTCGTGATAGCCGCACTGTGATAGCCATCGCGTGCAGTCCTGCACAGCGTTTCCGTCTACCTCAAAGTCTCTTGAATCCCCATCTCTTCCGAGTGGGTGGATGTAAACCACCAGCTTCCCGCCATCTGCCTTTCGAGGAACGATCCTGAACTCATGCTTTCCGCCCTCCATCTGCTCTCGAAGGTAGGCTTCCAATTCAATGTGTTGCTTACCCATCTCCGTTACCTCCAGCCTTTTTGTACCATCTGGCATCGGACCTGAATCCGATCGCTCGCTGAAATGACTTCAGTCCTGTGTCCTCAAGGTCCAATAATCCAAACAACTCGGAGCACGACGCCTGCCCTGGGACTGCCTGCTCTGCTTCCGCTCTTCGAGCCAGATCACTACCCCAGCACTTTCTGCAAATACCAGACAGAAACGCCCCGCTGTATGGTCTCTGAGTCTCCACCGTGAAAAGACGTCCGCACCGATCGCAGCAGTCTTTTCCGACACGCCGGAGTCGATCGCGGTCTTCAATCATTTCACGCAGCGAAATCACCGCAGCTCCTCCCTCTTCACCTTCGTCGCATTTCCAGCCTTCACCTGCTTTTCCGACAACGATTCGTCGTCACCTTCAAGCCACACCCGCCCCAGAACTCGCCCCATCGTCGTAGACTTCAACAAATCTTCCGATGTCGGAACTTGCAGGATGACTGGCTTTCCCAAGGCTAACGCCGTCAACGCCTCTTTGGATTTGATGCCCGCCGCCTTTTCTGCGGCCTGCTTCGATGTCGGCAGACGATTGTCGACCTTCGTTTCCGGTGCCCATGCGTCGAGCAAGCGCACGCGAATGTCGCGAGTGATTCGGACTGTGATTGTATCACCGTCATGCACTGCAATGACTTCGCCCTTTGTGGTCCAGGAGGGCTCGGGAGGATCAACAGCAGGAACGGCAGCAACCGTGATGGCAGCTGCAACAATTACGCAAGCGATCGCAATCAGAAACGCCGCCCTGTCGCTCATAGTGGCCTATCCGTTCCGTGATTTGGGTGGAATCCATTTGCCACATCAGCTGCTTTTCTGGCAGCTATTGCAGCATCTTTTGTTGTGAATTCACCAAGCGAGATGTTCTTTCCCAGCACAGTTATTTGTGCTCTCCACCGGCGATTTCCAGAATTCCACGTTACTCCGCAAACACCTGAGGTGTTGTTTTTTCTTAGTCGCTGATTCTTGTGATTTTCTTTGTTATCTACCACGCGCATGTTTTCAATCGCGTTGTTCAATCCATTGCCATCAATGTGATCTATCTGGCCATTTGGCCATTCACGATGAACATAGAACCAAACCAGCCGGTGAACGAAATATCGGACTTTGTCGATGCGAACGCGTCGATACAGCTTCCCGTGACCACAGTCGCAAATAGATCCAACGGCATTACCAACATTGATCGCGTTGTTAATGCGAATCTTCCATCGAAGTTCTTCGCCGTCGTAGGTGACGCATTCAAGCAATCGAGCATGACTGATGTCCGTCTTCATCGCTTGCCCTCCGGCTTCCACGCTTCACCAATGATTCCAAGCTCCCCGGAGCCGTTGCACAAATCACAGACTCCGGCCTTTGAGTCATACGCTTCGCCCGTCCAGCATCCAGCTTCCTGCTGTCCAGTGCCTCCGCATCGCTCGCAAAGGTATCGTGCCAATGACGATGGCTTCTCTGGTGATTCGCCCTCCGGCCTGTCCGCCTTCATCTGTCGCCGCGCCCACGGCCAGACGCAAACGCCGTAGAACCTGACCGCCCAGAACATCGCCAGACGCCGCCATCGAGGGACGCCGGATTCTTCCATCACCCAGGCAAAGATCGTGTCAGCAAAACGGCGAGCCCGCGGAGTCCGGGCTTCGTTGCATAGATGGTCATGGATCAGAGCTGCACGCAAAGGGCCTCCGCTCATGGGGTGGCCAACGATGCTCCAGAACGCCCTCGGTATGCTCGCTCCGTCGCTTTCAAAGCCTTTCGGGACGTCGATCTCAACACGGACGCCGCAAAGGTCCTGGATCTCGAAGGTGACGTCCTCCAGCAAACGGACGCGACCGTCTGCGAGCATCTCCACTGGAATCCCGTGATCACCAACCATGACGCCACACTCGCCGGTACATACTGCGACCGGGGCAGGCGGGTGAGTTCCAAAAGTTTTCAGTCACTGGGATCGATGTGAGCGGGAGTTTGCCAGATCGAAAACAGTTGTCAAGGTCTGTCGGTCAGAAAAAACGTTTGGCCGTTTGGCCGTTTGTCCCATAGTGGAAGGGTAAGGCAGACAGGATGACCAGAGGGACCACAGACACCCCCGATCCGCAGGACACACGGACAAACGGAGAAAGAATCTCTCTGAAAGAGAGATAGTGTTTATATACTCCTTAGTATATTTCCTTGTTTTATTCACTCAAAACATAGTGAACAAACGCTATGGCGTTTGTCCGGGACAAACGCCGGACAAACGTGGGACAAACGTTCGTTTGTCCTGATCGTAAATGTAAAAATAGTCAATATACGCAAAATAAAAAAACTGCACAGAATGCAGCTTTTTGGGACAAACGCGTTTGGCCGGATCTCAGATCGACTTGTAAATGATGCTCACAGGCCCTCCGCCCTCCGGAATTTCCTCCGTGATTGACAGCTTGCCTTGCTGCTGAAGGTCCATAGCAGCCGCCTGGAACTCGCTGGCGCTGATTGAGCGATAGGCCCGGCACAAATCCCGTTTCTTGATCCCGTGAGCTGCAGCGGAGAATAGGACGGCCTTGGCGCGTTCGTGAAGACGGTCGACCAGGTTCTCTCGGATCAAACCGCAGGAGATGCTGGCAAGCCAGTTGGCCATTTTGATACCCCAATCAACGTCTGAAATCTCAACGTGACAGAAAAGCCAGTCGACCGTTGCCGGATCGTCCTGGAGCCTTGCAGCCCTGTGAACGATCGCCAGTTTCATAGATCTTGCCGCGACTCGCCCCCAGATAGCAGCTTTTGATTCGCTCTCGCCTTCCATCTTCTCGTCAATCGCGTTGGCGTGAGCTTCCCACCGCTCAAGGGCCTCCGGAGTCATCTCGATCATGACAGGCTTCGGAATGTCCTTCCGGATCGGGTTTGCTGGCTCCCATTCCAGCCACAGCCTGACGATGGTTTCCAGGTCCTCCGGAACAGGCTGTGCTCGAGCTGTCCGGCGTTTCGGTCGGTTGGTTACTGGCCAGAACGCAATACGCCCGAAAAGTCCATCCTGAATGCTCTTGCTGTCCAGCGTGTCGAACAGCTGGCCGGTCGTCAGGCCCAGTAGGCAAAGGTGCGGCTGGATGATCTCGTTTCGGGCTCCGTCGGCATGAGCTGCCCCGCCGTACATGCCGGCCGCCTTCGAATAGAGCTTCAGAAGATGGGTTCCGATTTGCTTGGCGTGTCCGTTGTTGCTCTTGCGGTCGAGGATAGCCTCAAGGACTTTCCCGAACTCGTCACAGATCCACAGGCCCAGCGGTCTGTCGTGAATCGCCTTCACCAGGCCGTTGCCCGATTGGACGTCTGGCGGAAGCAGCGGAACACGCGACGGGTCAGCCTGCCAGAAGATCCGGGTGATTGTCGTTTCGCAGGATTCCTTCCCGGCACCCGTCGGAGCGATCACGACGTTGTAGTCGTTCGTCCGCAGGTCGGTGTGAGTCCGAATCCTGCGACCGAATAACGTTTCACAGAAACTGACGGCCGTTGCCATCCCCATGACCGCGGAAGGTCGATGGCTGATTGTTAGGTAGTACTCGAAGACCTGCCGAATGATCCCGACAGGCGGGACCAGCTCGAGCATCTTTGCTTCGTCGTCTTCGTCTTCGCTTCTCGGCTTGCCGATGTCGGCCAGCAGTTTGCTCAAGTCGACGTGAGGATAAAGGTCGTCTGGGAATTGCTTCGGAGGCTTCTCGGCTCGAGGCGTTCCGTTCTTCGACGCGGAGTTCACAGTCCGCTGAAGTTCCTCATCACCCAAAGGACTCTCGAGGGCTTGGTTCCACTGCCGGACGAAGTCCAACACCTGGGATTCCGTCAGCCGCTCGGATCGGTCCCCGATCATCGAGAACAAATGGCCCGCCAGATTGAAGACCGCCATGTTCCGGGAACCCTCGCCCGCACCCGGTACGCTCCGGACGTAGGCCTCAGCCCGCTTGAGCAACGCGTCTGGATGTGCCGAGACGGGAGCCACTGGCGCGACTGGCGGCAATGGCTTTGGCTCTGGTTTCTTCGCGAAGAACTTCTCGTTCAGCCAGTCAACCGCGGCCTGCCCGTCTGCGATCTGATCATTGCCGCCCCAGATGTCGCCCGTCACCGTCCAGAATCGCGAGTGATCATAAACCTCAATCTGCTGCTTCGGGGTCGGTGCGATCTTGTGCAGGCAGGACATGCCCTTCGGCTTTTTCGCCCGAGTCAGGATCTTGATTCCCGTCCCGCTGGGGCTGACCTCAATGAAGGCCAACCCGTCGAACCTCGCCATGATCTCCCAGGCCCACTGGCGAAGGTCTCCTTCTTCGTCCAGACAGCCGTCAAGGTCAATGCCTGTGTAAGGCTCGGTAATCTCGAAGGCGACGCCTGCGAAATAGCCAGACGCATCACAGGCTGTTTCGAAGTTGGTCCAGGTGTTCGGGTCGTTTGACTTCGCCGCCGATCCGTCAGCCTGGCAGGGAATCTTCGTCCCTGATGCTTTCTTCCAGCAATGCCACTGCCTCAGAGTCTTCAGTTCTTCCGGAATCCGTTCGAGCATTACTTCCGCTTCCCGCACTTCGTGCATTTCCTGACGTTGTAACTGTTCCGCCGCTGGCACTTACAAAGCCAGCCGATGTTGATTCCACGCTTCCACGGGTGTGACGGTTTTGGAGTTGTTGAGGTCATTCGCCCCACCTTTGCCAGCGGGAAATGATCGTTGATGGCGCTTCGCCGTCCGTTCGCTCAATTAACACACGACAGTCTGAGAAAATGTGGTCACCCTGATGAATTCGAAAACAGGGGTATCCACGTTTCTGCAGTTGCCGCATGTGCAAAACAAGCTCACGGCGTGGCATGTTGTAGCGCTCGGGAATGTAGCCTCCGCCAACCTCATTGATCACACCGATTGTGTAAAGTGGCTTTCTCAAAACGGCACCTCCGTATCCTCCCCAAAGAACCCTTCAAGAACCTCTTCCTCCGCTTCCTCAGCCCACTCCTCCGGCCGCTCATCGCAGAACATGACTTCCTTGATTCGCGTGTATTTGCCATCGCGAACCGTGATGAGCTGCAAAGGCGTTCGGCAGGCCCCGCGTTTTAGCAGTGACAGCGATTCTTCAACGCTGTCTGGAACGTCGGCAATGCTTCGAGCCTGCCACCACAGACAGGCTTTCGTCCGTGCGAATCCAGTGTGTTCAAAGCAGACCCATTCGCTGACAGTCTTCGGAATCAAACCGCCTTCCAGGGGCTTCACGGTGTAGTCAACACGCAATGTTGGCGGGGCGTCTGGGTCGCTTTTCTTTGTGTGGCGTCCCCAGGCCACGCTTTCGACGGTCCACTGTTCCGGTGGGTACTCACCAGTCAGCGTCGAGCCGTCGTCGGATTTAGACCCGTGCCGCTCCTTCGTCGGGAACGCGAAGCCGCATTCGATGCACGCTGGGGCCTTCGACGGCGAGTCCATCCCGCACGCGGGGCAAGGCTTCCCGCGGCCATTGGCCTCAGCTGCGGCCCGTTGCTTTGCAGAGGCTTCCGCAGAAGCTCGGCCATACGACGCATCGTCGAGCGAGCCATGGCGCTTGATGTTCTCGCCGAAGTCAAGGACGTAGCAATTCGAAACTAACAACCCTTCGCAAGTGAAGCGATTTCTGGGTCCGGCGTTGAGTATGTCCCAAACACGCCTTTTGGCTTGTCGCTCTTCTTTTGATACCTGTCGACAACCTCTTTGAATGTCATCCTTGACAGTAGATGAATCAGCGTTGAGTCCGCATAGCGAACATTCGGATGCATCAATTTGAATTTGTGCATCCTGCTTGTGCTTCGCGGTCCACGGCGATTGTTCGCATTCACCCTCCGTGATACTGCGCGAACATTCCCCGGAGCATAGCCTTTGTCGTTGTCGATCCTGTCGATTTCCTGATTTCGTTGAATTGAGCAGTTCTGCATCAGGTATAATCCCATTTCGCTCGGAGACCTGAACTCGAATGTAATCCCACGTCCTCCGTAGTTTTTCCATTCTGAACAGTTTCTGTTTGTGCACCGTTCTTTTGCAGAAATACAGCGCATAAGAAGCCACTTTGGAACACCAAGGCATGGCTTTGCTGAATTTCGTTTCCTGCCGCACTTCCGGCATCCCGCCGTGCATTTCTGAACGGAGTGATAGCACTTCCATTCCTTCTTGCCGCACTCTATGCACTCGGCCAGAACAAACGGCCTGAACCTGTTCTTCCTGACAATCTCCTCTGAAACAATTCTCAGATTGCCGAACTGCTTGTTCAGAACATCCGGTGACAGCGATTTCAGCCTTCTTGAGTTTTGCGATCCCAAGGGGCATCCAACCTTCTTTTGTCCAGACATTATGATCCTCCGTTGCTGTTAATCCAGCATAAGAAATGACGTCCGATTCTCCCTGAAATATAATACCACAATGCGACACAAATTCGACACCATCCCACACTTTCATGTGTGTTTTAACTAACTGAATTTCAACCAACCCATGATCAGTTAAAACCAGTTGGCCTTCTGCTATGCAATTCTGTTTCGACTCGTGCTTTCGCAGCCCTCGTCCAATCATCTGGGCAAACAGCCCTGGCGACATCGTCGCCCGCAGGACGGCAATTGCGTCGATGCACGGCGCGTCAAAGCCGGTGGTGAGGCAATCCACAGAAACAAGCCATCTCAATTCACCGTTCCGAAAACGCCTCAAAGTCTCGGACCGTTCAATCGACAAGGTTTCGCCAGTGACGACACCGACATCGTCCGCCGTGATTTCCCGCAGGAGTTCCGCCACGTTCTCAGCGTGTTGAACACCAGAGGCGAAGACCAGAATTGAATGGCGATCGTGACAGCGTTCTTTGATCTCGAAGCAGGCGTCCTTGACTGCATCGCCTGCACTGAACAACTTCTGGACGTCGCCTTCAATGAACTCGCCGCCACGAATAGCCAGTGAGTCAGTGTTGACTGAAGACTCTGCGGCCTTGTTCGTAATGGGGCAGAGAAAGCCTTCCTGAATCAACTTCCCTGTCTGGGCCTCATAGCAGATCCTGCGGAACAGTTTGTCAGGTCCGCAGATCGGGCCTTCACCGGTGCGAAAGGGTGTAGCAGTCGCGCCGACGACTCTGGCTTTTGGATTCGCTTTGAGGATGTCCGCGATAAACGAGCCATACATTGAGTCCTCGTCCTGGGAGATTAAGTGCGCCTCATCAACGATGATCAGATGTCTGGGCCCGATCTCCGACGCCTTCCTATATACCGACTGAATGCCAGCACAGAGGACGTCCTGCGACGTCTCTCTGCTCTTCAGTCCTGCTGAGAAAATCCCGACGTCGACGCCTGGCAACAGGACGCGAATCTTCTCAGCGTTCTGCTGCAACAGTTCCTTGCGATGCGCCAGAACAACGACGCGCCCGCCGAACTCCAAGGCCTGCTTCGCAAGCATGGCGATCACGAGGGACTTTCCCGCCCCGGTCGGAAGGACGATGAGCGGGTTTCCTGGCTTCTCAGCAAGGAACTGCCAGGCAGCGTCATTGGCTGCGGTTTGGTAGTAGCGGGGGTTCATTCGTCGTACTCCAGATCTTCTTGCACTGGAATACATCGACCGAAAGCAAACCAGAGAAACCGAAACTGCCAGCAGTAGCA
>Ga0228700_1001837_pt1 | contig 12538 bp, 11 predicted proteins | sample McNCre317_Aug_MG_FD_178019 | JGI IMG/M metagenome (GOLD analysis project Ga0228700, IMG submission 178019) | Freshwater microbial communities from McNutts Creek, Athens, Georgia, United States - 3-17_Aug_MG | ecosystem: Environmental > Aquatic > Freshwater > Creek | place: USA: Georgia...
GCGTTGCGTTACTGGGAGGCCTGTCTCCAGAGTCACCGACCGGTGGACGCCATTGTCATCATGTTGGGTACTAACGACCTGAAAGCCAGGTTCATGGCCACGCCCGAGCGGATTGGCGAAGGCGTGGCTTCGTTAGTCGACGTTGCTCTCGCAAACACGCCGCCTGAAGATAGTCACCCTTACATCCTGGTGGTTACGCCCGCTCCGATTCGTGAAGTGGGGTTCTTTCGTGAAATATTTGCTGGCGGACAAGAAATGTCACAGATGCTTTCCACGGAATTCTCAAAGCTTGCGTTGCGAAAGGGTGTGCAGGTTCTACACGCAGGAGACCATTGTGAGGTAAGCGGTTTGGATGGAATCCATCTTGACGCTGATGCACATGCACAACTGGCGCGCGCAATTTCAGCCACTATTCAAAAGGTGTTCTCCGAGAGGGAACGTACACAAGACCAAATTCAATAGGAAACCGCATTCATGAATACTTCTTCTATGACACACCAAACCACCCCCCGCACCCGCGATGACTATCGACTTATAGGAGGGGCGGGCGAACGGGCGACGGCGGCCAAACTGGTTAATGCCGATTGGTATAAATGCTCTGTACCTCGTCAAGTAATGAAAGGTCTGATGCAACGCGATGATGTTCACGCAATTCGTGACACGGCACTTTGGTACACGCTCATCCTCAGTGCCGGTGCGTTGTTCGCGTATGGCTGGAATGCTGGTTGGAGTGCAGCTACCTTGTTTGCCGCTTACTTTGTTTATGCCACCCTGTATTGTGGTCCTGCCGACAGCCGCTGGCACGAGTCTAGTCACGGAACTGCATTCAAGACACGTTGGATCAATGACGTGCTATACCAATGCGCCTCTTTTCAGGTTCTGCGTCGCCCGACGAGATGGCGCTGGAGCCATGCACGTCACCACACTGACACCTTAATAACTGGTCGAGACCCTGAGATAGCTGCGCCTGTACCAATTGATTTGGTTGGAACTCTACTGAATGTATTCGCCATAAAGCACGGTCCCAAGGAATTGTTGGCAGTGTTGTATAACGCGATTGGTAAAATTAGCGCGGACGAAAAAACCTTTGTCCCTGAGATGGAGTGGCCCCGAATGGTGCGAGAGGCACGCCTGTGGGTGCTGGCGTACGCCACCATTCTAGGCATCGGTATTGCCTTGCATAGCTGGCTTCCAGTGCTTTTTTTAGGCCTGCTACCAGGGATGCTGGGCGCATGGTTTTACAACTACACTGGTCTTACTCAGCATGCCGGGCTGCCGGAAAATGTGCTGGATCACCGTCTCAACAGCCGAACTGTCTACATGAACCCATTGCTGCGTTTCATGTACTGGAACATGAATTACCACATCGAGCACCACATGTTCCCAATGGTGCCATACCATCAATTGCCCAAACTTCATGATGTCATCAAGGCCGACTGCCCACCCCCTTACCGAAGCTCGATCGAGGCCTATCGGGAAATACTGCCTTCAATGTGGATACAGCTGAGCGACCCATACTACTTTGCAACCCGCACCCTTTCTAAGTCCGCTGTCTAATTACCGTTATGAAAGATAAACCATGAGCCAATGGATTCCCGCCTGTGCGTTTGATGATATTGACGACGAAGACGTTATCCGCTTTGACCATTCTGGCCACACGTATGCGATTTACCGTTTCAACGATAAGGTCTATGTCACTGACGGACTTTGCACCCACGAGCATGTGCATCTGTGCGACGGTCTTGTGATGGAGCATGTCATCGAATGCCCCAAGCACAACGGTCGCTTTGATATACGCGATGGCCGTGCCCTCGGTGCGCCTGTATGCGTCAACCTGAAAACCTATGTATCCAAGGTTGATGGTGGTAATGTTTTTATTCAGATCGACTAAACGCTTGTTACGGTTGTCCGACCACAATGCTGACTAAGGTTGTTGATTGCTGGACGGGGTCATTGGCAGGCTTGGATTGCGGGGCACGTATGAGGAAATGGCATAAGTAATTTCTGTCCATTAGTGCTCATTGCTGCCGCTCATTTTGTTGATGGTGCGTCTGTATTCTTTTACCCGCAATTACCCTATCCAAGGTGATACTTATGCACTGTATCAACAGATGGTAGGCAAGTCATTCGTTTGACCAATTGCGCTAGTTGTACTTCGCAGCCTCTTGGTGCAACCATGTCAAAAAGGCTTCTACGGGTTTGCGCTTGGAATGCCGAGGAGGATAGACGGCGAAGTGGGCTTTGACTTTGATGGACATGTCCATCGGAAAAACAGGCCGCAATTTTCGTTCCGCCAGATGCAAATTTCCTGTCATGGTGCTCTCCAGTGCGACGCCGAGACCCTGGGTTGCAGCGTCCAGTGACATCTGTGCGCGGTCGAATTTGACTGCATAGCGCTCGGGAGCACGAAGGTTCGTAAATTCAGAGAACCAGTTGGACCACTGGACCACGCTTACATTGCTTTGAATTAACGGAAGTCCGAGAAGTTGCTCGGGTCGGCGCAGTTTGTGCTCTTTTATGAAGGCCGGGCTTGCCAACGGAACAATGCGCTCTTCAAATAGAGGTTCCACGATCAGTTCTGGCCACTGCGGGATGCCGTACCGAATGTCTATATCGGCCTGGCCCAAGGCGAAATCACTGGGAGTGTGTGCTGCCGACAGGTTGAGCGAAATATCCGGGAAGGCAGTAGCAAAAGCACGTATTCGTGGCATCAGCCAAAGACTGGCGATGCTGGGCGCAGAGTGCACGTACAGGCTGTTGCTGACGCCCTGACGCATGTCTTCGCTGGCGGCGGTAATGGCAAGTAGCGCACCGCTGATTCGGGTGAGATATTGCTCCCCCGCCATGCTGAGTTTGACTCCATGGGCACTGCGCTCAAACAGACGCACGCCCAGATGCTGTTCAAGCTTGGCAACCTGATGGCTGATCGCTGATGCTGTGAGGTGCAATTCGCTCGCAGCCAGTCCAAAACTTCGTCGACGCGCTACCGATTCAAAGGCTTGGAGGTGTGTGGTTGGAGGAAGACTGGACATAGGGTGAACCCTCGCATTGAATTAATAACCGTCATATTAAACTGACAAAACATCGCTTGTCATCAAGTTAAGGCAAATTCAGAATCCGTCCACACACAAAACCAGTGCAATTTCAAAGTTCTGATCTTGAAAGCGCACCGATGTGGAGCTATTCGATTCATTCAACTTGATAGAGAGATTTCAACCATGCTTCTGAAAGACAAAGTAGCCGTCATCACCGGCGGCGCCGGATTCAACGGTCTGGGTTATGCCACTGCCCGCCTGATGGCCGCCCATGGCGCCAAGGTAGTGATTCTGGATTTGGAGCGTGCGACGCCGGCCGACGCTGCAGCGCAACTGGGTGCGGAGCATTTGGGCCTGGTGGCAGACGTGACCAATCGGGAGCAATGCCAGGTCGCAGCCGATGCCGTCCTCGCCAAATATGGCCGCATCGACATCCTGGTCAACAACGCCGGCATCACCCAACCGGTGAAGACACTGGAGATAACGGGCGCGGACTATGACCGCATCCTGGATGTGAGTTTGCGCGGCACGCTATACATGTCGCAGGCGGTAATTCCTGCCATGCGCCAAAAGCAATCGGGCTCCATCGTCTGCATCTCGTCGGTATCTGCACAGCGCGGCGGTGGCATCCTGGGTGGTCCCCACTATTCCGCTGCCAAGGCCGGCGTACTCGGCCTGGCCAAAGCCATGGCGCGCGAGTTCAGTCCCGAAGGCATTCGCATCAACTGCATCACACCGGGATTGATTGAAACCGACATCATCCAAGGCAAACTCGACGACGCCAAAAAGGCCGAAATCGCAGCCACCATTCCGATGGCACGCCTGGGCCGTGCCGTCGACATTGCCGGCGCCTGCGTGTTCCTTGCCAGCGACCTCTCTGCCTACTGCACCGGCATCACGCTGGATGTCAACGGTGGCATGCTGATCCACTAAACCCGACACAACATACCCATAACCGAGGAGACTGAAATGACCGAATCGAAAATGAAAATATCCCGCCGTCACCTGTTGGGCGCGGCCTCTGCATTGCCCCTGTTTTCCATCGCATCGCGTCCGGCCTTTGCTGCGGAATTCAACTACAAATTCGCTACCGGCCAGGACCCATCGCACCCAGTGAACAAGCGCGCCCAGGAAGCCATTGACCGCATCCGCAACGCAACCAACGGCCGTCTGGACATCAAGCTGTTCCCGGCCAACCAGCTGGGTTCGGATACCGACCTGCTGTCCCAGGTGCGTTCGGGTGGTGTCGAGTTCTTCAACCAAGCCAGTGTGGTGCTGTCCACCTTGGTGCCGGCTGCCGGCATCCTCAACACCGGCTTTGCCTTCCATGACTACAACGAAGTGTGGAAAGCCATGGACGGTCCGCTGGGCACCTATGTGCGTGCGCAGATTGAAAAGGTGGGCCTGCTGACCATGTCCAAGCCCTGGGACAACGGCTTTCGCAATGTCACCACCTCAACAAAGCCGATAAAGACGCCCGACGATCTGAAGGGCCTGAAGATGCGCGTGCCCGCAGCACCCATGCTGTCCTCGCTGTTCACATCTTTGGGTGCAAGCCCTACGCCCATCAATTTCAACGAGCTGTATTCCGCATTGCAGACCAAGCTGGTGGAAGGCCAGGAAAACCCGCTGGCCATCATCAGCACGGCACGTCTGTACGAAGTGCAGAAGTTCTGCAGCCTGACCAACCACGTCTGGGATGCCTACTGGATTCTGGGCAACCGCAGGGCCATTGAGCGCCTGCCCAAGGACATCCAGGACATCGTCTACCGCGAACTCGACAAGGCCGCCAGCGACGAGCGTGCGGACATTGCCGGACTCAATACCTCCCTACGCACCGATCTGGCCGCCAAGGGCATTCAGATGATTGACCCGGACAAAAAGGCATTCAAGGACCTGCTGGCCAAGAACGGCTTTTACAAGGACCTGCGCGCCAAGTTCGGCGAAGAGGCATGGAAGCTGCTGTCTGACAGCGTTGGCGGCTTGGGCTGAACACCATGAGCCTGACTGCTACCAACGAACACCTGGAGGATTCTCTCCCGGCACGCATGGAGGCCTGGCTGGGCCACTTCATCGAGATCCCGGCGGCCCTGCTGGTGCTCGGCGAGGTGGCTGTCCTGCTGGCCGGCGTGGTAATGCGCTTCATCTTCAACAGCCCGATTCCCTGGGCCGATGAACTCGCCTCCATCCTGTTTCTGTGGCTGGCCAATCTCGGGGCCGCAGTTGCTTTGCGCCGGGGTATGCATATGCGTACCACCGCACTGGTTTCGCGTTGGAGCGCACGCGCCCAGTCCCGCGCCGAGGTGCTGGCCGTGGCGATTCCCATCCTGTGGCTGGCCATACTGATCTGGCCGATGACGGATTACGCGCTGGAAGAATGGGTGGTGCAGACTCCGGCCTTGTCCTGGCCCAATACCTTCAGAGCCGCTGCGGTACCGGTGGGCGCAGTCTTCATGCTGGCCTTGTGTCTGCTGAAACTGGCCCGCCATGGCGTCGCTGAAGTCCTCAAGGTTTGTGCAGCCATTGCCGTGGTGGGTGGCGCCATCTATCTGGGTGCGGACTGGCTGCAAGCCATAGGCAACTGGAACCTCTTCATCTTCTTTGCTCTGCTGCTGGGTATCGGTGTCTTGCTGGGTGTGCCGATTGCCTTCTGCTTTGGCATGGCGACCGTGGCCTTTCTGCTGGCGACCACATCAACACCCCTGTCGGTGGTGAGCGGACGCATTGACGAGGGCATGAGCTCCCTGATTCTGCTGGCAGTGCCACTCTTTATTCTGCTGGGGCACCTGGTGGAAATGACCGGCATGGCCAAGGCCATGGTGGACTTCCTGGCCTCCCTGCTGGGTCATGTGCGCGGTGGTCTGAACTATGTGCTGTTGGGTGCGATGTTGCTGGTCTCGGGCATCTCCGGTGCCAAGACCGCCGACATGGCCGCCGTGGCTCCGGTGCTGCTGCCCGAGATGAAAAAGCGCGGCAACCCGGAAGGCGAACTCATTGCGCTACTGGCCTCGTCTGGTGCCATGGCCGAGACCATCCCGCCGTCATTGGTGCTCATCACCATCGGCTCTGTGGCTGGCATCTCCATCAGCGCACTCTTTACCGGCGGCATCCTGCCTGGCGTGGTGCTGGCCATCATCCTGGCCATGCTGTCGCGCTACCGCAGTGCCGAGATTGCGCAGGGCCTGCAGCGCGCATCCATGAAGACCGTGGTGCGCACCTTGCTGATTGCCCTGCCTGCACTCGCACTGCCCGTGTTGATTCGCACGGCAGTGGTCAGAGGCGTTGCCACGGCCACCGAAGTCTCAACCATTGGCATTGCCTACGCGGCATTCGCTGGCCTCGTGGTCTACCGCAAGTTTGACTGGAAGCGCCTCTATCCCATGCTGGTGGATACCGCCGCCCTGTCGGGCGCCATTCTGTTCATCATCGGCACGGCCACCGGCATGTCCTGGGCGCTGACCCAGTCGGGCTTCTCACAAAGCCTGGCCCATCTGATGACCAGTGTGCCGGGTGGCAAGTACGGCTTCCTGATGGTGTCCATTGCCACCTTTGTGGTGCTGGGCAGTGTGCTCGAAGGCATCCCCGCCATGGTGCTGTTTGCGCCCTTGCTGTTCCCTGTGGCCCGAGCCATTGGTGTGCACGAGGTGCATTACGCGATGGTCATCATCTTGGCCATGGGCATCGGCCTGTTTGCACCACCTTTCGGCCTGGGCTACTACGCCGCCTGCACGATTGGCCGGGTGCATCCCGATGTGGCCCTCAAGCGCATCTGGCCTTACCTGGGCGCCTTGCTGGTAGGCCTGATCTTCGTGGCCTTTGTGCCCTGGTTCTCGATTGGCCTGTTGGGCTGATACCCCCATTTTTACTTCACTCCAAAGGACACCATGTCTGAAACAAGTACCCAACTCAAAGACTGCGCCTACCGCATTCGCCGCTATGCCCTGCGCATGGGCGAGGTCCAGGGCCAGGGCTATATCGGCCAGGCCCTGGGCTGGGCCGACGTATTGGCCGTGGCCTACGGCCATGCGATGAACTTCCGGGCCGCCGATCCCGATTGGGAAGGGCGCGACCGCTTTCTGCTGTCGCACGGCCATTACGCCATTGCCCACTATGCGGCGCTGATCGAAGCCAAGATCATTGCGGAAGATGAACTGGAAACCTACGGCAGTGATGACAGCCGCTTGCCCATGTCGGGCATGGCTACCTACACACCGGGCATGGAAATCTCCGGCGGCTCGCTTGGCCAGGGCTTGCCCATTGGCGTGGGCATGGCACTGGCCCTGCGCCACAAGCAAAGCAAAGCCTTTGTCTACAACTCCATGTCCGATGGAGAACTCGACGAGGGCTCCACCTGGGAAGCCGCCATGTCCGCCTCTCACCATGGGCTGGGCAATCTGATTTGCCTGGTCGACATCAACAACCAGCAGGCCGATGGCGCTTCCAGCAAGATCATGGGCTTTGAGCCGCTGGCCGACAAATGGCTGGCCTTCGGCTGGCATGTGCAACGCGTGGACGGCAATGACATGGCTGCCGTGCTGAACGCCTTTGACACCGCACGCAATCTGACCGAAGCCAAACCACGCGTCATCCTGTTCAACACGCTGATGGGCAAGGGCGTGCCCTTCTTGGAGACCCGTGACAAAAACCACTTCATTCGCGTGGACCCGCCGGAGTGGCAAAAGGCCCTCCAGATTTTGGACGACGCACAGGCAGAAGGAGCCACAGCATGAACACCGCGACCGTAGAAAAGAAACCCCGCCTCACCACGTCGGCCATGATTGCCTCGATCGCCTCCGAGGGGCAGCGCGTGGTCGCAGCGCCTTTTGGCAAGGCGCTGGTTGAACTGGCAGCCAACCGTCCCGAGATCGTTGGTCTGTCGGCTGACCTGAGCAAGTACACCGACATGCACTTGTTTGCCCAGGCCTATCCTGAACGCTTCTTCCAGATGGGCATGGCCGAGCAGTTGCTAATGGCTGCGGCGGGTGGCATGGCCAAGGAGGGACTAATGCCTTTCGCCACCACCTATGCCGTCTTTGGCACCCGGCGTGCCTATGACTTCATCCACCAGGTGATTGCGGAAGAAAACCTGAACGTGAAGATGTGCTGCGCCTTGCCAGGCCTGACCACAGGCTACGGACCCAGCCACCAGGCCACCGAAGACATTGCCATGATGCGCGGCATTCCCGGCCTGACCATCATCGATCCTTGCGATGCGCTGGACATCCAACAAGCCGTGCCGCAAATCGCTGCCCACAAGGGCCCGGTCTATATGCGCCTGTTGCGTGGCAGTGTGCCCATGGTGCTGGACGAAGTGGAGGGTTACAAGTTTGAACTGGGCAAGGCCAAGATGCTGCGAGAGGGCGCCGATGTGCTGGTCATCTCCAGCGGCATCATGACCATGCGCGCGCTGGAAGTGGCGGCCGATCTGGCCAAGGACAATATCGGCGTAGCCGTGCTGCACTGCCCGACCATCAAGCCGCTGGACGAGGCCACCATCATTGAAGCGGTCAAGTACCAACACCGCCTGGTAGTGGTTGCTGAAAACCACTCCATCATTGGCGGGTTGGGCGAATCCGTATCAAGCGCACTCCTGCGCAACAGGGTGCAACCGGCAGGCTTCGAGTTGGCCGGTCTGCCCGATCAGTACCTGGATGCGGGCGCCTTGCCTACGCTGCATGACCGCTATGGCATCAGTCGCGAGGTCTTGGGTCAGCGTGTTCGGAAGTGGTTGGGTTGAAGTAAAAGTGCCGACGGAAACGAAATAGCACTTCGTGCCCGTCGGCAACCTCTCACGTCGGGGTAGTGGCAATTGGGGAAAGACAGAGCCCTTGAATTGCTGTGCCTTTTATCCTAGGTTATCCAGCAATGTCTTATAGATGACGGATAGAGAAATCCAATTCCAGAGCCAGCTGCTGAATTGGGGTTTTATGCAAAATGGCCGTTTCCCAGCGGTCTAACCTGGCGCCACAAACTTCATCTGCCAGCTTCAAAGCCTCTAATGTTTCAGTTTGGGCTGATGCATTCGGGAAAAACGCGGTTATCTCGCCAGCGAGTACCACGCTGATGCAGGTATGCAGCGTGAGCGTCGCTGTGGATTCTGCAAGCGCCTCCGGATCCTGACTCGCTCCGTCAGGATGCAACAACGGCTTGCTACAGTACAAGGCGTAAATGATCCGCGCGCTTAGAAGACTGGATTCGCTGCCCTTTGCTGAAAACACGGAGGGTGAGTCCGCTAAGTTCGCATCTGCTGCTTGCATTTCCTTAAAGTGACGAAACGCTCGGAAAATTGACTCTTCCAGTACAAAAAAATCAGTTTTGTTCTTGAGCTTCAACAGGTGCTTAAGTGCCCAATAGTGGTTCTTGATGAACAGCTTGCTCGTTGCCGATTCGTCAGATGCATTCAGATAGAAGTCGGGCGGTGGCAAGCGAAATTCGGCTCTTCTATGTGGGTTTTCGGTGGACGTGGAGTCCACTGCTGCGCGATCAGCAAATTGCAGCAGATGGGAGGCGGTTCTTGTGGCCGCTCCCAAGGCTGGGCCGACTTTCGGAATGCTGGACAGTACATCCTCCATTTCCTCCATCCACCGCTTTGTACTTTTCTTTGCGGTGAAGCGAAGCTCCCGCAAGCCGTCTTTGATGACCAAAGGGACATCTCTGACTGCATGGGCCGGCGTAACTTTCGATGGCGGTAGCGAAGGACGATTCATAGAGAAACGAGTCTAACAAGTTGTCATTGATTTGCACAGATGTACATTACGCAGTATCGTACCCAATGTATTCATGAGGGATCTGTGTAGTGGCGACCAAAAAGCAAAAAACATTATCAAGCGATGAGATCGTGGACAAGGTCATCAAGGAAATTCCTGGAGAAAAAGGGCTGGTGAACAACCGTACCCGCAGGATGCGACTGCGTGCCGCATGGATGTACTTCATTGAGGAAATGACGCAAAACGATATTGCCCAGCAATTGGGTGTTGGCAGGGTCACGGTCGTGAGGCTATTGACCGATGCCCGCGAGCGCAATGAGGTTAAATTTAGCATTCAAGGTGGCTTGCAGGAGTGCATCGAAGTCGCCCGCGAGCTCGAAAAGCGCTTCCAAATTGACGAGGTCATTGTGGTGCCCATGTCGAATCCCGAAGCCGATGCGACGGGCCCTATCAGCACGGCAACTGGCATGTTCCTGAATGAAATCGTCACGCCTGGCTTGCGCATAGGGGTGGGTTGGGGCCGTACTTTGCTGGAATCACTGAGTTATATCAGTGAGGTCGCAACACCAGATATGGCCGTGGTGTCTTTGCTGGGAGGGATAACCAAGGTCAAGCAGTTCAATCCTTCTGAATTTGCCTGGCGCTTTTCCAACCTGTTCCAGGCGGACTGCTACCTCATGACAGCTCCAGCCATTGTGGATTCACCAGCCACCAAAAAGGCCCTGATTGACAACTGTGGCTTGGGTGAGGTGTTTGAGCGGGCGCAAACGTTGGACGCAGTTTTGCTCAGTGTGGGTGATCTGGATGTAGAGGGCACACCGTACCGCAATGGATTTGTTTCCGAATCCGTGCGCAGTGCCATGGTGGCTCAAGGTGCTGTGGGCGAAACATTGTTCAACTATTTCGACGCCAAAGGTAAGCCTGTCAAAAGTGCCATCTCCGGTTGTGTGATGGCTGTTCCCTTGAAAACCATTGTGGATACGCCCAAGCGAATCATCGCCTCTGGCGGATTGCGTAAGGCGGAGGCCCTGCTTGGGGCCATTCGCATGGTCAGGCCAACGGTCCTGGTCACAGACGAATTCGCTGCGAGGCGCATTCTGGATCTCGACAAGAAATCGTCGTAATTGTGTGGCGGCTGTTGGAGGGCCGCAAGCACAAGTCAAAGGCCGTGAACCTGCGCAGGTTGCGGTCCATTTTCTCCTCCATTGGCTGAGCGCTAACTAGCGTCCAACTCCTCGCTCATCGCCTGCGGCGGAGTGCAAAGTCGCGTCCAAAAATCGAATTGCTCACGAATTCGTAGGGATTTGACGTCCTCGTGCGTTGGCGTGCAAACCACTTTCTTCATCGGGGTTACTTGCGCAACACATGAACATTGTGCAACAATAGAATACAAATGTGCAGTTCGCATATTTCACTTCCGTTCAAAACCACTAAGGAGACAACATGTCGAAATTCCATGTCAGCGGTCTAGCCGCAGATTTACAAGCGCGTTCGTTGACTGGGAAGCCCATTCGCATTGGGCTGATCGGCTCTGGAATGATGGGGACTGACATAGTCACCCAAGTGCTACAGATGCAAGGCATTGTTGTTGCCGCAATTGCAGACATCAATGTGAATGCGGCTGTTGCCGCTTTGGGTGCTGCGGGTCATCCCGGCGACGCCCATCGCCTAGTGGATACCCAAAGCAGCTTTGACCAGTGTGTTGAAGCTGGGAAAATGGCCATCACACAGAGCTCGGAATTTGTTTGCAAGAGCGGCTTGATCGATGTTGTGGTGGACGCCACAGGTAAGCCGGCCGTAGGTGCGGAAATCGGGCTGACAGCCATGCAGCATGGCAAGCATCTGGTGATGATGAATGTGGAAGCCGACGTAACGATCGGCTCCTACCTCAAGCACGAAGCTGACAAACTGGGTGTGGTGTATTCCCTGGGTGCTGGTGATGAACCCAGTTCCACCATTGAACTCATTCAGTTTGTAACGGCATTGGGTTACCCCGTCATTGCAGCCGGCAAAGGCAAAAACAACCCCTTGAACATCGACGCAACGCCCGATGACTATGCGGCCGAAGCGCTTAGCAAGGCCTTGAATCCACGCATGCTGGTGGAATTTGTCGACGGCTCCAAGACCGCCGTTGAAATGTCAGCGATCGCAAACGCCACTGGCCTGATTCCTGATGTGCCTGGTATGCACGGCCCCGCGGCTTCACTGGAAGACCTACACAAGGTCCTTTGCCCGATTGCTGATGGCGGCATTTTGACTCGTAAAGGCGTGGTGGACTACACCATTGGCAAAGGCGTTGCTCCGGGTGTGTTTGTGGTCGCTGAAATGGCACATCCCCGCCTGCGCGAACGCATGGACTACCTGAAGTTGGGCAAGGGACCTTACTACACCTTCTATCGCCCCTACCACTTGTGCAGTCTGGAAGTGCCTTTGACCTGTGCCCGCGCGGTACTTTACGGTCGTGCCGACATGGCGCCGATCCCCGTTCCCACCGCCGAAGTCACGGCAGTTGCTAAGCGTGACCTCAAGCCTGGCGACCGCCTGGACGCCATTGGCGAATACACCTACCGCGCTTGGGCAATGGCCGCCACCGAAGCGTATGAACAAAAGGCGGTGCCTTGCGGCCTGTTGGAAAAAGGCACGGTCACCCACGCCATCAAGAAGGGTGAACTGCTGACCTATGCCAACACGGCTGTAGACACCACTTCCAAAATCGTCGAATTCCGCAAGCGTCAGGACGCGCTGGTGTACGGCAAGTAACAGGACCTCACCATGAACGACCGCATCAACCAGGCG
>Ga0228700_1001841_pt1 | contig 12510 bp, 8 predicted proteins | sample McNCre317_Aug_MG_FD_178019 | JGI IMG/M metagenome (GOLD analysis project Ga0228700, IMG submission 178019) | Freshwater microbial communities from McNutts Creek, Athens, Georgia, United States - 3-17_Aug_MG | ecosystem: Environmental > Aquatic > Freshwater > Creek | place: USA: Georgia...
TCAGAGTTCCGGTTGCAACCACAAACTTGCCAGAACCGGGGCGAATACCGATGAGTGTAACAGCCCTGTCGGTCGCTGCGGTAGCCCCGCCCTGCACGTTTCCATCGTAATCGTAGGTAAATCCGATACTTGCTGCACTGATCGTGCCTGTAATCGGAGACCCAGAGGCGTCGTTCACAGTGATGGCACCTGCTTCTCCGTAGTCGTTTCCTGCTCCGGGAGGTGCAGTGAACATCAGGCGGTAGCTTGAACCTGCACCAACCAACGGTGCATTGAACGAGATGGTTCCTGCGGAAGCATAGGGGTAGTCGCGGGTGGTTGCCGTATTGTCGTAGCTGGTGAAGCTGTTGGTGTCAGAGGCCGAGTAGCCCATGATGGTCACGCCCGAGCCGCCGCCATTGGGGTTGGTCGGTGCGTAGAAGCCTGCCTTCAGTGCAGAACCGACGAAGTTCAGCAGCAGGGAAGCGGTCTTGCCTGTCACTGAGCCAGCAGAGGCCAGGCCGTTGATGTTGCTGTTCTGACGCAGTTGGTACTGAATCTTGGTGTAAATCTGCTGCAAGCTGGCCGTGACAGGTGTTGCGCGTTGCAGTGTGAAAGACAGGCCCGATGCCGAGCCGGTAACAGCCACAGTCGTCGTGATGCTGGTGGCAGAGGGTGTGCCGGAGATGGTGTAGGTGCCCTTGCCCGCGCCCTCGTGAACAATCAGCGTGCCACCGGTGTAGTTGGCACCTGTGATGCCGCCAGCAGCCGTGGAGAAGGTTGTTGTGCCGTTCGACACGCCGTCCACACCAGAGTGCGTACCAACGTCAACCACGATACCGAAGTCCCGTGGGGAACCCGAAGTGTCAATGTCCTTGCTGAAGGCCGTGGCGAAATACTTGACGTTGATTTCACTGTAAGGCGAGGCAGTGATGGAAGCATCTGCCACCGTCACGTCCAAGTCAGTTTCGTTGTTCAGCAGCAAGTTGACCAAGTACGCACCGGTAGCCGTCTTACCGGTGTCTGACAGCACGGAGTCCTTGTACTTCTTCTGGTATTCACGAACGAAGCCCTTGAAGTAGGTACGCTTGTCGAAGGTGGTCGTGGTGGCGTCAGCAGAGATATTGCCATACACCTGAATACCTTGGTTCACCTGATCGGTAAAGGTGAAGTTGGTGGGTGCGTCGGTGCTTGCGGCTTGGTAGTAAAGTTGCGAACCAGAGGACACCACACCCAGACCCACAATACCCACGTACTGACGGGCAAGTACACCGGCCGAGTTGTATTCAGACCAACCGCCGTCTCGCAGCATCTGACGTGTAGCGTCGTTAGCAGGTTTCCATCCAGAATAAGTTGCACCGTCCGTGCCGAACTGATACTGACCAGACAAGGCGTCAAGTGCGTACATCGGGAACGGGCTGTCCTGATACGTCGAAGTGGCCCACAAGTCTACCAACTTTGAGTACAAGGCCTGAATGGTCACGCCATCCTTCGCAATCAGGTTACCGGCGACGTTTAGAGTAAACGTCTTGGCAGTTTCATCTACCGTAAGCTCGGTGCCCACGTTGAGTTGTGCTTTTGAGGTGATTTTTGCCATGTCGGCTCCTTATATGTAGTTACGATCTACAGAAAGACTTACGGGTATCGTAGAGTCAGTTGTAGTGAGGGAGAGGTTACGGATATAGAACGGCACATACCCAGGCTTAATGAAGCCAACGTCAACCGTCTGTGCTCCAGAATAGGTGTAGCTGTACGTCGTTCCGGCCATTGAATCCTTCAGATCAAGTGTCGTTGTGGTACCTGCCACAAGCACCACAGCATCGCACCCTGTCGGCAAGCCTGTGAACGTCACGGTGTTCACGTCAAGGGCGTAAGTTGCAGCCCGGTCGGTGTTGTTGGCGTTCGTGTAGAAGAACAGGCTGGTGATGGCAGTCGTGTTGGCTGTGCTGGTCTGAATCTTGATCTTCAGTGGAAAGCCAATCGTCGGGTCAATCGCTGCCTCAGACGGCAGGCGTGTGAAGTTCAATACACCAGACACGGCCGCTGTATTGGCAATGTCAACCACGATTGTTGTGGCGTTCGTGATGCTGACCACCTTGGCCATAGGAGCAATACCCGTACCCCAGACGTAATCTCCGGCTGCCACGCCTGTCGTTGAGGTCATCGTCACGTTGGTGGTCGATATAGTTCCACCGCCACCCGCACGAGGGTAGATCAAGTTCTTGAAGGTCGTTCCACCGTCAAGACTGTAAGTAATGTCGTAATTACCGACCGTACCGCCTGCCATTACTGGCAGAATGTTGGGGAACGTGCTGTGCCCACGAATGTTCTTGTCTGCCGTGAAGATGGCGTATTGGCCAACCGTAGGCATGTAGAGCGAACCGGCAGACGTAAAGGCTGCACCGCCAGACAAGACAACCTGATTGGAAGTATCAGAAGTTGCCTCGTTCATCTGAATGGCCACCCGACCATTGATCGGTGTGAACGTCAGCGTTCCGGTTGCACCGCCTGCGTTCAAGCAGGTGAATTGGAAGGTATTTCCAGTGTTGACTGGTGTTGCCGAAGCCGTGATCTGGGTCAAGGTCTTGACGCCAAGTACCACAGCCGCTGCATCGCTGGTCACGGTCACAAGCACCTGGTCACCCACTCGCAAGCCGTGGTTGTTGCTGGTCACGGTACAGACCGTCGTGGCCCGGCTCCACGCGGCCGCTGCAATGGTTGCAGGCTGTGCCGTGGTGTAGTAATCCATGAAGTGCGTGCCGTACACAGAAGTCTGTGCCGTTAGCGCAGGCGTGGCTTGCATTTGCCGAACAAAGCAGTTCAGCATTGGGTTCAGTTGAAGGCCCCAATCAGTACCCCAAACGTCTTCGATGTAGACGTTCTTGGACGAGTTGTCAGCCGCAACCAGCAAACCGCCACGTAGGTGTGGCGTGTAGCACCTCTGAATGTAAACGCCGTTGGCCGCCGCAGAAGCTCCGAAGTTCACCAGGGCGTTCGCCATCGTCGGGTAATACTGCAAGTTCTGGCCGGCCGTCTGCCCAGCGTTAGTCACGGTCACTGTGAAGGTGTCAGCCGTGGGCACCGTGGCCACCGTCCAGAGGGTTGCCGTCGTTGTGGTGAGGGCCTTGGGGGCCACGTCAGAGCACATGTTGACAGCAATCAGGTCGCCCACCTTTAGGTTGTGCGCCACCTTGGTCACAGTGGTTACGGTGGTAGCCCTGGTCCAAGTCGAATCAACAAGTGGGCCGCCCATGTCAAGCGGTGCGGCAGCTGTGCCAAGGTTTCGCAACTTGATGTTCTGGCATCCGGCAACACCCACGTTCAGGATGCCGGAGTAGGGCTGAACAAGGTCCAGACCGCCCCACGATAGGCCATCGAACTTCATGTTGTAACTGGCCGCCGTTCCCATGTCCCACGCGAACATCGGGATTGCTGTGGCAGTTGTCGAGGCGATGTTGTCGTAGTAGACCGTGTTGGTCCATGTCACCCCGTTGCAGCCTGTGATGAAAATACGGCCGCCACCGAGAACTGTGTCCTCGAAGGTGCAGTTAATCAGTCGGGTGACGGTCGATGTGCCTGCCGTGGCGTTGGCAGCCTTGGTGAGCGAGTGCGACTTCAAGTTTGTGACCGTGAAGCCTGTGCAGTCTGCCCAACTCTCAACGTAAGTTCCTGCTGCTGCCTGAGCAATCCGGCTCATGGTGCAGTTGCGTATGGTGCCGCCTGCGAACATCAAATTCATGTTCAAGGCGATCTGAGTATTGGCCGTTCCGGTCTGTCCGACGCCAACGTCCCATAGGGTCAGCGGCGAGGCAGTCTCTGAAATGGTCAGCGACTCGAACGTGGACACGTACTTGCAACTGACCGAGTAGGCCTGAGCAAAGCTCATGTACCAGGCGCAAGACACCTTGTTCATCACTACTGCACCGCCGCCGGTCGTAGTGAAGTCGTAGCGGGTGGCCAAGGTGGCATTGGGCAGTGCGTTGGCCGTGCGGGCTGCCGTCGTGCAGCTTTGCAGGAAGACGTTGGGCACGCGCAGTTTTCGCCCGGCTGGCACAACGTAGCCGCCAGTGGAGTTGGTGCCGTCTGAGCCAAACGTGACAAGCCCCGCCGTTGAAATCCAGCACCACTTTCCGCGTATCGTATCAGTCGTTATGTTGGCCAACAATGCCGGCCGTGAGCCTGCATTGGGGTAGAACTCATACACCGTTGCCGAGCCGCCAGAAGTCCATGCGCCGGGGTCGGCCGCCACAACCGTGAAGGTATTGGCTGTCTTGGCCGTGATGGTAACGTCGGTCAAGTTGTAGCCGGAAGGCGCAGCACCTGTAATCGTTACGTCTTGGCCTATGCTAAAGCCGTGCCCGGCGGCCGTGAATGTGATGTTGCCGCCTGACGCCACAGCACCTGTAATGGTTGCCGCCGCAGATTGCACCCACACACCCGCCACGTAGGTCAGTGAGCCGTTTGTGGGAATCTGGTAAGTCGAAGTCCGAGTGCCTGTAGTTGTGACTCCAAGAAACTCGTACCAAGCCCCGAGTGCCGAGAACGTACCAAGTCGGTTACCGTTGATGGTGGAGGCTTCGTCGCCAACAATTTCAAGCCATCCGGGCGAATCAGCGCCAGAAATAGTGAAGGTGTAGCCAGCCTGTGTGAAGCTGCCGGACGTTGGGAAAGCTACGCCGTTCCAGGCTGCCACCTTGATGTAGCCCGTAGCCACGCCAGTCAAGACTGGGGCAGCCGTAACCGCAGAATACAAGCCCACCACGTAGCCTGTGGCCGAGCCGCAAGTAATCAAGGTGCCGGCCGTGATCGTTCCCGAGCCGGTGTTGAAGGGAATCAGCCGCGAATACCGCCCGTCAATCGTGACGTTACCGCCCTTGGAGGCGTTGATGGTGATGTTGCCGAGCGATGTGGAAGTCGTGCCAGACAAGCCGTAGCGGGTGTCTTGGTCAAGCGTTAAATTGAAGCCATTGGTGTCGATGGTGTCGCCACCTGCACGCGCAGTCGCAACGCCCCAAATAGCGGCGTTACCAACATCGCGGAGCGTGGCATTTCCAGTGAGGACGTAGGCAACCATTTATGAAATACGAAAGTTTCGGGGATTCTACCCTCCACTGTCAAATTTGTGACTGCCAATTCTTCAAGGAAGAATCCTCTGCCTTGGAAAAGCATGGTATTTTCGCTCCCACCTGTCTTTGCAATGTGGGTCAGTGCAACTCTTGATTTGGTCGGGCAGCCATGTCATGTTGGCCACCGTATCACACCCTCCAGCGGACAGCGGAATCGTATGGTCAATTGCCCATCCGGGGCAGGCACCAGAGTGTTGCAATGTTGCCGGGCAAGGGAATACCGCAGCGAATCTGCGGAGTTCTGTACGGCTGCGATGAATGGAACCATCTACGTTTCGTGCGGGTTCGCCACAGTAGCGTGGGTCTTGGGGTGCAGCCTGTGAGCCGGGTTCAGGCAGCATTGCAAAAGCAGGCAAGGCCAAGAACAAGAGCAACCATTTCATTTCAGTTTCACCTCAATCAGCGGAGTCTCTTTACCGGGCAGGTCTATGGTGAACCTGTCATTCTCTGACGACTTCAACTTGTCAAAAGCCTCCACATGCACGGCTACTTTCGTCCTGTCGTTGTAAATCATCGCGTAACGTGCGGCTACGGAACTGCCGGGCCAAACGACTGAACCACTGAAGGTCATCCAGACCGACGTATCGGTAGTCCCATACTCAGGGGCCGGCAGGTCTTTACCGCCTGAAATATACCCCGGCCCCTTCACCTCGCCCTTTCGGGCGTAGGACTCACTCGGGGCTTCCAGGTAGAGGGCCAACTTGTACAAGTCCCCTGCCCGGTGCTCTCCCTTCAGGAAAGCAATGAAGTTTTCAGGCTGGTGCATCGGTCACCTCGAAATCTGCGAGTCGGCCTTCGTCGTCCCGAATAATCTTGACTGTGCGCTTCGTTGCGGCCTTCGGCTCAGGCGCAATACTCAAGTTCAACTCGATAGGGTCCTGCTGCATGTGAACCTGTGTGGGCTTCTGGTTCTGCTGACTCATCACGTAGGTCAAGTCTGCCATTGCCTTCAAGGCCTGCTGCGTCGTGGCGTTCGCCTGCTCACTCTGGTGGTGGGCCAAGGCCAAGTTGGGGTCCAAGGTCTCTGCCTTCGCCGGCCCTTTGGGCTGCGTCGGGGTGGTGGGTTTGAGTGTGCGCTCGACAGCCGACGTGTTACTGGTCGGATTCGCCATTGGTGCGGCTGCGGCCGTACTGCGGAACATGGTGCCGGACAGGGGCTTGTAACTGGGTCCGGGCAACTGTCCGGTCAACTTCAGGCAGGCTTCCTCGTCAGAAATCATCCCAAGGGACAGCAAGTCCAAAATCCGGGACTGCTCCATCGACTTGAACGCTTCGAGTTCCTTTGAGGGGCGCAGGTCAAGTTCTTCATAACCGAACTCCACATACCCATCCACACCCATAATCCGTATGGCAATGGTCAGTGCACGGCTATAAATTTCATTCAGTTTACGCCTCACCATATCAGCGGATTTTAGGTACAGTAAGCTCTCTGTTGAAGACGCATTTGAACCTGAACCAAATCCAAGAGCCACTGGCAAGGTTTTCACACCTGAAGTCAACTTAGCGTTCAAAACCTTCTGAACCTGCTCAAGAATGTCTCCGGGTGAGTGTCCACCATCAAGGTAGGTATAGTTCACCATATCAAAACTAACGAGGGCGTCTTCAGGGTTAAGTCCATTTACAACGTCTTGTACTGCCAGGATAACCGTATTCTGGTATTCAGCCCACTTTACAGGGTCAGCCAAGACTTCTGGCGGCGTCATTTTCTTCAACTTTTCGCTGTCGATGCTGGCTGCCAAGCGGGGCAGGATAGCCCGCTTCAGAGTCCTGGACATATCTTGATTGAAGTCTATATCAGCAAGAATAGACTTAATCGAACTTTCTAGTGGTGAAGTTGGGTGTAGTTGACTCGAACTCTGGTCCACACTGGTATAAACTACAGTTGCCAAGTCCAAACTAATCTCGTCACCGCCCACCTTCTGCGCAAGTCGGAAAGAGTTGTTTTCCTCGTAGAAAACCAAGGTTGGTGGTGCGATCGCGTTCAGACTGGCGGGTATGCGGGCCTTATCCAAGGCAACTTCAAGGCACCCTGCCCCCTCTAGCAGCAAATCCAAGGCAAGGGTCTCTGACAAGGACTGGAGGCCCTGCTGAGTACCCATGCTGCCGTCAGCATTGCCGAGGTAAGTCAAACGCCTCAGCAACTCGTGGGCCAAGGCTGTTGCGCTTGCATCCACTTGACCATCCAAGTTTCGGCCAATGACGGTAAAACGCTCAGGTATACCTGTCCGAATGGCCAAATAGACGGCTGCCGACAACTCCCCGGACTGCACCCGTGCTTCTCTGAGAACCTGTGAAGTGGTTGAGCGTGCTCTCAGGTCCGTCAGGCGGTCCAGAGATTTGAGGTTTCGCTCTGTCCGGGGCTTGGCAGAGGTGGAGGGGGTAACGCTGGTCCTATAGCCGGGTAGTGACTGAGGCGCGTTCGGTGCCTTTGGCAAGGGTGGCGGCTGTATGGTGGCCGCTTGGAAAAGCTGTTTTATGGATTCAAACATGTAGGACTCCAGGGTTTGGGCCGATTCTAACAGAAGGCTCTTGGAAATCTTGGGGTTCTAAGGCACGGGAAATTGACCAACTGAGGCTAAACGTACTTAGGATAGTTATTAGGACTGATAGTGTGCTTGGATTCAATCACGTATTCACCGTCTGATTGAGTCTATAGAGTACCACCTAACCTTTGAGGTCAAGTAGGTCATTCATCTGCTATCTCAGTCAGAATACGCCATGCCTTGGCCGCACATGCCGGGACCTGCCCATTCCCTAGGACTTTAAGTCTGTCCATCCCTGCGGCCACCCCATCAGCCACTCTACCCACGAGGGGTTCGGAATCCCACCAAGTTGGTCCGCAAGACCCACTTGCGGGTCTGTTGGTTTCCTTCCTGTTAACTTCACAACATTTTTCTTGGGTTTTTGAAACGAGGCTGTTGGAGTACGCCACCAACCAGATTCTTTTCCTCTGGTGTGGAGCACCGGCTTGGTGCGCTCCCACAATACCCCATCGTGCATTGAACCCCATTGAGGCAAGGTCGGCAAGCACTCTATCAAGGCCCCTTCCGATAAGTAGTGGTGAGTTCTCCAAGTACGCGAATCTTGGTCGAACCTCACTGATAACTCGCGCCATTTGGGTCCAGAGGCCGGACCTGCTTCCATCAAGTCCAGCTCCTTTGCCTGCTGCGCTAACGTCTTGGCACGGGAATCCTCCAGAAACCACGTCAACAAGTTCCTTCCAAGGTCTTCCATCAAAGGTGCAAATGTCATCCCATATTGGGAAAGCTGGGAGAAGGCCGTCATTCTGTCGCTGGGCAAGAACGCTTGCGGCATACGGCTCCCGCTCAACAGCGCAGACTGTTCGCCACCCGAGCAGGTGTCCACCAAGGATTCCTCCACCCGCCCCAGCGAAGAGGGCGAGTTCGCGTAAGCCTCCATCAGTGCCCGTGAAATCAGCCATGACATTTCCTCAAATACCTCGCCAAAGTAAATAGCCCTATAGTGAAAATCTCTCAGGCCGTCCACTCACGCTAATGAAGCTTCTGGCCCCTTGTTTAGGCTTTTCACGGCCTGAGCCATATTCTACACCCTTTTTTGCTGTACAGAAAAACTTGAGACCAGCGGCACCCCTCCAACATTGATTGGGGAGACTGTCCCACGCAGCATTGTGGCGATATACATGTATAACAAGGCTAACATGTAGTGGTCTACACCGTCCGTTTTTTGCCACGTATAGACTAACTCATCCCCTTTGAAGGTCTGTGTGCGCTTCATAGACAGAACATGTGACCTAAACTTTCGGTCTTCCTCATCATCTAACTTTCCGGCTAGAATCTTTCGCTCCTTAAACAAGAGCATTAACTCATCAAGTGCTCGTGTGCGGTTAATTCGGGCCAACCTCAAGTTTAATTTACCTTCTTCTGCGTTGGCTTCTTTTTCTTTTATGGTAAAGAGTTCCACACTCTTGCCAGTAGAGAAGTCGGCTCCAAAACTATTGGGGTCGTAATCGGTAATTGAACTAACAAGTGGTGTATACGGAAATGCGTCAATAACGCTCACTGCACACCTATATTTTCTTATCAATTCCGAGCGTCGCTCATTAAATCTACCTACAGGTACAGCCTCACGGTGTATAACAAGTAGCTCCCCGGCTTGTGTCCGACGCCCGATTATAATATGACACAGAAGACCCATATCTGCGCCTAGATATGTTATGTCAGAACTTGACAGGTCTGACTGTATCATTGCTGAGTCTACATCAGACTCTGTAATTTGGTCATTACTATCTTCTGCTTCTATACCAAGTACCTGATTCTTCCACTCTGCCCGTGTGGCAAACTCTGTGCTGGTTCGTACCAAGTAGCTTGGCTTCAAAACCTCACAGCAGGTGACTGGATTGACGTAAAAAGTGTGAGCCTCATAGTTTTGCTCGGGGTTTTCACACACCCATTCAAGGGATTTTCGGGTCAGTTTCGGGTCTCTTCCGCAGTTTGGGCAGCACCAGTGGGACTCTTGCCAGCGAGTATTGATGATGTTGTGCTTGTCAAGCAGTTCCAGGTCTCCGGTGTAACCTGGGATTCTTATGTCAAGTTCGTAGGTCGGAAGCCACTTGTGTGAGCAACGAGCACAAGTTGCCATACTTCTGAAGCGTTTTGAGGCTTCGGCCTCCTTTGAAATACCTACACCCTTGATTGTAGGTGTTGAGAACTGCTTGACGATACCAAGTTCTGAGGCCTGAAGCCGGCTACGAAACTGCTTTACAACGTTAGGGTCACACCTATCAAGCTCGTCAATTACGAGACAGTCTGCACTGATTGACAAGGCCGCAGTTTCGGATTTGCTACCTCGCGTAAATAGATAGTTATTACCTATCTGTTTAAGTTCGACCGAATCTACGTCTTTATTTAATAGACTTTGAAGTCTAGGACTACCATGTATTAGTGGGTTTACCTTGGTTGTAGTTAGTTTTGCAGCATCTGAAGCTGTAGGAAGAGCGTAGATGGCATTGAACTTTCTTTGAGTTGCAAGTGCCGCAAGGAAGTACGCTTGGGTCGCCGTTGTCAACCCGATCTGAGCGGCTTTGATCGTATTAGTTACTCGGCTTGTATTATTAACGATATCTGACTGAAAGCTATACTTTCCACTCATATTCATAAGTTTGCCTTCAAGGTAGATATGTTTTTCTACCCAAGATGATAGATTATTTAAGTGATAAACATCTCGTGCGCCATCGGATATTCGTTGCAGGTGTTCTAAAATCATAGGTTTAGTGCTCCTGTGTACTTACTAAGGAAGGCCTCTCTTACGTCTGGCATTGACTTTAATGTCTCAACAAGCGCCCCCTCCACTTTCTTGATTTCTTCCATCTGGTACAGGTCTGCTTGCAGTTTGACAAGTTGGGAGATGATTGAGCTTATGGCGTTGAGTGCTTGTACGCGATAGTTCAAGGGTGCTTCACTCAATTCAGCATCTTGCAGCATCTGTTTTGCCTTGGCGTATTGCTTGAGTAACTCAAGGTTGAGGTCCAAGTCCTGCTGTTGCACAGCCACTGGTGCCTCTTTGTGGGTATAGATTTCGTCAAGTGTTGGCATTTTTGTAACTCTTTAGGCGTCGAAAGAAGGTGCGCTGACTGGTGAAGGCCTGTGCTGCGGCTTGCTTGGCACTGATCTGATTGTTGAGATAGCGTTCGACGACTTGATTCTGAAACTCAAGCCGTGTCTTGCGCAGCATCTTGGGGTCGCGTCGGGGTTTGCGTGCGGGTAGGCTTTTTGACACCCACGATTCGCTGTAACCAAGGTCTTTGGCAAGTTGTCTCACGGTCAGGGTTCGGTTGTACAGCGCGTCAAGTTGTTGGGCTGTCACTTTGGTGTGTATTGTCATGGTTCGTGATTATATGGCAGTTTGTCGCGGGGTGGGTGTGGTTTTTGGGTGGGGTAGGTTTGGGTGGGTGTAGGGCGTTTTGGAGGTATTTCGGTAGGTGTTTCGGTAGGTGTTTCGGTAGGTATTTCGGTAGGTATTTCGGTAGGTATTTAGGTAGGTATTTAGGTAGGTATTTAGGTAGGTTTGAGGTGTAGGGGCGTTTGGCAGAAAATTTTGTGGTTGGCGAAGTGCCCTGACTGGCCCTTCGGGGCCTGGGTGCACCAAAGTGGTGCACGTCACTGTCAATAAGGGTTTACCCCTATGTTGTATTTTTGCAACATAGGCAAGCTGGCCATGGCCGCTTTGTTACATCTTGTAACAATATACATTCACAAGCTAGCTAAAACCCTACAATTTAGCCTTACACTACGTTGTCAGTTCAAAAACCCGTGTCGGGTTTACTGATCTTTTATAGGGGTTTATCATGACTGCATCCGTCGCTTCCGTTATCTCTGCCAATGTTTCCACTGCATTTTCTGCTCTACTCGCGTCAAATGTGGACAAGGCCCGCACCTTAATATCAAAAGCTGGTGGCGCACAAATAGCACTGAGTGCATACCTTAGAACTGGCAAAAAAGATAGCGCAACAATCGGCGCGTTATCCTTCGTATGGGGGGGAGTACGCGAATTGCTGGCAGATGGCAATAATACAAAACTGCGTGGTTTTGCCACTGCGAGCAAAAAAGATTCACCCGCATTAAATGTACTGACTAACTTAGGTATCTGTACTCAGTCGGGCGCCATTATCGGCGCTGTTGAAGCGGGTTTCAAAAATTCTGAAGCTGAAAAGAATTGGCATGAGAATCTGCCGTACTTTGTCGCACTATTTGAAGCTGAAAAGACGCGTATTAGCGATGCTAAAAAAGCCGAAGCTAAAAAAGCCACAACCGAAGCCGAAGCCGAAGCCGAAGCCGAAGCCGAAGCCGAAGCCGAAGCCGAAGCCGAAGCCACAACCGAAGAAACCCGGACGCCCGGTCAAATTGATAATGATGCAGTGCAGCACCTGATGACCCGTTTTCAAGCGGGTCAATTGTCAAGTGAAAATGTAGATGCAATTCTTGCCATCTTTGCCCCCTATGGCGTGAAAGCTGCACCACGTACCCGCAAAACCACAACGGCATAAACCATGAGTAACCCTTAGTGAAACTAAGGGTTACTTTGCTTTGCATAAATGCAAAGCAAAGTAACCCAGTAGTCTTTCCGGCATCGACCGGGTAAGGCGCACCGATCATTAAAATTCCGGCCCTTAGAACGTAGTTCACGGCGCGATTGAATCGCGTATACGTGTGCGCTCCGTTTATTCCCTAGTGTTTAACGTTTATTCAATGTCGTTTATCGGCACTGTTTAACGTGTGATTTGACAATCACTATTCACTAGGTGCGCGCGCGTTATATCTAAGGGTTTCCATATCTCGATTATTAGGTGTGCCCAAGCAGCGGCCCAAGCAGCGGCCCAAGCAGCGGCCCAAGCAGCGGCCCAAGCAGCGGCCCAAGCAGCGGCCCA